>Ga0335397_10012289_pt1 | contig 10488 bp, 10 predicted proteins | sample MAT04_FD_205740 | JGI IMG/M metagenome (GOLD analysis project Ga0335397, IMG submission 205740) | Freshwater microbial communities from Lake Fryxell liftoff mats and glacier meltwater in Antarctica - MAT-04 (spades assembly) (version 2) ...
ATCTCATGGGTGCACCGAGACCAACGATTCGCCGAGAAGCTGGCCACCCCGGACACCTCCATCGCCGACCTCATCGGTGAAGTCGACCCCATCAAGGTGGCAGAGGGTCGGTATCTTTCCGACGAGCTCACGCTCCACTATGGCCTGGTGCCCCGCACGAACCGGGGCATCTTCGCCATGAACGAGTTGCCCGACCTCGCCGAGCGCATCCAGGTGGGCCTCTTGAACGTGCTCGAGGAGCGCGACGTACAGATCCGCGGCTACAAGATCCGACTCCCGATCGACGTGATGCTGTTCGCCTCTGCCAACCCGGAGGACTACACCAACCGTGGTCGGATCATCACGCCGCTGAAGGACCGTTTCGGTTCCCAGATCCGGACCCACTATCCCCTCGAAGTGGCGACGGAGGTGGAGATCGCCCTCCAGGAGATGCGTCCTCTCGAGGCTCCCGATGTGCGAGTGGTGGTGCCTCGCTACATGGCGGAGGTGGTGGCCACGCTGAGCCATTTGGCCCGCCAGAGCCCGCACATCAACCAGCGTTCCGGCGTGTCCGTTCGGCTCACCGTCGCCAACCTCGAGGTGCTGGTGGCCAATGCCGCCCGCCGCGCGTTGATGAGTGGCGACACCGATGTTGTGCCCCGTGTTTGCGACCTCGATGCACTGGCGTCGTCCACCATGGGCAAGGTGGAGATCGAATCCATCGAGGAAGGCCGTGACGGCCAGATCGTGGAGCACCTCCTCAAGACGGCGATCCTCACCGTGTTCCGCGACCACGACCTTCTCGACGTGGCCAAGCCCGTGATCGACGCCTTCGACGGCGGTGCCCTTGTGGTGGAAGCAGGCGAGGATGTGCGCGCCGCCGACTACGTCACCCTGACCGCAGAAGTGGCCGGCCTCGGGGAGGCCGCAAGCCGGCTCACGGGCGGCGACCAATCGCCTGCCGCGTTGGCGAGTGCGGTGGAGTTCGTACTCGAAGGACTGCACCTCAGCAAACGACTGAACAAGGACTCGGCCGGCGGGCGCGCCATGTACCGCGCCCGCTGACCAGCCACTATCGATCGCCCGCCATGGCGGGTTTGCCCTCGTTGCCGGCCAATGCCCGGTAGCCGATCGCGCCGAGCACACCGCCGGCGACCGGGGCCACCCAGAACAGCCAGAGCTGCGACAAGGCTTCGCCACCCACGAACAGCGCCGGTCCCGTCGATCGTGCTGGGTTCACGGAGGTGTTGGTGATCGGGATGCTGATGAGATGAATCAGTGTCAGGCCGAGGCCGATGGCGATCGGCGCGAAACCGGCGGGAGCCCGACCGTCGGTGGCGCCCATGATGATGGCGAGGAAGACGGCGGTGAGCAGCACCTCCACGATGAGCGCGGCAGCCATGCTGTACCCGCCCGGCGAGCTCGCACCGTACCCGTTGGTAGCGAAGGCGCCTGCGCCCTTCTTGAGGGCTTCGGTGGTCGCGCCTTCCTGGCCCATCTTGATCACCCAGAGAAGGCCGGCCGCAACGGTTGCGCCGATGGTTTGCACCACGATGTAGGGCGCGGCGTCCTTGGCGCCGAACCTCCCACCGGCCACGAGCCCGAGAGTGACAGCGGGGTTGAAATGGGCCCCGGAAATGTGGCCGACGGCGTAGGCCATGGTGAGCACGGTCAGGCCAAAGGCCAGCGCCACTCCCAGAAAGCCGATGCCGAGACCGGTGTCTTCGCCCTTGCTCAGGAACTTGGCGGCGAAGATGGCGGAACCGCAGCCCCCGAAGGTGAGCCAAAAGGTGCCGAGAAACTCGGCACCGAGACGTTTGGGTAGCTCCATGACGAGCTCCTTTGGGAGTGAATTGGCGCGCGGACGGCGCGGCACTCCGCCTAGCGTCACGGTAGCCCGTGCCTGGTCGCAGCACGGGTGACCGTCAGCGCTGGTCGTCTCGCGTGCGAACGTGCACTCCCGCCGACCCGGCGATCACCACACGTTCCACCAGAGTTCCTGGAAACAAGCCATGTTCTATCAACCCGGTGATTCGGCCGAGCCGTTCACCGAGCGCGATCGGGTCGTCGATGGTGCCGAAGTGGGCATCGAGCAGGAGATTGCCGTTGTCGGTTCGTCGCTCCCGAGTAGTGACGGTTCGAGCACCGAGGCGCCGAACCTGATCGGCGACCACGCCGGGCGCAAAATCGAGCACCTCCAACGGCGTACCGAACGGTCCGAGCTGCTCGACCAGTTTCGACTCGTCGACGACCACGATGAACCGAGGCGCCATCTCGGCAATCACCTTCTCCCGGGTATGGGCCCCACCGGCACCTTTGGTGAGATTGAACCGCGGATCGACCTCATCGGCTCCATCGATCGCTATGTCGAGGCCGCCGAGCTGGTCGGGTGGGACGACCTGGATGCCGAGCGACCGTGCCAGCACGGTGGTCTGATCCGAAGTCGACGCGCAGACGATGTCGAGGCCCGCCTTCACCAAGGTTCCGAGTTCGAGGATCGTGAAATGGACGGTGGAACCCGTGCCGAGGCCGACGCGCATGCCATCCGCCACGTAGCCGGCCGCGTGGCGCCCGGCCTGTTCTTTTGCCGCATCGATGTTCTGGGTCACAGGCAACACTTTCGCAGAACAGGACCCGTCGTCGAAGTTGGGGGGTGCCCGGCGGATGGCGCTCAGCGTTGCCCGAGCGCGTACTCACGGGCAAGCGCCGCCGACTCCTTGGGCAAACGATCGCGGTCGAACAGCCCGAAACGCACATCGAACCCGTGGTCCCATTCGTAGTTGTCGACTGCCGTCCAGTGGAAGAACCCCTGTACCGGTACGCCGTCGGCAACGGCAGAACGCACCTGTTCGAGGGAATCACGAAGTAGGTCGGTGCGCCAGCGGTCGTCGTCGGTGCCGAAACCACACTCGGCCACCAACAGATCCTTGCCCGGGAGTTCGTCGGCCAAGCGTCGCAGCACGATGCCGAGACCTTCCGGCCAAGGCGCGTACCCCAACGGCCCGACTCGACCGTCGAGGGGGTAGGGCCCCGTTGAGAGGTCGGCGTACACGGCGTTGGCGTTGTAGTAGCTGAAACCGATGTAGTCGAACGAGCCGGCCATGTCGGGGATCTCGATGTCGGGAACCGTGGGCAAGGAGAGCACGCCTTCGCGCAACGCACGGATCCAGGAGGTGAAGAGCACGTTGTCGAACTGCACGGCGTTGCGCTCGGCCGCTTCTCGCTCCGAAGGCTCACGCCCCTGCACGGCCGGGTAACAGGGCTGACAGTTCATGATGGTGGCGACGGGCTTGCCACCCGATCGCAGGAGGCGCCAGGCGTCGTGATTGGCCAGGTGGACCGACCGCAGCGCCTTGTAGAACAGCGGCATGTCGGTCTTGCCCGGCGGGTTGACACCCATCATGAATCCCCCAAACGCGTAGGCCACCGGCTCATTGATCGGCTTCCAGCCGTACACGAGATCGCCGAACGTCTCGCCCATCCAGTCGACGTGGCGGCACCAGTGATACGACCGGGCGCGATCGTCGAGGAACCCGCCCATGTCGTCGGCGAACCACCCGGGCAGCGTGAAGTGGTGGAGGGTGGCCCAGATCGAGATGCCGTGATCTCGTGCGGATTGGAGCATGGCTCGGTAGTGCTCCACCGCCCCGCCGTCGTGCCGGCCCGCCGTGGGTTCCAGGCGTGCCCACTCCAACGACAGACGGTGATGCATGAGGCCGTACTCGGCCAGCATCGAGAAGTCTCGGGCGTAGTTCGTGGCGAAGCCGTTTCCCTCCCCGGACAGTGGGGCCTTCCCCAGCGACTCCCAACGAGCCCAGTCGCTCGCGGGCGCCGCTCCCTCGGTCTGCGTGGACGAGGCGGCGGTGCCCCAGATGAAGCCATCGGGAAAGGTCATGAGGGCATTGGATCACAGTAGATGCGTAGCCTGGCCTTCTTGGCGTTCAATTCACTCCAGTATGCGGCGTTCCTGCCCGTGGCCGTGCTGGTCCATTGGCTCTTGCGTTCTCGAAAGCAGCGACAACTGTGGCTGCTCGCCACCTCCTACGTGTTCTACGCCTGGTTCGACTGGCGGTTCCTGCTGCTCCTGATCTTCACCACCTGCGTGGACTACGCGGTGGGTCGGCAGTTGGATTCGGACCGGTCGGATCGAGCCCGGAGGCGGCTACTGGCGGTGAGCCTCTCGGTGAACCTGGCGGTGCTCGGGTTCTTCAAGTACGCCGGCTTCTTCGTGGATCAGGGCATGGATCTGATGCGGAGATTCGGTTTCGAGTCGGCGTCTCCGTCACTGAGGATCCTGCTGCCCTACGGCATTTCGTTCTACACATTCCAGTCCATGGGCTACGCGATCGACGTGTATCGACGAAAGATCGAGCCCTCTCGATCCCCCATCGACTTCGCCACGTTCGTCGCGTTCTTCCCGCAGTTGATCGCCGGACCGATCTCCCGGGCCTCCGCACTGCTCCCGCAGGTGGAGGCGGATCGGGTCCGCCCGTCGGGACGGCGGGTGGGTTCGGCCCTCCTCCTGATCCTGACCGGCTTGGTGAAGAAGGTGGCGATCGCCGACCCGATCTCACAAGTCGCCGATACGGCGTTCGCCGACCCCCGTCCGGGAACTTTCCTCGCGATCGCAGGAATGGTGGCCTTTGCGGTGCAGATCTATGCCGACTTCTCCGGCTACACCGACATCGCCCGGGGAAGCGCGCGGTTGTTCAACATCGACCTGATGCACAACTTCAGCCAGCCGTATCTTTCGAGATCGATTACGGAGTTTTGGCGACGCTGGCACATCTCGTTGTCGAACTGGTTGCGCGACTACCTGTACGTACCGCTCGGAGGAAATCGCGGCACTGCCGCGAACACCTACCGAAACCTCATGCTCACGATGCTGCTCGGTGGCCTCTGGCACGGCGCCGCCTGGACGTTCATCGTGTGGGGTGGGCTCCACGGGGTGTACCTCGTGTTCGAACGACTCACCGGCCTTGGTCAGCGGGCCCCCGTCGAGTCCAACGTCAACCGTACTCAGGCCCCACGAATCCTCATGACCTTCGTGCTCGTGTGCATCGCATGGGTGTTCTTCCGGGCGCAATCCTTCGACCAGGCCATCCGGGTAGTGCTCGGCGTGTTCGACCCCGGGGGGACCTCGATCAGTCCAGGCCTGCAGATGATGGTGGTCGTGTGGTCGATCGCCGTGGTGGTCATCGATTTGGTGAGCCGCCGCCTGGTGAAGCCCTACGACGCGGCGTTGCGGCGCCCACTGGTCTCCGGGGTCCTCATCGGACTCGGTGTGGTGGTCGTCGTGCTGTTCAGTGGCCGCCCACCTGTCCAGTTCATCTACTTCCAGTTCTGACTCCATGAGCTCATCCACCACCCCGCCCGCTGCTCCAATCGAGACCCCACCCTCAGATGATGGGTCGGTCGAAGGTGCCGCCGCCCGTCCCCGTCGCTGGGTGGTCGTTCTTGCCGTGGCGATCGTGGTGATGTTCGCGGCAGAAGCGGCGGTTCGTGTGGTGTCGGGCCGCTTGCCGGAGCCATCGGTCTGGTACCACCCGTCAGCACAAGTGAAAGTTCGTCAGATGGACGAGCTTTTGGCATCGGGTGTTTCCGCCGACATCGCGATCGTGGGGTCCTCGCAGGCGGCGATGGCAATCGACCCCGTGCTGCTGGCCGAGCGTTTGGATAGTGACTCCGTGGTGTACAACGCCGCCCTGCTGGCGGGCTATCCGACGGTGACGGAAAGGTTCGCGCCGGAAGAGGTGGTGCCCCGACTCCGGCCGCCCACGGTGATCGTCGGTGTGTCGAGCAACGATGTGCAAACCTCCGAGCTTCCGCGTTACGACGAGGCGCGAGCCACGGATCCGGCGCTCATCGCCGATGTCGACCGTGTGTTGTCGGCCCGCTCCGCGCTGATCCGTTACCGCCGAGAACTGGCCGATCCAACCGGCTGGGGAGACCTGCTCGCCGGAGTGGAAGGCGAAGTGGCGTTCTACGAACGAACGGCCATCGGGCCAGCAGGAAGCTGGATTGGTGAGCGGGCGAGCCGATGCGATCGACCGTTGGGTGAATCCGCAGAGGTGCGCGCCGCTCGCGACGACGTTGTCTGGTCGACGAATCCGGAGCGAGAGACTGCGCTCTGGCAGACGGTGGATCGCCTTCGAAGCAGTGGTTCCCGGGTAGTGGTCGTGGTGATTCCGGTTTCGGACTGTTGGCGAATCGACCTCCAGAACGACGATGCCGATGCCGACGGTCGCGCGGTCATCGCCGCTGGCGCTCAACGCCATGGTGTCCCGGTGATTGATCTTTCCGAGGAGGTACGTGCCCGGCATCTCTTCACGGATCGAACGCACATGAGCGTCGAGGGTGAGCGGGAGTTCACCATGAAGCTGGCCGGTCGGCTCGCAACGCTGCCCCCATAGGCAGGTGTCCCCCGCCGACATCGGGTTCCTGGCGGTAGCCTGCGTCCATGCCTCGGGGGACTCCACGCAACCGGTTCACGTACTCGCGATGGGATGGGTCGCAGAAGGGTTTTGAGTTCGACGCCTACGACGTGTTCGCTGAACTCAACGACGATCTGCTCTACCACGGTGACCTCAACGCCGCCCTTCGGCGAATGCTCCAGCAAGGGTTCAAGGATCGCAACGGAGAGGAGCTGCAAGGTCTCAAGGAGATGTTGGAGAACCTGCGCCGGAAGCGGCGGGATCGTATGGAGCAGTTCAACCTCGGCGGGGTGTTCGACGACATCGCGCAGGATCTTCGCGACGTCGTCGACCTCGAGCGCGGCTCGCTCGACGAGATGCGACAGGAAGCCCGGCAGTCAGGGGACCAACGGCGAAAAGACATCACCGAGCAGGTCACGGCGGAGAAACAGCTCCAACTCGACACGTTGAGCCCCGACCTTGCCGGCATGGTCAAGGACCTCCAGAAGTATGAGTTCACGTCGAGTGAGGCGAGGGAGAAGTTCGAAACCCTTGTCGATCAGCTTCGGCAACAGCTGATGCAGAACTACGTGAACCAGATGTCCGGGGCGATGCAGAACCTCAGCCCGGAAGACATGGCCCGCATGAAGGACATGATTGCGGGCCTCAACGAGATGCTCGAACAACGCCAGCGTGGCGAAGAACCCGACTTCAACGGCTTCATGGATCGTTTCGGAGACTTTTTCCCCGAGAACCCCAAGAACCTCGACGAGCTACTCGAAGTGATGGCCCAGCGGATGCAGGCCATGCAGGCCATGCTCAACTCGATGACACCGGAGCAACGGGCCCAGCTCCAGGGCCTGTCAGAACAGCTCATGGAGGACATGGACCTTCGCTGGCAGATGGACCAACTCGGGCAGAACCTGCGGGAGATGTTCCCCGATATGGGCTGGAACCGGCGCTACGACTTCTACGGCGAAGATCCGCTCAACTTCGCGGAAGCCGCGGCGATGATGCAGGAGTTGGGCGACCTCGACCAGCTCGAGAACCTGCTTCGCGGTGCCACCAGCCCGGGGGCTCTCGCCGAGGTCGATCTTGATCGTGCCCGTGAGCTTCTTGGCGAGGATGCGGCACAGAGCCTGGAGAAGATGGCCGAACTTACCAAGCTGCTCGAAGAGGCCGGGCTGATCGAGCAGAAGGAGGGGCGGTTCGAGATGACCCCTCGGGGAATCCGTCGCATCGGTCAGAACGCCCTCGCCGATCTTTTCAAGAAGTTGTCGAACGACCGCGTGGCCAAACATGAGCTGCAGCGTGTGGGTGTGGGTCATGAGCGTGAGTACTCCACCAAGCCCTACGAATGGGGTGATCCGTTCAATCTTCACATCGAACGAACGGTGCGCAATGCCATCCGCCGCACGGGCGGGGGCACGCCGGTCCAGCTCACCCCCGACGACTTCGAGATCGAACGTACCGAGCAACTGGTGCGCACCTCCACCGTCTTGATGCTCGATCTCTCCCTCTCCATGCCCATGCGCGACAACTTCCTTCCCGCCAAAAAGGTCGCGATGGCGCTCCACTCGTTGATCACGTCCCAATACCCGCGCGACTACCTCGGCATCGTCGGGTTCTCGGAGGTGGCTCGTGAGCTGAAGGCCGAGCAGCTTCCCGAGGTGTCCTGGGATTTCGTCTACGGCACCAACATGCAGCACGGATTCCAGATCAGCCGCCGGCTGCTCGCTCGTCAGAGCGGCACGAAGCAGATCATCATGATCACCGACGGCGAGCCCACGGCGCACCTCGATCAGCACGGCGATCCGTTCTTTCACTACCCGCCGGTGCAGGAAACGGTCGACGCCACCCTGAAGGAGGTGATGCAGTGCACACGAGACGGCATCCGCATCAACACCTTCATGCTCGATCCCACGCAACACTTGAAGCAGTTCATCGAGAAACTCACCGAGCTCAACAAGGGGCGGGCGTTCTTCACGACCCCGCAAACCCTGGGCGACTACGTGCTGGTCGACTTCATCGAGCAACGCCGTACGCTCCTCAAGGGCCGACGCGCCAGCTGACCAGCCGGCGGGTCAGGACCCTGCCAGCCGGTCAACGCTGCGGTCGCCGTGCGGGAAACCGCAAGATGCCGGTGGAGATCGCAGGAATGGCCACGGGCGACACCCCAACCTCGTCGGCCCCGTGAGAGCACGCGGTGAGAACATGACGCCAGCTGTTCGCCGCATTCACGAGGCGTCGGCGGTGATCAAGGTGACGTCGACCTGGCTGAGGGTGCGCGCGTGTTCGTCTCTCGTTTCGTCGGCGGGCTCGATCGAACGTACCGCGCGTGGACGGTGGGCAAACGCTGGATTGCGAGAAATCTCAACAACCACTTGCGCCCGAGGGGAGAACTGGTCCATGATCACACCGTTGTAATTACAGATGTGGTATGTGCCACATCGCCTGAGGGTTCCAACCAGGGAACGAACTCGGTTCGAGCATTCTCCGGGGTTTTGCGGATGATCGATCCTGGTTCCCTCAAGGAGCGGAGAAACGGCCTCGCAGGCGATGTACGCATACCGGCGGGGCACGCCCAAGGAGGCCGTCCATGCAGGAAGTAACCACTATCGATAGGGCGTTGGACAAGGCGTGGCAGGATTTTTCGAACTGCCTCGGCGTTGATCCCGACCTTTTCTTCCCCGAGCGGGGAGCATCCACGAAAGAAGCCAAGGAAGTGTGCCGTGGCTGCGTCGTACGCGAGGACTGTCTCGAGTACGCGTTGGCGAATGGCGAGAAGTTCGGCATCTGGGGTGGCATGAGCGAACGCGAACGACGGCGTATTCGTCGACAACGTGCGTTGGCTCGAGCCGCCGCTGCCGCCAACGTGAGCTGATCCGTCGGTCCTTCCGCCCGTCGGAACCTCGGCGGACAGAAATCTCCAGCCAGAATCAGCGAAGTGGCCCCCAATCGGGGGCTTCTTCGCGCCAACCGAGCATCCTGCATCGCTCCGCCTACGCCGAGAGCCCGGCGCGGCGGAGCCGATATTCGATCGTCCGGGTGGGATCAAGGTCGAGGTCGTGCCACCGTGCTGGATCGATCGCTTGCAGCACTGCGGCCGGTACGAGGCCCACCATTTCCGCGCGCTGCACCGTGGCTTCGGCCGCGACGAGGTCGTAGGCATGGTCGGGACGCACCACCATCGGGTCGATCAGATTCATCGATACCTGCACGCCGGTTCCCACTTGCAAACCAAGCGTGCGGAGCCCTGGGCGTCGTATCGAGGCCGCGATGCGTTTGGCATCGGTCGCGGTGGCGTCCTCGAGCCACACGTTGTAGGCCACGAGCAGCGGCCGGCAGCCCACCGCGCAGGCGCCCGCTGATACGTGGGCGGCGTGGGGTCCGAAATCGGGGGTGAGCAGGCCAAACGCTCCCCGTCGGACATCGGGTAGCGACCGTTGTTCGCCATAGAGAAAGACCGGAACGGCAAAGTTGGAGGCGAGCCACTCGCCCATCTCGTCGCGAGCCGATTCGGCCTCTGCCATGGTCGAGCTACCGAGCGGCACGAACGGGACGACGTCGAGCACGCCGATCCGGGGATGGGCGCCGACGTGGTTGCGAAGATCGAGCGCCGAGAGAGCCGCGGCCGCGACGGCCCGTGCGGCGTGCACGCCCGCAACGGTGATCACGGACCGGTGGTGATGCGCGTCCGTGTGGATGTCGAGCAATCCCGAACCGGCGGAACGGCCGATAGCCGCGATCAGGTCAAGGTCGCGCCCCTCGCTGATGTTGATCACAGATTCGAGCACGGGCATTCCCTTTTTCGGCCTGACCCAGTATGGTGGGGGCATGCCAAGCGGACCGGAACTCTGGATCATCCTCGCGGTGGTCGTCCTCATCTTCGGTGGGTCGAAGCTTCCGAAGCTCGCTCGCTCCCTGGGCCAGGCCCAGGGTGAGTTCAAGAAGGGCGCGGACGAGAGCTCGGATACGGCCGCGGCGAAGGCAGTCGACGCCAAAGCCGACGACACCACCGCCGCCTGAGCTCGTTCAACTTGTCGCTCTGGCGACGATGGCTCGCTGGAATTGTCCCGCGCCCGGGAACTCCGTC
>Ga0335397_10012292_pt1 | contig 10486 bp, 7 predicted proteins | sample MAT04_FD_205740 | JGI IMG/M metagenome (GOLD analysis project Ga0335397, IMG submission 205740) | Freshwater microbial communities from Lake Fryxell liftoff mats and glacier meltwater in Antarctica - MAT-04 (spades assembly) (version 2) ...
CGGTCACATGAACCGCCCGAGCGATGGTATGCCAGGTTGGCAGACTCTCTGGCGGGGACTTCGAAAACTCCGCCAGATGATTGCTTACGACAACAAAGCAAGACTAACTTGTGGTACAAGTTGAGGGGTGAACCCCGTGGCTCGCCATGTTGTGTGCGAGCCACGGGTTCACCCCCGTGGTGTTTTGCTTTGGTGATCGCTCTATACGGACATGGCCTCGGAGATCAGCACCAGCGTGGAGTACGGCGCGAGTGTGTACACATCGCCCGCCACGACAACGGGGCCTTCCCCCTCGGCGAGAATGTCGTCGGGGCTGGGCAGACTCGTGTCGATCAATCGACGCCAGGCACGCCGCGTCGGGGCGGGAGGAATCCGGAACTTCAGGGGTTCCACCCAGGCGTTCATCGCAACATAGAAGTCTGAGTCGATGCGATAATCCGGATCGTGCTCACGGCTCGTGAACCGCCCATCGAGGCTGAACGCCAGCGACCGCGAACCCCACCCGAAGTCGGGGCGGTACGGTTCAACCCCGTGCCAGTGGACGTCGGCCAGACCGGGGGGAGGCGGCACATTCATGCCAGCCGGAACCGAGGTTGCCACCGCACGGCTCTCGGGGTGTTGCGGCAACCCCGCTTCAGCAGGTCGAACCGGGCCGGTTGCCGGGAACGGACCAACCGCGTTGCCGGTTGCTTGGTGCGGGGTACGCGTCATGGTCGCTGCCTCGGCAGGGCGGAACTCGCCTGCGAAGAACCGACGACGACGCACCACCGGGTGCCGCCGTCGCAGCCAGATCAGTTCTCGCACGAAACGCAGGAAGCCCGCGTTCTCCTCGGCCAGTTTCCAGTCCACCCACGATAGCTCGTTATCCTGGCACCACGCATTGTTGTTCCCCTGCTGCGTTCGCAGGAACTCGTCGCCGGCCAGCAGCATCGGCACCCCCTGACTGAACATCAGGGTGGTCATCATGTTCTTGGCCTGTCGTTGCCGGAGTTCGAGCACCTCCGGGTCGGTGGTCGGCCCCTCGGCTCCGCAGTTCCACGAATGGTTGTCGTTCGAGCCGTCGTTGTTGTTCTCGCCGTTCGCGTGGTTGTGCTTCTCGTTGTAACTCACCAGATCGTTCAGCGTGAAACCGTCGTGGCACGTCACGAAGTTCAACGAGTGACGAGGCAACCGCCCGCTGCGCTGATACAGATCCGCGCTGCCTCCAATCCGCGACGCGAGGAAGCCGACAATCCCGTTGTCGCCCTTCCAGAATCGCCGCACATCGTCGCGATACTTCCCATTCCACTCACTCCACCGTCGCCCGAAAGGGAACCCACCGACCTGATACAGCCCCGCCGCGTCCCAGGGTTCGGCGATCAGTTTCGTGTCGGCGAGCACGCCATCCTCGGTGATACTCTCGATCACGGGCGGCTCGATCATCACGTTGCCCCGGCGATCACGGCCCAGAATGCTCGCGAGGTCGAAGCGGAAGCCATCCACGTGCATATCGCCGACCCAGTAGCGCAGGCACGTCATGATGAGGTCGCGAACAACGGGGTGGTTGCAGTTCACCGTGTTGCCGCAGCCGGTGTAGTTCAGGTACTTCCCGCCATCGTCGAGGAGGTAGTACAGTTCGTTATCCAGCCCGCGGAACGAGAACGTGCGGCCGCGGTCGTCGCCTTCGCCAGTGTGGTTGAACACCACGTCGAGAATCACCTCGATCCCTGCGGCATGGAGTGCCTTCACGAGATCGCGGAACTCGTGGTTCTGGCCGTGCTGCTTTGCGCTCGCGGCGAATCCGGACTTCGCGGAAGCAAACGCAACCGTGTTGTAGCCCCAGAAATTGACGAGCTTCTCGCCCGTGTCGGGATTTGCGAACGGGCAATCGCACTCGTCGAACTCGAAGACCGGCATCAACTCGACTGCCGTGACGCCGAGCCACTTCAGGTACGGGATCTTCTCGATCATGCCACGGAACGTGCCGGGGTGTTCGACCTTACTCGACGGATCGCAGGTGAAGCCGCGAACGTGGACCTCATAGATGATGCTGTCTTCGAGCGGTGTGAGCGGCGGTGCGTCGTCATCCCAATCGTAGCGAGGGCCACGGTAGTACAGGCTGCGGCGGCTCGTTCGCTGCGGGTCCGTTTCACAGGTGCCAGCCCAGACCGCGCCGCCCGAAAGCTCTGTCGTGGTGGGATCGAGAAGCAACCGGCTCGGGTCGAATCGCGTGCCGGGCCCGCGTGGGCCATCGACCCGCCAGCCGTAGCAGAAGGTGTCGGGCAACCCGGCGACACGGATGTGCCAGTGATCGCCCGTGCGGTTGCGTTTGGGGTCGAGTTGGAATTCGGCGAGGGGTTGGTTGCCGCCGTCTTCGGGAAGGATGACGAGTGTGACGCGGGTGCCGTGCCTGCACAGAAGCGCGAAGTTGTGGCCATCGGGAGCAGCGACAGTGCCAAGAGGCATGGGCCGACCACGGCCAGTTACGAACGTGTGCATTTGGGGCGTCCCGATAATCTGGGCAAATTGCTGTTCAAGATATGGATCGCGTGCCCCGGTGAACAAGCCGCCGGGGTGGGATCAATCAGAAAAGATCGAAGCCTGCGAAGCTCCAAGCGGCTTCTCGTTGTCGCAGAAGCTGCTTGCGGCTTCGCAGGAGAAACAACTCCCGACAAACATGACTGGCTCGCCTTTATCCTCATGCACTTCTATCATCATGTGTGGTCCCGTTCTCTCACTGTGAGTCGTATTTCCGATGCGGCACTTGCTTTCCGCGCTGGTGCAGAACCGTCCTGGGGTTCTCGCGCACATCTCGAACATGCTCGCGAGTCGTGGCTTCAACATCGACAGCCTCGCTGTCGGCGAGACCGAACACCACGACCTTTCCCGGATGACGTTCGTCGTTCATGGCGACGATAACGTCCTCGATCAAGTCCGCAAACAACTCGACAAAATTGTCACGGTTGTTCGCGTCGACGACATCAGCTCCGAGAATTTCGTCGAGCGCGACCTCATGCTCATCAAGGTGAGCAGCAACGCCACGCAACGAGCCGAGGTGTTCCAACTCACCGAGAGTTTCCGCGGTCGCGTCGTGGATATTCAGCACAAGAACGTGATGATCGAGATCAGCGGCACCGAAGGGAAGGTCGAGGCGTTCATCGAACTGATGCGACCCTACGGCATTCTCGAACTGGCCCGCACCGGACGTATCGCGATGGTTCGCGGCGACGCCAAGCCGAGCGTTGCGGAAGAAGGAACGTGAGCATGGAGAAGGTAAAATTGAAAAGTTAAAAGGTAAAGAGTAACAACACCAGAGCTCGTGTTGCTTTTACTTTTTACCTTTTCAATTTTTCATTCCCGACCGAAGGGAGGGGTTACGTGAGCGCTGAACCCGCCAAGATCGTGCTTCCCACTCGCCGACTCGATCCGGCGCAGGTGGACCTGCTTCGCAGCCTCAAGCCCGGCGACAAGATCCGCATCACACAGCGGGTGCGGGTCGGAGCGAAGAAGTGGGACGCAACCGCCGATGGCGAATTCCGGGGGATCGCGTACCTCGAAACCGGCATCACCACCGAGCGCGTGAAGGAAGATGATCTCGTGGTTCCGGTAGTGCGGTTCACGAAGCCGAACGGCGAACTGAGCAGCATTGCACTCGACGAGCACACGAAGGTTATGAAGCAGTAAGGCGGTTGGTGGTCTCGTGACCGGGAGCGAAATGGGCATCCAGATCCTGACCATCGAATCGCAGCCGTTCGCCGAGAACTCGTACATCGTCTGGCGCGAAGGCAGCACGGAAGCGTTCGTCATCGATCCAGGGTTCGAGCCGGACCTGATTCTCGAGGCGCTCGCCGATAACGGCCTGACACTCTCGGCGATCGTCTGCACGCACGGGCACGTCGATCACATCGCCGGGAACACGGACCTGAAACAGGCGTTTCCGGACGCTCCCATCTTCATCGGCATCCGCGATGCCGAGTTCCTGACCGACGCCAACGTGAACATGAGCGCCGCGTTCGGGTTCAACGTGACGAGTCCACCCGCCGACCGGTTGCTGAATGAGGGCGAAACGATCTCCGTCGCGGGGATCGACCTGGAAGTGTTCGACATTCCGGGGCACTCTCCCGGGCACGTGGTGTATCTGATTCGCGAAATGAAGCCGTTCGTGGTTCTCGGCGGGGATGTGCTGTTCCGGGGAAGCGTCGGCCGAACAGACTTCCCGGGCGGCAGCTTCCCACTGCTCAAGGCGGGCATCTCGCGGGTGCTGTGGCCGCTGCCGTCGGATACGGTCGTGTATCCCGGCCACGGTCCGGTCACAACCGTTGGCCACGAGAAGAAGACGAACCCATTTTTGATGGATTAGGATTCCAGGCGAGCGAGGGACGAATTGACAATCACACGGTTCCGCTGTTTACCGGTCCCGGTCCGTGGGATATAGTGAGAAATTGTATCCATCCCCGACACGTCAGTCGGCCCCGTGAAGTTCTTGTGAGACTCCCGGCGTGAAGGCGATCATCAGCGATATCCACGGCAACCTGGAAGCACTCCAGGCCGTCATGGCCGACATCAAATCCCAGGGCATCACCGACATCTATTGCCTGGGCGATATCGTCGGCTACGGGCCCAATCCGCGCGAGTGCGTCGATCTCGTCATGGAGTGCAAACTCGTCATCCTGGGTAACCACGACCAGGGCGCGATGTTCGACCCCGACGGGTTCAACAAGTCGGCCGAGCAAGCAATCTTCTGGACCCGCCAGCAACTCGAATCGTCCACCGAACCCCGTCCCACCCGCGAAAAGCGCTGGGAATTCCTCGCCGAGCGGCCCCGAAGTCATCGCGAAAACGGCCACCTCTTCGTTCACGGCTCCGCCCGCAACCCGCTCAACGAATACGTGTTCCCCGAGGACGTGTACAACCAGCGGAAGATGGAACGGATCTTCGCCCTGGTCGAACGCTACTGCTTCCAGGGCCACACCCACGTTCCCGGTGTGTTCACCGACAGCATGCAGTTCATGAGTCCGGACGAGGTCGAATTCAGTTACAAACTCGATGGCCGCAAGACGCTCTGTAACGTCGGCAGCGTCGGCCAGCCTCGCGATGGCAACTGGCGGTCGTGCTATGTTGTCCTCGACAACGACACGATCAAGTTCCGCCGCGTCGAGTACGACTGGCAGAAAACCCGCGAGAAGATTTACGAGATCCCCGATCTCGATAACTTCCTCGGCGACCGCCTTGGCGAAGGCCGCTAACCGAGTTTCAAGTTTCAGGTTTCAGGTTTCGAGTCCCTGCTGTCGCGAACCTGAGACTCGAAACTCGAAACTCGAAACTGGTGGAATCACATGAAGCCCACGGACTGGCGTCCGTGGGCTTTCGAGTTTCCTAAGATACCCGTTGTCCCATAACCGCTGCCCGCACGAACGGCCGCCTCATGCGCAATAACGTTCTGAATGTTCTGTTCTTCCTCGTCGTCGCTATGGGGTTCTATTTCCTCTGGACCTACGCCGAGAAGAACTGGCTTCCACAACCGCCGAACCCCGCTGAAGTGGCCAAGAAGAAGGCTGAGGCCGAGGCGAAGTTGCTGGCCGAGGAAGAAGAAGCGCGAGCCGCCGAGCAGCGTGTCCGCGACGAAAAGAAGCTCGCGGCCGGCGCTGTCGCGAGCGTGGCGGCAACGTCCATCGAGCCAACCCAACCCAAGCCGAAGGACACGCCCAAGCCACCGGAGCCGCCGAAGCTCGCTCCCCCTCGGGAACGGCCGACGCTCATCCGCATGGGCGATTCCACCTTCTACAACCAGGTGCTCCTCACCACGCAGGGTGGCGGCATTCAACAGATCGTGCTCCCGAAGTTCCAGGAAGCCGATCGACTCGGGCGCGAGGTCAAGGACACGCCGTTGTACCTGGTTCCCGGCGTCTCACGAGTCCGGGGCCGGTTCACACTCACCGAAGCGTCGTTGATGGCACTGAGCGCCACGCTGATGCCCGAAGACGTGCTGTCCAGGCTCCGCGCTCTCAACGGCAAGGAGTTCAAATCCTGGCCCGACATGGAACGCGAGGTCCGAGCCGTTCTCCACGAGAGCGAGGCCGAGCGGTATCTGCCCCTGGTTCTGAAGTACGCCCGGGTTCGCGAACCCTATCTCGCCGATAGCTATCCCACGCCCGACCTCGAAGCCGGAAAGGTCCCTGCGAATGTGACGCTGGCCGAGCCGGCGTACACCATCTTCCACTACCCGACCCCCGATGAGAAGGTTCCCGATACAAAACTCGGCGACATGCTCTGGAAGGTCACCGCGGAGGAACACCCAGCCGACGGCGACCACAAGGTCGTGTTCGAGGCGGAACTGGGCGAGCCGTACTTCTTCAGGTTCCGCAAGACGTACACGCTTTCTCCGAAGAACTACCACATCGCGATGAAGATCGAGATCGATCGCTTGCCGGGCGGAGTGAAGGGGAAAAACCCGCTGCGGTATCAGCTCTCGGGGCCACGCGGCCTTCCGATTGAAGGCGAGTGGTACTCCAACATCCACCGCAACGCGCTCATTGGCTGGATCGACCGCAAGGGCACTCCCCGGCGGCAGTACGAAACATCCACGGAAGTTGCCGCCAAGCGGGGTGGCGAACCGGTACCCCGGGGCGAGAACACCTTCAAGTACATGGCTGTTGCCACGCAGTATTTCGCCTCCGCGGTCGCCATCGACGACACTGCCGAGGGGAGTTCGAAGAACCCGTGGGCCTACGTGCGGGCCACGACCGAACTGCCGTTCGACAAGAAGTCCGACAAGAACATGCCGTACTTCGACGACGTGACCGTTCGGGCCGCGTCGGAGGTGATCGACCTTGCACCGGGCGAACCTGCGGTCACACACAGCTACATCATCTACAACGGCCCAGCGAAAGTGAAACTGCTTGGACTCATGGAGGGGAATCGGGCCGTCGAGCAATCGCTCGTGGACCGATACAAGGACCAACTCGGGCTGAAGACGATCACCGATTACCAGTCGCCGACGTGGCTCGGCACATTCGCCAGCACCATCTACTGGACCGATCTCGTCATCGCGTTCACGAACCTGATGCACTGGCTCCTGGCGGCAATTCACACGGTTGTGCCTGACTGGGCACTTTGCATCGTGGTGCTGACACTCATCGTGCGATTGGTCTTGCTCGTTCCGAGTAAGAAGCAGACGAAGATGAACCTGAAGATGATGGCGGTGAACAAGAAGCTCGCACCGCAGTTCGAGGAGATGAAGAAGAAATACGGCGACGACTTCCACGGCTACAACCGCGCGAAGATGCAATTGATGATGGCTAACGGGGTGAATCCACTCGCGGCGATGAGCGGTTGCCTCCTCATGCTTCCCCAGATGCCGATCATGATGGGGCTGTATTTCTGCTTGCAAGAGAGCGTGTTCTTCCGGCTCGAACACTTCTTGTGGATCGAAAACCTCGCGGCGCCCGACATGACGCTGTGGTGGGGTGAGCACATCCCCTACCTGAGCACGCCGGACCAGATCGGCGGAATGCTCTACCTCGGGCCGTATCTGAACGTGCTGCCGATCATCGTCGTGGCTCTGATGATGGGCCAGCAACTCGCGATGCTGCCGCCGCCGATCGACGAGCAGGCCAAGCAGCAGCGCATGATGATGAAGATGATGATGTTCATCATGCCGCTGCTCTTCTACAAGTTCGCGGCCGGGCTGGCGCTGTACTTCGCCATCGGTACGATCTGGGGCATTGCCGAGCGAAAGTTTATCTCGAAGGCGAACCTTACGGGGGATGGCGATGGCGGTGCCGGGGGCACAGCCGTCTTGAACCCCAAGACCGGGTCACCGAACGGCCAGCCGGCAGAGGATGCCACACCGAAGGTGAAGGGCTTGCTCGGCCGCCTGCGTGAGACGGTGCAGAAGCGGATGGAAGAGATCCAGAAGCAGGCCGACGAGCAATCGAAACGGCAAATCCGCAACGACAAGGGCGGCGGCGACGTGGGACCACCCGGAGGGGGAAGCCCGAACCAGCCACGCCGCGACGACCGCCGCGACAAGAAGAAGAAGCGGAAGAAATGACCAGCGAGCCACGGGGTTCATCCCCGTGGTATCTGACATATCCAAGCACCACGGGGATAAACCCGGATAAACCCCGTGGCTCGCCGAGGTGAACCATGCCCGCGAAACACATCCTCATGCTCGTCGGCGATTTCGTGGAAGACTACGAGGCGATGGTGCCGTTCCAGGTGCTGACGCTGGTTGGGCACACGGTTCACGCGGTCTGCCCCGGGAAGAAAGCCGGCGACACGGTTCGTACCGCGGTCCACGATTTCGAGGGCGACCAGACCTACAGCGAGAAGCCGGGCCACAACTTCGCGCTGACGGCGACGTTCGACGAGGTGAAGCCGGAAAGCTACGACGCACTCGTGATTCCTGGCGGGCGTGCCCCCGAGTATCTGCGGCTGAACCCGAAGGTGCTGGCGTGCGTCCGGCACTTCTTCGACGCGAACAAGCCGGTCGCCGCAATTTGCCACGGACCTCAGTTGCTCGCCGCTGCCGGTGTGCTGAAGGGTCGGACGTGCAGTGCGTACCCGGCGGTCGGGCCAGACATCGGCCTGTGCGGTGGAACGCTCGCGGAAGTGCCAATCGATGGAGCACACACCGACGGCAATCTCGTGACGGCTCCCGCGTGGCCCGCGCACCCGTCGTGGCTCCGTGCGTTCCTGAAGCTGATCGGCTCCAAAATCGAGGCGTAAGGCATCTGCGTGAAAAAGATCTACCAGTTTTTTGTATCTTGCCTGTGGGAGACCGGTCTTTGTCTCTGTCTTTCGGCCTGAAGGGCCTTGCTTCCTTAGCCCAGGCCAACGGCCTGGGGACGCGAACAGATCAACCCCTCGTGGCCTGAAGGGCCACCCTCGAACCGCCAATGAGCGCGGCCCTTCAGGCCGCAAAACCTTGATTTCCCTTAGCCCAGGCCGCTGGCCTCGTTGTTCTACACAAGTGGCAAGCGGTCTTGGCAGGCCCTCCAGCATTGTGGATGATTTTACAGTAACGGAATCAGGGATTGATTTTGCGTCTGCGAGGATCGCACCGTGGCAAGTCCTTGGGCAACTCAGGAGATGGCGTCCGCCGAGTTGGGCGACACCCGCCTCGATCAGCGACTCGCCCAAGTTCTTTCGGACTTGGGCGAGCGGCCCACGGCCAGCATCCCCGCTGCTTGTGGTGGCTATGCCGAGATGACCGCCGCCTACCGATTCTTTGACAACCAGAAGGTCACCTACGATAAGATCCTCGAGCCACACACTCACAAGACCCACGACCGGGTTCGCGAACAAGCCGTCGTGTTGTGCGTTCAAGATACCAGTGAGATCGATCTCACACGTCCCCACACGAAGGTTCAAGGGGCCGGACCGCTGGCATTGGAATCGCGACAGGGACTCTTCTTGCACCGTCTCGATGCCTTCACCACCGACGGCACACCGCTGGGGCGTCTCTGGTCCCAGGTTCACGCACGCGACCCGCAGACCCTCCAAACACCACCGAACCAAAAGTCGAAAAGGCGGAAGACGTCTCCGATCGAGGATAAGGAGAGTTTTCGTTGGTTGGAAGGGTTCCGCAAGACACGTGAGTTGGCCGAACGGTGTCCGGGCGTGACCTGCGTGTGCGTGGCCGATAGTGAAGCCGACATCTACGAACTGTTCGTCGAGGAGCGGGGCAAGACAAATCCCATCCATTTCCTGGTGCGTTTGTGTCAGGATCGAGCGTTGGTGGTGGATCCGGAGGGCAACGAGGATCAGGCCAGTTTGATTCGTTCTCGGGTGGAATCGGGTTCGGTACTGTTCACGAAGGAGATATCTGTTCGTGGCCGTGAGGCCAAGGTAGCGTGCGAACAGCGAGGTCGCCGGCAACCTCGAACGGATCGCCGTGCGGTGGTGGAAGTGCGAGCGGCAACGATGACGCTGCGTCCCCCGTACCGTCCGGGTCGCCACTTACCGGAAGTGACGGTCAACGTGATTCAGGTTCGCGAGATCAACGCACCAGCAGACGATATGGCGGTGGAGTGGTTATTGGTGACGACGCTTCCGATAGGGACAGCCGATGAGGTGCGGGAAGCGATTGCGTATTACTGTGTGCGTTGGATGATTGAGGTGTTCTTTCGCACGCTGAAGTCAGGTTGTCGTGTGGAGAACCGTCGCTTCGAGCATGTGAATCGCCTCGCGAACTGCCTGGCGGTGTACGAGGTGATAGCATGGCGAACGGTGTACGTGTGCCGGTTAGGGAGGAGTTGTCCGGAGATGAGTTGTGAGGCGGTGTTCGAGCCATCGGAATGGAAATCGGTGTGGATGGCAGTTCACCAGGAGTCTCCCCCGAAAAAGCCACCACGGCTCTCGGAGATGGTTCGGCTCATCGCTCAATTGGGTGGGTATGTGAACCGACCGGAGCGAGAAGACCCTCCGGGGCCGCAAACTGTGTGGCTCGGGCTTCAGCGGATGCACGACCTCGCTTGGGCCTGGGAAACCTTTGGCCCCGGAG
>Ga0335397_10012295_pt1 | contig 10483 bp, 15 predicted proteins | sample MAT04_FD_205740 | JGI IMG/M metagenome (GOLD analysis project Ga0335397, IMG submission 205740) | Freshwater microbial communities from Lake Fryxell liftoff mats and glacier meltwater in Antarctica - MAT-04 (spades assembly) (version 2) ...
GAAGATGATCTCGAGCTCGCCCGCGTAGTCTTGCTCGAAGAAGGTGCGCAGGTTGGCGCGCAGCTCCTCTTCTTCGCCCTTCATCGGCTTGAGCAGCGAGATTGCTGGCCAAGCGCCTGACCACGCGGGCACGCGGCGCGAGGTATGCCGCAGCGTCGCCCACACGCTGCTCACGAAGAACAGCAGCGCCGCAAATGCAGCGGCGATGAGCGACCAGGCGACGACGGTGAGCACGGCGCGCGGACTATGTCACCGGGCTCGGCGCGCGCGCAACGCGCTGCGCCTCGAGGCGGCTCGAGGTCAGCGTTGACTTCGCCACGGGGCTCCGGCAGCGTGGCTCTGTGAATCCACCGTGATCGGAGCTGATTCCTACAAGCAGGCGTTGCCGCAGGCGCGGTGCTCCGCGGTGCAGGCGTCGCGACACGGATCGGGGTGCGCTGGATCGCACAGCTCGACGCAGGCGATGAAGCGCGGGTCGCAGACCGGCGCACAAGCTAGGCTGCCGCGCCGCGGCACCGCAGGAGGCGGCGGCGGTGGGATCGACGGCGGGCCGCGGGGAGGGCGCACCGTCGCGGTAACGGCGAGCGTGGGCGGGACTCCGGCGACCGTCGCGTCGGCGCTCGTCAGCGTCACCTCCACGCTCGCGCTCTGCGTGGGGGCGGTATTCGAAGCAGGTGCGGCATCCGGCACCGCTGCATTGGGCGGCGGCGCGGCGTCGACGCGGACATGCGCCGCGCGTGTGTACGCCGCGGATCCGCTCGCGCCATCGACGCCCGGCAACGCCAGCGCGCGGTTCTCGATGCCCTGCGCGGCGACGCGGGTGCGCGCGTACATGATGCGCTCGCGCGGCTGGCCTGAGGTGTAGTGATCGAGCCAAGCGACCCAGCAAGCGTGGCGCTCCGTGCGCCGAATCTGCGCGTCGAAGTCGGCGGCGTAGCAGCGCTCGAAATACGCGCGACTCCGGTGCACCATGCGGAGGCTGGGCGCGCAGCTCGCGACGGAGAGCGCCGTCAGCAGGCCAATCGCCACAGCCCACATCCATCCGCGAAAGCGACTCATGCAGCCCGACGATAGCATCCGCCGCGCCAAACCCGCCGAGCCGATCGTGATCGGCCGCGGGATGATCGACGTCGCAGGTCTCGGCCCTGTGACGATCGGGTGGAGCGAGCGTGGCGTGACCTCGCTCGAGCTGCGTCCCCGCCCAGGCGCGGAACGGGCGCATGACCCGCTGCCCCCGCGCGTCGCGTCGGTGCTCACTGCGTATTTCGGAGGCGAGGCCGTCGATCCTGCGCGCGAGCTCGAGGTCGATCTGGTCGGCACGCCGTTCCAGCTCTCCGTCTGGCGCGCGCTGCGACAGATCCCACGCGGGGCAGTTCGCACCTATGCCGCCATCGCCATCGACGCTGGCTCACCACGCGGCATGCGCGCCGTCGGGATGGCGAACGGCGCGAACCCCGTCGCTATTATCGTGCCGTGTCATCGCGTCGTCGCGCATGGCCTCGAGCTCGGCGGCTTCAGCGCCGGCATCGAGCGCAAGATCTGGCTGCTCGAGCTCGAGGGCGTGAAGGTCAATGGCGGCAAGGTCGTGCCCGGTCAGCTCGGGCTGCTCTGACGCGTCGGCGCGTGTCGCGATTTGCGCCGACGTCGTCAGTTCGATGTTCGCGGCGGGCTGCGGGGACGACGACCCCGGCGACGCGAGCAAAGCGGACGCCGGGGCCGACGCGGGCGCGTCGGTTTGCATGGGTGACGCGGACTGCGCGAGCGATCGGTTCTGCGCTGGCACAGGCGCCTGCAATCCTGGTGCGATGGGCGCAGACGCGCGCGGCTGCGTCGTGGTCGCGCCCTGCCTCGCCACGCAGGCGAACGTTGCCTGTGCGCGCCGGCCGTCACACGCTCCGCGGCCCATGACCCGGCCCGCGCAACGTGTCCGGCCCGTGCGTCGCGAGCGAAAGCTCGGCCAGCGGCGCGCAGCTGTTCGTGCGACGGACATGACGACCGTGGGCGACCGGGTGCCGACCATCCTCGCCGAGCTGCGCAGCATGGGGAGCGAGCGCAACCGCGCAGGGATGGCCAGGTACGGCATCAAGGTCGAGGGCGCATTCAGAGTGTCGGTTACTGCGTTGCGCAAGATTGCCAAGCAGGTCCAGTCCGAGAAGGTGCAAGCGCGGTTGATCGGCGAGTGATGAGACTAGAGCGCGCACATTGCGAGAAAGCCGCTCACTTCGCGCCGATCCACCCGTCGTGCACCAGCAGCTCCGCAGTGAGCACAGCGCCGCCGGCCGCGCCGCGCACCGTGTTGTGCGACAGCGACACGAAGCGCCAGCCAAACAGCGGATCAGGACGCAGTCTGCCAATCGCCACGCCCATGCCATGGCCGATGTCGCGATCGAGGCGTGTCTGCGGCCGCGCGTCTTCGTCGAAGTACGTGAGGAATGGCGTCGGCGCGCTCGGCAGCGCGAGCTCTTGCGGGCGCGGCACCCAGCTCCGCCACGCAGCGAGGATCTCTTCGCGCGACGGCTTCTGCTCGAACTCGACGAACGCGGCCGCCATGTGCCCGTCTGACGCCGGCACGCGGATGCATTGCGCCGAGATCAGCGGCGCGCTCGCGTTCTCGATGCGCCCATCGACGATGTGTCCCCAGATCTTCAGCGGCTCACGCTCGCTCTTCTCCTCTTCGCCGGAGATGAACGGAATCACGTTGTCCTGCATCTCCGGCCACGACGCGAACGTCTTGCCCGCGCCCGAGATCGCCTGATATGTACACACCGCCACGCGCTTCGGACCGAACGCGCGCAGCGCATGCAGCGCCGGCACATAGCTCTGCAGCGAGCAGTTCGGTTTCACCGCAACGAAGCCGCGCGTCGTGCCGAGTCGCCGCCGCTGCGCCTCGATGATCTGCGCGTGCTCTGGGTTCACCTCGGGGATCATCATCGGCACATCCGGCGTGCCGCGATGTGCCGAGTTGTTCGACACGACCGGTGTCTCCCGTCGGGCGTAGTCCTCTTCGAGCTTCGCCGTCGCGTCCTTCGGCATGTCTACGGCGCAGAACACGAAGTCGACCTCGGCCGCGATGCCATCGACGTCCGACGCGTCACGCACGACGAGCGAAGACGCCGCTGCAGGCGCTGCCCCCACAAGCGCCCAGCGCCCCGCCGTCGCCTCTGCGTACGTCTTGCCCGCCGAGCCGGCGCTCGCGGCTACCAGCGTCACCTCGAACCACGGGTGCTGCTCCAGCAGGCTCAGAAAGCGCTGCCCCACCATCCCCGTCGCGCCGAGCACGCCGACCTTCAGCTTCTTCTTCTGCGCATCCATGAGTCCCTCGTTCGCGAAGCCGCGGCAGACTAGCAGGCGACGGCACGATCGGCGCGCTTGGATCGCGGAGCGCGAGCTGGTCGCGGGACAGTAGATCCCCGCCGCGGACCGGCGGCGATCACCACGGGCAACCGACGCAGTTGCCGCGTGCGGCCGTGCTCGTGCGCGTCGCCGTGAAGGACTGAAGCACTGCAGTCAGATACAGGCTGTTCCAAACGTGTGCACCGACTTGGTAGCGCGGGTAAGCGAGCAGCTCGCTGTCGCCGTAGACCACGGATTGCCAGTCGGCATCGGTGTAGGTAGCGGTCGACGTCGTGCAACCCGTCCCGGTAGCGGTGGCCGTAATCGACTCGCCCACGCTGGAGAGGGTGATGGTGATCCGCCTGGGTGTTGTGGAGTTGATGTCGCAAGCCGCCACGAGACCGCTCCCCGTTGCACGGCGGAAGGGGCCCGTCGACGTCATCTCCCACAGCTCGACCCGCCCAAACAGCACGTTGAAGAGCGCCGCATAGCCATGTTGGCCGAGGGCCAGTGTCGGTAGACCCTGCGTTGTGGCCAAGGCGGAGCCCGGCGTGTAGGTGGGCGAGATGAACACGCCCGCGACCCCCGTGCCTAGGGAGCCCGCAAGCTGCGAGTTCAGGTCGAAGGCCCCTCGCGCGAGGAAGCGCTCGCCCCAGTCGGGGAGTCCACCGCTCACCCGGAGCGTCGCGCCGCGGGGGGCAGTGCTGGTCGGGCTCGTCGTCGTGAATCCGTCTATCTTTCCGGCGGAGTCGCGCGTGCAGAACGCCGCCCAGGAGCACGTGAACTGATCGGGCAAAGCAGGGCTCGCGACGATCGCCGTTTGCGAGAACGTGCACGTCGAGACACCGACTCCGTCGTCGAGCTGCCCGTCGCAGTCCTGGTCGCGATGGTCGCAGGTCTCCGTGGTCGGAGCGATCCCGCTGCACACGAGCGATGCGCCGGGGCACGAATTGGTCCCGAGCGCGCAGAGGCCCGCCGCAGTTCCGCACGACGCGCCGACCATCTGCGTGTCCGGATCCGACGAGTCCGCCAAGCCGTCGCAGTCGTCGTCGACTCCGTTGCAGACCTCGGGAGACGGCGACAGCCCCATGCAGGCTCCCCAGGTCCCGCCCGTGCAAGCGCGCGTGCTCAGGCAGGCGCCGACGCCGCACGGCTGCGACGTGCCGTTCACGCAGCCGCATCCCTCGTCTGTCGCGCCGTCGCAGTTCTCGTCGCGCGACCCTTCGCACACCTCGGCCACCGGTCCGGTGCCGCCCGAGCACGTGCCCCACGCGCCCGCCGCGCACACGCGCATTCCGCTCACGCACTCGCCGGCGTCGGTGCCGCACGCGCTCCGGTCGACCGCGCCGTTCACACACGCGCAGCCCTCGTCGATCCCGCCGTCGCAGTCCTCGTCGAGCACGCCCTCGCACACCTCTGCGGTCGGACCGACGACGCCCACTTCGTCGGCGCAGTCTCGCGGCCATCGACCGGCGGCCGAGCAGATCTGCATGACCGAGCGGCAGACGCCGACACTGGTGCCGCAAATACGCGAGTTCCCGCTGATGCACTCGCAGCCGTTGTCGACGACCCCATCGCAGTCCTCGTCGTCGACCCCCTCGCAGAGCTCGATCGCCGGGGTGATGACGCCGCTGCAGCTCGACCACGTGCCGGCCACGCAGGTCCGGCTGCCGAAGCGGCACGAGCCGACCTCCGTCGCGCCGCACATCTCGGAGAGGCCGTCGGGCGTGCAGCTACAGCCCTCGTCGATGCCGCCGTCGCAGTCGTCGTCGCGCAGATTGCAGAGCTCGCCGACGCCGGGATTGACGCCGCCGCGCGTGTCGTCGCAGTCACCGGGCAGGACCGCGTATCCGATCGACGCCGCGCACGCGAGCGTGGTCATGGCATCGATGCCGAAGCCGTCGCCGTCGAGATCACGGTAGAAGACCGTGTCGGGATTCTCGTCGATCACGCCATCGCAGTCCTGATCGCCGGACCCGCAGGTGTCGACCGCCTCGGGGTTGATCCCGCTGCTCGTATCGTCGCAGTCGGCACCGCAGTCGAGACGCCCCGTCGCGAGTCGATTGCAGCAGACGACGCTGACGTAGCCATCCGAGTCTCCGTCGACGCCGAGCGTCGAGGTGTTGCAGTCCTCGTCGACGCCCTCGGAATCGCAGATCTCGGTGGCCCCGGGATAGCGCCGCTCGTCCATGTCGTCGCAGTCGGTTCCACCGCAGCTGACGTCCGTCGCGCCATCACCATCGAAGTCTAGGCACGCGACCGCGCACGCATTGAGAACCTCGTCGCACGTCTCCGCGGCGGTGCATGGACTCACGGGGGTCACGCAGCCGCGTGCGTCGGCGCCCGCGGCCCCCGGCGAGCAGCGCTCCACGCCGCTGCAGAAGAGCTCGTCGGTGCAGTCTGCATCGGCGCTGCACGCCGACGGCGGCGCGGAGTCGCGACCAGCGTCCGCCCGGGCGCCAGTGTCTGCCGGAGCTGCGTCGGCGGGAGCTGCAGATGACCCACCGCACGAAGCGATGAGGACGGTTGAAGCGATCACCAGAACGCGGACGGAAATACGCACCATCGGGCCCCCTCGAAAGAGGCCGAGCGTATCACACCACCGTGAAACCACGGGGGCGGCGCGTGGATCGCGGAGCGCGAGGTGGTCGCTGCTGTTGGGTCGCGGCTCAGCAGCGCCGAGAATCCCGTCGGTGAACGCGCTACCCGCGTCGCGCGGCCTCGATGGCGGCAACGTCGATCCGCTTCATCTTCATCATCGCCGCGAAGGCGCGCTTGGCTTCTGCGCCGCCTGCGACCATGGCTTCGGTGAGCACACGTGGACGACGGCGGCGCGCGAGCCCCACGATGAGGATCGCGGCGAGCCACGCGCTCGAACCGACGGGTGCCTGCGCGCCAGCGTGACAGCCGCAGCCGTCGGGCTGCGGCAGCTCAGGGGCGGGACCTCGAGCGGAGGCACGGCGCCGACGCGGATGATGCGCCAGTCGACGCGCTCGACGCCGCCTTCGTCAGCCCAGAGTTCGACGGTGCTCAGGCCCGCGGGCAGGGTGATGGTCCCGTCGACCACCGCGCTGTCGAGGCGCCACTGCATCCCGGCGGGCGCGGGCTCGAGGGTGAGCTCACCGTCGGCGAGACAAAGATCCCCGCAGCCGACCAGCCGCGAAAGATCGCCTGATCTTCAGCGCGCGCGATGCGCTCCGCCGCGGCGATGAGCGGATCGAGATCGAGCTCGGTGGCGCCGCGCGACGCGTCGTCGAGATCGTCGATGTCGAGCTCGAACGGCACGCGCAGCTCGGCCAGCGGCTGCACCACACGCACGCGCGCACCCACATCCGCCATCGGCGCATCGATCTTCGTGAGGCGGCCGGTGTTCACCGCGCCGAGCGCAAGACCATGCGTCCGGAGAAGTCGACGAACTTCCGCCCCGCGAGGTGCAACGCCAGCACGCGCTTCGCCTCCTCGTCGATCTGCGTCCACGCCTCCGGCGTGAGCGGCGCGAGCTCGCGCTTCAGCAGATTCATCGCTCGCCTGGCTTTCCGAGGCTGCCGAGGCCGAGCTCGCCGGAGGTGTCCGCATCGTGGCGCGTCACCACGTCGACGTCGGCCTTCGCGCTGGCCTCGGCTTTCGCGATTGGCCCCTCGGTGAACAGGAACTTGCGCGCGTGCGCGTCGACGACTGGCATCTTTCGGCGCAGCCACTCCAGCAGCATCATCGCGTGCTCGAGCTCCTCGTCGCGGTTGTGCGCGAGGATCGCGCCGAGCTCGGCGTCGTCCGTGGCGTCGATGCGCTGCTGATACCAATCGACGGCCTCGAGCTCTTCGCGCAGCGACGTGAGCGCGCGGTGCAGATCGCGCGTGTTGGGGGTCAGCGATTCGAACGGCTCGTGGAAACCTTCACTCGACATGCGGCGGACTATAGCAAGGCCCCGGCCAGCGCCGTTGGACGCTGTTGCGCAGCGCCACGTCCGCGGCAGAACTCGACGCACGCGGTTCGACTGCTCTCCGTCGACGAGCCGACGCGCTGCGGACGCCGCGAGTTGCAACAGTGCGTGGCGAATCGCGGCGGGACCGCGCGCCGATCTCCCACCCAAGCCTCGCGGTGCACCCGGTTCCATCGTGCATGTCGCGCTCCCTCCGCGTCGCGCTCGCTCTCTCCGCTGCGGTGGCTCTGCGGCCGGCGCTCGCCTCAGCGCAGACGTTCCTAGACGACGATCCGCTCGCCGACATCGACGCTGGCGACGCAGAGATCGACGTGCGCGAGGCGCTACGTTCCGCCGAAGCGCTGTGCCGCCGCGCGAACGACGCTGCATCCCGCGCGCTCGCTGCCGACGCGGTCGCCAGACTCGCCCTCTTGCCTGTGTCAGCGCGAGACCTGGCCGCCGCCCGACTGTGCACCGCGGAGCTCAACGCTGCCGACGTCGGCGTGCTCGAGACCGCGCTCGCCGCTGCCGTCGAAGCCGACGCAAGCCAGTGGCGCGCGCAGCTGCGGCTCATCGACCTCGCGCTTCGAACGGCCAGGCCACGTCGCGCCCTCGCGTTGATCGCCGAGCGGCTGCGACAGCATCCAGACGACCCAGAACTGCTGCTGAGGCTCGCACAAGTGCGTCGCCAACTCGGCGACCGCAGAGGAGCGAACGACGTCTTGCTCCTCCTCGAGCGCGCCTATCCGTCCGGCACGATCGCGCAGCAGGTCCGCGACGCGCTCCATCCCCTCCGCCCACCAGCGGTGCGCGGGCGCTCGCTGAGCCCGCTGACTCGGGCGGAGATGGCGGAGCTCGTCCGCGCGCAGGAGGAGATGCAACGGAGGATGCAGCTGCAGCAGGAAGCGCAACGTGCGTTGGACGGCGGAGCGGGCGGCGCCGCGTTGGACGGCGGAGCGAGCAACGCTACGCAGTGACGGTCATTCTCGCGTGCGGCGCGCGTCAGTTGAGATCAGCGCGCCCCTTCGCTGTCACATCACTCTCGCGCAACCTCCGCGAGCAGGGTGCGAATCGCTGCACGCCCTGCGCTGTGCGTGACGAATCGGCCGACGTCTTCGTGATTCGCACCCTGCACGACGAGCACCTCGGCGCGTGCGAGGTAGGAGGCGATGAGGTGGCCGTCGCTCACCGGCGCGCGGTCGTCGAGCGCTCCGGCGACGATCAGCGCGGGAACATTGCGCGGCAAGTCGCATCGACTGTCGCCTCGGCCCGACTGGGGATGAGCTCAATCCGGGCGGAGCGCTCGCGCCGCGGGTGCGATGCGGTCGAGGTGGGGGAGTGACAGCTTCGCACCGAAGAGCAGCGCGCCATAGGCGAGCTCGTCGAGAATCGGCGGCAAATAGCGTGTCGTGCGCCGATGCGTGGCGGCGCAGAGGTCGGAGTACGGGGCGACGAGGATGTAGCCATCGACGAGCGCGCCGAGCTCCACTCCGGCGAAGATCGAAGCCGCTGCGCCGAGCGATATCCCGTACAGCACGATGGGCCGATTGGGCGCGCGCGCATAAAACCAGTGCACCGCGGCTGCGACGTACGTCACGACCTGCGATAACTGAGCGAGCACAACGATACAATGGTCATCATCGCGCACTCTCAGGGCGCCGCCGTCGCGCACAAACTGCTGCGCGGAGAGTGCGCGCCCAACGTGAAGGGCTTCGTCAGCGTGGGCTCAGGGATCCGCAAGCTGCACGACCTGCGCAGCACACGCGGCGCCGGTCAAGCGCAGGTCTCTGGGTGGGGGAACAACAGCGATGAGCTGATCTCACGCCTCGTCGATTTCCTCGAGCGGGTCGCACCGGGGACTCAAGCGCTACGCGCACTTGCCATGACGCATCCTGAGCTCGCCGCCGTCGTGAGCAATCGCCGCTTTCGAATTCGCCCGCGCGCGTACTCGCGCTTCTTGGTATGGACCGTGCCACTCGCCTTCCTCTTCGGCGCGTGCGCGAAGGTGACTGAAAGCGCGCCGGTTGCGGTCCTGCGACGCGCACTGATATGGGCGCTGCACCTCTTCGACATCGAGCTTTCGCCCGACACCGCATGGCTGTCGGTGGTTCTCGGCGTCGCGCTCACGTTCGTCCTTGCCTACGCCTGGGATTGGATCTTCGTCCACGCCGCATGGGCCGCGCGGAATCGTCATGAGGTCGACCGAACGCTCTCGAGCAGCAAGGAACCGCTGCTCGCGCGCGACCCCCGCATGTGGCTTTGGTGCCTGCTGCAGCTGCTGCCCTCCGTGGTCGTAGTCGTGCTCGCGGGTTGCGTCGGTATCAGCCCGCTCGCGCGCTACCTCGTGATCGGCGCCTGCGTGGTCATCGACTGCACGTTTTTCGTCCACCTGCTGTCGCAACATCCGCATCGGCGACGATCGTCGCCGCGCAGCGCCGGCTGACGCAGTGCGAGCGCTGCTGGTCAGTTGTCAGCTCAGGCGCGCAGCACGGCAACACCATACGCCGCGAACACATCGTCGCTGGTGACCACCGTGAAGCCGCCATCGAGCGCGTGAGCGATCAGGAGTCGATCGAAAGGGTCCTTGTGGTGCCACGCGAGCGAGCGGACGCGCAGAGCGGCGGCGAGCCCGAGCTCGGCCACCTCGAAGCCGCTCTTGCGGAGCACGTCCGGAAGCCACTCCTCCGCGGGAGCGGGCAAGTCGAGCTTGCCAATCGACTGCTTGATCGCGATCTCCCATCCGACGACTACGCTCACCAGCACTTCGTTTGCGCCGTCCTCGATGGCCGCGCGAGCCGGACGCGAGAGTCGATCCGGCTCGCTTGCGCTCCAGAGCAGCGCGTGCGTGTCCAGCAAGAGCTTCACAGCACGCCGAACGCGGCAGCGAGATCAGCAGGCAGCTCGTCGAAGTCCGCGTGGACCAAAACCTGACCCGCGAAGAGCCCGAGTCGACGGCGGCGCGTGCTCGCGCGATAGGCCGAGAGCACAGCCACCGGCTGCCCCGCGCGAGCGATGACGATGCGCTCGCCGGCCTCGACCTCTTCGAGGAGGCGGGAGAGGTGGGTCTTCGCTTCATGCACGTTCACCTTCCGCATCGGGCTAAGCTAGCTAATGCTGGTCCATCGTGCAAGTTGGCGCCGCAGTGTGTCGCGCGAGCTGAGCCGTGCCGTCGGCCAACGAAGGGACTCCAGCCGCGCCGTTGCAGCCACGAGACCCGCTACCGAACAGTAT
>Ga0335397_10012299_pt1 | contig 10481 bp, 9 predicted proteins | sample MAT04_FD_205740 | JGI IMG/M metagenome (GOLD analysis project Ga0335397, IMG submission 205740) | Freshwater microbial communities from Lake Fryxell liftoff mats and glacier meltwater in Antarctica - MAT-04 (spades assembly) (version 2) ...
TCGGCTGCATTCGCCACACCTCAGGCGCGATGATCTCGATGGTCGGGAAGTACGTTCGATGGCGGGCCGGCATCCCGCGTCAGGAGTCGGTGGCCCGAGATGGCCGGATGCGCGCCGACGAAGAAGTCCGGGAGGGGAGCGGACCGCGTGCCACCGCGTCGCGGATACGCCGTGTGGCTAGACGCCGCGGGTCATGGCCATGATCAGGTCCGTGGTCCAGCGCTGGTTGCCGCTTCCCTGGAGACGGGCGATGAGCGTGTGGTCCCATGGATCCAGCGTGGGCGGCCTGGCACATCCGCGGATGAAGTGAAGGTCCGGACCCGTTCGGCGCCCAACGGAGCCTCACGATCGGTCGCGGAACCATCACCAGCCGGTCCAGGCACGCAGGTTTGGGCATCATGCGCGATCCCGTCGGTACCGAGGGAGATCCAGAGCCCGCCCTGCAGGCCTGCGACGCAGACGGATCCCGCGCGTTGCCATCATCCGCAGAGTCGACGGATGGGTGGCTGACGCCGACGGATGGGTGGCTGACGCCGATGGATGGGTGGCTGACGCCGATGGATGGGTGGCACCTATGGACTCGGGACGGACGACCGCCGGCATTATGGACATGGGCCGGACGCGCGAGGAGGGCTGCCCCGAAGCTTCGGACGCGAGAGGACAACTGTTCGTACCTTCTAGCACTTCCGATAATGTAAGTTATGTAACACGCTAGCCGGGAAGCGGCGGACTGAGCAAGCGGCGGACTGATTCGGATGGCATGCTGTGCAGCATGGTCATCGATCTCGCGCCACGTGGAGGTGCTCGGCCCCTCCCGATGATCCTCGCGGCCATCGCGAGCCTGCTGCTGTGCCTGGGAGCGCTGCCCACGGCCGCGCAAGGTCCCCAGGACTCGGGCTCGATCCGATTCAGCCGGACGGCGTTCCGGGATCCGGCCGCGGGTGACGTCGAGGCGCTCGTGATGCTGGTGCCGCAGGGCTGGCAGGCAACGGGCGCCGTCCAATGGACCCCGGCATGGGCCCGACCCGCGCAGCTCAAGACGTATGTCGAGGACCCGGGGACGGGTCTGAGCATCGATTGGCTGCCCATCGCGGACTTCATCTGGTTCGAGGTGCCGGCTGGCTTGGAGATGCCGATTGGCGCTAACTACCTGGGCAGCGCGTACGTGCCGCCCATCCTGGACCCCGTCCAGTTCGTGCAGCAGTTCTGGGTACCCTCCGTGCTCGATCACCTGAGGGGCCTGCAACCGGTCAGCCAGCGCCAGGAGCCCCAGATCGCCGAGGAATTCATTCGCGGCTTCGGCGGCCCGGCCCGGGCGGCCGCATATGTGCTGCGCTACGAGTTCGACACCGGCGGCCAGGCATGGGAGCAGGACGTCTCGTTCGCCCTGCTGGACGCGAGCGCGAACGGTGTCACATCCTGGTACGTCAACTTCGCGCATACGGTGGCGGGTCCCCGGGGGATGCTGGACGCGCACGCGGGCCTCATCTCTGCTGTCATCGCCAGCCGCATCACGACCCCCGAGTGGGAAGCAGCGTATCGACTGGTCCAGCAGTTGTTCTACCAGGGGCTCCAGCAACAGATGGCGGACACGGCCGCCTTCGGCCGGGCGCTCACCCAGTACCGCGCCGAGATCGCGGCGCTCCAGGACCAGGTGACCCAGGAGCGCCAGGCCTCACAAGACCGGATCGCCGGCTACCAGCGGGATGTCCTGGGCGGCGTCGAGAACTACGACGACCCGGTCAATGGTGGCATCGTCCAGCTGCCCTCGGGCTGGCGCGACTACTGGGTCAACCCGCAGGGCGACTACATCACGTCCGGCGACCCGGGCTTCGACCCGAACACGCCCTCGGACCCGGGCTGGCAGCGTCTCCAGCTGCGCACCCGCTGACCTCCCGGATCAGCCAGGGACCGACTCCGTGATGAGCTCCACGAGCCGGTCCAGCTCCGCATCGGTCACGCCGTGTGTCCGGAGCAGGCTCGCCGCGCCACCGTGCTGCTCGTCAAGGTGCGCCAGTGACGTCTCCATGAAGTCGGGCGGGCTGTCCACCTCGATGGAGCCGGCGCGCCAGTCGGTGATGTGCGGGTCATCCATGGGTCGCGCGAACATGGGTGCGGACAGGGCGTAGTCGGCCACGATGAGGTCGCGCGGCACGCCCACGACATCCAGCACCAGGGCGATCGCGACGCCGGTCCGGTCCTTGCCCGCGGCACACCCGATGACCGCCGGCGCACCGTTCGGTACCAGCAACGCCCGGACGACCTCCACCAGCTGTGCGGCACGCGCATCGAAGATGTGGCGATACATGCCGGCCAGACCCAGGTGCGGCGTCGGGTCGTCCGCGAGCAGCGGGATGCTGGTGTAGGTCACCTGGTCGGACCGCTCGAACACGCTGGGCGCGATCTCCAGCTCCGACGGCCAGCGCAGGTCGATGACCTGCCGCAGTCCTCGATCGAGCAGGGCTGCCTGGGATGCGGCAGGCAGCCGGTCCAGGGAATCGGTGCGCAGGAGTGTCAGCCAGCGGGTCCGGCGCCCATCGGCCGCCGGATAGCCACCGACGTCACGAAGGTTGCGGGTGCCGGGCAGTGGCAGGTGCCGCCCGTCCTCGAGGCTGTCGGTCAGGGCCGTGCTGGCGGATGTCTCGGCTGTCATGACACCCAGCGTACGTCCTTCCGTCCAAAGCCACCGTTCAGGGGTGCTGGTTCACCGATACCCAGGCTGGATCGAGCAGGCAATGGATGACGGCGGTGCGTCGCGCTGCCAGTGCTGCCTCCAGGGCCGGTTCGAACTCCTCGTCGGAGCGGACCCGAAATCCGAGCGCACCGCTGGCCTCGGCGACGGCCGCGAAGTCGATGGGTCCCAGGTCACTGGCGGTCCGTGGCCGACCTTCCCGATCCTGGTGCATCCGGATGGTGCCGTAGCCACCGTTGTCCAGCACGATCGCCACGGGGCGGGCGCCCTCACGGACGGAGGTCTCCAGCTCAGCCATGGTCATGGCGAAGCCGCCATCCCCACACATGGCGATCACGGGCCGGTCGGGATGGACCAGTGATGCGGCGATCGCCGCCGGCAATCCGTAGCCCATGGCGCCCGAGGTCGGGCCAAGGAAGGTCCCCGGTCGCTGGAAGCGGAAGCCGCGCGCCACCCAGCCCCCGAAGTTGCCGGCATCCGTGGTGATGACGGTGTTGGGCGGCAACAGGCGTTGCAGGCTGCCCACCATCCGGCCGGGATGGATGCCGGGGCCGGACCACTCCCCTCCCGCGACATCGGACGCGGCCAGGAACGCCGAGCGGTCAGCCTCCAGGGACTCGACGCGTGCTGCCCGGTTCTCGGCGTCCAGCACGGCGGCCCGAAGGTCCGCCCAGGCCACATCCAGGAACCGAGCCGCGTCCGAGACGACGGCCAGGTCCGGTGCTGTCAGGCCGTGGCCGGCCTGACGCGGCTCCAGGTCCACCTGTGCCCAGCGCGTCCCGGCACGGGGCACGTGGTAGCCGTACGTGGTGATCTCCGACATCCGGGCGCCGATGACCAGGATCACGTCCGCGTCCTCCAGACGCTGGCGGACGACCGAGGGACTCCAGAAACCGGCCATGCCCAGGTAGCCCGGGTGATCGTTGGGGACCACATCCGGCCGCCGCCAGGCGGCGATGACCGGCACCGCGAGCGCCTCCGCGAGCGTGATGAGCCGCTTGCTGGCGCGTGCGCGCAGGATGCCGCCGCCGGCCACGATGACGCCCCGTCGGGAGGCCGCCAACCAGTGCAGGATCTGACGGACCGCGGCGCGATCGGGCGATGGGCTGCCGACAGGCGTGACGCCCGTCGGGGCGGGTCCGGCCTGGAGACCCAGGATGTCCTCCGGCAACGTCAGCAGGACCGGTCCCGGCCGACCGGTAGTGAGATGGCGGGCTGCCTCCCCCATCACCCGGTGGGTGTCGCGGGGCCGCTCCAGCTCCACTGACCACGCAGCCAGCGACCCGATGCCGGCCGCAAGATCCGACTCCTGGAACGCCTCGCGTCCCCGGAACTCACGCCGGACGCCGCCGATGAGGGCGACCAGGGGCACGGAGTCCTGCCGCGCCACATGGATACCGATGGCGGCATTGGCGGCACCAACGGTCCGGGTCGCGAGCACCAGCTGCGGCTTGCCCGTGAGTTGTGCCGCGGCAGCGGCCATGAATGCGGCAGCGCCCTCATGACGCGTGGCCACCACCCTGACCCCAGCCATGGGCAGGGTGTCCAGCAGCGGCAGGAAGCTCTCGCCAGGGACAGTGAAGGCGAAACGCGTGCCCAGGGCGACCAAACGGTCGGTGACCACCTGGGCCACGCTCCGCGGCCGCGCGGGTCGCTCCGGGGCATCGGGCCGCGCGGGTGGCTCCGGGGCATCGGGCGGTGCGGCAGGTTCCGGGGAATCGCTGTCCAGCGCTGCTGGCGCCACGGTCCCCACCGGGCCGGGCACCTCGATCTGGCCTGCAGTCTCGGGCGCCGTGGCGCCGTCGCCCGCCAGCTCGGTCAGTACATCCGGACCGAGGTCCAGACCAGGGACAGGATGATGAGACCCGCTACCAGTGCCAACAGGATCCTGCCCCAACGGCTCGTCGCCATCATCCACCTCAGCGATAGTTCTCGAACTGGAGGGCAACGGGGTAGCCCTCCCCATCTTCCTTGAGTCGCGCGATGACGCGCTGGAGCTCGTCACGGCTCTTCCCCGTCACTCGCACGGCGTCCCCCTGGATCTGACTCTTGACCTTCGGGAACTCGTCCCGCAGCAGCTTGCTGATCTTCTTGGCGATGTCGTCCGGGAGACCCTTGCGGAGCACGATCTTCTGCTTCAGCAAGCTCCCGCCAACGGGCAGCAGCACCTCCCAATCGAACACCTTCAGTGACAGGCCGCGCTTGATGGCCTTGGACTCGATGAGCTCCCGGAGCGCCTGGGCTCGGAGCTCGGAGTCGACCGTCAGCGTGATGTCGTCCTTGTTCAGCTCGATATCCGCCGTGGCACCCTTGAAGTCATAGCGGCTGGTGACCTCCCGCCGGACCTGGTCGAGCGCATTGACCAGCTCCTGGCGATCGAAGTCGCTCACCACGTCGAATGACGCGTCACCCGCCATCGGATCCTCCCGGATCGGTGCTGGTGTCGATCTTGAAGGTGGCATCGATACCGACCATGCGCGACACCGTCCACTCCCGCCAGCGGTTGACGGCGCCCATGTCGTCCAGCTCCAGGGTCATGGTGCCACGTAGTCGGACCCGCTCCGCCGTGGCGCGACGCGTGACCGCGCCATGCCAGGTCGCGATGACGGTCTGGCCGTTGACCCACACGCGCTCCGCATCGAACTCCACGTTGCCCAGGGTGGCCGCCGCCTGGTTCCAGTACTCCCGGATGGCCACGTCGCCGACGAGGGCAGGCTCGAACGGATCGGGCCGGTATTCGGCGTCCTCGCGAAAGAGGGCCATGACGGAATCAACGTCACGCCGTTCCCAAGCCAGTTTGTAGCGCGCAAGGAGGTCCTGCCCGTCGCCAGGGGTGAGGGTGCTCATGGACGCATCCTAGCAGTCGACAGGTGGCCACTCCCGTGCGGCGAGGGCGGCGACCAGCAGCGCCGCGATCACATATGACCGCCCGCCACCCATCACGAGCACCACATCGGGTGCGGCAACCTCGCGGGCGAGATAGGCCGCGGTCTGCTCGACGGAGCCTGGGGCGCGCGCGGGCGTCGTCGAGCGGGCCGAGATGGCGTCGGCAAGGGCGTCGGCGCTCGTGATGGTCGTGTCGGGGTCACGTCCCGCCCAGATGTCGGCGATGACCGCGCGGTCGGCGGTCGCGAGCGCGTCCGCGAACGCGTCCAGCATGGCCGCGGTCCGGTGATACGTGAGCGGCTCATACACCGCCCACACACGGCGGCCTGGATGTGCCGCGCGAACAGCCGCGAGGGTCGCGGCGATCGCGGTCGGGTGATGGCCGTAGTCGTCCAGCACCAGCACGCCGCCCGGTTCGCCCTTGACCTCCATCCGGCGACCGACGCCCCGGAAGCCCTCGATACCCGCCGCGATGTCGTCCAGGGACACTCCCAGTTCGAGCGCAGCACCCGCCACGCACACCGCGTTGGCGGCGTTGTGACGACCCACCAGCTGCGGCCGGATGGTGCGGCGAATGCCCGCCATCTCGAGCTCCAGCTCACCCGTATCGGCGATGTGACCGCTGACCGCACACGCCCCGGGCACGGCGTCCAGGTCCCGGCCCAGGTCCGTGAGGCCGACGTGCACCACTCGCCCGGGCCAGTCGGAAAGACGCGTCAACAGCCGGCACACACCCGCATCGCCGACGTTCGCGACCAGCGTCCGGTCCGCAGCTCCCGGAGCACGCAGCCAGGCCTCGAACGCATCCAGCACCGCGGCCTCATCCGCGAATACGTCGGGGTGATCCCACTCCGCGTTGAGCAGCACCGCCACGTCCGGCCGATACGCGTCGAAGTTGCCGGCGTACTCGTCCGCCTCCACCACGAACGCTGTGCCACTGCCCCATCGCGCGGTCGTGGCCGCGCCACCGGTCACATCCGGTGGCAGCAACGCACCCACGAACGCGGCCGGGTCCAAGCCCGCCGCGACCAGCACGTGCACCAGCCAGCCCGACGCCGTGGACTTGCCGTGGGTGCCCGCGATGCACACCAGGCGCCCGCCGAGGGTCGCCGCGACATCCGCGATGACCTGCTGCCACGGCTCGGGCGTGAGGCCATGGTCACGCGCCGCGACCAGCTCCGGATGATCCGGGGCGACCGACGTGAGGGCCTTGGTGGCTGCCACCCGGTCCACCAGCAGCAGCTCCCCTGCCACCACGTGGGCCGCATCGTGTGACGACGCGAATGGGATGCCGGCCGCCTCGATGGCCACGGTGTAAGGCGAGCTGCCGCCCACATCACAGCCGCTGACCGCGGCCCCTGCGTGCCATGCCAGGAGTGTCGCCGCAGATGCGCCCGCGCCCCCGGCACCGATGATGTGGATGCGCTCGCCAGCCCGGATGGGCCGTGCCGCCCGGGCTGGTGCGAGCCCTGCACCCACATCTGCAGCCGTGCGGGTCACCGGGTCACCGGCCGGCCACGTCCAGCAGCAGCCGCAGCGCCGCGTGGGCGCTGTCTCGCTTGTTGGCGGAGCGGTCACCAGTCCAGAGATGCCGCTCGACCACGGTCCCGGCCGCGTCGGCGACCGCCACATAGACCAGGCCGACCGGCTTGGTGGCCGTGCCGCCAGTCGGTCCCGCGATGCCCGTGACCGCGACACCGAAGCGGGTGCTGAATCGGCTCCGGGCGCCCTCTGCCAAGGCGCCTGCGACCTCCTCGGAGACGGCGCCATGGGTCAGGATGAGCGTCGCCGGCACACCCGCCAGCTGCTGCTTGAGGGCGTCGCTGTACACGATCGCGCCGCCCATATACCAGGTGCTGGAGCCGCTGATCTCGGTCAGCACATGACCGATGAGGCCGCCGGTGCACGACTCCGCGGTGGAGACCGTGGCACCCAGGTCACCCAGTCGTCGACCGACCTGGACCGCGATGCGGACCAGCTGGTCCATCGATGTGTCGCTCACCGGACCCGCGTCGGTGCCTTGCCCTTCTCGATGCGCCAGACGCCCTGGGTCGCCCGCTGTCCGAGCACGGTTGGCGCGTCACCCTGGACGCCGACGATGGTCGAGCGCTCGTAACCCGTGTTGATGAGGACGCTCTGCCTGGCCACGACGACGACCCGTTCGCCATTGGCGAAGATGGACCCAGGTCTGTATGGCTTGTCGTCGATGAAGACCTGGACCCAGGCCCGACCCTTTGGCGTCGTCCCGATCTCGACGGCAAACCCGGTGTAGGCCACGCTGACCGTGACCGTCTGGGTGGTGCTGGCGAGGGCATCCGTGGCCACCGTCGTGACCTCGATCGCCCAGCGACCCTGGGCCAGGACCAGCGTGCCGCTGTAGGCACCGCCCTTGACGTCCAGGCGCAGGTTCCCTGGGGTGCCGGGCGCCTTGCCCGAGCCAGCCCACGTCGGTGTGACCCGGACGGTCGCCGCATCCGTGGTGCCCTTGACCGAGACGGTCGGGTCGGTGCTTCGGGCACCATCGGCGGGGGCATCGATGGCCAGCACCGCCTGGCCGGCGACGACCACGCTGGGGCCCGTCGTCGGCAGCCCAGCCGGATCGTTCGACCTCGTCGGTTGGCCGGCCAGGCTCGACGGCGCGGGTGTCGGGATGGGCGTGGGCGAGGCGGGCAGCGCGACCGTGATGATGACCGGCAGGCTGGACGAGTCGCGACCGGTCTCTGGATCGCGAGCGCTGAGCGTGAACTCGTTGCTGCCCTTCTGGACTGCGACGGCCATGCTCCAACGACCCGCGTCGTCGCTGTCGACCGACTGGACCATGCCCCCGGCGGCGTCGAGCGCCTGCACCGTGGCATGCACCGGGCTCACACCTGCCAGCGTGTAACTGGTCTGATCGGGGCCGATCTGGACCAGTGATGGGCCATCCAGACGCAGCTCCGGCACTTGCGAGAACCGGAACAGCTGCATCCCGACATAACCCAGGAACAGGACGACGACCATGCTCAAGGCGGCCGCGACCACCAGGCTGGGCGTGAACGTCAGGCCACGGCGCGGATCGGTCAACGGCTGCGGCGGCGGCACCATCGTCGTGGCACCTGCCGTACGCTGGGCGGGATCCTGCTCCTCTCGCCACCGCTCCAGGACCTCCATTGGGTCCAGGCCCAGATACAGCGCGTAATTGCGCAGGAAACCCTTGGTGTAGACGGCTCCCGGCAGCTCGGCGTAGTCGCCGTCCTCGAGCGCTGACAGGTGGCGGGCTCGGATCTTGGTGTCCCGCTCTGCCCGGTACAGGTCGACGCCCTTCTTCTCCCGGGCGGCGTGCAGCAGGTCCCCCACGGACGGCGCGAGGGTCGCGTCGATCGGCGCGCGCTCACCCCGGAGGCGGCGGCCGACGCGGATCTGCTGGCGGGCGGTCATCGCTTCCGGTGTTCCCCTGTGGCTATCCTGGAGGCGCCGGTGCCTGGGGGCGTCGACGGGTGTCAAGGATACGACGTCGCGCCAGTGATCGGCCGTAGGTAGTCTTGGGGACTCCGATACACCGATCGGTGGTGCCTGTCGGCACCATCCGTTAGGGCGCGTCCACGTCCTCGGTGCTGCGCAGCCAGTTCTCGGGTCCGTAGACCTGCCGGGGGGTTGCCGGATTGCGCGGATCCTGGGGACCCACGATGCCCACCCGTTCCAGTTCGTCCATCAGCCGACTGGCCCGGTTGAAGCCGACCTTGAGCTTGGTCTGCATCATCGATGTGCTCGCCTTGCCGGTGAGCATCACCAGCTCCGCAGCCCGCGGCGTCAGCTCGTCCTCGGCCATCTTGGCCAGCCACCCGAACTCGCCGCCACCATCCTCGGCATCCTCGGCCGTGCCCGCCAGGACCTCGGGGTCGTAGGTCGGCGTGGGTTCCTGGGTGCGCCAGAAGTCGCACACCGCGTGGACCTCCGCGTCCGACAGGAAGACACCCTGCAGGCGCACCGGGCGCGGCAGGTCCGACGGCTGGTACAGCATGTCGCCCCGACCGATGAGGTCTTCTGCGCCCGGCTGGTCCAGCACCGTCCGGCTATCCACGTTGGACGCCATCGCGAACGCGATCCTGCTGGGCACATTGGCCTTGATGAGGCCCGTGACCACGTTGACGCTCGGTCGCTGGGTGGCCAGCACCAGGTGGATACCCACGGCGCGAGCCTTCTGGGCCAGCTTGACGATGGGGTCCTCGACCTTGCGCCCCTCGCGCATCATCAGGTCCGCCAGTTCGTCGATGACCAGCACCAGGTACGGCAGGCGCTCGTCCTCCTCGACCCGCACGCTCGCGTTGTACGCCGCCAGGTTACGTTCGCCCTTGGCGGCCAGCAGTTTGTAGCGATCCTCCATCTGGCCCACCGCCCAGGTCAACGCCGCGCGCGCCTGGTTGGGCTCCATGATCACGGGCGCCTTGAGATGCGGCAGGTCAGCGTATGCCGCGAGCTCCACCCGCTTGAGGTCCACCAGGACCAGCTCTACCTCCTGGGGCGTGGCGCGCATCAGCAGGCTGGTGATGAGCGCGTTGACACACACACTCTTGCCGGAGCCGGTGGCCCCCGCGATGAGCAGGTGGGGCATCCGTGCCAGGTCGACAGCGTATGCCTTGCCGGACACGTCGCGGCCGAGCGCGAACGTGAGCTTGCTGGTGGCGTGCTCCATCTTGGCGTCCTCGTAGAGGCGCCGGAACCCGACCGCCTCCGGGGCGTGGTTGGGGATCTCGATACCCACGACGTCCTTGCCCGGGATAGGCGCCTCGATACGGATGGATCGCGCGGCGAGCGCCATCGCGAGGTCGTCCGAGAGACCCTCGATGCGCGACAGCTTCACGCGCACATCCGGCTTCACCTCGTACTGGGTGACGACGGGACCGCTGTTGACGCCGACCACCTG
>Ga0335397_10012308_pt1 | contig 10476 bp, 9 predicted proteins | sample MAT04_FD_205740 | JGI IMG/M metagenome (GOLD analysis project Ga0335397, IMG submission 205740) | Freshwater microbial communities from Lake Fryxell liftoff mats and glacier meltwater in Antarctica - MAT-04 (spades assembly) (version 2) ...
ATCGCCGATCCCGGGATCGTTCTCAACCATGCGATCGCGTCCATTACCGACGCGCGCGGCGCGATCCGTATTGCCGAGTGGTGTCCGAGCAATATTCCGGACAACGTCCGCAACGCGTTGGCCGATTGCGACCCGTCCGGCGGCAGCGGCGACGGCGCACCCAGCATCGATCTTGCGTGGGGTGAACCCGGTCTGTCGCCCGCCGAGCGGGTGTTCGGCTGGTCGAGCTTTACGGTGCTGGCGATGAAGGTTGGTAATCCGGACTTTCCGGTGAACGCCATCGCCGGGCGGGCATGGGCGCGATGTCAATTGCGCTTCGTGGTTGGCGTTGATCCGCATGACATCGTGCCGGCGTTGCAACGCCACCTCAAACGCGAGGGCTTTACGCAAGTCATCGTCACCCCGGCGCGCGACGAGATCATGAATGCCACGCGCCTCGATCCCGATTCGCCGTGGGTGCGCTTCGCCATCGCCTCAATCACTAAAACGACCGGTAAGAAGCCGGCCATCCTGCCCAACCTCGGTGGTTCCCTTCCCAACGAAGTGTTCGCCCAAACGTTGGGCTTGCCGACGGTCTGGATTCCACACTCGTATTCGGCGTGCAGTCAGCACGCACCGAACGAGCATCTACTGGCGCCGATTGCCCGCGAGGGTCTGCAGATTATGGCGGGATTGTTCTGGGATCTTGGCGAGCCATCTCTTCGACCCGCCGACTGATTCACCGCATTCATTTTGTCATTGCTTGGATTTGCTAACAGGAGCCATCACCGTGCAAGACTGGAAACTGCGTTGCGCCTCATTCACACTCATGCTCGCGGCATGTTTCTCAAACGTCACGCTTGCACAAACGCCGCCCGCCGAGCCGTCCTACAACATCCGTGAGCACTACACGAAGTACGAGTACCGCATTGCCATGCGCGACGGCAAGCGCCTGTTTACTTCCGTCTATGTACCGAAGGACCAATCCAAGCCGCACCCATTCCTGATGGAGCGTACGCCATACAGTACGGCTCCGTACGGCGTGGATGAATATCCGGAACGCCTCGGGCCTGCCGCCGAGTTGACGAAAGCGGGCTACATCTTTGTGACGCAAGACGTACGTGGCCGCTATATGTCCGAGGGCACCTTCGTCGAGATGACACCGCACAAGGTCAACAAGGGACCAAAAGATTTCGACGAGAGCACCGACATGTACGACAGCGTCGAGTGGTTGCTAAAGAACGTGCCGAACAACAACGGGCGCGTCGGTATTTGGGGAATTTCGTACGACGGCTTCTTTGTGTCGGCGAGCATCATCGACGGCCACCCGGCCATCAAGGCGGCCTCACCGCAAGCGCCGGTGACGGATATCTACATGGGCGACGACAGCTATCACAACGGGGCCTTCATGCTGGCGTCGAATTTCGGCTTTTACACCAGTTTCAAGCAACAAGATGCGCCGACGCTGCCGCCCCGAGACCGGGTCACGTTCAATTACGGGACGAAGGATGGCTACGAGTTCTACCTGAAGGCCGGCACACTCGCCGACATCATCAAGCTCGTGTCGGGCGACAAGAAGTCGCTGTTCGCCGATCAGGCGCGCAATGACACGTATAACGATTACTGGCAGTCGCGCGATATCTCGCGCCACCTAAAGAACATCAAGGCGGCCGTACTGACGGTCGGCGGTTGGTATGACCTGGAGGACCCGGTTGGCCCGCTCAAGACGTTCCGCGAAGTCGGTAAAAACAACAAGGGTGGATTTAATTCGCTAGTGATGGGCCCGTGGTCGCACGGCGGTTGGGAACGCTTTGACGGCGCCAGGCTTGGCCACGTCGATTTCGGCGCGAAGACCGGCGACTACTATCGCAAGAACATCCTCTTGCCGTTTTTTGAAAAGCAGCTAAAGGATAAAGACACCAAAGATGTGAAGGTAGCCGAAGCGAATGTGTTCGAGACCGGCACCAACGTTTGGCGGCAGTACCCGCAGTGGCCGCCAGCCGCCGCACAATCAAAAGCGCTTTACTTGAAAGCGGGTGGCAAACTCGGCTGGTCACAAGACAGCGCAAAAGCTTATGACGAATACATCAGTGATCCAGCAAAGCCGGTGCCCTACACCAATGCCATCTCGATCAACGTGCCACGCGAGTATGTGGTTGGTGATCAACGCTTCTCAGCGTCACGCACCGACGTGCTCGTCTATCAAAGTGACGTACTCGAGGAAGACATCACCGTCGCGGGGCCCATCACGCCTTCGTTGTTTGTGTCCACCAGTGGCACCGATAGCGACTTCGTGGTCAAGCTGATTGATGTCTATCCGGCCGAACTCAACGCTGAGAGCGGCGGTAGCGCGCAGTCCGGAATGGCTGCGGCCGGTGCCCCCAAAGACGTGCCGGTGCCACGCCAGCAAATGGCCGGCTATCAACAGTTGATCCGCGGCGAGCCGTTCCGCGCCAAGTTCCGCAACAGTTTTGTCACACCAACGCCGATGGTGCCGAATCGCGTTGAGAAGATTGCGTTCGAGATTCCGGACGTGCTGCATACCTTCAGGCGCGGCCACCGCATCATGGTTCACATTCAATCTTCGTGGTTTCCGCTGGTTGATCGCAATCCGCAGACATTTGTGTCTATCCCGCAGGCCAAGGCCAGCGACTACGTGAAGGCGACCCAGCGCGTCTATCGTGGTGCCGCCGAAGGTTCGGCGATTGGCCTGATGGTGCTGCCACCAGTGACTAACAACGTAAGTGCCGCCGCTGGAAAATGAGCTTGCTGACCCGGCCGTCGCGTGATGACGACATTGCGAGCATCGCGCCAATCTACGCTAACAGTGTCGAGACCGGTACCGCGTCGTGGGAGTAGGCGCCGCCAAGCGTCGAAGAGTTTGCCGCGCGGCGGCGCGATATTCTGCGGAAAGGGTTTGCGTATTTTGTCGCCGAATTGGACGGCAACGTCGTCGGCTACAGTTACGCCAGCAGCTATCGCGAGCGCGTTGGTTACCGGTTCACTGTCGAAGATTCGGTTCACGTTTCGCCAGCGGCGGCCGGACGCGGCGTCGGTAAGGCGCTGCTCAATCGATTGATTGATGTTTGTCGTGAGCAGGGCGTTTGGCACATGAGCGCAGCATGGTCGCCGTGATGGGTGACAGCAACAACCGAACCTAAATCGCGTTGCACTAAGCATGCGGCTTTCATGTCGTCGGCGTGTATCCCGAGCGCGGGTCCAAATTTGACCGCCGGCTCGATAGCGTACAGATGATGCGGAAAATATAGAGAACTCGCCTATTGGCGGGCGTTTCCAGACCAAAAGTGCTGTAAACGCCCGCTAATAGGCGAGTTTTATTTATGCTTCTCAGCGCCAACTGAAGCGTCGCGCCATGACGTCAGCCGGGTTTTTCACTGCCCACAACGCTTTGCGCGGCTTGCGAACGAGCACGCACGAAAGCGCGAATTTGCAGCGCGAGCAGCGTGCTGCAGAGTGCAAACATACCAAGGTTGACCGTCAGCGCGAGAGGGCTCATTTGCGAGGCACGGATTGCCAGCGCAGCTCCCGGCGCGATCGCACCCAAAGCGGCAACGATGGTGGCGAAGTGCATGAGGTACTTGCGCGCCCCTTCAAATGCGAGTGCGCAGCCACCGATCACCAGCAGCGCACCACCGGCGTATGCCGGTATCAGCGCGGTTGGCGTGGCTGCCAGTAGGAATGCGCCACCGCCAAGTGCGATGAGCAACAATGAAAATATGACGGTGACTTTAGGCATGTAGTGCTCCGCGGCGAGGTTCGATTAGAAATGCAGAAGGTAGTACGACTGTGGTTGTGTGGCATGGTGTTGGCTGAGGGGTTGGCCGAGGTGTTGCAGCGCGCCGCACCGGTGGGGCGCTGCAGCTCACCGCATGGGTCAAGCTTTCGCCATCCTCGGCAACGGGCGCAGCACGCCCTGCCCGCCGTCTACGCGAATCACCTGCCCGGTAATGTGCGCCGCATGAGGAGAGAGCAAAAACGCAAACGCGTGCGCCACTTCATCTGGTTCAGCGATACGATTGGTTGGAATCAAAGCGGCCGAGCGCGCCTCGGCGTCAGGCGTGGCGATAAAGCGCTGCGTCAATGAAGAGCGCGTCAGGCCCGGCGCGACAACGTTCACGCGGATGGACTTGTCGGCGTAGGTGGCGGCCGCACTCAACGCCAAGCCGGTCACCGCGCACTTGGCAGCGGCGATTGCTTCATGGTTTGCAAAGCCGGCCTCGGCGACAACCGAACTTGTCATGACCGCGACGCCCGGGCGCTGCGCTTTGGTTGCTTGGATAACAAACCATTTGAGCACGTGAAATGCCGAGGTGGCATTGGTGCTTAACTGCTCGTGCCAATCCTTTTCTGAGGTGAGATGCAACGGCCGTACGACGGTCGAACCGACGCAGTGCGCCAAGCCGTCAACCAAGCCCATCTCCAACGTCTGCGTTTGCAGCAAGGTCGCACCATCCGCATTCGAAAGATCTGCCGCCAATGTAGGATGACCGCCACCAAGCGTACTATTGAGCGCGGCCAGTTTATCTTCGTTGCGGCCGCACAACAACAGCGTTTCGCCGCGCGCGTGGAGGATGCCGGCCAAGGCGCTACCGATGGCACCGGTAGCGCCGGTGATGACAATTTTCATATAGGGAATATTTCTTTGTTGACGTGTTGCCGGCGAGGTGAAGCGAGCGCGTGCTGTTTTTCAAAGTGGAGGGCAGACGAACTTGGCTCTGCTCCTTGTCCGAAAGACTTGCGATTCGCAATGGCACAGTGTCGATGCCTGAACGGCCGATGCTTAACGCTACCCTATGACCGATGATCCGCGATTGGGTTCCCATTGATGGGGCCGCCGCTCTTGCGACACTTTTCAGAACAGCAGTTGACGCTCTCCCAATTTTTTGCCCAAGACTTGCGCGACGTCGTCGGTTTGCCGCAACTGACATAGGGCTTACTTGAAAGATGTGACTTGTTCTCCTTGAAATTGCCGGTCACGGCAACCTGCCTGCGCCGACCGCAGCACGCGCAAGCCGATCATGGATCGCCTCCCAAACAACATCCGTTGGCGGCGCTTCGACCAGAATTGCGGCGGTACCGGCGGCATCGAGGGTGCGTAGACTCGCGTAAAGGTCGCGCGCATAGTCGTCAGCTTTGGCCGGTGCTTGAATCCACACCAATGGCCGTAAGTGACGAACGCCCACGCCAACCGGCGAGGGCTTCACCTTCGGCTTGGTCGCAAAGGCCAATACGGCAACGCGCTTGCCCGCCGCGAGCAGTGCGTCGACTTCGGCGGCGATCGTGCCGGCCGTGACTAACTTGAGTGGTGTTCGCGGCGCGTAGTGTGCAGCCAAGTCTCCCGAAGCACGTGGTACGCCTCCGTCAGCCGTTAGCGCCATCTCGCGGCTTCGAGGGGCGATGCCGATTACACGTTCGATATCAGCCGCCGAAATAGCACCGGGTCGCAACAGCACCGGCGTTTTGCCGGACAAATCGAGAATGGTTGATTCAATACCAACATCGCAAGCGCCTCCATCGAGCAAGGTGATACGTTTTTTACCAGCCGATGACGTTTCGGGATTTTGCGTGGCGATCAGATCGCCAAACTCGCTCACAACATGCGCTGCGGTGGTCGGGGAGACGTGGCCGAAGCGATTGGCCGACGGTGCCGCGACAATGCCGCTGCCGTGCTTGGCAAATGCTTCGAGCAGCGACTGTGCGATCGGGTGGGCGGGGCAGCGCAGCCCGACCGTGTTCTGCCCGCCGGTGACCACATCGGGAATCGCATCCGTTTTCTTTAGGATCAGTGTTAGCGGGCCGGGCCAGAACGCCGCGATCAGGGGTGCCACATGGGCGGGGATGCGTTTTGCCCAGCGGCTCAGGTCATCACCCTTGCGCACATGCACGATCAACGGGTGATCCACCGGCCGTCCCTTTGCCGCAAAAATCCGCTTGACCGCCGCTTCGTTGGTCGCGTCTGCAGCAAGACCGTAGACGGTCTCGGTCGGCATGGCGACCAGCTCGCCGCGCACGAGGGCATTTGCGGCGTCGGCAATTTGTTTTTTGGTGGGCACACCACATTTTGCCGCAAGTTATCGCCGCTTTTGCGTGAATCCGATGCGAGCCCGCTAAAATGACGAAATGATTTCAACCCCGCCCCCGTCTCCGCCGTCTGATCGCTGGCGACTATCTGTGGCGCCGATGATGGACTGGACCGACCGGCATTGTCGATACTTCCATCGATTGCTAACCAAACGGTCACGTCTTTACACGGAAATGGTGACGACCGGCGCGCTGGTACATGGTGATCGTCCCCGCCATCTCGACTTCAACACGCAAGAGCATCCGGTCGCGCTGCAGCTTGGCGGGAGTGATCCAGCCGACCTCGCTATCTGTGCAAAATTGGGTGAGCAGTGGGGCTACGATGAGATCAATCTGAATTGCGGCTGCCCTTCGGAGCGCGTACAGCGCGGTAGTTTTGGGGCGTGCCTGATGGCCGAGCCGCGCCTGGTAGCAGATTGCGTGAAAGCGATGGTGGACGCCACCGCTGTTCCGGTTACCGTCAAGCATCGCATCGGTATCAACGCGGTCGAGGAGTACGACTTTGTACGCGATTTTGTTGGCACAGTCGCCGAGGCGGGCTGCAACGTGTTTATTGCCCACGCGCGAAATGCCATCCTCAAGGGGTTGAGCCCCAAGGAAAATCGGGAAGTTCCCCCGCTTAAATACGCGTATGTTTATCAACTCAAGCGTGACTTTCCACACCTAACGATCGTGCTCAACGGCGGCGTGACGAGCGCCGCTGATGTGCACACCCATTTGGCACATTTGGATGGCGTGATGATCGGCCGCGAGGCGTATCACAATCCTTACTGGTTATCGACATGGGACCACACGTTCTTCAACGGCGAGCAGTTGTTTTGTGAACGTGAGGACATCGAAGCGGTAATGGAGAATTACATCGCCAGCCAAATGGCGGCCGACAAAGGCTTTCATCCACATAACGTGCGCAGGCACCTGGTGGGTCTGTACAAGGGGCTACCCGGTGCCCGTGCATGGCGGCGAAAGATTACCGGCAATACGATCGAGCGTGTCGCACAAACGCTAGCGGCGATGGAGGGTTGATTCACAACATGAGGACGCCATGAAGCCTGTCGCGATTTTTCGATTTTCGCTCGGGGAGGGCGCAGGTTACTTCCAGACGTTTCTGGATCGTCGTGGTATCGCCTCGAAGCTTTTTCAGGTGGATACGGGCGATCGCGTGCCGACCGCACTCGATCAGTACGCCGGCTTTGTCTTCATGGGCGGCCCGATGGGGGTGAATGACCCGCTGCCGTGGATTGCGCCGGTGTTGAAATTCATTGGCAAGGCGCTGGAGCAAAATCGGCCATGCCTTGGCCATTGTCTGGGTGGACAGTTGATGTCAAAAGCGCTCGGTGGAGAGGTCAGCCGCAATCCGGTCAAGGAAATCGGCTGGAATCCGATTCGTATTGACGACAACGCAGAATCGCGAAAATGGCTGGGCGACGACATGGTGGACAACCGTGACTTCATCACCTTTCAGTGGCACGGTGATACCTTCACCATTCCGCCCGGCGCCACCCGCATCATTACCGGTGACGCATGCGCAAACCAGGCGTATGTGATCGGCAACTCGCTGGGGCTGCAGTGCCATGTCGAAATGACGCAAAAAATGATCCAGACCTGGTGCCGGGACTGGGAGAAGGAGCACGCGGACCCGACTCTGCCAAGCGTGCAGACGCCTGATGAGATGATGGAAGAGATGCGTGAGAATCTTGTCCTGCTGAATCAGATCGCTGACAAGTTATATGGGACGTGGTGCGAAGGTCTCGTCACGTCGTCGTGAGCAAGCCGCGCGCCAACCGCCACATCGGTTTTTGGTTGGTCCGGCGACAAGCCGTGGCTCTCGAAGTGCCTTGTGCACTAATCCCGAAAATTGTCGAACTGAAGTGGTACTTCGTCGACCTTGCTCTTGCATAGCGCCATCACCGCTTGCAAATCATCGCGTTTGCCGCCGGTCACGCGCACCGACTCGCCTTGAATCGACGCGGTCACCTTCATCTTTGCGTCCTTGATTAGGCGCTGGATTTTTTTGGCGAGTTCGGTTTCGATACCGTTCTTGACGTTGATGATCTGTTTCATCTTGTCGCCGCCAATTTTCTCTTTGGGCTTCTCGTCGAGCAGACGTACATCAACCTGGCGCTTGGACAGCTTGTTGAGCATCACATCCTTTACCTGACTCAACTTGAAGTCGTCATCCGCATACAGGGTGAGCTCAAGCTCTTTTTGCTCGATTCGCGCGTCAGAGTCTTTGAAATCAAACCGGTTGGTGATTTCCTTGTTGGCTTGCTCAATCGCATTCTTGAGTTCGACCTTGTTGACTTCGCAAACAATATCAAAAGAAGGCATGTGGTTTCTCCGCAGGGTGAGAGGGTATTTGGAAGGCGGGCCGGAGCGGGATGTCGCTCAGTTCTTCTTTCGCGTACCGGATTTGGCCGCAGTTTTGTTCGCCGCCTTGTTTGCCGCAATCCGCAAACGCAGCGCGTTGAGTTTGATGAATCCACCCGCGTCGGCCTGGTTATACGCGCCGCCGTCATCGTCAAATGTCGAAATAGTCTGATCAAACAGCGAGTCGGTTTTGGATTCGCGGCCGACACACATCACCGTTCCCTTGTAGAGTTTCAGCTTCACTCGGCCGTTGACGGTTGACTGAGACTGATCAATGAGGGATTGCAACAGCACGCGCTCCGGCGAAAACCAGTAGCCGTTGTAGATCATACGGCCGTAACGCGGCATCAAGTCGTCCTTGAGCGCCAGCACTTCGCGATCCATGGTGATGGATTCGATGGCGCGGTGCGCGCGAAGCATGATGGTGCCGCCCGGTGTTTCGTAGCAGCCGCGCGACTTCATGCCGACGTAGCGGTTCTCCACCATGTCGAGACGGCCGATGCCATGCTTGCCGCCGACGCGGTTGAGTTCGGTCAGCACCTTGGCCGGCGATAGCTTCTTGCCATCAATAGCAACAATGTCACCCTTTAGATAGTCGAGCTCAATGTACTCGGGCTTGTTGGGCGCTTTCTCCGGGGAGGCTGTGATGCGCCACATGCTGCTTTCCGGCTCGAAGTTTGGATCTTCAAGGATGCCGCCTTCGTATGAGATGTGCAGCAGGTTGGCGTCCATCGAATATGGCGCGCCCTGACCCTTGCGTTTCTTGAAGTCGACCGGAATCTTGTGTTTGTCGGCGTAGGCGAGCAGCTTGTCGCGCGACAACAGATCCCACTCTCGCCACGGGGCGATGATTTTGACATTGGGCATCAGCGCATACGCACCAAGCTCAAAGCGGACTTGATCGTTGCCCTTGCCGGTGGCGCCGTGCGAGATGGCATCCGCACCGGTTTTCTTGGCGATCGCAATCAGTTGCTTGGCAATCAGCGGACGGGCGATCGAAGTGCCGAGAAGATATTCGCCTTCGTAAACAGTATTGGCACGAAACATGGGAAACACGAAGTCGCGCACAAACTCTTCACGAAGATCCTCAATGAAGATGTGTTCTTTCTTGATGCCCATCGCCAGCGCTTTTTTGCGCGCCGGCTCGACTTCCTCGCCTTGGCCGATGTCGGCCGTAAAGGTAACCACCTCGCACCGGTACTCGTCTTGCAGCCACTTAAGAATGACTGACGTATCGAGTCCGCCCGAGTAGGCGAGAACAACGCGCTTTGGCTTATCGCCAGACGCGGACTTGGCAGTAGCCTTCGTGGCAACCTTGCCGATTGCTTCGCTCATTTATCTTTTCTCTTCGTGTGCGCGCACTTGTCCCACCGAGTCTCGAAGCGCGCCAATCGACTGGAAAGGCCACCGTTCGCGGGGGGTAGCCATGCCCGACAACAGGGCAATAACTGCGGGAGTAGCGAAGCGGGATCGAGCACGTACTGGCCAGCCACCAGCACGCGCCGATTATACGATGAGGCTCGGCAAGGCGGCACTGCCGGGCAGAGTGGCTGCGGCGGCTACTTCTTGACCGGCGTTGCGACTTCCTGGATCAGAACGGTGACGCCGATTTCAGTTTCGCCGACAGCACGGGCTGCGGAGCGCTCGGCAAGTGCCGTCACACGTTTGGCAAGCGCTCCCAGTTTGATGCTGTCGCCGATATCGGTAGCGGTCGAATTCGGATCGTTGAGCTTTTGGTAGTCGTGGCGCGCATTCTTTTCAATCACCGCCATCGTCTGTGGATTAATCACGTAGACCTGAATATAGGAAAACGGCGCAACGTAGGTCTTCGATGTACTTTTCTTGCCGTCCCCCGGGTTGGTGGTGTCCGACTGGCCTTGTGCAGAGACATCGATTTCCGGCTCGCCCTCGAACCCCTCAAGGGTTCCGCCCTCGAGTGGCTGCACATACACGCCGAGGCCATGCAGCTTCGGCCCCATGCCCGCACGCTCCGACTGCAGATACTTCGGCGTCGCGACCAATATCTTG
>Ga0335397_10012319_pt1 | contig 10468 bp, 5 predicted proteins | sample MAT04_FD_205740 | JGI IMG/M metagenome (GOLD analysis project Ga0335397, IMG submission 205740) | Freshwater microbial communities from Lake Fryxell liftoff mats and glacier meltwater in Antarctica - MAT-04 (spades assembly) (version 2) ...
CTGGCGCACTTCGTTCAACGTGGCTTTACTGTTCAACTCAACGATCGCGATGGTGGCCTCGGCGCGTGCGCTCTGCTTTCGAAGCTCATCGGTCAGAAGCGATACCGCTTGGGCAACCACTGAGCCTAGTGGAATGATCAATCTGGCTTCCAGTCCGGTCCCGCGTTCGTCCGACACATTGGCAAGCACGACGTCGCCGTGTTGTTGGTGCATCAGGTTGCGCACAATCGTCAGACCCAGCCCGGTGCCACCATGATCGCGCGAACGAGACGTTTCGAGGCGCACGAACGGTTCCAGCACCCGATCGAGATCCGCGACAGGTATGCCAGCGCCGAAGTCGCGCACGCAGATGACGGCCTGATCACCGGAGCGCTGCGCAGACACCTCCGCGCTCTGACCATACTTCACGGCGTTACTGATCAGGTTCTCAACACAACGAAGTAGCGGCATCGGTCGCGCCTTGACCGTGAGCCCGCTGCTACCCAGCAATCGAGCCTTCATGCCGACATCGCTTGCTTCGCTGCAGGCACTGGACAAGAGGGCGTCAAGATCGACTGCCTGAATCTCGCTGCGGTCGTCGAGGCTTCGAGCAAGTTCGAGACCCTCAGTCACGCGCGCCTGACAGGCCGACAAGTCGCCCACTAACTGCCGACGCAACGCCTCATCCGATACTTTTTCCAGGCGCAACCGCAGCCGGGTGAGAGGCGTTTGCAGATCATGGGTTATGGCAGCGAGCATGGATGTGCGCTCGGTGATGTGCTTTTGAATTCGTGACTGCATTCGATTGAAAGCAGTCAGGGCGGCGCGAATTTCTCGCGGTCCGCGTACTGGAAGTGGCGTCGCATTGACATCATCAGAAAACACTTCGGATGCCGCCGACAAGGTAATTAAGGGGGCCAGTACCAGGCGCGTAATGACCCATGCCAGCGCCAGCAGACAGAGAGCGAGCGCCAGAGGCACTGACCACGGCCATCGCGATCTCGTGCCGGATACTCGGGCGAAGTCTCTGCCCTGCGGCTCGACGATGGCGGTGATCGGCGTGCCGTCAAGCAGGGCGATCTGCACCGCTTGGCATCCCGTGCGCCTTCCTGGTGAATAGGGGGCGGCGGTGCGCTTGTCGGGGCTGTCGCGACAAATGGCCGGATCCGAAACGAAGCCCACGCTTGCTGGCCGGTTAAGTGCGACGCGCAGAGGCTCACTCAAAGCACGATCAGCCTGCAAGGGCAGCTGACCTGCCGACGCATTGCCTTGCCGGATGCCGCTGGCCGCAGCCAGCGACCACACCGCGATGCGCTGCGCCGCATCGGCTCCGTCTAGCGCCGTCACTAGCGATACAACCCGCTGCTGCATTGCACCGCTATCAGCATCGACTGTGCCGCCACGCTCACCCTGCCAGGATTGCCATGCCGTCACGCCGCTCAGTAGAGCGGTAATCACGAGCCCGGCAACCAGTAGCGCGAACACGCGCGCGACCATACTGTCCAGCGGGCCGCGCCTGCCACCCGCGTGCCGCCGCTTCATGCGATGCGCTCGCTCTGCGACGCCAAAAGATAGCCTTCGTTGCGGATGGTTTTCAGGAGCGAAGGCGAGCGCGCATCATCGCGCAACTTGGCGCGAAGCCGACTGATCTGAAGATCGATGGAGCGGTCAAACGGGCCTGCGTCCCGCCCCTGCGTCAGGTTCAGCAGCTGGTCGCGATTGAGCACGCGCCCCGCGTTTTCTACAAGCGCCTTGAGCAAGCGATATTCGCCCGACGTCACCACGACGACCGTGCCTTCTGGGGACAGCAATTGCCGGGCGGCAATGTCAAGTGTCCATCCGGCAAAGCGAAGTTTCTCAGTGACAATGCCGGTGCCGCTGCGCGGCGACTGCACGATTGCGCCGCGACGCAGCACGGTGCGTATGCGAGCGGCTAGTTCGCGTGGCTCGAACGGTTTGCCAATATAGTCGTCCGCCCCGATTTCTAGTCCCACGATGCGGTCAATGGGTTCCGCGCGCGCGGTCAACATAATGATCGGCACCGTACTACCTTGCCCCCGCAATTGTCGGCACAAACTCAAGCCATCATCGCCCGGCAGGTTCAAGTCAAGAACGACCAGCTCAAACGAATCCGCGGCGAGCGCTCGCCACATCTCGATGCCGTCCGATGCGACCTCGGTACGCATTCCCTGTGTTGACAGATATTCCGCTAGCAGCGAGCGAATATCGTGATCGTCATCAACGATCAGGACCCGCGGTTTGTCGTCAAGAGGTTTGTCCACGGTGGCATTATTCCATTACGGCGCGCTATCGCGATTGCCTCGCACTGCCGATACACGGCTGATACAAAGGCTATTCATTTCGGTACACATCGGGCAGCCCTTTTGGGTTGAAGCGAACCCTTGCGCGCCCAAAATTTCTTCTCATGCGGAGACGTTGATCGCCACCAGAAACTCTGGACTAAACGTCAGTTCCGTCAACCCATCCAATGAGAGGAATATCCATGTCACGATCTAAAAAATTCATCGTCGCTGCGGTCGTTGTTGCCCTGGGCGCCACCGCCGTCGTTGCTGCGAAATCCGGCGGCCACTGCGGTCACGGTGGCGAGTTCGGCGATGGCCCACGCACCGCCGAATTTGCGAAGCGCCACAGCGAACGATTACGAACCGAGCTGAAACTAACGACCGAGCAACAAACGATGTGGGCGACCTACGCGGCAACCCTCGGTACACCCGCAGCTGCGCTTCCCAACGCGGACTTCAAAACAATGACGGCCCCGGAAAAGCTCGAACGGCGCATCGCCCTACAACAGCAACAGCAAGCCAACGCGTCGGCCCAATTACAAGCGCTCAAATCGCTCTACGCGGCGCTCACGCCGGAGCAGAAGAAGGTTCTTGACAGCGCCGCATTCGGCGGTCGCCACTGGGGCCCTCGGTCGAACTGACCCTAAGCGGCTACTCACTCATTCATCACACAAGGAATACACATGGAACCCACAGGAATGTTTTTTGGCGCTCATCTTTTCGGCTGGCTGTTAGTCCTGCTGCTTGGGATTGGCATTGGTCGCTTCATGATGCGACGTCGCTTCGCTCGAACGATGGCGGGTGGATCAGGCCCTCTCGCCAGAGGCGGTGGTGGCTGTTGCGGACCTCGTCACCGTCGGCACGATAACGAAAGCGGGACTGCCAGTGACAGCCAGCCAGCGGCGACTGCAATTGCACCGAGCTCGCCGAGTAAAGAAGTCAGCTAATTTGGCCGAATCACAACTTCGAACCGTCGGCGCATGGGGCCTCTATCTCGTGCCAGCTCTGCGTAGATCGCGGAGCTAGCCGCTGAAACTCTGGCGATGCCCGAAGCTGCGCCGCCACAGCGTCGCGAACTGCATCGACCTGTTCGCGCGTTGACGGGGGCGACAGGGGTAGCGTGAGCAGTTTCGCGGGTCTGCGCGCCGTGATCGAGTTTAAGTTCACACCTCAATCGAATAGACCTCGGTGGGGCTTCTGCCTGACGCGTACGGTGCGGTGCTCAGCTTTTTGTTGCTGGTCAGCCTCAAGGGAGAGCATCCATGCCAGGTAGCGCCCTGCAGGCAATCCTGGTTGGCCCAGACGTTGGGCGTCGAGTCTGAGATCTCAACGCTAGCGTGAACGCACCAAGTTTCGTTGACCGCTTGATGCCGATGTCACCGGAAATCTTGTACTCGTGCGGAAATCGGGTTGGTCGGTATGTGTCCGGCGCTCTGGTCAGAGTTTTGCGGGCTGGCTGCCTATTCGCGTAGCAACGCCGCTTCATAGACCAACGCTGCCGACGCGAGATCTTCCAGGGCCGTTCCAACGGACTTGAATACGGTCCGCTCTTCGGAAGACTGTCGTCCGGAAACGGTCCCCCGGCATAAATCAGCCAGGGTGCCGCGCACGTCGTCCGCTGCGAACACGCCGCGCGACAAGGGGCCCAGTAGTTCGCCACTTTTCTGCAACGCTTCGCCCGTGTCGACAAAGAGACTGGCACCCGCGAAGCACGCATCATCGGCTTCACGCATTTTGGGTGTGAAGCTGCCAATTAGGTCGAGGTGGCTGCCCGCACTTAGCCAAGCCCCTTCGATGACCGGCTCGGTCGCCAGAGTGGCGCAACTGACGACATCGGCATTCGCCGCTGCGACTGCCAGATCAGTTGCAACGCTCGCCTCAATCCCGCCAGTTTTGAGGGTATCGACCAGTGCCTGGGCTTGGGATGCCTTACGTGCCCAAACGTGCACCTCATCAAGCGGCAGTACCTGCTGAAAGGCTTCCGGGATCAGGGCCGCAACACGACCGGCTCCGACCACCAGTAGACGTCTCGCATCGGGACGTGCCAAGCGAGAAGCGGCCAATGCGGAAGCGGCAGCAGTGCGACGCGCCGTGATCTCATTGCCATCGATTTGCGCCAACGGCTCACCCGTGCGAGCATCGTAGAGCACATAGGTTGCGAATAAACCCGGCAACCCTCGTGCAGAGTTACCGGGGAAAATGTTGACCGTTTTGATGCCTAAATAGCGATCCGCACGCCATGCCGGCATGATCAAGACGGTGCCCTGACTGCCATCGGCGGCGGTCAGCGTGTGAGTGTGCCGCAGGGGCACCTCGCAGCCCTCAATGAACATCTGCCGCAACGCCTCAATCAGGCGGTCAAAGGGCAAGGCGGTACGAGTTGCGGTCGCGCTGAAAAACTTCATGGCTTTCACGTTTGGATGGGTTGCGGCAATCTTTGGGTGCGCCAGTCTATGCATCGATCACAACGTCACCCACCGGCACCGCTTGGCACGCCAGACACATCGCTGGGTCGTCTGGCGGCGCGCCATGTAAATGATGCACCTGGCCCCGAATCAGGCGCACAGCGCAGCTCTCGCACTGCCCGACGCGGCATCCGCTTGCCATGGGCAGGCCCATCGCCTCCCCCAATTGCAGCAAGGTGCCCTGGCTTGAATTCCAGCTGATGTTTGCCCGTCCTGATTTAGCAAAACTAACTGTGCACGGCTGCAAACCATCAACCGGTAACGTCGCTGGCGAACGAAACACTTCGCTAAAGACGTCAAAAGCGGGAACGCCGCGTGCCACCAGGTCGCGCGTCAGCCTCTCCATCATCGGCAGCGGTCCACACAGGTAAAAACGGGCACGCCGTGCTATCAATGTGGATTCAATCCGCTCAACGGTGAGTGGTTCGGCGCTGTCGTATTCGACCCCATGGCGGTCTTTCTGCTGGGGAGCGCTGAAATGATTCACGACCCGCAGGTTGGGCAAGTCCTTCACAATCTGCGCGATGCGCCCAGCAAATGCTTGCGTCGCGCTACTGCGGTTGGCGCTGTAGAGCCAGACCTCTGGCAGGTCCGAGCGGCCTTGCAGGGATTCAAGCAGGCTGATAAACGGCGTGATACCAATTCCCCCCGCGATCAACACCAAGGGCTGCTGCGAGCGCCGGGGCAGTACGAAGTTGCCACCGGGTGAACGCAACTCCACGACATCGCCCGCCTTAAGGTGTCGATGTAGACGACCCGACATCACGCCTTCATGCATTTCGCCTGATGGCGTACGACCTTGTTGCAGCCTTACAGCGATGCTGTAGTCGCGCCGGTGCGGCACGATGGCCGGGCCGGTGAGCGAGTAGGCGCGGATGATTTCGCCGCCTGATTCACCCGTCTTAACGCGAAGCGTCAAGTGCTGTCCGGGCAGATAGTCGGGCAGCTCGCTGCCGTCCAGCGGTCTGAAACGTAAACCCAGCACACCGTCGGCTTCGTCTCGACGCTCAGCGACTTCAAATGCGCGCCAGCCTGTCCATGCGCGCTGGTGCTCCATCACTGAAGGATCGAGCTCGACAGCGCAAAGAAACGAGCGATGTCCCACCGAACCGCTAATCGGATCATGATCATCCGAGGCAATGAGCTGGTTAAAGTTGCTGTTTACCGCGCCCTCAGTTGCAAAACCGTCCAGGCCCAGTTCAGGGCAGGCCTGCCACCAACCGAACTCTCCGACAACCACCCCGTATGCCAGGCCTTGGGTGATGCGGGCCACAAAGCGCGCTTGCCCTGCTCGCGTGCTGATGCGTATCCAATCGCCCTCCGCAATATTCTTCTCCGTTGCCAACGTGGCACTGATCTCGGCTACCGGATAAGGCGCACGCTTGCGCAGCGATGCCAAGCTTCGGTGCTGGCTATGGCAGTAGTAACCGTTCTTGGCCGATGTCAAAACCAGCGGGAAGCGACCCTGCTGGGTGCGCAGTGCATCAAGCGGACTCTCGGCAGGTTCAACATAGGCAGGAAGTGGTGACTGGCCATGGCGTAACAGCAACTCGGAATACAGCTCAACGCGACCGGTTTGTGTCGCAAAACCCTGTACGCCATCGGCACTGACCCGCGCATATTTGCACTCCGCGTCATCGATTGGGCGTGTGACGCCTGCGGGTTGCTCACGCAATTGGGCAACCGTTAAACCCAAGGGTTCGAGCATGTGGTTCCAGCCGGCTTCCACGCTACCATCGAAAAAAGCTTCTCCCATACCCAAACGGCATGCAAGGTCAAACACGATATCGTTGTCCGATCGCGCCTCACCTTGCGGCGGCACCATGCGTTGGCGCAGCTGAACCAGTGCCGCAGCGCGCTCATCAATCTCAAAACCAATGCGAAGCCCTTCCCGCTCCCAGGGCGTGTTCACGGGAAGCAAGATGTCGGCGTAACTGGCGGCGGGTGTCTCGAATAGATCGCAGTGCACGTGAAACTCCAGCGCTGAGAGCGCCAGTCTCGCTTGCGCGGTGTCAGCTTGGGCGATCGGCAGGTTGGTACCAAACGCCATCATTGCCCGCACCCGATAGGGTTGGCCTTCGAGGATGGCGCGGTAGGTGTCGCGCGCGGTGACCCAACCGTGTGCGGAAGGACCTAAGGGGCGCTCGTCCAAGCCCAACGCCTTGGCCCGCTGCGCAGGTTCCATCAAATCCATGTCATTGACCGTGTTGGCGGCGGGCTTGCCAAACTGTCGGTTGCCGCCGCGCTGATCAAAGCAACCCAGCAGTGCATAAAGCGACGCCACAGCTCGCTCAGTCTGCGTAGCGTTGGTATGTTGACCGATGCCAGTCCAGGCGTGATAAGCCACGCGCGGACTGTTCGCCAAGAGTGTGGCGGCAGCGCGAACGTCGGATTCGGGGACGCCTGTGACTTGTGCGACGTACTGCGCTGGATAAGCTGCGCTCGCGCGGGTCAACAATTCAAACGCTGGGCAGCACGACCGATCGTCCGCACGAGACGACAGCAATGACGCGTTGCCGTATTGAAACTCGCCGTGTAGTGCAAAGTATTCCGAACCTTGCGATGCGGCGGCCATGTGGCCGTCGTAGGGCACAGCCTTGCCCAGTTGCTGGTGCCACACCATATAGCGGTTGTGCAAAGCGGCTGCATTGACATCACGCTCGCGCAAGAAGAGTCCAGTGTCGTTTCGTACCAACAGCGGCGCGTTGGTCCAGTTGCGCACAAACGAATCGTTGTAACCTTGGCTCTCGATTAGCAGATGGATCAATCCCAGTGCTAGCGCTGCATCGGTTCCGGGTCGAACCGGCAGCCAGCAGTCGGCCTGGCGGGCCAACGCAGTCGGCCTCGGGTCGACCACCAACAAGCGGGCCCCTGCATCGCGTCCGCGCCCGATGGCATGGGCCTGCGCTAACCACGTGTTGGCTGGGTTGTGCCCCCACAGCATGACCAGGTCGGCTTGCGAGTAGTCGGCCACCGGCATGCCGCAACCAAAAGTGAAGGCGTGCGCGTAGTCCTTGTGCCAGTTGCATATCTCCGTTGCGTAGCAGGTATTCGGGCTTCCGAACAGGCGCACGAAGCGTTCGATCCAATCGATGCTGTCTGAAAGCGGCGTTCCACTCGGCGTCGTGACCCCGAACGCAATGGCCTCTGCGCCACTTTCCTGTTTGATCGCCATCAGACGGGTAGCCGTTTCACTGAGCGCTTGCTCCCAGCTGATCCTTTCCCAGCCTGGATCAGGATCGCCCTTGGGACGCGTGCGCCGCATTGGATAGCGCAGGCGATGCGGACTGTGTACCAGTTCCGGTGCGGCCCTGCCCTTCATGCACATGGACTGGCCGGTCGGGTGGGACGTGTCGGGCCTCACGCCAATGAGTGAGTCTCCCTGCACCAGATTGATCGTGCCACAACGCGAGCGACATAGCGTGCAAAAGCCTTGTTTTTCTTCGACATTCATGCGCGGTCTTTCAAGTCCGTAATCGCTCTATTTAAGGCATTACCGGGGGAGCGTAACCCAGCGTACCAGCAAATGTCCACAGGCTGAACAAGCTCAAGCGGCACGTACCCCCCAGGGTACGGGAAAGTTAATCCGACGATGTGTCGTTCCTTGAACGCCGATACAGCCAGCAGCGGCGGCATCCAGAAGGGATTGATCAGGTCTGGTAGTGCTTCGGTAGCGCTGTAGACCTCTAAAGCCCAGTCCAAATGAACACTCGCTGCGTAACCCGCGAAAGCGACCCCTCATCGCGTGTCAGGTGTCAACACGGTCGTTTCGGTGCCAGAAAGAGCCGTGACTAATCAGCACCTTACGCCGTGAGGGAGACACACGATCCGGATTTCCCAGCAGCGCTTTGATGTGAGATCGGAACCGTTAGCCTAGCCCGGGCGGCATAGAGCGCCGTGTCATTTCCGTATTGGGATCGCGGTCGCGAATACGAGACGTGCGCGTGCTAATGCGCGCAGCAGACAAATGCCGCGTTCGCATCATCACCCGCCGCAACGTCGCGAATAGAGATGCCACGGTATTCGCTGAAGATCAGCGCTGTAGGAAAGACACCGTCAAATCGACACAACAATTCATCGGGATAGTTTGCGGACTCGTCGTCTGGTTGAGGTTGCTGCGCGCCGCCCAGCTAAGGCTTCAACACCACATCAATCCTCCACGGTGTCACCTTGTTCGCGCCAACGGATGTTTGACCAGAGTGCCGAACAAAAACTGACCCGATCAAAATCTAGCCAAGCGTCTCCGCACGGCGCATCCAAAGCAGTCACGGGTGGCCAGCGAAAAACTGGCACCTTGGTCAAAAGTCCGTCGGCGTCCACACTTTGGCGAACACGGCCCTCATAAATCCAGTGCTCCGGGTACCGCTTCACGAGTGCGTCGCTGATCAAAGGCATCTCGTCAGGACAATGCCGAAGTTGACCATTGACCACCGCAAAAAACGCCGCGATGCTATGCGGGTCGCGATGGGTGCGAATGGTTAGTTGACCACCACCTAGGGAGCAATCGACGAACGACTGCTGATGCAAATCGGTTGTCCATCAGATGCAGGACTCCCTGATCATTTAAGGTGCGTATCACGCGCCCACTCGCTTGCACCACCTTGCGAATGCCGGGGTAGGTATAGGTGTATTCGTAGCCGCTACCGAATTTACGGTCAATCACTTCGCGGTAGGTTTCATTGATCGGATCCGTTGGCGGCAGTCCCAGCGTGGCAATGAATGCGCCGATGAGTTTCGTGCCTGGCAAATCAACACCTTCAGCGAACGCACCGCCTAAAACCGCAAAACCAACCCCTTCTCCCCCCTCGACAAACGACGCCAAAAACTGCTCACGCGCTGCTTCGCTCATGTCTCGGGTCTGTCGCCATTGCACGATATCGGGGAAGCAATCAGACAAGTCGTTTGCAGCGAGTTCGAGATACTCGAAACTACTGAAGAAAGCGAGATAGTTGCCAGGGCATTGCGACTGCTGATCGGCAATCAGCTGAGTGATGGCACGAAGCGATGAGCTGCGGTCTCGATATCGCGTCGAAATATGACGGGCAACGGTGATTTTCAGTTGAGCGCTCGCGAACGGCGAGGCCACTTCAAGGACAGTTGCATCCTCTGGCACACCCAGCATGCCCCGGTAAAAGTCCACTGGCGTCAACGTCGCCGAAAACAACACAACACTCTCCGCAGCTGCGAGTCGTGGGCCCACATACGGCGCGGGCACGACATTACGCAGTACGAGCTCGGTATCACTGTTTGAATTGCGCATTGCACTGCGGCTGACATCAAACACGCTGTTTTCGTCAAAGGACTCTGCTCGTCGCAGTAGGTGGAGCGCGGCCAGATAGAAGTCGCGCACCTGCGCGGGTGCGTCCGCGTTCTCCACAAGATACGTACCGACTTCAGTGCTGCTTGTCTGAAGCGCCTTTAAGAAACTGGTAGGCGGACGATCCAGCACTTGATAAAAAGCGCCATCAGGCAGCTTCAACTCGCGCCACTGTCGGATCAATCGCTCCCACGTTCGCTTAAGGTCAGGCACCTCATGGCGAAGCGCTTTGACTTGCGCAAGTTGCAATGTCGCCGAGTTCATGCCTCGCGCGCGCTCAATCAAGTTGTGGGCTTCATCGACAAGGACGCCTACGCGCCATTCACTGTCAATCATCGCCCCGTAAAGCGAGGCACTACTGTCGAAATAATAGTTGTAGTCGGCGACCACAACGTCCGCCCATC
>Ga0335397_10012323_pt1 | contig 10466 bp, 9 predicted proteins | sample MAT04_FD_205740 | JGI IMG/M metagenome (GOLD analysis project Ga0335397, IMG submission 205740) | Freshwater microbial communities from Lake Fryxell liftoff mats and glacier meltwater in Antarctica - MAT-04 (spades assembly) (version 2) ...
CCGAAGCCAAGAGGCACCTGTGCGCGGTGACGGTGCCCGCACACTGTGCCCGGGCAATAGGTCCGGCCGCCACCGGCACCTTGCCGTTGCGCGAGCCGCAAATGGAGTCGTTGTGGGAGTGCCTGTGCCGGGTGCCTGATCCACGTTCCCGTAACGCGAGGTTTCGGATCGGCTCGGTCCTGACGATCGTCGCGATGGCGCTGTTGGCCGGCCGACGCGAGATCGCCGAGATTGCGCGCTTCGCCCATCTTTTGACCCAGTCCCAACGCCGCAAACTGTGTCTGCCACGTAAGCAGGGATCGCCCGGTTTCCATCCGGTTCCCGGGTACAGTGTCTACTATCAAATGCTCATTCGACTCGATCCGGATGCATTTTCCCAGGCCCTGTCGGGCTGGCTTGCGGCCCACGTCGACACCCTGCCCGAGGCGCTCGCGCTGGACGGCAAATACATCCGCGAGCAAATCGGATTGCTCAGTCTGGTGAGGCATGAGGATGGCACTCCGATCGGGATCACCCCGATCGATCAAAAAGAACGCACACAACGCAGCGAACAAGCCCGGGCGGCACCCCTGCTGCGAAGCGCTCCGCTCAACGGCAAGCTGGTCACCGCCGATGCGCTGCACTGTCAAAAGGAAGTCGCCCGTGCGATCGTTGAATCTGGCGGGGATTATTTGCTCCAAATCAAAGGCAATCAGCCCACCTTGCAGGCCCACGCCGAGGCGATCGACCGGCAACCCGGCGGCCTTTTTTTTTAACCACTGCGAGCTTGGACACGGACGCATCCAACTCTGGCAGCTAAGAGCCTGCGCGGTCGAGCCTGACGCCGTCGACTTCCCTTTCGCCCGCAGCGTGATCATTGTTCGATCCGAGCGCACCGTGAAAAAGACCGCGCTCAGCTCGTTTGAAACTCGCGCCTACATCTGCAGCGACCTGCCCGATCAACGTACCCCGGCCCAATGGCTGGAGCCGATCCTCGGCCACTGGGCCGGGGTCGAAATCCGCAATCACTGGAAACGCGACGCCCTTATGGGCGAGGACCGATCCAGAACCCGCAATCCCAACGCCCTGGCCAACCTTGCCGCCTTGCGCAGCGTGTGTTTGCACCTCATCGCCAACTCCCATCCCGACCTCCCTTGGCCCGTGGTCCGGGAGCGACTCTGCGCCAAGCCCGCTGCCTGCTTGTCTTTGCTCACCTCTTAATCCCATCCCACCCCCAGCTTGGCGGTCTGCCTCTCCGGCGGACCGGGCTCGGTCATGCACCCCGCCTTGGCGCAGGCGCTGCAGAGGGGCGAACGGGCGATTTGATGGCCGGCTGTTCTCCGGGTTTGGTCATCACCGAGCCCGTGCGCCCCTCTGCACCGCCGTAGCCTCGCTGCTCTTTACGCTTCGCTCTCCCAAAACAAAAGACCCTGGGCCGCTCGCCGGCCTGGCCCTCGCAGTCGAGCATGCAGCGATCTCATTTTTATATACTGAGTTGGACACCCTTGTCGGGGCGCAAGCCCAGTCCACGACTCGGCGACTCCGAACAACGCTTCTTGAAGGAACTTTCAGCGTAGGCCATCGAAATGTAGCCGTTTGTCACATCCTCTTGCACCGCGGCTGCGGAACGGTCCTCGGCGCGCCCCCAGCCACCGCCACCAGGGGTTTCGATCCGGATGCGGTCGCCGCGTTTGAGCGCGACGCAGGTTTTGGTCGAGAGCTCCCGCTCGGTGCCGTCGGCCGAGGTGATGTAACTGTGAGCGCCGCGGGCGTTTCCGCCGTGGTTCAGGCCCCACGGCGTAAAGCGCCGGCGGTCCGAACTGAGCGTCATCATCGCGTTATCGCCGAGGAAAAGAAATTCGCGCACGAGCCCACAGCCGCCCCGGAACTGGCCGGGACCGCAGCTGCTTTCCACCAACCCATAACGCGTCACGCGCAGGGGATAATTCCGCTCCACCACCTCTATCGGGGTGTTCTGCGTGTTTGTGAGATGATTCTGGATGCCATCCTCGCCATCGAGATCGTGGAAGGCGCCGGTGCCGCCGCCATAGGTTTCGACAAAGTTGAAGTAATCGCCGGTGAACGGATTAATCCCACCGATGTTCGTCAGGTTCATCTCGCTGCTGCACGCCGCGCACACGCGGTCCGGGATGCACTGGTAGAGGGCGCCGAGGATCACATCCACCACGCGCTGGTCGGTGAGGATGTTCGCATTGCCGATCGCCGCCGGAAACCGCGCCTGGAGCAACGAGCCTTCCTCCGCGATGACTCGAATCGGGCGGTGAGCGCCCGCGCAACTGGGCAGGTCGGGATCAACCACGGCCTTGACCGTATAATACACACAGGCCCGGGCCGCGGAGATGCGGGCGTTGAGCGGACCGGCGACCTGGGGCGATGTCCCCGTAAAATCGGCGATCAGCTCGTCCTGCTTGATTGTCAGCTTGACGCGAATCTTGACCGGCGTTTCGCCGCCCGAGCCGTCGTCGTCGAGAAAGTCCTCGAATTCGTATTGCCCGGGACGGAGTTTTTTCAGTCCTGCACGCATGCTCGCCTCCGCGTGGTCGAGGATGCCGTGGAGGTCGCGGAGAATTTCCGCCTCGGGCATCTGCCGGTAAAGTTCCTGCACGCGCCGGGTCGCGGTGCCGGCGGCGGCCCACTGCGCCATCAGGTCGCCCTTGAGCTCCTTCTGCGTCCGCACGTTCTGCTGGATCAGCGAGAAAATCGCCTGGTTCATCACACCGCGGGAAAACAGTTTCACCGGCGGGATCTGCAAACCCTCCTGGTAGATCTCCGTCACGCCAAAGGGCATGCTCCCGGGCGCGTAGCCGCCCATGTCGACGTGGTGCGCGGTGGTGACCACGAGCAAAACGGGTTTGCCGCCGAAATACACCGCGGAAACCATCGACACGTCCGGAAGATGCCCGGGGCCGTCGGGATACGGCAGATTGGTGATGATGGCGTCGCCTTCTTCGATTTCCGACACGGGCACCTTGGACAGGACGGACTGGATGACACCGGGCATGATCCCGAGGTGAAGGGGGGTGCCGACCTCGGACTGGGCGATGATTTCACCGTTGGGCAAGGCGAGCGCGAGCGAGCAATCGAAGCGGTCACGAATGTTCGGCGAATACGCGGCGCGGATCATCGCGGCGCAGACCTCCTCAGCGATACCGCGCCACCGGTTGCGCATGATTTCCAGCCGGATTGGATTGAGAGTGGACGTGCTCATGAGGAAAGGAATTTGGGGATCAGGAAGTCTTCTGCCGGCGGCTTTTCAGGATCAGGTTGCCTTGTGCATCGATCTCGGCTTTCTGCCGCGGCAGCACGAGCGTGGTGGTGTCGGGTTGCTCGATAATGGCAGGGCCCTCGACCACCGTCTTGGCGGGAAGCCGGAAACGTTCATAAATCGGCGTCTCGACGACTTTGCCCTCGAGGTAAACGGAACGACTCCCGAGCCTGGCCGCTTCCGCCGAGGATTGATAAGGCGGCGTGGCGGTTTTTTTCGTGTCCAGTGTCACCACCGTCCAGAGATTGACGATGTCGATCGGCTCGTCGGTGAACGTATATCCATACAGCCGCTTGTGCGCCTCATGAAATTGCGTCGCGGCCGCTTCGTGGCGGATCACGCCGTCGGGCAGGTCAACTGAGATGGCATGGCTCTGGCCGTGGAAACGCAACTGCAGGCGGCGGATGACGCGATGACGCGGTTTTTCGCCGGGTAGAACGCCCAGCCGGGCGGCGGCTTCCTTGGCCAGGTGCGCGAAACGCTCGGCGAGTTGGGCCACATCCGTCTCGGCGAGCGGCTTGAGCCAGGTCTGAATCTGCTCCTCGCGCATCTCGGAGATCAGGAGCCCGAAGGCGGAAAACACTCCTGGCGCCACGGGAACGATCACCTCCCCCATCCCCATTTCCTCCGCCAACTCCGCACCGTGCAGCGGGCCCGCGCCGCCGAAAATGCACAGGGAGAAAATTTCCGGGTCGTGCCCGCGCTCGACGGTCAGTTTCCGGATCGCCGTCGTCATGCGCGCGTTCACGACGCGGATGATGCCCTCGGCGGTTTCCTCGACGCTCAAATTGAGCTTGGTCGCGAGCCGCGTCTTGATCGCATGCCGCGCCGCCTCCATGTCCAGATTCATGCCGCCGGCCAAGGAGGACTTGGCGGCGATCCGACCCAGCACGAGATTCGCGTCCGTGACCGTCGGCTCGATGCCGCCGCGGCCGTAGCCCACCGGGCCGGGGACCGCTCCCGCCGACTGCGGGCCGACGCGCAACGCCCCGCCGGCGTCGATCCAGCCGATGCTGCCGCCACCGGCGCCCACCGTATGGATGTCGATCATCGGGACGTTGATGGCGAGGCCGTCGATGTCCGAACGGCTCGCGTACGAGAGATTGCCTTCATGGATCACCGACACATCGAAGCTCGTGCCGCCGACGTCGGCCGTGATGAGGTTTTTCCGGCCGGTATCCGCCGCGAGCCGCATTCCGGCGAGGACTCCGCCGGAAGGTCCGGACAGGAGCGTCTCCACGCTGCGCTCGCCCGCGACCTCCGCGGTCGTCATGCCCCCGTTCGACTTCATGATGAATAGATTGGCACCGAGCGCCTCCTTTTTCAGGCGGTCCTTCAACCGGCTGAGATAGCCCTGCATCTTGGGCCGCACATAGCTGTTGATGCTGCAGGTGCTGAAACGTTCGTACTCGCCCTGGCTACGGATCACCTCGTGCGAGGTGCACACGTTGATTTCCGGCAGGCGCTGGCGGATGATATCCCGGACCCGCAGTTCATGCTCCGGGTTGAGGTAGCTGTTGAGGAAGCCGATGGCGACGGACTCGACTTTCTCCTCGTTCAGTCGCGCGAGGACGCGTTCGAGGCCCTCCATCGACAACGGTTTTTCGACGGTGCCGTCGCTGAGAATGCGTTCGTCGACCTCGAAAATCAGGGCGCGCGGCACGATGGACCGCGGCCGTCGGCTGCGCATGTCGTAAAGCCGCGGCCGGTTCTGGCGTTGGATAATCAGGACATCGCGAAAACCGGCGGTCGTGATGAAGGCGGTGCGGGCACCTTTGCGTTCAAGCACGGCGTTTGTCGCCACGGTGGAGCCGTGGATGAGCAGCGAAACCTCCCGCGGATCGATGCCATGGCGTGAGCAAAGCGTCAGGATGCCGTTAAACAGCGCCTCGCCCGGATCGGTGGGGGTGCTGTGGACCTTGTGATAGAAGAGGCGGCCGTCCTCGGAATTGATCGCGACCAAATCCGTGAACGTTCCACCCGTGTCGATGCCGATGCGCCAGCTCATGAGGTAAATGTTATGCGGTTGAATTAGACTGTGCCCAACACCTCGACCAGCGTCCGCAGGAAGGTGTCGACCTCCGCCGGAGTGTTATAGTGGGCGAGCGAAACCCGCACTACCTCGGCCACTCCCAGTGCCTCGAGGGTGTGGCCCGAGTAGGCGTCACTCACCCGATCGTGCACGATCACCTTGCGCTGCACAAATTCGCGGATCAGCCGGCCGGTGGGGACACCGGGGACGCTGAAGGCAAACACCGCCTCACGGCCCTCGCGGTGGTGTTTCACCCCGAAGAGCCGGACGCGAGGCTGCCCGAGCAGGCCCGGGAGTTTTCCCTCACCGTGCAGCAGTCGTTTGCTCAGGGCCGCCTCATGCGCCTCGATCGCCTCGAAGGCGGCGCAGATGAGCAGGCGGCGGTCGTCGCCCTTGAGGCCGGGCGTGGTCTCGCGGCCGAGCCAGCACAGATAATCCACCACGCAGGAAAACGCAGCGAAGCCCGAGGCGTCCCGCGTGCCGAGGTCCCAGTCCGTCGCCGGCTTGCCCGCGAGTTGCGCATGGGGCAGCGCCGTCAGGCGGGGGCTCAGGTAGGCGAATGCAAAGCCCGCCTTCGAAAACACCTTGTAAGCAGAGAAAATATAGGCGTCCACGCCGCAGTCCTGCACATCCACCAGCCCGTGCTGCGTGTGCTGCGCGCCGTCGGCGATGAGGATGGCCTGGGGCGCCCGTTCGCGCACACGCGCGGCAATGGCCTTCAGGTCGCTTCTGGAACCGGTGATGTTGGAAGCGTGGATGATCGTCACCGCGACGGTGCCGGCATCGACCTTTGCCGCCACCGCGTCGGGATCCAGTCCGCCGGTCTCGCGGTTCAAGGGGGCGACCCGCCGCTCCAGCCCATGACGCCGGCCGATAATCGCCGGCGCATCGTAGAAGGACGCATGGTCGAGCTGACTGCACACGAAGTTCGTGCCCTTCACGCCCGCCGCCGCGGCTTCGAGGATGCGAAAGGCGCATGAAGTCGTGCTTTGTTCCGAGAGAATAATGCCATCGCGCGCGTTCAGCAGCGCGGCGATGTCCTGCCGGCCCTGCTGGATGGCCCTGCTGACTTCCTTGGAGGAAGGGTTGTCGCGCCCGGTGTTGTCCGGCAGCGAGCCAATGCGCTGGTCCGCTTCGAACACGGCCTTGAGCGTCAGCCCCCCACCGGCGTTTTCGAGATAGATGCGCTTGCCACTGTAAGGATCCCCGTCGGCATGGAGAAAACGGTCGCGGACGGATTGTTGCAGGGAGGAGGGAAACAGAAGGTCTTGGCTCATCGGGGTGAGAAACAGTTGTAGGATGACTTTAACATTTTGGCATCGCGGATGAACATGGGGATTCGTGCTCTTTCATGGTGGATCGTAGCATGCCACGGCCCACGGCTATGTTATGCGGGAGCGGGCCGCGCCATCGGCCCTTTGGTGTGTGTGTTATTTTCCAAAAAAGGTAGCGGCAGTCTATGGCCGCCGAGTTCGAAATCGGCGCTCATAGAACGCCGCTACAGTGAAACTGATCCACTACCGGCCCTTTCATTTCCTGGGCACCCGCCCGGCCCGGGTTGAGCCTTCATGCAACTGCCCGATAAAGGTCCATTCGGAGCGACGGCGCGGCCCCTCCAGAGGGGTTTCCCCGCTGGCTCCGACCAAGACCGAACCGGACCAGCCAAAATAGTTCACGCTCACATCCTTGGGAATATCGTCCAGGGGCGAGAATCGGGCCGTCAACGGATCGAATAACATCACACGGCCCGCTTTTCCCACTAGAATGATCCGCTCTCCGGCCCGGACGACGGCGGCGCCCAGCATTGCCTCGGGCAGATCGGCAAACCGCGACCAGGTGTCGGTTGCGAGATCATAACGCCAGACGTCATTAAATTTGACGATGGGGTCGTCTTTGACCGCCTGGAAGAGTCCTCCAAAAAAATAAATCGCGCGGCCATCAGTGACCGCGCTGTGATGCCAGCGCGGCGCGCCCGGGAACGGCGCGAGCGATTTCCAACCGGCCGTCGGTTGCGCCGTATCGAACCGCCAAAGCGTACCGGACGCGGTCCGGCTCGTGCAACAGGTGCCGATCGCGTCGAACGGCTCGAACTCGCGGACACCACCGATGACATAAATCACCGGACCCACGGAAACGGCGTTCGCAAACAACCGCGTGTCCGGCAGCTGGCTCACGCGACGCCAGACATAGGCGCCATTCACCTTACGGAAGGACCTGACTTCCCGGCTGGGGGCGCCGTCCTGCATTCCGCCGAGGACGAAAAGCTCGTCGCCTACCCGAGTATACGCGGCATAGCCGAGTGTCACCGGCGCATCGGCTAGCTTCTCCCATTTCTCCGTGCGGAGATCGAAGGCCAGCGTGGACGCGCTGAAAATCTTCTTCGTCCAGTGGCCCTTCGAACCTTCCCAATACGTGCCACCGATCAGGAACAGACGCCCGTCGATCAATCCGGCGACGTGCCCGTCGGAGGGCTCGGGCATGTGCGTCGACTCCCGCCAAGTTATCGCCGGATTCCCAACCGAGGAGCTGGCCAGTACGCTCGCGAGCGAAAGACCGAGGAACGTAGAACTGGCACGAAACATCGAAGCGGCGGTTTCAGTTGGACTCAGTTGCCGGCGTTCCGGCCTTGGCTGGGCGTGGCCGGGTCAACCAAGTTCCAGCGCACAATTCCAACATGATAACGCCGATGCGCCGGAGTGCCCTTCGTATAGTATGCCGTCACCAGCGTGCCGTTGGAGAGGACTACCGTCGAGGGATAGCCGCCGTCTTTTTTCAAAACCCCGTCGGCCAGATCCGTGGCATCTTCCATATTCACCAGCAATACGGGTTCGCCCCACGTGCGCGCGTCCGCGTCGCCGAAGCGGACGCACACGCCCCAAATCCCTTCGTTCCTCAGTCCATACGTCAAAAGGATCCGTCCGTCGGGAAGCCGCGTCAGGTCCGCGGGATGTTGCCGCGGCAACGCCACCGCACCTTCCGATTTCCAGGTGACACCATCGTCGATCGAACGCAGGCCGTCTACATGCCCGTCCTCCCACGTCCGCGCCGCCGCGTAAAGGTCGCCATTCGCCAGGCGCAGCCAAGTGGTTTCGTTGTGGACCTTGCCCCTCGAAACCACACCGCGTTTTTGCCAACTCACGCCCCCATCCTTGCTCACGTAGAACACAACGTCGTCACGGTAACACATGACACCCAGTTCATTGTTCCCGAGGGAAGCAATCCTCCCATAAGGGATCAGGTTTTTGCCGTCTTCCTGCTGGAACACCGAACCGAGGGACTCCTTCCACGTGCGGCCGTGATCCAAGGAGACCGAGGGAATCGGCATCTCGGCATTGGGCGTAACCGCGGGAAACTTGTACGTGGCGACGTCGGCCACGGACGGTTTTCCGCCGAATCCGCCGATGAGGGCGACAAAGGCCCCCGCGTAGTTCAGTCCGGTCGCAACATTCAGGCGGGCCACACCCGGGATGTTTTTAACCGGCACGCCGGTCATGCGCCAACGGGTGCCGCCATCGGAGCTGATCCAGCACTCCGCCGCGCCTTCGTTGAACCCGTGATTCGGATAGGGCCAGATCACCGCGGCGATTTCCCCATTGGGGAGAACCGTCAGCTGGGGCCAGGCACAGGCGCCGTCCATCGCCACGAAGCGATCCAGTTGCTTGATTAGGGAAGGTTTTGCCGCGGCGAGCCCCTGGACAGACAGAAGGCCCAGGAGCACCGTGATGACCATCTTCGAGATTTTTTTCATAGGACGAGGAATTGAGGGCTAGAAATCGCAACGGACGGAAACCGCGAGGGTCCGCGGTGGACTCGGATCGATGAATTCCAACAACGATTCGTTCGTTTTAATGACCGTCGAGGCATTGGTCGCAGTGTACCTTTTATCTTGGGTCGATGAGACCAAGAACGTGGACATCATCACCGCCTCTTCAGATGCGGGGGTCGTGCTTGGCGGCTTGGGTGCGGTTTGGGCGTTCAGCAAGGGGAGAATGACCAGCAAAAGCCCGCTTGGAAGCAGCCGACGAAACAGAGGGGAGTCTGAGTTCATGCGAGGGTTAGGTATGGGCTGACGAATCCGCTCCCATATTATCAGTTCGAATCCTCCAATAAACATGGGGATTCGTGCTCTTTCATGGCCAATCGTAACACAATTGGCCACCGACCACTAAGCCGGATCGGACTGTCCGCCTTGCGCGATTCGGCACTCGCGATACTTCCGCGGACTCACCCCCAAGCGCCGGCGGAAAGCCTTCGAGAAATGAAACGGATCGGGGAAACCGCATGCGTTTGCGATCTCCGCGACCCGCAGATAAGAAGATTGCAGCAGTTGCTTCGCTCTCTCCAGACGGCACTGGAGGAGAAACTCCTTGTAGGTATACCCGGTGGTCTTCGAGAAGACGCGGCTGAAATGCGTGGCGCTGCATTCCAGGTGCGCGGCCAGCTCGTCGCGGGAAATGGGCTGGTTGAAGCGGGCCTCGATGTAGGCAATCGCCTCCTGCACAATGCGGTCCTGGTAGGCATTGGCTCCCGGCACGAGGTCGATCGTCCGCTCCACCGCCATGCGGCTGAACTCGAGCAAGCGGTCGCGGCTGTGAAGGCGGTCGATTTTCGCCACGATCCGCCGGCTGTGCTCGGCGAGCAGATCGGTGGAGGCGCCGGCGTTGAACGCGGCGCGGTTGCCATTCGTCAGCACCTGCAGGATGCGCAGCTTGAAATAGGAGAAGCGCCCGTTGGTCTCCGCGGCGATCAGGCCCTGGATGGTCTCGAAATGCTCCTGAGCCGAGCGGCGGTCGCGCGCCTGGATGCCCGCCATGAACTGGGCGCCGAGATACCAGAGGTTATTGTTGAGCGACATGATGAAGCTTTCCCACACTCGGTCGAAAAGCGGGCACCCGAAAATGCCTCCACTCCTCGGCGCGGTGAAATCCGGCGCCGCGGTGTGGGGTCGTCGACGACACCATCGGCGGACGATTCGGTCCGCAGTCGTAACGACAGAAGGAAAACTGCCACTCGCTCTCCTCGCGCACCAGTTCGGCCGGGACCAGCGCCCCGACCGGTATCTCCATCGCGATTCGCCATCGCCCGCTTCCGGGCTGCGCCGAAACGAAGGCCGTGAAATGGGGCCGGGTCAGCAAATACTGCCCCACTCCGTTTTCGCGCGGCGCATAG
>Ga0335397_10012324_pt1 | contig 10466 bp, 4 predicted proteins | sample MAT04_FD_205740 | JGI IMG/M metagenome (GOLD analysis project Ga0335397, IMG submission 205740) | Freshwater microbial communities from Lake Fryxell liftoff mats and glacier meltwater in Antarctica - MAT-04 (spades assembly) (version 2) ...
GAGTCTCGTCTGGGTGGCGGGCTCCACCCATGCCCCGGAGGAGGAAATCGTCCTCGGCGTCTTCGCCCGGCTGCGGGTTCGCTTCCCTCAATTGCGTTTGATCCTCGTTCCCCGTCACCCGGATCGATTCGTCGAAGTCGCCGCGCTCGTCGAAAAATCGGGCCTGCCCTTCGCCCGACGTAGCCATCCGAAAACTGTCGACGACCCGGCGGTGATCCTCCTCGACACCGTCGGCGAACTCGGTGTCGCGTGGGGTCTCGCCGACGTCGGCTATACCGGCGGTAGCCTCGACGGCCATCGCGGTGGCCAGAGCATGATCGAACCGGCCGGGTATGGCATACCTACGGTTTTCGGACCGCATATTTGGAACTTCCGCGATGCGGCCCGCCGGCTGATCGACGCCGGCGGGGCGACAATGATCCGCGCTTCCGGGGAACTGGAACGCGAATTGACGAAGTTGATCGACGACCCGGAACTGCGTCTGCGGATGGGCGATGCCGCGCGGCGACTCGTCTGCGAACAGCAAGGGGCGACCGACCGCACGCTCGACGTCCTCGACGCGGTGCTGGCCGAATCTACACGGACACTTCACACGGCCGGCGCTGGCGTCCGTGACGCCCGTCTCTAACCTAAAGGGAACATGCACCGATTCCGGAGTTACTCCGATGCGCCGCCTTACCGCGTTGTTAGCTCTCGCGTTCACCCCTGTATTCGCCTCCGCCGCCGAGCCGAAATCGAAGCCGAAAGTCAAGCTCGTCGTGTTGGTCGTATTCGATCAAATGCGCGCCGATTTCATCGAGAAGTGGCAACCGTACTTCGGCGAGGGGGGTTTCAAACGCCTGCAAACCAAGGGCGCGTGGTTCACCGATTGCCACTACCCGTATGCGGTCACGTCGACCGGGCCGGGGCACGCGTCGATGCTGACGGGGGCGACGCCGAGCAAAACGGGTATCGTGAACAACGAGTGGTACGACCGCGCGACCGGAGCCGAAGCCTACTGCGCCGGGACGGACCGCTACGACCTCGTCCCCGCGGCCATCCCGGAAAAAGTCGAACCGGGCGACGAACCGAAGGAGCCGGTGAAGAAAAAGCCGAAGGCCATCGGCGCGCCCGACCGGCTGCTCAGCCCGACACTCGCGGACGAACTCAAGGCGAGTGCGAAACCGGGGAAAGTCTTCGGGTTATCGTTAAAGGATCGCTCCGGGATTTTGCCCTCCGGGAAGAAACCCGACGGCGTGTATTGGTTCGATGGCCGCTTCGTCACGAGCACCTTTTACCGCGAGGCGCCGCACAAGTGGGCCGACGATTTCAACAAGTCCAAGGCGGCCGATGCGTGGTTCGGCAAGGAATGGACAAAGTTCAAGCCCGACCTCGATTACGAAAAACTGGCCGGGCCGGACGATGGCGCGGGCGAAAGCAAAGGTGTCGGGCAGGGTGTGAAGTTCCCGCACGCGATGACGGGCGGGCTGAAGATCCCGGGCAAAAAATACTACCAGGCCCTCGCCAACAGCCCCTTCGGCAACGAACTGTTGCTCGACTTCGCCAAGGTGTGCATCGACTCGGAAAAACTCGGCCAACGCGATGGGCCCGACCTTCTGACGATTAGCTTTTCGTCGAACGACCTCATCGGCCACGCTTGGGGACCCGACTCGCAAGAAGTGCTCGATACCACCTTGCGGTCCGATGCCATCGTCGAATCCTTGCTGAAATACCTCGATGAAAAAGTTGGCAAGGACCAGTATGCCGTGATGCTGACGGCCGATCATGGCATCTGCCCATTGCCCGAATTCGCCGCGGCCCACGGGAAAGACGCTAAACGCATTTCGGGAGTGGCCATGGCCGCCGGGTGCGAAAATTTCTTACGCGAAAAGTTCGGTGACATCGAGAAACCGAAGGAGGAGCACGACCCCAAAGCGAAAGCTCCAACCCGATATCTAGAAGCTTTCTCCCCGCCGTATCTCTACTTGAACCACCGCTTGCTGGCAGCGAAGAACTTGAAGCCGGACGACGTGGCGACCGCCCTCACGGAACATCTTTGCGCCAGCGAAGGCGTCTCGCGTGTTTTTACCTATCCCGATATGAAGTCCGGGAAAGTGGTCGGAGACGATGCCGTCGGACGGCGCGTGCTGCGCTCGTTCCACCCGGATCACAGCGGGGATTTGTACATTGTACTGAAGCCTTACTACTTGCTCGGCAGTGTTACCGTCGGCGACAAATTCGCCACCGGGACGAACCACGGCAGCCCGCACGATTACGACACGCACGTCCCGCTCTTAGTCTACGGCCCCGGCGTCGCAGGCGGCAAGCGTGACGAAGCCGTCACTCCGCTGCACAGCGCGGCCATCGGCGCCCACTTCTTGGGGATTCGAGCCCCGAAAGACGCGGAGTACGGTCTGCCGAAGTCGCTGTTGACGAAGTGAAAAGCCCGGTGATGAACGCCGCACGGCCATGGGATCATCCCATGACCGTGCGGCATTGAAGCATAGTTTCGCCCGTCACTGCTTCGGCAGATCGGGGGGCAAGAGGAGCATGTTCGGCGGCGAGGAATAGGTCGGCCGCGTCGTCGGCTGACCACGGCTCGGGGCGGCGCGGTCGTCTTCGCGGGGGGTCGAGCCACGGGCAGTGCCCAAGATTGGGGGTTCCAACTGCGGTAGTGCCGGGCCGGCGCTCGTCCGTTGATCGTAGCCGCGGAGTTCATCCCGGCCTTTGTTCAGCGAAGTGGTCGAACCACCGCCGCTGGTTTTCGCCCGCGACGCCAGATCGGCCGGGGGTTTGCGGAGCGAGTCGATCCACTTGACTTGAAGATTGTCGACGGTGTCGAACTCATAGTGCGCCGCGACGGCCTTCTCCCAATTCTTGTTCGACTTCTGCATCCCCGTTTCGAGGAACTCGAGGAAGCGCTTGCGGCCCTTCAACCCGCCGCCGCCCTGCGCGATCAGGTAGTCCGAGACCGAATAGCCTTGGGCGTACAGCACGATCATGTCGCGGGGGTATTCTTTCATGGCGAAGAGAATCCGCAGCGGAATCCCCCGGCCCGCGTTCAAGAACTCCCGGCACTTCACATCGTGGTCGAGCCGCTCCTTATCGTTTTCCGAGAGAACTGACCCGCCCTCGTCGGCCCAGCGCGGCACGGCTTGGCCGAAGTGGTACGCCAGCACGGTGTGGGTGACCTCGTGCGGGAGGACACTGTCGAGGAGTTGCTTCACGCTGCCGAAGATTTTCATCTCTTGGGAAAGCACGCCCGATTGGCGATCCGAGAACGTGAACGTGGTGGCCCCGCCGGTGCGGCCTTCGGTGATCTCAATGACCAGCGGACACTTCTGCGACCACTTCGGCATTTCTTTGCCGAGCCAGTCGCGGGCCTTCTCGTCGCGGTACTTCTCGGCGTATTCACCGAAGGTTTTCGCGAGGGATTTCGTCGGCGCGTGCACGACGAAGTTCTCGGTGACATACCGCTCGTCGGCCGAGGCCGGGGCGGACAGAACCAGAGCGCTGGCCATGGCCAGGAATAGCGACCGACGAAGGGTCATTCCTTTGACCTCCGTGGAGTGGATCGAACGTCGGATGTCGACGCCGGACCATCGTGGTAGCGTCGGAAGTTTACAATGCAATGCGGGTGCCAAGGATGGGAACCGACCTGCCGAGGGCGAAGTGGGGCGAAGTAAAGTGCGTGCGGAGCTGCCTTTCGGGTTTGGGGCGACGGTGCGGATTCGCACGGGGCACCGGGCAATCGGTGTAAGTTCTACCGTTTGCCCCGGCGCAGGGTGGATAGGCGAACGGGGCGTGTAAGAACTACAAGCGCGGCTACCGCGATTTCAACACCTTCTCTGCGGCGGTTCCGGGGATACCGCCGATGGCGCGGATCTCGTCGAGGCAGTCTTTCGCCCCGGTCGCCTTCGACGATTCCAGCACCGCGACGGCGCGGAGGAGGCGCAACGGTTCGCCGACGAGGCCGCTGTTCGGCAGTTTCTCTCCAGCCGATGCGATCTTGCCAATGAGCTGCTCGGCCCGTTCGCGGAGTTCGACATTGGTCGCACTGGCCTCGGCGGTTTTGAGTGCGGCCAAGACCGGCGCCCCGATCCTCGTGAGGTCTTTGGATGCGGCATCCCGCACGGCGAATTCTTTCGAACCGAGTTCGCCGATGAGGCGGTCGATCTTTTGCAGCGCGGTTGCCGCCTCCGAAATACCCTCCTTTACGATGGGGAGCGCCGCATCGCCGCCGGCCCGGAGCACCTCCACCGCCGGCCAGGCGATCTCGGCATCGACCGCACCGAGTAGCTCCCACGCCGATTTCAATTGCTTCTCGGTCGGTGCCGGTTGACCGCGGCGCCCGGACAGATCCCAGAGCAGGGCGTTGTCGTCGGCGCCGATAGTGTTGAGCGTGCGGCCGTCCGGGCCGATGCCGAGATGGGCGATCGAGCCGCGGGCACCTTCGAAGCGCTTCACGACCGAGTTCGTGGCGAGTTCCCAAACGATGACGGCCCCGGTGGTCCCTCGGGTCCCCGCGATCAGCAAGCGACTATCGGGGGTGAACGCCACGCGGCTGTACGGGCCGTCTTCCCATTGCCGCTCGAAGTTCGCGACGACTGCGCCAGTCTTGGCATCGAACACGCCGACGCGGACGACGGAGGTTACGGCGATCCGTTCGCCGTCGGGCGAATAGGCGACGTGGGCCTGCAAACTCCTGGCGACGCGGGCCTTCCACAATTCCGGGGCTTTGTCGCCCCCGGCCGGATCCCAGACGCGGAGCAGGCCATCCCGGCCAATGACGGCGACCGCTTTCTTGGCGGGGTGAATCGCGAGCGAGAGCGCGGGGGCCGGCAGGGCGATCGTTGCGTTCACTTTGTCGGCGTTGCCAAGTAGCAGCTTCGGTTTCTCCCCGGCCGTGGCCGCCGCGAGCATGGCATCGTCCGCGCTGACGGCGAGTTGCCGGACGCCGCTGGGGTAGGCGTCGAGTTCGTGTCCGAGTTTGGCTTCCCGCCCCGACAGCGAGACTTTCAAAACCCGTCCGGAATCCGCGACATAGATGGCCGAATCCGAGCGGGCGAATGCGACCATCGGCTTTTCTTGTTCGAAGATGCGGATCGGTTCGCGCCCGACGCTCCACGTGGAAATGCCTTTTCGATGCATGACGAAGTAGTCTCCGTCGGGGCCCGCGGGCACCACCCCGAGCAGATCGACGACGCGGTCGGACTTCGCGAATCGCTCGGTGCCGTCCTTCAAATTCCAGAGGCGGATCCGCGCGGTGGCGAACCCGGCGGGGGCGTCGGTCGCGGCGTGCACGCCGTCGGGCGTGATCGCCAACGAGGTAAACTTGTCACCCAGGAAGTGGAGCCGCTTCGACGTGCCGAGGTCGTACAGGGCCAGCCCGTTCCCTTGGCGGAGGGCGAATCGGCCGTCGCCGCAGAAGGCCATCGGCGTTTCGCCATCGATGGTCAGCAGCGGATCTTTCTTGGAGACATCGAAGATGCGGACTTGGCTCGCCGGGCCTTCGGTCGCCACTGCGATGCGTATACCATCGGCGCAATACACGATGCCGGTGACGGCGATTTTGTCGCCTTTCGGCGGGAGGAACTGCGCTAGCGGTTTACCGCTCGGCACTTCGTAGACGTTCACGGCGTGGACGGAATTGGCCGCGGCGACCGCCGAACCGTCCGGGGCGACGGTAATGGCTTTGCCCTCGGGGATTTCCATGCGATCGAGGCCGGTGGCCGTTTCCACGACGAGCAATTGGCCCAGCGTGGTAGCCCCGGCGAGGTACTTGAGGTCGTCGGTGCACGACAGCGTTTCGAGGTTCTTGACCGCGACGGTGCGGATCTGTTTGTAATCCTTGGCGACGTCGTAGATCCGAACCTTCTCGTCGCCGAAGTGGGCGAGGAAGTGTTTGCCGTCCGGGGTGTATGCCAGAATTGACGCGGCGCCGTCCTTCACTTTCCACGAGGCCACCTCGGCGCCGGCGGCGTCCCAGATTCGCACCGTGCCATCGGCACCGCCGGAAGCGAGGTGCCGGCCGTCGGGTCGGTAGGCGAGAGCGGTTGGCTTGTCCGGGTGGCGGAAGGCGCTGCCGCCGAGTTGGGCGAAGGCCCCGTCCGGCAGTTCTGCCGCCGGGGCAAGGAATGGAGCGATCAGAAGGAATCCGCAGGCCAGACGGGTGATTAGCGGCACGATTCGCCCCCGGTCGTCGATGGTACTCCTACAGGACGACCGACGGGGTGAGAACTCACGGACTGCGGTTTCAATTCGCAATCTCGAGCCAAGCCGCAAAGTCGCAAGAAGACGAGATTTCAAATGCTGCATCCGCAGTTCAATGCTTCATCCGTTCTATCTCCGCGCCCTTGCGGCTCTGCGCGAGATCTTCTTCGCTTTCCCGGTCAATTCACCCGGCGGGCGCGCTTGGCTCGAACCGTGTTCGTTTCCGGCGTCGGTGCCGTCCGAAAACTGCTGTGGATGAACTTCCATGGCAGACAACCGTAGCCGATGAGGATCGCGTGGATGACCCACGTGACCATGCAGCCGAAGGCCAATTTGTTGCTGAAGCCGTAGGCGTGCAGCCCGACGCCGAGTTGGTTCGTGCCGAACCAACTCCAAGTGGTGACCATGTTGCCGCCGAGGGCGAGGACGGCGATACCGCGGTCTTTGACGAGCCCTGCCCAGCGGGCGTGCAGGATCAGCGCGTTCCAGAGGACGATCAGCACGGCGCCGTTTTCCTTCGGGTCCCAGCCCCAGAAACGACCCCACGATTGATCGGCCCAGATGCCGCCAAGGACGGTGCCGACGAAGCTCAGCAGGGCAGCGAAGCACACCACGGCGTAGAGAAACTGGCCGATCAGCCGGCCGAGTTCCATGGTGCGGGCGGTCGGGCCGGCGCCGATAGAGATGGTCCGCTTGAGCATCAATCGCTCCGGGACGCAGAGCAGCGCAACGTAGATCAGGCCGATGACCCCGGCGACGTAAGTCGCGGAGTACCCGAGGGTCACGGTGGTCACGTGCGTCGCCAGCCAGAAGTTGGTGTCAAGGACGGCTTGCATCATTTCGAGCGTGTCGCCCGAATCGGCCGCGAGTTGGTGGGCGATGAACGCCGTGCCGAAACCGAGGACCGATGCGATGAAGTTGCCGATGGCCAAGGGATAGAGCAATTCGATAAACAGGCAGAGCATCACGACGCCCCAACCGATGAACACGGCGGAGGAATGGAGGTTGGTCACGAAGACGAACGGCCGATCCATGAGGTACATGCGGGCGAGCAAGTTCAGCGTGTGGACGAGCAGTGTGACCAGCAGCCACCAGAAGACAGCGCGGCGGATGCCGTTGCCGAAGGCGGGGGCGATGAGCAAGCCGAGCCAACCGAAGAGCGTCAGGACGGCGCCGAGGCGGTACATGACCATGCACTGGTAATAGAGGCCCGTCTCATTAAGGAACGTTTCGAGTTCGGCGCGGCGGCGATCCCCGGCCGGAACGTCGCGCTCGGAGACGACTTTCAAATCCTTCACGGCTTTGTCGAACAGAACGGGGTCGTCGGCCCGGTAGGCTTTCAGCACGCGTTCCCACGCGTCGCCGGCTGCGTCCTTTTTGGTCTCCTCGACCATGGTGTCGGTGAAAATAGTCAGGACTTCGTTTTTCTGCTCCTTGGACATCTCCTCCATGTTATCGGGCAGACCACGTCGGCGGATCTCCTCACGGACGCGGTTTCTCGATCCATCGAAGGCGGCTTCGCGGGCCGCGGCCGGCGAACGCCATTCTTGTTCCGCCTTGTTCGGCGAGTCCGGCCGGGGCGGCAACGCCCGCGGGGCTTGGCCCTGCCAGACTTCCAAATACAGTTCGATGTGCTTGCGGAGTTCGAGCACTTTCACTTCGAACAGGTCGAGTTCTTGGTTCGCCTTCTGGCGTTGCACCGCCGCTTTGGCGGCTTTGTCGAACGCCTCGAACTTCGGCTGCATTTCCTTGATCGAGTAGCGCAGCCCTTCGCGCTGCTCCAAGCCCAAGAGCTTCCGGACTTCGTCGTTCTCGATGCGGAAGAGCTTGTTTTCGTGGGGGCCGGAGATCCACTGCTCGCCTTGGCCGCGTTCCGGGGCGGTGGCGGTGTCCATGAACCACTTCATGGCCGATTGCTTCTTGCCGTTCGCGCCGGTAAATTCCTCGGAGTGCGTGAGCATCCGCAGGTCGACGCGAGCCACGGTGTCGAGGGGTTTCACGCGGCCCCCGTCGACAACGGGCACACGCGCCAGTTCGGCCAGATCGAGACGGCCGCTCTTCGATGGGGTCGAACCTGCGGCGCCGGCCAGCAAGTAGAACGCCGCGAAGATGAGCGCCCCCACGGGGATCAGCAGCCACTCGACGACGCTGCGCCGACCGCCCGCGATGTCGAGTGGCTTTTCCCCCACTGCCAGGGCGACCGGTACTAGGGGCGTCGGTTCCCCCGGTTCGGCCCGCGTCCGTTCTCCCAAGCGTCCGGAGAGCATCCGCAAGAGGAACTGGACCAAGTAGATGCCGAAGTGGACGAGCATGCCGATGGTGACGAGGGCGCACGAGACGTACGGCAACTGCCACAATGGGTTGCGGACGACTTGCAAGATCGTCGTTTTTTCGTCCGGGGTGAACGACGACTGGTAGTACGTCTCGCCGCGGTGCCGCAGCGGTTCGTTCATGCTGATGGTCGTCTCGCGGTCTTGGCCCTTCTCGGGGTCCTTCAAGATCACACGGCTGGAGTAGTTCTTCGCGGTCGACGTACCGATGTAACGTTCGAATTGGAAGTCGATCAGTTCCAACCGGTACGGTTTGTAGTAGCGCGTGTTGCGCAGCGCGAACTGGAGTTTGACACCGTTCACGTCCAGCGGTTGGGTCGTCGTCAGCATCGCGGTGATGAGGTAAGTACCGAGTTCTTTGCCGGTCTCTTTGTCGAGCAACAGGACGTATCCGGAGGGGATATCGACCTTGTTGGACATATCGACGCCCGAGACTGGGGGTTCGTTCCAAGCGAGGTAGCGGGTGCCCAACCCGATGGCGGAGGTGTTGGTATCCGGGGCCTTCGGGTTGGGGTTCAGCGAGCCGACTTCGTCGAGGTCGGAGTTGCGGAAGTATTGAATCACGCGGATGTCGACCGGCAGATCGGGGTGCGAGATCGTTTCGCCCTTGTCCAGTGCCGCCCGAAGACGGGACGCCTTAATCACCGTGACTTTGTCCTGGTCCCCATCCGGTTGGAGGAACGCCAGTTCGTGGTCGCGGGTGTCGAATGCATAGTTGCTGCTGCCCCCTTCGGGGATCGTCATCTGCTGTTCGATCTGGAATTCGCGAGTCACGTATTCGCCGACGAGCAGCAAGATTACCCCGGCGTGCAGGATGTAAATGCCGGTCCGCTTGGCGATGAGCAGGGCGAGGCTTTTCCAAGGCGAGCGCCGGCCGACTTCCTTGCGGACGGCCCCCAATAGATTGACGAACTGTAAGGTGTGGGCGAAGCAGAGGTTGGCGAACATCAGGATGCCGATGAGGAACCCGCCCGGGAAGGGGAACCACATTTCGGTTTTGCTCTTCATCGGGAAGCCGAAGAAGATCTTCGTGAACTCGAAGAGGTGCTGGACCTTCACCTTCACGACGTAGGAATAGAAGTAGTCTTGCACGACGGTCCAGATGCCCTCGCTCTTCTGGGCGACGGTGCCGAAGAAGACGAGCAGCAGCGACAGGGCGAACAGGGTGACGGTAATTTTGAGCGACGCGACCGGGGCCAGCGTGTACCGGAGGCCGCGGATGAGATCGTCGACCCAGTGGGACTTCGGGGTTGGGCGGAGAGAGTTCATCGGTGATCCTTATAGCTGACGAATGCGGCCGGGCCGCACTCCGATTATTTGCCTTGGAACGGTCCGCGCATCCCGCCGCCGGCGGAGGGGCCGCCTGGGCCGCGGAAATCGACGCGGTAGGCCTTGGTCGTGCCGAGGACGATTTCAGTCGTCACGCTCGGCAGTTCCGCTTCGGTAACTTTAGCGATGCCGGTGAAGTCGGTGCGCCAGCGGTTGACGTTTTCGAGAATCGTCCCGCTGATCGGGTCGGAGACGTAAAACTCGGCTGCGTCTTTGATGAGCGTGACCATCCGCATTTGCTTGGCCGGCCCGAGTTTCCACCCGGTCGGCACCGTCCACGTCAGATTTCTGCCACCGTCGGCGACGCGGATCGACGCCAAGAATTTGTCGAAATCGGCTTCGTGCGGGGAGACTTGCTGGCTCGGCCCGAAGAAGCGGACGAACCAGAACGAGCGCTCGCCCGCCGGGAGGATCGCTCCCAAAAAGCGGTACTTCGCATCCCCGACAGGGGGTTGCTCGCCCTTCGCCGGCAGGGCCTTCTCGGGCTCCCGTTCGACGGTATAAGTGCGGACGTCCTCTTCGCCCTTGCAACCCGCGAGCGAGAGCGCGATTACCAAGGCCAAGACGAGCCACAATTTCGTTCGGATCATGGCGAGAATCTCGTTCGGATAAGCA
>Ga0335397_10012327_pt1 | contig 10464 bp, 8 predicted proteins | sample MAT04_FD_205740 | JGI IMG/M metagenome (GOLD analysis project Ga0335397, IMG submission 205740) | Freshwater microbial communities from Lake Fryxell liftoff mats and glacier meltwater in Antarctica - MAT-04 (spades assembly) (version 2) ...
AAATTTTGGATGGAGCCTACAACAAGTCTGTCTTTTTTGTTGTACCGCCCTTTAAGCTAGACAGTTTAAATGATGCCGATCCGAGCTCTATCAGTTTTGAAGGGTCATTTATCTCCAGTGGGATGTTTCCGGCTTTCAAAGAAAAATTGAGAACCATGCCCGACAAATCGCTGGGATATAAGCATACCGTTCCTAAAAATGGATATAACCTGTTTCAAGGTGAAGGAAAATTTTTTGGAGAGCTAAAATTAGATCACGAAGGAATTCGTGCCAACGGAAGCATCAATTATCTGTCGGCAAAAATCCAGTCGAATGATTTTGTGTTTTATCCCGATTCCGTTCTCTCGCGCGGAAAAGTGGGTGAGATGGTTGAAAAACAAGTTGGCAACGTCACATTTCCCCAAGTAACATTTACCGACTATCAAATGAAATGGTTTCCGAAGCAAGACAAATTCAAGCTAAAAAATATGCGTGAGCCATTTGCATTGTATAAGAATACAGCCACGCTGAATGGTATCATGACTCTTTCAAAAGCAGGTCTAACAGCAAGTGGTCAATTAAGCACGCGCGGTTCAGATGTCTCCTCCAAAGAATTGAGTTTTTCTTCAAAAGATTTTGGCGCGCGCCATGCCCGCTTTGAAGTAAAAACGGGCAACCCAGATAAGCCCGCATTGGCCGGTAACGATGTGCGGCTTAAGTTCGACTTGGCCAAAAATGTAGCTACGATCAGCCCTGAGGTGGAGGGCGTTGCTGCCATTGAATTTCCATACGCGCAATTCAAAACTTCTATTCCCGAGGCCAAGTGGGATTTGACCAAGCAAAAAATTGTGATGAGCAAGGCACCCGATGTACCGCTCGAGAATTCGTACTTCTACACTACACGAAAGGAACTGGACTCGCTTCGTTTTAATGCAGAAAAAGCAGAGTACGACATTCGCCTCCAACAACTAAAAGTAAGTGGTATCCCGTTTATTGTGGTGGCGGATGCCAAAATTACACCCGAGAATAATGAAGTGTTGATTTTGGAGAATGCTAAAATCGGACAATTGAAAAATACAAAAATCGTATTGGACACGATCAACGGATATCACAGACTCAAGGACGGAGTGGTGGATATTATTTCGAGGAAAGAGTTTTCTGGATATGCAACTTATCAGTATGTGAATTCGGTGAATGATACATTCAATATCAAAATGACAGACTTCCATCTGGAGCCTATCGAGGCGGAAGCCAAGGGAAGAAAGAAAAGTAAGGGTAACGCCACGCAGCAAACAGTTGGAAATGGCGCGGTAGTTGACACACAAAAAATATTGGTAGCGCCACGTATTTACTACAAAGGCGATATGGTCATGTATGCCACACGCCCTGCCTTGCAGCTAAAGGGCTTTATCAAGTTGGATCTTAAAAAGTTGAAGAACTATAACACTTGGTTGGCGTACAATCAAAGCGGTGATGAAAAGGAAATTTATTTGGACTTCGACAAAACGGTTACAGATGAAGGAAAAAAAGCGCAGGCAGGATTACATTTTGCGCAAGACAATAGCCTCTACATCACCTTTGTTTTTGATAAGAAAGATGAAAATGATGAGGATTTCTTTCTTCCTAGCGGGTCGTTATTTTTTGACAAAGAAAGTGGCCAGTTTAAAATAGAAGATCGTAAAAAAGCAGCAGGAGAAAAACTCGCAGGAAAAGTTTTTGCCTACAATGAAGACAAGGAAGAAGTAAACTTTGAAGGGGCGGTAAGTTTTTTTAAGAACAGCAACGATTTTAAAGTGGAAGCCTCGGCCATTGGGTCGGGCAGCTTGGTGACTAACGACATCAAGATGAACTCACTCATTATGGTCAACATGAATATACCTGATGCCGCCTATCAACTAATGGCCGTTAATCTGCAAGAGGTAATTAAAGCAGAAGGAGCGAGCGAAGGCCTGGGAGATCAAACAGAATTATTGTACAAAATGGCCAACCTAATCGGTGAGACGCCTACTAAAAATTATGAACAAAAGGCGCAGCAAGGTTATGTATCTCTAGGTACCGTGCCGGGGCTTATTCAACCACTGGTTTTTTCAAATGTGAATTTAAAATGGTCGCAAGGGAGAAAAGCCTTCTTTAGTGAGGGCACTTTGGGCATTAGTAACAGCAATCGAAACGACATAAATGGAGCTTTTGAGGGATTTATGGAAATCAAAAAAAATGAAGATGGCGCCCCTGTATTCCACGTGTTCTTCAAAGCATCTCCTGAAGCGTGGTATTACTTTGGACTTGAGGATAATCGGTTAATGGTTCATTCTGCTAATTCAGCATTTAATGATCTGATTTCGAAAAAGACAAACGCCAGCAAAGCAAAGGCGGGCGAGTTGGTATTTATTCCGGGTACAGATGACGAGACCCTCAATTTCGTGAACAAATTTAGGCAACAGTACTATGGCATCGAAGCTCCTTACGATTTAGCGAGCGGCACTTCTTCTGCAAAAAAGAAAGACAAGAAAAAAGAAGAGAAAAAGGAAGATGACGGATTCTAGATATAGATATGCATGTCTCCAAAAATGAAATGGTTGACCTATTCAGCCACAGGATTGGCTCTGACAGGAGTGGGACTTTCCCTTGCTATCGATGTTGGATTTAAAAAATATGCAGGCGAAGATTGGTTTCTTTACGGCACGTTTGCGCTGATCATTTTCAATTCTGGATTGAGCCTATTTGGCCAAGCGGTGATTGAATATGTGCGTTGAAAAATAAAACGTTGACGCTCGTCTCAGCATGATTAGTAGCGGGCGGGCTCTGGAAAATCTGTATTGTTCTTTTTATAAAAAAGCTGCAAGAAAATCATGATCAGATTTTTGCCTTCAAGGCCTTGTTGCTTTTCAAAAAAAGTATCCATGTTTTGAAAGCCGCTTAGCGCTTCAAATTCATCGTCTGTAATTTGTTTAAAGCCCATAGACCAATCGTTAAATAGGCGCTCAGGGTAGTCGCCCTCAATTACAGTCGTTACTTTTTTGTGCCGAGTATCTTTTGCGATCTTTTCGTACAATTTCTTCACTTCGCTTTTGTCCCCCTCCAACACTTGAATGAATTTACCTTGCAAGTGTAACAGCAAGCCCGTAATTTCTTTAGGTTTATTTGCGCTGCGACTTTGATTTAAAAGAAGCATTAGATCACTCTCTGCAAAGGTTTGTTCAGCATAACTGGTATAAACAAGATGATACATTCAACGAAACTACGCTTTTATGTTGTCCGAGGCAATATCTACCGTCTGCGCTTCTTTCAATGGCGAAGCTTCCTGATGTATTTTGATGGCGCGCCTCAATAACGAAATGCGAGAAACGTAAGAGATGAACCAGAAATAGACACATGCTCCGTGAAAAAGGGTAGCTACACCAAAAGCATAAATGGCATAGTAGGCCTTTTTGTGTTCAAATTTTGCCCTACCCAAAAAATACTCCCTCAGTACATTAAAGAGAAAACTTTTGGCCAATAAGGCGATAGGTTCGCGTTCGTGCTTGGCCTTTAATTAAATATAAAGGCCGAGGGTCGCACCGGGTGCGAAGGCCATAATTAACAAAAAGGGGATATTCAACATTGTTTAACAGCCATGTTAAACGGTTTTTTTAAAAAAGATTTAATTTTTTTCTACCCGCTTTGTTTAATACAAGCAATAAAAAAAACACGTAAAATCAATCAAAACAACGTTTTGTAGATTTAATTGAACAATTTTTGACAATCTTTTAAACATTTACAAACGGCTTGGATAAATAATTCTTTCATAAAATTCACTTTTTTGAAACAAGTCTTATGAACGTTTGTTAATCTTGTTCAATAAAACTCTTAAACAAAACTATATGAACACCATCCTGACAGACATCGTGAAAATCCCAGTGGATGATCCGATCGCATTCACATTTTTTACCGGCTACATGGCCATGTTAGCAGCATCCGTTTTTTTCTTCTTTGAAAGAAGCAGCGTTGACAACAAATGGAAACTTTCGTTGTTGGTTTCCGGCCTTATTACCGGTATCGCAGCCGTGCATTACTTTTACATGCGCGACTACTACTTGGCGACTGGCCAAACCCCAACAGCACTTCGTTACATTGACTGGACATTGACTGTTCCTTTGATGTGCGTTGAATTTTATTTACTTACAAAGGCGGCAGGTGCCAAATTGTCTTTGCTTTGGAAACTGATTCTTGCATCTGTAGTGATGTTGGTTGCTGGTTATATTGGCGAGGCGTTTGTTCCCATGAATGCTGACGGTTCGGCTGGTGAAGGCGCTGCATTTCACTCAGTGTTGTGGGGAGTGATTTCGACTGTTGGTTACGTGTATATTTTGTACACTTCATGGTTTGGAGAAGTTGCTGAATTGGCAAAAAATACTGGTGATGCAGCCGTGATAAAAGGTGTGAAAACACTTGCTTGGTTCGTATTGGTTGGATGGGCTGTCTATCCAATTGGATACATGTGTATGCCAGGTGGTTGGTTAAACACCGGCCTCGGATGGAGTGCAAGCAACGTAGATTTATTCTATAACATCGCTGACGCCATCAATAAGATTGGATTTGGCTTAGTGGTTTATAGCATTGCTATCTCTGCAAAGAAGTAATTTCTAACTAGAAATTTTCTCAAATTTGTAAACAGAGCCCCCGGGCTCTGTTTATTTTTTTATACACACTTGAACTCAAAATTTTACACATTCACGATCGTGGGTGCCGGTGCATCCGGCCTCTGGCTAGCAAATGCGTTGCTGGAGCATGGACTCTTGGAGACGAACACACTTTGCATAGTGGAAGGCGATGTCAATAAGGATAATGATCGCACCTGGTGCTACTGGGCAACAGATCCAATTGCACCCGTTGACATGGTCAGTAAGGTTTGGAAAAATATCCAGCAATCCAATCTATCGAAGTCGCCTCAGGCACTGTACCCAAATCGTTATTTTCATGTACGCAGCAGTGATTTCTATAGCGCGATCAAAGAGAATTTAAAATCATGCGCTAACGTCTTTTGGGCGCATGAACCTGTTATCGAAATCAATGAGTTAGACAATCACGTTGATATCAAAACAACAAACGCTCACTGGCAATCAGATAAAATATTTCTATCCGCTTCACCTGACAAAGAAATAAGTGCTACACACGCCAAATTTTTGGGTACTCGCCACCAAAAAGATTCGATTTTCCTTTGGCAGTCCTTTGTAGGGTGGAGGGTAGAGACAACCAGCAAGACTTTTGTGGCCGACAATATGTCTATGATGGACTTCAACGTGGATCAAGCGGGATTTACCCAATTTATGTATGAGCTTCCTTTTTCTGAAACGGAGGCACTGATAGAATTGACCCGGTTTGGTGAAGAAAAGCTGAGCCAACAGCAAGCTGAACAACAGCTGCGCGACTACATGCGGCAAAAGAATTCGGATTATAAAATTGTTGAAACCGAAATAGGCGCTATTCCGATGACAACAAAGTTTGATATCGTGCGAAAAAAAATTCCCCTTACCGAGCGGGTCATTTATATTGGAACGTTGGCCGGATCTTTGAAACCAACCTCTGGTTTTGGTTTTAAGCGAATGCATCGCTATTCAAATCAATTGGCAAATGCCCTCAAAATAAAACAAGACCTCCCCACTATGTCTCGCCCTTGGCGGTTTCGATTATACGATATATTGTTGCTACAGATTTTGAAAGATAAACCCACACGGGGAAAAGAAGTATTTGAACGACTGTTTCGCCATCAGCCAATCAATCGGATTTTGAAATTCTTGGATGAGGAAACAAATGTGGTGGAGGAACTGAAAATATTCATTCGACTCCCTATTCAATTATTTTTGGGTTCTTTGTTCACGTTTTTGAGAAGGCTTTGACTTACGTAACAACCAAACTTTTTAGGATACAATTGATTGGCCAGCTTCTACTAGTTGGCATTGTGTTACTTTTTTCTTTACCCCCAATTACGCAAGCGGTTTTTTGCGGAATCTTGCTTTGTGTAGTAGGCATCCCACACGGTTCGAACGATTACCTATACCGCCCGAACAAATCACTACTTGGCATGTTGATATTTTTGGGTATTTATTTGGGTGTTATGATGGCCTATGGAATCTTATGGTGGATTATGCCATTGCTTTCATTGATTCTATTCTTTAGTATTTCCTTTCATCATTTTGGGCAATCAAATTTTGAAAATACTTCTATTTGGCATCTTCCTTCTATTGGTTGGGGAATTTGGATATTAGCATTGCCGGTAGTTTTACATGAGAATGAAGCAACTGCGCTTTTTCGCGAAATGACTTCGTCTTCGAGCAAAACAGCTGCAATCGCGTTTTTTCAACGCCCCGATTTGTCCATATTGTCTTCTGGAAAGATAGCGCTGCTGGTTAGTTTGGCTGGGATATACTTGGCGAGTTTGTTTTTCTCAGAGCGAAAAAACCTGATTGCCTATGTTGCTCAATTTATTCTAGTTAGTAGTTGGTATCTGCTTACACCGTTACTTTTCGGCTTTATTGTTGTCTTTTGCCTATGGCACTCACTTCAATCGGTGCAGCATCAATTCAACTATTTTCAACAACAGCAGCAAGTAGGGCTAAAGCAATTTATTAGAGCCATGTTTCCATTCAGTTTCGTGGCGTTGATCGTCTTTGGATTATATGTGTATATGAGAGGATTTCAAATTTCTGAGGCGTTCATACTACTTTCGCTCATTACGCTACCACATGTGTTGGTAATGCATCGCTTGTATAGTTCGAATCCGCATTGATTGTGTTCTAATTTTTCTGGTCTTTTCGTAAAGCTGTTTCTGCAATAAAGCGAAGTCCATCCAATGTTAATGTCGGATCAATCGCGTAAAAAAATTGCTTTAAGGGAGAGATCACAAATGAAAGCCCGCCTGTGGCAATGGCAGGACAATCTTGTTTTAATTCTTCGCGTATCGCTGAAACCATTTTCCTCACCAATCCCTCATACCCGATAACGATTCCCGATTGAATGGCGGTAACGGTGCTTATTCCCAAAGCAGATTTCGGAATTTCTAAGGGCACGTCAAACAACTTGGCAGCATTTTGTGACAATGCTTTTAAAGCCGTCCGCAATCCAGGCACAATGGAAACACCAAGAATTCTTCCCTCTCCAGAAACGGTTGTAAACGTAAGGGCGGTTCCAAAATCCACCACGATGCAAGTTTGCTTGAACTTTGTAAAAGCACCCATAGCATTGGCTACTAAATCGGAACCAATTTCGTGAGGATTTAAAACTTGAATAGGCAATTGCTCATACAACTTGGGACCTAAAAAAATTGGCTCCGTTGAAAATAATGTGCGAATTACACTTCGTATTTTTTCTGTTAAATTAGGAACTACACTGCTGAGACAAACCGAAGAAATAACACTAATTGGAATCTGGGCATCCAAAAAATTACCGCAAATTTTTACATCATAAAAAAGTTCTGGTTGATCGGGCTTTGATGGAATTCGCCAAATGTGTTTCCATTCTTTTCCATCCCACAAACCAATGGTGATGTCACTATTACCAATATCAAAAACAAGAAGCATGAGCGAAAGATAAGAATCAACCTTTGAGAATCAAATCCGCCCCTTTTTCTGCAATCATAATGGTGGGGGCGTTGGTATTGCCGCTACTGATGGTAGGCATTACTGATGCATCAATCACGCGTAGGTTATAAATACCTTTCACGCGGAGTTCCGGATCAACTACCGCCATTTCATCCACACCCATCTTGCATGTGCCAACGGGATGGTATATGCACTCGGCAGATTCACGAATGTGGTTGAGCCATGCCTCATCCGTATCGGTTTGCTTTGGCATATGATTTTTGATTCGTATTGCGGCAAAGGCATTTGCCTCTAGTACCTCCAGCGCTTTTCTTCCACCCGCTATTTGTATTTTTTTATCTTCGTCCGAATGTAAATAGTTTGGATCGATGGTTGGAGGTGCCGATACATCCGAAGATTGCAAACCTATGTATCCTCGACTTTCAGGTCGAACTTGTGCAGGAAAAATCGTATAGCCATCTGAGCGCGAAAAACTTTTCAAATCGTACATGTCCGTGACTTTTTCGTCTCCTGCATTAGTGGGAGTGAAGTGAAATTGGATATCGGGGCGTTCTTTTTCTGTAGAAGATTTTAAAAAGGCAACCGCTTCTAACGGGCCGATCGAAAAAGGACCACTCTTTGTAAAAAGATACTTGACTAGGCATGCGGCCTGCTGATACCAAGGCAAATAATAATTGTTTGACTTGATGTTGCACAAACTACTGACCGGAAAGAAAATATGATCCTGAAGATTTTTGCCTACACCTGGCAACTCTTTCTTAAGTTCAATTTTATGTTTCTGCAATTCATCTTTTGCACCGATACCCGATAGCATCAATAACTTAGGCGACTCAAATGCTCCGCCACTTACAATCACTTCTTTGCGGGCACGCGCAACCAATGTATTGCTTCTACCCGTCATAAATTCAACGCCAGCGGCTCGATCACCTTCCAGCACAATACGTTTGCATAATGCCCCAGTAATTACCGTAAGGTTTTTTCGCTTGAGGGCAGGAACCAAAAATGCTTTTGCCGCGCTGAATCGCCTGCTGTTTTTCATCGTGTACTGAAACCAGCCCGCCCCTTCTTGCCGTTCACCGTTTACATCATTGTTTTCAGGAATTCCCTTCTCTGCGCAAGCTTTGATAAATGCTTGGCCCATAACCGTGTGATACCAATGGGCTTGGGTTACATTTAGCAATCCATCTTTGGCGTGAAAGTCATTTTCAAACTGTTCGTTATGCTCTGATTTTCTAAAGTAGGGCAGAACGTCTTCAAAGCCCCAACCAATGTTGCCGAGGTTTTTCCAATGATCGTAATCCTCTCGCTGTCCGCGAATGTACGCCATGGCATTGGTAGAACTTGATCCGCCCAATACCTTCCCACGGGGATGGTAGATCTTTCTATTATTCAGTTCTTTTTGTGGCTCTGTCCAATAGCAATTCCAGTCTACATCACTATGGTGTAGTTTCAAGTATGCCTGTGGAATATGAATCTCCAATTTTGAATCCTTCCCTCCCGCCTCCATCAACAAAACGGTTTTTGACGGGTCCTCTGAAAGCCGGTTGGCCAGCACACATCCGGCAGAGCCCGCACCGATAATGATATAGTCGTAGGTCATAGCATAAATGAATTTCCGATTGCAATTAGGCGAATTTGACTTAAGCAAAAAAACCCAAACGATTGCCTGGGTTTAATAAAAAAAATGGATCTCGTTATTAATTTCTCCCGTCCTCTTCTTCCCCTTCCTTTATCTCGTCTGTCATCTTATGCTTGGTTACTTCAGCACCGTTGGCATCGTACAATGTAGTGACCTTCGAGCCACCATTTCTCGACCGAACACGATAAAATACCTGACCATTTTTGGTCGTGAATTGTTCAGCCCCCATCAAGTTTGCACCAGGATTCTTGGCGGTAGCAGCTGACTGAATGACGGGCGGTAATTTTGCAGCACCCATATATTTAGATGAACTCATTGTGGAGCCATCTTCTTTGAAACGGGATCTTGTTGCAATTCCATCTTGCTTATAAACTGCCACATAGCGAATGTGAGATTTTCCCGCTCTTCCTTTTACTTCATGCTTTTCCCACCTAATGGCAGTGGCTTGAACTTTAAATGCGTTTTTAACAGCCGTAGGTACTTGAGTTGGATCTACGTGAGTTACTCCTGCTTTTGAGATGCCAGCCCTTTTCACGCGCTGGGCATAGCTCGTTAGCGCAAATACTGCTAACACGCTGAGTATGACAATTTTTTTCATATTCATTTTTCTAATTTTTGTTCTGAGACGATAAAAATACGACATGGTTTAACAGGCCAGCAGGAATAATAGACGTAAAGTAGAGAGTTGGTGGAATCAAGGTGATTTGGAAATTTAGTATTCAGGCTTAAATTTGCAGTCCCAAAGCGTAAAAGTGGAGGAAAAAGCGGGAGTAGCTCAGTTGGTAGAGCACGACCTTGCCAAGGTCGGGGTCGCGAGTTCGAGTCTCGTTTCCCGCTCAAAAATAAAAGCACCATAGTTTAGGTGCTTTTATTTTTTGCCCTGCCCGGGTGGTGGAATTGGTAGACACGCAGGACTTAAAATCCTGTGGATAGTAATATCTGTACGGGTTCAAGTCCCGTCCTGGGTACAGGAAATTGAATTAAAGCTCTGATAATCAGAGCTTTTTCATTTTATAGGTGGCAAAAAGGATGGCTAATATTTTTGAATTCTTAACTTCAATTAATATCGGTTATTTAGGATTCTTGAAATTTCTAGACCGTGATCCACTACGAAATACTAGGCATTCAACCATCCGCTTCAATTGATTGGAGATTCCGTGGTGGTTGACCACTTTATTTCGTTTATCAGTGATCACAATTTTTTGTGGCGCTTTACAATTCATTTGGCAAAAATTTGACCATCGCGGACTTTGGTATTCAGCCATTTAT
>Ga0335397_10012330_pt1 | contig 10463 bp, 4 predicted proteins | sample MAT04_FD_205740 | JGI IMG/M metagenome (GOLD analysis project Ga0335397, IMG submission 205740) | Freshwater microbial communities from Lake Fryxell liftoff mats and glacier meltwater in Antarctica - MAT-04 (spades assembly) (version 2) ...
GATCGGGGAACTGTAAACGCCCGTCAAGCCGATGTTCTCGTCCAGGAAAACTTCCTTACCGGTCTTCAGTTCCCGCACCGAGAGGAGGCCGCGCATGTTGATCGTGTAAATTTGGCCCTCATAAACTAGCGGACTTGGGACGTACGGCAGGCTCTTGGTTTCCTTCCAAATCACGTGCGATTTCGTGATATCGCCGCTGCCGCCCGGTTTGAGCACGAACGCGGAGTTCTTGCCCTGAGCCATAGACTTTGCCCCCTCGGCCCATTCCTCGGCCGTGATTTTGCCGTCTTTGTTCGGGTCGTTGTTATCAAAGAAGCCCTTGAGGAAACTGAACTCCTCCTCGGCCTTTTCGAAAATGCCGTTGCCATTCTTGTCCGCGTCTTTCAACAGTTCGGCGTACGTCGGCAGTTTGAAATCGTCTCCGGGCGACCACCCCGCGAACACGAGGTTGCCGTCGATCACGAGCGGTGTGGTGCAACACGCGGACGGCATTCCTTTGACGGTCCACTTTTCGACGCCCGTCTTGAGGTCGTAACCGACCATGCGGTTCATGCCGGGTAACGCGATTTGCTTACCGTTGGGCGTGTCCCAGATCGCGGGGGTCGACCAACCGCTTCCAAAGCCATCGCGGCTGGTTTCCCAGACCTTCGAGCCCGTTTTCACATCGACAGCCAGGAGTTTGGCGTCCGCTTTCTGGTCGCGTGCCAGGATCACCAACCCGTCGGCAAGCACGGGCGAAACGCCAGTCCCGAAGTCGAAACTGGTGACCGCCATCGCCATGTCGTAACGCCAGAGTTCCTTGCCGGTGAGGTCGTAGCAGAACAGCCCGCAGGATCCGAAGTAGACGACAATGCGTTCGCCATCGGTCACCGCCGTGGACGCCGCGGGGCTCGATTCGGTCTTGTGAAACGCTTCAATCTTTTTCGCAGGAGCTTCAGTCCGCCAGAGTTCCTTGCCATCGGCCCGGCTATACGCGATTGTGAAGAGTTTGTTATTTTCGAACGCCGTCAGCACGAGGTTGTCGCCAATGATGATTGGCGAAGAGAAACCACTCGGGGCGGGCACTTTCCATTTCACGTTTTGCGTCAACCCGAATTTGACGGGCGGTGACTGCTTCTCGGCAACTCCTAACGCACCGGGGCCACGAAACTGCGGCCAAACGGCGTCATCCGCGAGAATTGGCGCGGCCGTTAACACACTGATGCTCAGGCACAAAAATCGGCGCATGGGTCGCCTCGTGAGGAAAATACCGGCCACTGCCAAATACGAGAGGTGTGGCCAAGAGTATCGAAAATCCAATTCGTTTCTTACAAGATTTCGCCAGCGAAACGGTAATCCCTTGGAACGAGTACAATCAAGATTTGAAACACTCACTCAGGTGATGCCGTGGCCATTGAAACCTCGCCCGCCCAGCCGCCCCGCTCGCGATGGCTCCGTCGCCACCTCTTGCCCTTTGGCGTGATCGCAAGCTTGGTGTTCATTCAATTGGTGCTCTACGGGATGGTGAAAACCGAGATCGGGATCGAGTACCACTTCAACGCCATGCTCGGGTTTCAATTCCTCGTCATGGCCAGCATGCTCCTCCTCACAATTTGGTTCTTCGCCCTTTCGGGTTACCCGCGAACTGTGAAAGCCGTCGGCGGCGGATTCGTCGCAGCCTTTGGGCTGCTGATCGTCGATCTCATGGCAACGCATTATCTCATCGAAACGGTGGAATTCGATGGAGAAATGAGCCCAACGATTCGCTGGAGCTGGGAACCGAAGGCGCGCGAGCGACTCGCCCAGCATCGGGCCGAAACGGGCGAGGGCGTCGGCGGAGCCGATCTGACTTTGCGTCCCACCGACAGCCCCTCGTTCCGTGGCCCCGCAGGGGATGGCGTCGCTCCGGGCGTCACGCTCGTCGACTGGGAAACTTCGCCACCGAGCATTCAGTGGACCTACCCCGTGGGCAACGGCCACGCGGGCTTCGCTGTGGCGGGCAATTCGATCATCACCCTGGAACAAGATGCCGATAACGAAATGGTAGCCTGTTATGACCGTGATACGGGAAAGCCTCGGTGGTTCTACAGATACCAGGCGAAGTTCGCGCAATCGGAACCAATGGGCGGAACGGGACCGCGGACGACGCCCGTCATCGTCGATAACGACGTCTACACCCTCGGCGGATCGGGGGATCTCCTCTGCATCGATAGCAAGTCTGGCAAGCCGAAGTGGCAAGTCAACATCCTCGCGGACAATGGGGCCACCAACCTCGAATGGGGAATGTCCGGCTCCCCCGTTGTCAGTGGGAACAAAATCATCGTGAACCCGGGTGTGAATCCCGCGAAAAGCGTCAATCAGGCTGTGGCTGCGTACGACCGAACAACCGGCAAAAAGATCTGGGCCGAAGGATTGAGCGGCGCGGCTTACGCATCACCGCAGGTCGTCACGCTCTCCGGCAAACCGCAGGTCCTCGTCTTCGATTCCAAAGGCCTCGGCGGCTACGATCTCGACACGGGCAGTGAGCTCTGGCGATTCCCGTGGAAGACGAGCATGAACATGAACAGCGCACAACCCGTCCTAACCGGGCCGGATACGCTGTTCGTCTCCTCCGAGCTTTCGAACGGCGGAGCCGTCATCCGAGTCACTCAAGAGAATGGTTCGTGGAAGACCGAGTCGAAGTGGAATAATCGCAAGATCTACGCCCGGTTCTGCAGCCCGCTGTATTACAACGACCACATCTATGGCATCGCGGGCGGACACCTCGTTTGCCTGAACGCAACGACCGGAAAAGAAGCCTGGACCGACGGTGACTTCGGCGATGGGCAGATCCTTCGCGCCGGTGACAAGCTCGTAATCTCCGATGGCCGCGGGAAAGTGAAGCAGGTTGCCGCGGACCCGGCGGAGTACCGCGAACTCGGTACGGTGGACGTGTTCAAAGATCGGACCTGGAATGTGCCCGCGCTGGCGGGGAATCAACTCTTCATCCGCAATCATCGGGACATGGCGTGTTTGAAGTTGGCACCCTAGTTTTTGGCGAGCGGAGGGCGTGAGCCCTCTGATGCAGCCGCCATCATGGGGCTCACGCCCCTCGCTCGCCAAAAAGCGTGCTATGGTGCAAACAGGACGTAACGTCTCGGGTGCGAATTGGACCCCGAACCGAAATCTATTCTGCTACCGCAATTGCATTCCGAGGAATCCGAGATGAAGCAGTTTTACGCCGCCGGGCCGCTGGCGACCTCGCCGCTCACCCCGTCAGTCCGGGCCACGAGTCGCGGGCTGGGGTCGGACGAACTCGAAACAGCGCTTCATTTCGCGAATTATGCCACGCCCCCGGCTCGCGGTTCGGACGTGACCACGCCCCTTCCCGTCCGGCTTTCATTGTTGAATTCCACCTCCGGGCGGGTGCTCACGCACATCACGCCGAACGGGAACAAATACTTCGCTCACTCGCTGCTCAACGTCCCGGCTACCGCGGACGCTCAACTGGCGATTCAAACCTGGGGCAGCCCGCAGTGGCAGAAGCACGACCCCGATTCGACGGCTGAGCTGCCCGAGTTGCCGTACTTGCCCGTAGCCGATGTGCTCGATGATGCTGCGTTGCGCGAATGGTTAACGACTCCGACCCGGCGAGACCTGCTGGAGTTCGCCCTCACCGCACTGTTGGGAACGTCGCCGACCACGCGGATCGTTCTCGCCGCGCCGGCCGACGACATGGCCAAGATCGTTTACGCAATCACCCGGGCGTTGCCCTCGGGTTTGCTCGACGATTTCACGTTCTCCACGTACGAACCCGACCCCTTGAACTGCACTGCCCGTTTGATGGGCCACGAAACCGGTTCCGCGGACTGGGACCTTCCGGCCGCGTGCTACGGGGATCGCTTCGCAGGCTTCAACCCCGGCACCGGCAAACGCACGGAATTGCAGACCGAAGTGCCATTCGCCGCGTTCGCTGCCAAGGCCCTGGCCGATGGCGAGTATGGACCGCTCGACGAAGTCAAAGCGACCTGGCACCGCCTCGGTTTGAAGGAGGCCCGGCAATTCGACCTCGTCTACCGCATGGCCCGCGGGACCGGCGTGCTGACGAAGGACGAAGCCGCGGAGGCATTACAACACCCGCCGCTGGCCGCGTGGATTTCGACGCGAGCGGATGCCATGAAGCAGTTCCTCGACTGGGCCCTCGAAGACCGCACTTTCGCGAACACCTCGTTTACCCGGGCCGTGCAATCGACCCGGCAGAAATCGGAACTGGTCGCGAAACTCGCGCAGTCCGTCCGCGACCTCGGCCTGAAAGCCCTGCACGCCGGGGACAAAACGCGCACGGCCAATGCCCTCGAAGTCGTCCTGCCGATGGTCGCACCGGGGAAGGCCAACGCCATCTGGGGCGAACTCGTCACGCAACTCATCGACCCGAATAAGTTTAGCTGGGAGATGCGCGGGTACTTGTTGCCGCGGTTCGTGCGGTTCAAACAACAGCAGGGCGTCGCCGGTGTCGATGCCGGGTTATTGAAGTGGTTGGACGTTCCCGCCGAGAAGTTCGCCGAGGTGCTGGGGCTGGATCTGCCACGAGCGTATCAAATCGCCGCGGGGCGAGCGGTGCTTCAACGCGAGGGCGAACCCTCGCCGACGTTGACTCGCACCCTGGCCAGCAACCCGGCTTTGACGTTGACGCTCTTGCAACCCGAAGGGAAAGCGACGGCCTCGACCGCCCTGTTCGATTCGCTGTTGAGTGAAGCTCCGGGGCATCCGTGGTTTGAAGATTTGCTCGCGAATGCATCGAACTACCCGATCGATTTGCTCAACAAGTTCTTCGAATCCGCTTTGGGTGCCGGCAAGGTCGATGCCGACCGCGTCATCCGGGCTCAAGGTCCGCGACTCCTCGAACTCTTCGCAGGGCAATCCGGGCTCGACCGCGTCGGTACGCTATTCCTCGCTTCGCCGCCATCGGACCTACTTCGCAACGAGGGATTGCTCGCGTTCCTCGATGGATTGTCGAACGAAACCAAGGTGAGCGACGGGTTGAAGGCTCGGATTTCCCTGGTGAAATCGGTCCGTGCCTATCTCGACAATGCGAGCTTCAACGCCGAAACGATGACCCCGGTTGCCGAGGCGTTGAAGGCGTCTCCGCCCGTCGTTCCGCAAGGGACTAAGACGTTGGTCTTCGCCGCGGTGTCCGAAGCGATTGTCGAAAAGGCGGACTCCGAAAACTTACAAGAGGATCTCGAAACCGTCCTCGTGCAATTCGGCGACGTGCTCGCGAACGACCCTGCAGACCTGTACGAAAACCTGCTCCGCGACCTGCGTGGCCGGGTCGACATCTTCAAGAAACCAAACCTGGTGGCGACGTTTTTGGGAATTGCACTGGGCTCCGCGAAGCGCCCGGAACTGAGCGGGAAACTCGAAGGGCTCGACGTTCAGGCGTTCGCCCTGGCCACGGAAGCGGGCAAACGCGGCGGGAACCGACTCCTCGCCAACCTCGACCGTCGCAGCGCCGGGTGGCCAAAACCCGCCCGCACACAATGGGGGTTCTTGCTCGCAGCGGTGCGGCCCCGAGGCCTCCGCGGGTTGGTGCGCGACGCCGGGCTCGTTCTCGCGGGAGCCGCGGTTGCCTCCGCGGCGTGGGGAATCTGGACGCTCCTCAACTAAGCGGTTAAGCCCCGTTTCGTAGAAACGGGGCTATTCCCCACCCCGTTTCTACGAAACGGGGCTTAACGAGTTCCTAAAGCATTGATGACCGCGGTGGTGAACGCCGCGGTCCCCGCCGAGCCGCCCAGATCGTTCGGTTTGATCGAACCTTCGGTCAACACACTCTCGATTGCCTGGATGATGCGTTGCCCTTGCGTCACCAGGCCAAAATCGCGAATCATTTCCACTGCGGGTAGCAACAACGGCAGCGGATTCGCTCGATCCGGGGGAACCGTTTCGTACCCCGTTCCGTACACCGCTTCGTAAACCGTGATGTTAGGCCCGTGGTTCACGGCCGCGGTGGCGCTGATGCCACCGACTAACCCGGCACCTAGGTCGCTGAGTAAATCGCCGTACAAATTCCCCGCGGCCATCACTTCGAACTGTGTGGGCTTGCTGACCATTTGCATACAGGCATTATCGACGATCAATTCCTTGGGTGTGATTTCGGGGAACTCCTTCGCCAGCCGGCGAAAGCAATCCAAATACAAACCATCCGCCAGTTTCAAAATGTTCGCTTTGTGGATGCAGTGGATCGATTTTCGGCCCGTCTTGCGGGTGAGTTCGAAAGCGAAGCGGAAGAACCGCAAACAGGCGACTTCCGTGACGATCTTGAAACTTTGCACGACCCCCGGCACGATCTCGTGTTCGGTCGAGGCGTACAAGTCTTCCGTAATTTCCCGCACAAGTAGCAGGTTCACTCCGCTAAAGCGGCTCGTGAGGCCCTGCAAATTGTGGATCGGCCGGACCGAGGCGAACAGCCCGAGTTTACGGCGAAATTCCACATTGTAGTTATGCGGCACGATCGGCCCGTGGGCCGTGGGGGTTCCCGCCCCCTTCGGTTGCAGCAACTTCGTTTTCAATGCCACACCCGTCGAACGGACCGCCGCTAACATCTCCTCGGGTAGGGCCTGCTGACCCTGATCGAGCGACGCCCGCCCGGCCACGTAAACGTCGAACTCCACCTGCACGCCGGCCGCTTCGAACACTCGGCGAACCGAGGCTTCTTGATCGAAACCAACTCCGCCACCTTGAACCAACACAACGCGGTGTGCCATTTGAATTCCTCCTTGGAAACCCGTTAGGCGAGGGGCAGATTTTGGTTGACCCTCTCCTCTTGCGGGAGAGGGTGGCCCGGCTTTGCGGGCCGGGTGAGGGGTAGGAACTTCACGCCACTTCAAGCGCCTACCCCTCACCCCCGGCCCCTCTCCCGCAAGGGGAGAGGGGAGGAATACAACCCTCTCCCCTTGCGGGAGAGGGTGGCCCGGCTTTGCGGGCCGGGTGAGGGGTAGGAACTTCACGCCACTTCAAGCGCCTACCCCTCACCCCCGGCCCCTCTCCCGCAAGGGGAGAGGGGAGAAAATCAGTTGCCGTTCGCCTTAGGCATGTAAGTGTTTAATGATTTCATCGGTGATCGAAACCGTGGTGCCATTCCCGCCCAGGTCGCGGGTTAGGCCAATTCCCGCTTGCAAGGTCGCCACGACAGCCCGTTCGATCCTCGCGGCCGAGGTTCGCTCGCCGATGTGGTCGAGCATCATCGCCGCGCTGCGAACCAGGGCGATCGGGTTCGCCACGCCTTTCCCGGCAATGTCCGGGGCGGAGCCGTGAACCGCTTCGAACACCGAGGAGCGGATGCCGACGTTCGCCCCCGGCACCACCCCAAGCCCCCCGACGAGCCCGGCACACAAATCCGAGATCACGTCGCCGAAGAGGTTTTCCATCACGAGGACATCGAAGTTGCTGGGTTCCAACGCGAGTTCGAGGCAGACATTGTCGATCGGTTTCTCTTCGAAACGAATGAACGGGTACCCATCGGCGACCTCGCGGGCACACTCCAAAAAGAGCCCGTCCGAAAGGCGCATCACGTCGGCCTTGTGGCAGAACGTGACGAGTTTTCGGCCCTCGTGGCGGGCGAGTTCGAAGGCAAACTTCACGATCCGCTCACACGCGGGCCGGGTGATCACTCGAAGACTTTCGATCACGCCGGGAACGACCTGGTGTTCGAGACCGGCATAAAGACCTTCCGTGTTCTCGCGAACGACGACAAGATCGACGTTCGTGTAAGGAGTTTTCACACCCGGCAACGTCTTGACCGGGCGAACGCTGGCGTACAGGTCGAGCCCCTGCCGGAGGCTAACATTGATCGAGCGGAACCCCTTGCCGACAGGAGTCGTACAGGGTCCTTTCAACGCAACCCGGTGTTTTTGAATCAGTTCGAGCGTTTTATCGGGGAGCGGTTCGCCGTGCCGTTCTGCGGCCCCGAGCCCGGCCTCGGCCGGAACCCACTCGATGCTAACGCCCGTGGCCGCGATAATCCGGCACGTCGCCGCGGTGACCTCGGGGCCGATTCCGTCGCCTTCGATCAAAACTACGCGCATCGTTCACCCTGGAAAATGGCCGACGGAAGAGCTATTCTCAGATTGCGAAAGTGTTTCGGTTCGGCAAGCGAGTTTCGCGAGAGTCAAGATTCCGAGCCACTCTTTTCTCACTCCGGGAACTTTCGTGGCTAAAATGGGTTCTAATGGAAGGACCACTCCCGCGAGGTTGCGCCATGGCCGCGTCGGTACGAGCCACTTGCCCCGGTTGTCAATACGTTCTCCGCATTCCTGCAGAATGGGCCGAAAAGCCTGTGAAATGCAAGAAATGCGGGGCCATCGTTCTAGGGAAGGCTCGCACGGGTTCCGTCGCGGAACCAGCAATGGCGGCTCCACCGGCGATTGCCATGCCTCCGAAGGGAATGCCGTTGGCACCGGCGATGGCTTCCGCACCAGCGCCAGCACCTCCGATTTTCCCAGCTCCCGCAGCACCGCTTACCGGGCCCTCGCCAACTGGCGTTCACCCCTCGGCCGTTCCGATGGCACAGCCCGCGAGTGCTCCAAAGCCGATTCCCGAACCGCCTGCGTATGGGCCACCGCCCGGGTATCCCGCCCAGCCGCCAGCCGGATATCCGCAACAACCGGGATATCCCTACGCACCACCCCCGGGCTACCCGTACCCGCAGCCTCCAGCGGGTTATGGCTACGGCCCACCCCCCGGTTATCCGCCACAACCCGGATACCCGTACGCTCCGCCTCCCGGGTATCCAACACCGCCTGGTTATCCACCGCCCGGTTACGGTTATCCGCCTCAACAGGCACCGCAGGGGTATCCGCAACACCCCCAGGGATATCCCCAACAACCACCACAAGGCTATCCGCACCAACCACCGCAGGGGTACATGCCCCAGCAGCCGCCTCCCGGCTACCCGCCCACTCCGATGGCGGAACCGGTGTATCACTCTCCGCCAACCCAACACCATGAGCCGGCCCCACCGGCGTATCACGCTCCGGCTGTCCATCACCACGACTCGACCTTTGCTACGGCCACTTCACCCAATGCCACTTCAGGTGGTGGCCGGAAATACCCGCGCCGTTCGCCGAACAGCAAGTTCATTTGGGTGGGCGTCGCGTTGCTGGTTACGGCTGGGATCGTCGTCGGAGGCTTGTTCGGCATTCCCTACTTCAAAAACATGAACAAGGGCAAGAACGGCGATCAGGCGACCACGCCGAACCCAAACGACGGCAAAAACGGCCCCCCGACGAAAACCGGCACTTCGGTTCCCTTCCCACGGCGAATGTTGGTCATCAACGTCACTCGGTACCTTTACTGCAATGCCCTTTCCGCCGATTCGACCGAACGCGGCAGCCAGACCCAGGACACGGTCACGATCACTTCGAAACGGCTGGCCGCCGCATGGCGAGTGCCGATGGAGAAGGACAACAATCAACTGTATGTCTTGAGCGACACGGCCCGCAAAGACACCCGGCCGATGCTGAAGCCCGTCATCATGGAATCGTACGCCTCGTTCTGCGAGAGCAGCCGGGCTCAGGATCACGTCGTGCTCTACTTCGGCGGGCACGCCGTGGAGAAAGGCGACAAGGCATACTTCGTCCCCACGGAGGGCGACCTGGAAGAGCCCGAGACGCTGATTCCGCTCGACGATCTCTGGGCCAAATTGAAAGACTGCCGGGCTCAGCAAAAGATCGTGATCTTCGACGTGTGTCGATTAAACGAAGCCGGCGACACGTTCCGCCCCGGTAGCGAAAAGATGTCTGAGAAACTTGAGAAACTATTGCTCGCGGCCCCACCGGGTGTCCAGGTGTTGATCGCGTGCAGTGCCGAGCAGAATGCGTTCGAATACCGCCAGGTTCCGAATGACGCCCCCGACGTCGCGGGGAGCTTGTTGTTGAGCACATTGAAATACGCGGCGAACAAGCGGAAGAGCAAGGACGTTCTCGAAGACAAACCGACCGATTCGATTCCGATTCAAGGCTTCGTGGATATTGCCAAGGTCCGCATGAAAGAAGTGGCGGGGCTGGCGAATAAAGGCGATGCGATTGCCCCGGTGCCGAAACTGGGCGGGTCGGACGGAACCACGGTGGCGTTCAATGCCGAGGAGCCACCCGCGCGTCGGTTCAATTTCCCCGATCCCCCGAAGAGTATCCCGGCCACCGAACTCGCCAAGATTTCGGACACGGTCCGCATCCCCCTGATCCGGGGGACTCGCGTCGATCCCAACGGAATCACTTCAACAGACGAGGAACCGGTGGAAGGCACTGTGCCATTCTCGGCGGACACGATGGCGGCCTACAAGCCCGACGGTCTGACGGACGAGGAAATCAAAAAAGACCCCGAGAAGTACCCGATTCGCATTGCCGCGATCGACGCACTGGAAGCGATCCGCATGCAGTGGAAAGCCACGCAATCCGCCGACGGGATGTCGTCCGGGTTACGCGACAAATTCGTCGGCGATACGAACG
>Ga0335397_10012338_pt1 | contig 10459 bp, 10 predicted proteins | sample MAT04_FD_205740 | JGI IMG/M metagenome (GOLD analysis project Ga0335397, IMG submission 205740) | Freshwater microbial communities from Lake Fryxell liftoff mats and glacier meltwater in Antarctica - MAT-04 (spades assembly) (version 2) ...
GTTTATCTGCCTCAATCTTACGAGCAACGATCATGGGAAGCATAGGACTTTTTGGCCTGATGATTGGGAGGCAGAAGACGGCTGTTATATCATTTTTTATGACTGGTTGTATTATGGTGATCATAGCGCCTTCAATTATTTACGATATAGGGTTTCAGCTCTCATTTCTGGCGACTGCTGGCATGCTCATCTTGATGCCACTATTCGCAATGCTGCCGAGGCTGCCTATAGTTGGCTTGGTGCGAGAGGATCTGAGTGCGACACTCTCAGCACAAGTTGCGACTACGCCGCTTTTATTATATTACTTTCACTCTCTTGGACTGCTGTCAGTCTTTGTTAACATCTTAGTGCTTTGGACTATACCGCCTCTTATGATCATCGGTTCAGTCGCAGCTTTATTCTCACTGGTAAGTATGTCTCTTGGCGGTTTTGTGGCTTTTTTTGCGCTGCCATTTTTGTCTTATTTCATCCTGATTGCTGATGTATTTAGCTCAGTATCTCCCGTATTTCGACTCGAGCGCGTGCCTGTCTCACTAGTGATTGGATATTACTTACTTTTCGGGGCAGTGTTAGTTAGTTTACGAAGGCGGTTCGGATGAAAAAGTATCTATTGCTGAGTGTATTTATTGTAGGGTTTTTCATTTTGTTTAGCTTCTACCAATTTATAGTATTTAATGATGGGAAGCTTCATATTACCGTTTGCGATGTGGGGCAGGGTGATGCAGTGATAATCAGAACTCCCGATGGGCGAACAGTACTTTTCGATGGCGGACCAGATAAAAAGGTCCTAGGATGCCTAAATAGGGCCATGCCATTTTGGCAGAGACAGGTTGATCTCATGATACTCAGTCATCCCCACGCAGATCATCTTAATGGCCTTATCGATGTATTAAAACGCTATCAGGTTAGACAATTTGCATCTGAAGAGCTAGCTAATTCGTCTGAGAGTTTTAAGGCACTCGAGGCTGCGGTCAAAAAAGAAGGAATACATTGGCAGACACTGGTTAATAGTGATAATATAAAAATCTCCCATGAAGTCAATCTAATCGTAGTTGGCCCTACTCAAAAATATATACATGAAACCTCACCAGATGGGACGATCTCGTCAGGGGAATTTGCATCGCTGGAACTTTTGTTAACTTATGGAGAATTTAGGATGCTTTTGACTGGCGATAGTCAGTTTCAGCAAATGGCACAAGCCATTTCGCTTTATCCTCAGATGCTCCAAAATATAACGATTCTTCAGCAGCCTCATCATGGATCACGAAGCGGTATTACTCCCGAGATACTACATGAGCTTTCTCCTGAAGTAGTGACTATATCAGTCGGAGAGAAGAATTCGTATGGTCACCCAGCGCCGAGCATCCTGACAATGCTTCAGGCCGCTCAGATTAAGATTTATCGAACAGATAAGTCGGGGGACTTGAGGCTAAAGACTGATGGAGAAACTTATAATATTCAGTAAAATTGCCTATAGTTTATTTTAAGATAGATAGGAATCAATAGGCTTCAAAGTATATCTTTGTACTACAATTCCTCCCCCAGATTACTAACTATAGGTTGAATTATTTGTCTTTTTTTGCTATACTTTCGTTCTCAACTGATGACCCATGGAGTTTGAATTCATGGTGGGTCATTTGGGACCATTAATCTGCCAGGAGGCAGAGGGTACGTTAAAAATTCAGATTTGTAGGGTATGGAGGAACCAATGATCTACCGCGTTAGAAACGATCTACGTGGCTACTCAGCCACAATGGCAGCTATCCAGGCTGCATTAGATCTTGTAGCTGATAAGCATGTGGGTATCGAGGAGGCTACCCTGTGCTTTAAGGAGACGCTCGCTTTCGTGAACGAGGGCGAGGTCATCAGGACCTACCCGGAGGTCAAGGGCTTTATCGGGAATTATAGGGGCCATCACGCGATGGATCTCTATACTCTGTTCCTGAAGAAGTATCTCTTCTATGGCTTGCAGTCTCTTCCAGATGGATCAGAGATTGAGCTCACTCTGATCAGAGGATCGATCATTTTTCGATCGTTGTCTCGAATCTATGTGAAGCGGGAGATGATGGTCGGAGAAGTGGTAAGGATGTATATTAACCACTTCCTCCAGAATAATGAGCTAGACAAGTCTCCTTGGTTCTGTATCTCCGGAACAGACATCGGCATAAGTGTCGAAGTTCTGTTCTGGTTATCGGAGCATCCGCCGGTTGCAGTGACCATTCGACAAATCTGATTTTACGTCTCATCCCTACCCCCTGATTTTCAGGGGGTAGGGGACAGTTCTCATTACTTTTTTTGCCCCATTTTCTTCTATGATTTTTATCATTTCTATTAAAATTTTCATGATACATAATAACGAATAAAATACGAAAAGATTTTTAGGATTTAAAATTAGCAAAAAGAGGGTGCTGAGTGCCAGGGGATCAATAGCCAGACTTTATATGCTTTTATATATCTATGTATATTATTATATATAATTTTATGCCCAGCTTTAGGGAGACTCTGTGAAAATAATTGCTCTTACACGATTCTTACAAATCTTCTTTCCGAGATCAAAAAAACTTGAGATGGAGACTTTGGTACTAGCGGTAAACTTCTTTGCGGTGAGCAATTTTTATAATTGTAATCGTTTGGGATACTTTATCAATTTTGTTAATAACCCGTGCAGTATTTTGTTTAAGATCAGTAATGGAGACGGTGTTCATCATAGTCGGATTGTAGCGTACTTTTAAAAGTACTGTTAAGCGTACTTTTTGCTAAAAAGAAGAGTAGTGTATAATTGCTGTATGAGGCTTCAGCTAGAACAACTAGTTCAAAATGTACTCAAGCAGCTTGGAATTGATGGAATACGCGTAGAGGTAACTCCCAGCGATGCAGAGGGGCATGGCGACTATGCCAGTAATATCGCATTCCTTGCTGCTAAAAATCTTAAAGTTGCACCAATGGAAGCAGCGGAGGTTATACGCAATGCGCTATGCGCTATGCGCTATGCGTCTCTTGAAAAGATAGAGGTAGCTAAGCCGGGATTTATCAATTTTACTATCAGTGCTCAAGCACTGCTTAGAGATCTTACCGTTGAACACAAAAAACCAATCTCGGGTAGCCTCAAGGACAGTAAGGTGATGATCGAGTTCACTGATCAAAATCCTTTTAAGGAGTTTCATATAGGTCACCTTTACAGCAATATAGTCGGAGAATCGATCTCACGTTTGCTTGAAGCTGTAGGAGCAGAGGTGAAGCGTGTGAACTATCAGGGAGATATCGGACTCCATGTAGCTAAGTCGATCTGGGGAATGAAGAAGGAGATGGCAGATGGCATATGGGTTATAGAAGAGATGGAAAAGCGGAGTCTGAAAGAGCGGTCAAAGTCTCTTGGTGAGGCGTACGCTCTGGGAGCAACGGCGTATGATGAAAGCGAAGAAGCAAAGGCAGCGATAATCTTGATTAATAAACAGGTCTATGTAAATGATCCTGAGGTCATGCCGCTTTATATAAAAGGACGACAGTGGAGCCTGGATTACTTTGAGACGATCTATCAGCGTTTGGGAACAGACTTCTGGAAGCTTTACTTTGAAAGTAATGCAGGGCCAATCGGTTTGGCTTTGGTTAGAGAGTATTTAGCTAAGGGAGTCTTTAAAGAAAGTGATGGGGCAATCGTCTTTATCGGGGAGGATTATGGTCTGCATACACGAGTCTTTATCAACTCGCTGGGACTTCCAACCTATGAGGCAAAAGAGTTGGGGCTGGCTGTAACTAAGTATGAGGACTATCAGTTCGACAGCTCAATCATGATCACGGGAAATGAGATTAATGAATATTTCAAGGTACTCATAAAAGCCCTCTCGCTTATCAGGCCAGAGATCGCAGCCAAGATGAAGCATCTAAGCCACGGAATGGTCAGGCTCCCTGAAGGCAAGATGAGTAGTCGAACTGGCAAGATCGTGACAGGGGAATGGCTACTGGATGAGGCAGTCAAGAGAGCTTGGATGAAGATTCAAGAAGTCACAAAAACAGAGTTTCATGATGGGAAAGACTATGCTACTTATTCAAAAAAGGCTAGGGTCAAGCCAAGTGAGCAGAACCCTATAGCTGAAACAATTGGTGTAGGAGCCGTCAAATGGGCATTGCTCAAAAATGGTATCGGAAAAGACATAGAGTTCTCATTCGATGAGTCAGTGAGCTTTGAGGGCAACTCAGGGCCGTACATTCAGTATACGTATGTGCGCACACAAAGTGTGCTTGCAAAGGGCAAAGCGCAAAGAGCAAAGAGTGATAATGATGGTTCTGACGCTATGCCGTACGCGCTAAGCTCTATGCTCAACCCCGAGGAGCGACGGCTACTTGTGCTACTTAGTCAGTACTTTGATATAGTCACTCAGGCTGCGCAGCGTTATAGTCCAAATATCCTTGCGACCTATCTCTTTGAGCTCGCTCAAACGTATAATAATTTTTATCAAAAGCATCAGATACTTAAAGCTGAAGGTCAGGCGCGGGAGTTGAGACTCGTAGTAACCGAGCAAGTCGGACAAACGATTAAAAACGGATTATGCTTACTTGGTATAAAGACTCCGGAGAAAATGTAATGAGCGAATATCTTTCAGCATATAAAAAAAGACCTAAATCTCGCAGTGAAGAACTGGCAAGATATGCTAAGGCAGAGAACAATCTGGATAAAAGAGTTCAGAAGCTTACTCCCCCTCGTACCCAAACGCTGTTTGAACGAATTCAAGGTCATTTCATTGAAAAAGCCCGCAATGAACAAGATAAGTAGCTTATAGTTTTGATTTTATACTCTCAATGCGATATAATATCTCCGTTCATTGAAAGTCAGCAACAGATGAGCCCTACATGCGTAGGATGCTCAGACGTTATTCACAAAAGGAGATTCTCATGAGGCTAGAAGTAGTTGGTCTCGTCGCTACAGCACGTCTGACCGACGCGATCAAGGAAACAGGTCAGCGTGATAGCCAAATGCGCCTTCAGACACTTCTATCCCGAGTCATTCGGAGCAAAGAGATCGATGGCCTTCTGTTGAGTTATCAGGGGCTCGGATTTGGTTACCATCTCTTCCGATGTGTCGACGAACGGTCGGAGCCAAGGGAGGGTTGGGCGCTGCTTTCCACCAGGAAGCAGCATGACTTGGAGCTCAAGGAATGGGTCAAGATAACCTGGTCGCCCCAGCATGATCATGAGTCGGGGAAGTATCTGTACGTCCCTGAGATCAAGCTACCAGTCGATATCGAGCTAAGCAGGGGCACCAATTACAGCTTCCATCTCAACCCAATTCTCCTTGAAATTTTGGGCCACAACCCCGTCGAGCTCGTAATGGACCTGACTGGCATGCATGCCATATCCAGTCTTCCTGGGTCGGGCTTGGAGTTTAGAGATAGATATCCCCACAGGCTGATCTTTTTGGGGGATGCCGTCGATATGGCAGCAAAGTATCTCCAAACGCTTGAGCGGCTCCGTCGAGATTCAAAGCCGCCACGTATCGTGGAAGACCCAATGGGTCGCTGACAGTTTTAATTTACTCGTGTCCCCATGCCAGCATGTCTGCGCATGGGGACACATCTCTTTAATTACCTCTCTTATTTTTCTCAATAGGGCTCATAGTGTGATATAATCCCCAATTATGAGCATGGAACATGAAGAAATAGCCCACCCTAGTGTCTGGATGGGTAAGGCAACTGAGCAGGAAGTAGCTGAAAGAGGACTTCCCACGTGCCCTGAAGATATAATCCTGCCTGCATGGTTTGATAGAGAACAGGGGAAAAGTGAAGCTGTTCTTAGTGATGAGCAGCTAGCATACTGCCATCGATTTTTACGCACTGATCTGCATGTCCTCGTCGTTCTTGCTACAGCCCATCTGGGACTAGGAAGATCTTCTGAATATAATGAGTTCTTTCGTAAAATGGACCTAGAGGGGACGGCAGCCTACCCACGAGATATGACTAACAGTATTCAGCGCGAACTTGCCTCGTGTATCCATGGTGGATTTGGCAAAGATCCATCACACCCCTATAATCCAATTGAGCATAATGAGGTCTATCCAACGCTCGTCGCTGGCGCTGGACATCTTTTTCAGTTTTCCAAACAGACCGATAAGCCACTCTCAGCTTTTATTGGACCTGCGGTGTCATTTCGTCCAGGAGCGATCCCCATGATGTATGACGGTATGGACGTACGATATACCGTTGATCGCATCAATATGCTGCGTTCTTTTGGCCAACTTTGGAAAGAGCAAAAATATGTAGCTGATTTCTCAACGACTCAGAAAGTGCTTGCAGATACTATGCAGACATCGGCTCAGGTGACCGATAGGCACGTAACACGGCTTAAGGCTGAGGGACTACTGGATTACTCCTCTAGGAATGCGCGGGATGGGTCGACGACAACCTATAAATTAAATCCTGATTTTCAATTTAAGTCAGAAAATTCTCAGACGCATGGATCGATCTTTGATTTTGTGAGGGAGTATATCGCTTACACACAGTCAGCGATAACAGCTGAAGGAGCGTATGCCTATTTGGAGGAGTATCACCTCGGTATCATTGAGAATTATCAGCACAATACTAAGTCTCTGCAGGTGAAGTTGCGTGAGGTAATCTATGATTTAGTAGGTATGGGTACGCTTGTCTCGGAGACGCCTTTTAAGTTCGCAGTCAACTCTCGAATCGCATTTACCCGATCAGCAGGTCAGTTGTGGCTAGTAGAGTATCTGAGAACTTTGGATGCTATGCAGTCAGAGGATCTTAGTACAGAAAAAGACGGAATGGTTTTGGGTCATGAAATAGCCGTAGATCGAGAGGGACTTACTAGAATTTTTAGAAAACTAGACAAGATTTACCCTAAGAGCTATGGTCTGTCGAAAAACGGTTTAGTTTTTACTGCTCCATAAGTGTTTCATAAGGCCTCGCCTTGACTCTGCAAGGCGAGGCCTTGCAGAACTTGCAGAAAACCGTCGAATATGGGAACACCGTAATCTTTTTATGCTTAACCTCTCTTATATCCGTTGGCAGTGAGTCTTCGCTTTAGGTATAATCCCAGCAATGAAAGATACTGATCAGAGTTATCTCATGCCTCACGAGAGACAGTTCATCAGGGAAACGGCAGATCGTTTTGGCCTGCCCGCAAGTCTTAAGGATGCGGCAGCTCAGGCTCGTCTTCGCAGAGTTGAGGGGGAACAAGCGGCAGTCTATGGACACAATCTTTCGCCACGACTTCAGAAATCACTGAAGGGATTGCCACTTGAGGATTTAACAGTACAGAGGCATCCGCTTACTCAGGAGTTAGCCCTCGTCGCACCAGTTGGAAAGATATTTGAGATGCGCGGGAGTTTTGAGATATACGCACAGGGCTTTGCCCCAAAAGATACTGAGCATAATCAGAATCTCGCTTATATCACGGATGATGATCAGTACCAGCGAGAATATCCCGATGGGTGGGATGATCCAGCCATGAAAGTACAATTTTGGTCTAGTACGAGTAAGCGTAAGTTTCAGGGTAAAAACTTAGTGATTGTACCCAATCAGGACGGCTCAGAAACTATTGCAGATGCTATGTATTATGGTGATGGGTATAAAGGTCCACGATTAAAGGTAACAGGGGAAGTGGGGGCTTTTCCGGACTATACTTTACAAGTTCTTACCCCTTCAGGCTTCCCAGGACTCTATGAGCAAACTCATTTTATTACCCATACGTATGACTATGCGATCAGGCAGTCTTTTGGAGTGAGTGGTGAGGGCAATGTGAGTATTAATCTCGTTGATCATATTCCTGATACTGGTCTCTATGTTTCGCCAATCCCTACTTGCGATTCTCTAGCAGACGAGAAAACTGGACTTTTTTTAGCTCCGCAAAAACGAGCACGCATGGATGCTGTTGACACCGACCCAGACGTTGATGATTTTAAAGCTCGTATGGATCGGGGCACAAGCTACTACTATGGTAGGTTTCGCGAAAAGCATAAAGGGATCCCGTTTACCCATAGCCAGAGAATGTATGATATGCAGTGGTCTCGTGATACTGGGCTACCATTTACTGATGATCTCTATACGAAAGAACTAAGTCGTCACTACGTTCCTTTTTCTTATGAGCCTGGATCTCTTTCTGATCCAATTAAGATGAGTGAAAGCATACGACAGGCAGAAATAGCGTTTCGGCAGGATCGTTACATGCCCCTGACGGAAGCAGAGAAGCATGGGAGAGTATCGCTCTATCTTCCTGAGTACAAACCACTCATTCAGCGTAAGGTCATCGTTGATCGTAATGGCGAGATCAAAACCCTTGATGAATTGTGGTCCTTTTGAATGTCCCTCCTGGCCTCTTGGTAAATGAGTTTTGATATGCTAGAATGGACTTCTTCCTCCATTCCGCCATCTGGCGGAGGCGGACAGATCCTATGAAATTTAATAAAACAGTTCTTCCTAATGGTCTTCGAGTTATTACCGTTCCCATGCCGTCTTTTGAGTCAGCTACCGCTCTGGTCATGGTGGGAGCAGGGAGTCGTTATGAAACCAAAAAGAATAGCGGTATTTCTCATTTCCTCGAACATATGGCTTTTAAGGGGACAGAAAAGCGACCTACCTCTATGGACATAGCATCTCTCATCGACGGTATCGGCGGAGAATTTAATGCTTTTACGGGCAAAGAATACACCGGCTACTATGTAAAGTCAGGGAAAAATAACGTCGAGACGATCCTGGATGTACTCTCAGATATGCTCAAGCACTCAAAGCTAGATCCGGTGGAGATCGAAAAAGAAAAGGGAGTTATCGCTGAGGAAATAAATCTCTATGAAGACATGCCGATGCGAAAGATCGGAGATATTTATGAACAGTTGCTCTATGGGGATACACCTATGGGCTGGGATATAGCGGGTGAAAAAGACATCGTCAGTAAGATAACTCGAGAGGACTTCGTGGCATACATGGAGAGTCTCTACAGTCCTCATAATATGACCGTTGTCGTTGCTGGGGGGGTTCATGAAGAGAGCATGCGGGAAATGGTCGGGAATTACTTTGGGGACATGAAGAGATTTGAGACTATTTCTCCCGTTCCCGTGAAGGAGACTCAGAAAAAGCCATCAGTGCTTATTAAGCATAAAAAGACAGAGCAGACACACATCGCTCTTGGGGTACGAACGGTAGATCTTCACCATCCTGATCGCTATCCACTCTCGGTGCTTTCATCAATCATGGGCGGTGGTATGAGTTCACGACTATTTGATGAGGTTAGAGAGAAGAGGGGTCTTGCTTATTATGTCCGCAGTAGTACTGATGAGTATATGGATGTAGGTTCATTTGTATCAACAGCGGGTATCGATCCAAAGCGTATCAAGGATGCGGTAGCTGTTATGATCGAGCAGTACGGACTCGTCGCTAGTGGCAGTTTGAAGATTAAGGACGAAGAGTTAAAGAAAGCGAAAGAATATATGAAGGGTCATTTAGTACTAGAGTTAGAAGACAGTCGTTCTGTCTCTACCTTTTATGCACATCAAGAATTGCTTGAAAAAGAAGTACTTAATCCCGCACAGATATTAAAACACATCGATGATGTAACAGTTGATCAGATTGATGAAGTGGGGAAGAAATACTTTAAAAATGAAGGGCTTAATTTAGCGCTCATTGGTAATTTTGATACTTCGGCAGGCTCCGCACAAGAGTCTAGACAAGCGCTCGTTGAATTGGTACAATTATAGTCTTATGGAACGATCACTCGTACTTATAAAACCAGATGGTGTAAAGCGTGGACTTATCGGTGAAGTAATTGGCCGATTTGAGCGAACAGGTTTAAAGCTTGTCGCGGCTAAGATGGTCTGGGTAGATAAGGACCTCGTTGATAAGCATTATCCTGATTCTCGCGACGAATTCATCAAAGGCATGGGACAGAAAACTCTAGATAATTATAAAGAGCTAGGGTTTGATCCTATGGAGCATGCAGGGACAGATGATCCCCATAAAATTGGATTGATGATTAACATGTGGAATAAGGATTTCCTAACCGATGGCCCAGTTATGGCTATGATCTGGGAAGGAAATCATGTCATTCCAAGCATTCGAAAGATAGTAGGCTCTACACTTCCTTCTCTCGCAATTCCTGGAACCATCCGAGGTGATTTCTCAGTGGACTCTTCAGCTTTAGCCAACGCTAAAAAGAGAGCTATTAAAAACCTCATCCATGCATCTGGAAATGCAGAAGAAGCAGAATTTGAGATCAGTCTTTGGTTTACTCCAAAAGAAATTCATACCTATCCACGCGTTGGTGAAGATGTAATGTTCTAGATCTGGCTCAATTTCTCCTCTTGTATTTTCTCCTCCTGGTTGCTTACTATTAGAGTATGGCTAAAAATAGATCGGTCTTTGGGATCCTGCTTGTGTTATTTGGTATCATCCTGTTCTTGCCGCAGAAGAGCTATGCACTTGGCCTACAGAATGCTTCAGCTAGTGCTACTACCTCT
>Ga0335397_10012340_pt1 | contig 10458 bp, 7 predicted proteins | sample MAT04_FD_205740 | JGI IMG/M metagenome (GOLD analysis project Ga0335397, IMG submission 205740) | Freshwater microbial communities from Lake Fryxell liftoff mats and glacier meltwater in Antarctica - MAT-04 (spades assembly) (version 2) ...
TGGGCCTCCTCGCCTACGGTACGACGCACTGGGCGATCGTCGAGGCCCGTGACCAGCTGAAGGCCGAGAAGGCCCTCGCGACCGACTACTGCCGCGTGCGGGCCTTCCCGTTCTCGGACGAGATCCGTGCGTTCGTCGCGGCCCACGACCACGTCTACGTGGTCGAGCAGAACCGCGACGCCCAGATGCTCGGCATGCTCCGCATGGAGTACCCCGAGCTCGCCACGAAGATGCGCAGCGTCCGCCACTACAACGGCCTCCCCGTGGACGCCCGCAGCGTCACGGACGAGATCGTCCGCCTCGAGTCGAACCCGGTCGCGAGCAACGGAGCCCGCTAGCCCATGTCCACCTCCATCCCCGCCGTCCCGCCCGCTCCCGCGCCCGCCGCCGGCCCCAAGGTCAACCGCCTCGGGCTGCCGGTCACCGACTATCAGGGCGCGAAGTCGACGCTGTGCGCCGGCTGCGGCCACGACGTCATCACGAACACGATCATCTCCGCCCTGTGGGAGATGGGCGTCGAGCCGTACCGCGTCGCGAAGATGTCGGGCATCGGGTGCTCGTCGAAGACGACGAACTACTTCCTCAACCGTTCGTGGGGCTTCAACGCCGTCCACGGCCGCATGCCGGCCGTCGCGACGGGCGCGCTCCTCGCGAACCGCAACCTGATCAGCATCGGCGTCTCCGGCGACGGCGACACCGCGGCCATCGGCATGGGCCAGTTCGTGCACCTGCTCCGACGCAACGTGCCCATGGTCTACCTCTGCGAGAACAACGGCGTGTACGGGCTGACCAAGGGCCAGTTCTCGCCCACGGCCGACTACGGCAGCAAGCTGAAGTCGGGCGTCGTGAACGACCTGCCCGCCGTGGACCTCTGCGCCATGGCGATCGAGCTCGGGTGCGGGTTCGTTGCGCGTTCGTTCTCGGCCGACCGCAAGCAGCTCCTCCAGGTCCTGCGTGCGGCCGTGGCCCATCGGGGCCTCGCGTTCATCGACGTGATCAGCCCGTGCGTGACGTTCAACGACCATCCGGGCTCCACGAAGTCGTACGACTACGGCCGCGCCAACGAGAAGCCCATCCACGAACTCGGCTTCGTCCCGACGTGGGAGAAGGCGACCGAGGAGGTCGACGTGCCGGCGGGCGGGGTCATGGACGTCGAGATGCCCAACGGCGGCACCATCAAGATCCGCAAGCTCGAGCGCGACTTCGACCCCCGCGACAAGGTCGCCGCGCTGAATCTGCTCCGCGAGTGCCACGACAAGAAGGAGTTCCTCACGGGGCTCTTCTACGTCGACCCGCAGGCGCCGAACTTCATCGACCTCCTCGACCTCGGCCCGGCGGCCCTCGCGACGCTCCCGCAGTCGAAGGTCCGTCCCTCGAAGGCCGTCCTCGACCAGATCAACGACGAACTGCGCTGATCCGCAGTCTCCCGCAGTCTCCCGCGCGGGGCGCCCGATCCGGGCGCCCCGCGTCGTGCCCGGGCCGCCGCGGACCGGGCCTCGCGTCGCGGGCGCACGTCAGCCGCCGGCGCGCTCCACGACGAGCCGGCCCGCGTCCACCCGGAGACGCACGTCGCAGCCCTCGAGGGTCGAGAGGCGGTGCGCGACGACGAACGTCGTCCGGCCCTCCATCAGGCGCTCCACGGCCTCCATGACCTCGGCCTCGGTCTTCGCGTCCAGCGCGCTCGTCGGCTCGTCGAGCAGGAGCAGGGGCGCGTCCTTGAGGAACGCGCGGGCCAGCGACAGGCGCTGGCGCTCGCCGCCGGACAGCGTGAGCCCCCGTTCGCCGACCACGGTCTCGTAGCCCTGGGGCAGGCGCAACACGAACTCGTGCGCGCCTGCCGCCCGCGCCGCCGCCTCGATCTCCGCAAACGAGGCCTTCGAGCGGCCGTAAGCGATGTTCTCGCGGATCGTGGTCGAGAACAGCACGGGCTCCTGCAGCACGATGGCGAACTGCGCGCGCAGGTCGGCGAGCCGGTAGTCGCGCAGGTCGACGCCGTCGAGGCGCACGGCGCCCGACGTCGGGTCGTAGAACCGGGTCAGGAGCCCGAGCAGGGTGGACTTGCCCGAGCCGCTGGGCCCCGCGATGCCGACGCGGCTGCCCGCCGGGACCTCCGCCGTGGCGTCCACGAAGACCGTCCGCCCGCCCGGGTGTGCGTAGGCGACGTGGTCGAGCGTGACGACGCCCGTCGCGCGCGGGAGCGGCCGGGCGTCGGGTCGCTCCACGACGTCGATCGTGGTGTCGAGCAGCCCGAAGACGCGGTCGAGCGACGCGAGGCCCTTCTGGATCCCGGCGGCGCGGCTGCCCATGGTCTTGAGCGGGTCGTAGAGCTGCGAGAGGTAGGCCATGACCTGGATCAGTTGGCCCGTCGTGAGGGCCCCGGCCTCGACGTGGCGCGCGCCCAGATAGAGCACCGTGGCGGTGCCGACCGCCAGCACGACCCCGACGAGCAGCCACAGCAGGCTCTCGACCCGCACCGCGGCCATCTCCGCCTTGACGCTCGCGTTGCCGCGGGTGACGTAGCGCCCGTGCTCGTGATCCTCTTGGCCGAACGCCTTCACGACGCGCAGGGCGCCGAGGGTCTCGGCGACCACCGCCATGGCGGCGCTCTCGCGCTCGCGCACCTCGGTCCACTGGCGGCGCAGCCGCTTCCGAAAGACCGCGAGCACCGCGAGGAGCACGGGCGCCGACGCGACGGCGACGAGCGTCAGCACAAGGTCGATGGAGCCGGCCACGAAGAGCACGACCACCAGTTTCACGCTCGCGCCCACCATGGGGACGAGCCCGTGGACGAGCACGTTCTGGATGGCGGGGCAGTCGTTTTGGACGCGGTAGATCGCCTCGGCGCTGCCGCGCGTGTCGTGGTAGGTGAACGACAGCCGCTGCAGATGGCGGAACACCCGCGCGCGCAGCCCCAGCGTGAGGCGGTCGCCGAGCCACGTCTCGAGGGTCCAGGTCGCGAGCACCTGCACCTGGACCAGGAGCGCCACGGCGACGACCCCGCCGACGGCGAGCCAGAGCAGGCCGTCCTTCGAGGCGACGACGGCGTCGGGCACGAACCGCGCCAGGAACGCGGGGAGCGGCTTTCCGCCCGCCACCTGGTCGAGCACGATCGCCACGGGGATCGGTAGGAGGAGCGCGAGCGGCGTGGCGAGGAGCGCGACGCCGAGCAGGCCCGCGAGCCCGCCCCAGCGCGCCCGTGCCTCGCGCAACGCACGACCGAGGGTCGCGGGCGTCGCCGGCACGTCCTTCCCCGGGAGGGGCGGCGCCGGCACGGCGGGCGAGGCGGGCGAGGTCGGGGACGTCGGCACGCGGGGCATTGTGCGACCTCGCGTCGGCGGACGCGAGGCCCGTGCCGCCGTCGGGTCCACGGCGGGCCCTGTGGTCCATCGGGTCCGTCGGGCCCGCCGCGTCCGTCGGGTCCGCCGCGTCCGTCGGGTCAGCGACTCCGGTTCAGGAAGATCGCCACGCCCTCGACCGTGCCGTCGCCTTGATCGTTCGCGAACCGTTCCTTCGTCTGGAACGACTGGTCCACCGCGAAGTCGGGCAGGCCGTCGCCGTCGAAGTCGCCCACCGCGACGCGCCCCGGGTTGGCGCCCGGGAGGGAGGCCGAGAGTTCGGGGCCCGAGCGCCACGCCAACGTCGGCACCGGCTCGAGCCCGCCCAAGTACACCTCCGCGACGCTGTACCCGAACGCGCCGAACGATCCCGCCCGCCCGTCGCCCCCGACGACGACCACGTCGTCGCACCCGTCGAGGTTCGCGTCGAGGGCCGCGACGTAGCGCCGGTTCGTGGCCGTCGGCTTCGTGAAGCGCTCGACGAGGCCGCCGGCGCCGTCGCCGGCGAGGAACGCGACGCCCATCCCCCGCAGGTCCTGATAGCCGCCGCACACGGCGACGTCCCGGTGCCCGTCCCCGTCGTGGTCGTAGACCGCCACGCCGAGGTTGTCGCCGTTCAGGCGCCCGAACGAGCCCGACACCATCCCGGCGCGCCAGGGCCCCGGCGCGCCGGACGGCCCCGCGAGCGCGGTCCACGCGACGAGTCGTTCGTGCCCCGGGTACGCGTTGGCGACGCCCGCCGTCGTCGGGCACGACTGCCCGGCCGCGCAGGCGCTCGGATACGCGTCCACCAGCGCGAAGTCGTCGCGGCCGTCGCCGTCGAGGTCGCCGAGCGCGACCATGTTGGGGGCGAAGCAGCCGAGGGTCCCGTCGTGGATCGACGACGTCGCCTGGTGCTCGAGCCGCCACTGCCCGTTCCCGAGGCCGACGTGCACCCACATCGTCCCCTGGCCGCCGCTGCCCGACGTCAGCACCGCGTCCACGACGCCGTCGCCGTTCACGTCGCCGACCGCGAGTGAGCTCGCGAAGTGGGACGAGGGCTTCGGGTAGGCCGTCGCCGTGGAGGCCGTGGACGGGAAGGTGCCGTCGCCAGCGTTCAGGTAGACCTCGAGCGTTTCCGTCGTCGACGACCGCGAGGCCACGAGGTCGAGGTCGCCGTCGGCGTCCACGTCGGCGAGCCGGACGTCGTTGTAGGCGCCGCTGGTGCGCACGTTCGCGGCGGGCCAGACGTCGGCCCCGCCCGCGCGGGCGCTCCGGATCACCTGGATCCCGTTCGACCACACCTGCACGACGTCGTCGCGGCCGTCGCCGTCCACGTCGCCGACGGCGATTCCGCGGCTGCTGCCGAGCGCGCCGGGGACGCCCTTCACCCCCTCCGCCTGGAACGTCACCGTGGCCAGCGGGTAGCGGAACGCCCGCGGCGCGACGTAGGCGCCGCCGTCGGGATTCGTCACCTCAAGGTCCACCGGCCCGGACAGGCTGACGTCGGGCGGCACCGCCGAGGCGCGGGTCGCGTCGAGCACGGTCGTCGCGGTCGGCACGCCGCCCCCGAACGTCACGGTCATCCCCGGCTGGAAGCCCGAGCCGAGGAGCGTGACCGGCCCGCCGCCTTTCGGTCGCGCGCCCGGCGTCACCGACGTGAGCACGGGCCCGGGGTGGACCCGCATCGCCACGTCGCGGTGCGCGACCTGCCCCGCACGGTCGCGCACCCGCAGGCGGAAGGCGAAACTGCCGACGACCGTGCCCGTGCCCGCGACCCGACCGGAGTCCGCGTCCAACGCGAGGCCCGGCGGCAGCGTCGGTCCGTCGGGGGCGACCTCCCACGCGTACGGCCCGCCGCCGCCGACCGGTCGCACCTTCGGGTCGTTCGCGTACGGGAACCCCTGCGCCGCGTCGGGCCACGCGTCGTGCGCGATCCCGAGCGGCAGCACCACGACCGCGAGGTCGTACGCGCGCTCGGCGGCGCCGCCGGCCGCGTCCACCGCGCGGATCCGTGGCGTGAACACGCCGGCCCGCAACGGGACGCCCGCGAGGAGGCCGTCGCGGTCGAGCGCGAGGCCCGCCGGGAGGTCGCCGTCCGCGACGTCGTACGCATAGGGCTCGACGCCGCCCGCGGCCTCGAAGCGGTGGACGAACGGCGCGTTGAACTGCGCGGGCCCTGGCGGGACCGGAACGAGCGCGACCGCGCCGCGTCGGACCTCGAACGCGAACGACCGGACGTCGGCGGCGAGCGAGACGTCGCGCGCGAGGGCCGGGTCGGGACCGTCGCGGACCTCGACCGTGACGCCGAAGCGGCCGACGCGCCGGGGCCAGCCCGACACGCGCCCCGTCTGGGCGTCCAACGCGAGGCCCGCCGGTAGTTGCCCGCCCACCACCCGCCACGTCAGCGGCGCGTGGGGGCCCACGGCGTCGATCGACCCGTCGTAGGGCTCGCCCGTGGTGGCGGGCGCGAGGGTCGTCGTCGTGATGGCGACGAGGTCGGCCGTGGCGCGCGGGGCGCCGCCCCCGCCGCCGCAGCGCACGAGCAGGACGGACGCAAACACGATTCCGAGGACGGGGCGGACGCGGGGCGCGACGGGCATGGGCGAGGTCTCCGACCTCTTCCTCGCGCGAGACGCGGCGCGGTTTCGCCCCAAGCGACGTCCGGCCGGGCCCCCGGGACGGCCATCCCTCCCGGTGGCGACGCCCGCCGCGGCGGCTACGATGCCGCGCTAGGGCAGCGGTCGCGGTCCCGGGAGCCTTCGATGCACATGCGCTGGCAGCGGTTCGTCGCGGTGGTGGTCGTCGTCTCGAGCCTGGCCGCCGGCGTCGGCTGCGGAGGCGGCGGCGGAGGCGGTGCGCCGGCCGGGCCCACGTTGCCCGGCACGCTCGCCGCACTGGCGCTCCAGGGCGCCCCGACCCCGGCGGGCGGGTCCTACGCCGGCTTCGTGCCGGACGTGCCGTTGTCCGCCGCCGACGGCGGCTGGGTCGCGTTCGTCGGGGACGTCACGGGCGGCTCCACGACGCGCGGGCTCTTCGTCGCGCGGCCCAACGGGACCGTCGTCCTCGTGTACGCGAAGGGCGAGAGCGTCCCGACGACGAACGGCGGGTCGGGCACGATCGACGACTTCGAGCGCATCTGGGTCCGCCCGGGCGGGCTCGTCGCCACGCACGTCTCGATCACCGGCGGCTCGGGCGAGGGCCTCCTGACCGCGCGCGTCGACGCGAGCGGCAACGTCGTCGAGAAGGCGGGCGCCGTCTATCTCGGGCGCACGCTGCCGAATCCCGTCCCCAGCGGCACGACCGGCACGCTCGTCGCGATCGACGAGGACGCGACGCAGGTGGACGACCAGGCCGACGTGTTCTTCCACGGCACGGGCAGCAACGGCGGCCTCCACGGCGTCTTCACGGTCAACCGTTCCGGCACGCTGATCGCGCGCGTGGCGATCACCGGCGAGACCGTCCCGGCCGCGGGCACGTTCGGCTTCGACTTCCCGGCGATCGGCGTGGACCAGAACGGCGAGATCGTCGCCTTCGCCGCGTCCATGACGACGAGTCCGTCCGAGATGATCTTCGCCACGTACAACAACGTGGGATCGCAGTTCGTCCCCGTGGCCTCCAACCTCAATTTCCCGCAGGGCTCCGGTGGGCGCCCGTTCGACAACGTGTACGAAGACGGGCCGCTGCACGTCTTCTTCTCGGGCGGGGTGGGGCAGGCCTACGTCACCTGGCGCGGGAGCGTCACGGGCTCGGCGCCGGAGTACGGCGTCTACACCCGCCAGGTCGCCAACGGCGGCAGCCTCGCCCTCGGCCTCGACATCCTGGCGGTCGTCGGGCCGAACACCGCGTTCAACGAGGTGGGCATCGGGATCGTCACCGACGTCGCGCTGTACGAGACGGCCGTGGACCCGAGCCGCGTCACCCTCTCGGTGAACCTCGCCGGCGGCTCCACGAGCCGCCTGTTCCTGAGCGCCGCCCCCGGCGGGACCTTCGTCGAGATCTTCCGGCAGGGGTCCGCGGCGCCCGACGGCTCCACGTTCGCCACGGCGTATCCCTCACTGCTGCTGCCCGGCACGACGACCGATCGCGTCGGCTCCTTCGCCTTCACCGCCACGCTCACCGACGCCTCGTCGGGCCTCTGGTGGGCGATCATCGGCCAGGACTTCTTCACCGTCGCCAAGGACGGCACGACGGCGCCGGGCACTGGCGGGGGCTTCTTCGCCGCGTTCTCGTCGCCGATCTCGGTGGCGACGGCGGTGGACACGCTGGTCTTCCGCGCCGGCATCAGCGGTGGGTCGGCCACCACCGGGATCTTCCGGCAGGGCTGACCCGGCGTCCGTCGGTCGCGCAGAACGGGTGAAGGCCTCGCCTTCGCTCGGTTTCCGGTGGGCCACGCCCCCCCGGAAACCGGCGCGGCGCGCGGCCCCGCGCTTCGCCGCAGGGACGGATCGCCGCAGGGACGGATCGCCGCAGGGACGGATCGCCGCAGGGACGGAAACTTCGATTCCTTCCCAGGCCTTCAGTAGGTCCGCCGGGCCTCGTTCGCGCGCCAGGCGTCGAACGGGGCCCGGCCTTCGACCTCGAGCGCCCGGTGGAACGGGATCCGCCGGGCGGCCGGCGGGGCCGCGACCTCGGCGTACACGAGCGCATCGTCGAAGCCGGCCGCGGCCGCGTCCGCGCGCGAAGCGGCGTACCAGACCGCCGCGGGGCGCGCCCAATAGAGCGCCCCGAGGCACATCGGGCAGGGCTCGCACGACGCGTACACCGTGCAGCCGCCGAGCTGGAACGCGCCGAGTGCGCGGCACGCCGCACGGATCGCGACGATCTCGGCGTGGGCCGTGGGGTCGTTCGTGGCGGTCACGAGGTTCGTCCCCTCCGCGATCACGACGCCGTCCTTCACGACCACGGCGCCGAAGGGCCCGCCGCGCCCGGACCGCGCGTTCTCGGTCGCCAATGCGAGCGCCCGGGCGAGGGGGTCGGCCGGGGAACGAGGGCCGGAACGCATGGGGAACAGCGTAGCGCGGCGCAGCGCGGCGGGGCGACCAAGGGGGCACCGAGGGGGCGACCAAGGGGGCGACCAAGGGGGCACCGAGGGGGCGACCGAGGGGGCGACCGAGGGGGCACCGAGGGGGCGACCAAGGGGGCGACCGAGGGGGCGACCGAGGGGGCGCCCCGGGCCGGCCCAGCGTGTGCCCCGGGGCAAACCCTTCCGGTCCGGCGCCCCTGCGCTATCCTCCGCCCCGACCTGATCACCTCGCGGAGAGGTGGCCGAGCGGTCGAAGGCGCACGCTTGGAAAGCGTGTATACCGGAAACGGTATCGCAGGTTCAAATCCTGTCCTCTCCGCCATCCGCTGGTGCGGGCATGGTGCTGCGACGCGCGTCGTCCGCCCCTGCCGTCGGGGAAGGCCCCTGCCGTCGGCGAAGGTCCCTGCCTGCGGGGAAGGGATCGGGACGGCGGCTCCCGCGGCGGTTGTGGGGCGATGACCCGCAGCGGCGCTGGCGGGCCCGCCCGCGACGCCGCCCAGCGAGGCGGCTCCGAGAGGCGGGGAGGACGGGGGCGGTGCGAAACTGCGGGAATGGACGATTCCCGTGCCGACGCGACCGGACCGAACCGGACCCCAGGCCTCGACCCGTCGCTCGGGGTCGCGCTCGGCGTCGTCGCGATCTCCTTCGCCCCCGTGTTCGTCGAAGGGATCGATCCCGAGGAACTCGGGCCCACGGGCATCGCGTTGTGGCGCACCGCTCTGGGCGGCGTCGCGCTCTGGATCCTCGCCCTCGTGCGACGCGAACGTCTGCGACCGTCGCGCGCCGCCCTCGGCTTCGCGGTGCTCGCCGGCGCGCTGTTCGCTGGCGATCTGTGGGTCTGGCATCGCGCCATTCACCGCGTCGGCGGGGGGCTCGCCACGTTGCTCGGCAACGTCCAGGTGTTCTGGACCGGCCTCGTCGGTGCGTTCGTGTTCCACGAACGATCCGGCAAGCGGCTCCTCGCCGCCGTGCCCCTGGCCCTCGCGGGCCTCGCGTTGGCGACCGGGATGCTCGAGGGCGGGGCCTCGCGTGCCGACCCCGGCGGCCTCGCGCTCGGCCTCGCGACCAGCGGGTTCTACGCCGCGTACCTCCTCACCGTCCGCCGCGCCCAACGCCTCCCCGACCGCCTCGGCCCCGTCGCGATGATGACGTGGACCTCGTTCGCCTGCGCGGCGTCGTGCGCGCTCCTCGCCCTGGTGGACGGCGGACGCGCCTGGCCGACGTCGGCCTCGGCGTGGGGCCTCGCCGCGGGCCTCGGCGTCGTCGGGCAGGGGTTCGGTTGGGTGACCATCGCCACGTTCGTCCCCCGGGTGCCCGTGGGCCGGGCCGGCCTGCTGCTCCTCCTGCAGCCCGCGTTCTCGCTCGTGTGGGCCGCGTGGCTCTTCGACCGCGACCTCTCCGCCCTCCAGACCGTGGGTGCCGTCCTGACCCTGGCGGCGATCTACGTGGGCTCGACCGCAAGTTATCCTCGCCCGCCGGCGCCCGTCGCGCCGAGCGACTGACCCCGCCGCCCCCGGAGACTCCCATGCCCGACGTGCCCAACATGGATGACGCCAAGCTCGCGCTGCGCCTCTACGAACTGCGCCGCGAACCCGAACTGCGCAAGGCCCGCAAGATGGTGGGCGATCTGCTCGACGGCGCGTCCTGGGAGACCGTGCAGGCCGTCCGCGCCTACGGCCACAAGGAGAACGCGCACTTCCGCCAGGTCACGTCGTACTGGGAGATGGTCTGCGCGTTCGTGAACCGCGGGATCTTCCACCCCGACGTCTTCCTCGACACGTGCGGCGAGGCGCTCTACACGTTCTCGGCCCTCGAGCCCCACGTCGCGAAGATCCGCGAGAGCGGGAGCCCGCGGTTCCTCCTCCAGACCGAGAAGGTCATCGAGGGCAACCTGGCCGTGAAGGAGCGCATGGACACGATCCGCGCCATGCGCGCGCAGTGGGCCGCGCAGGCGGCCGCGGCGAAGGCGGCGAAGTCGTCGGGCAAGAAGCCCGCGAAACCGCCGGCCGCGAAACCGCCGGCCGCGAAACCGCCGGCCGCGAAGAAGCCGAAGTAGCTCCCCGACCCTGCATCACCGACGCGAGGCCCGCCCGCCTATGGATGCCCCGGCGCCCCTGG
>Ga0335397_10012342_pt1 | contig 10457 bp, 6 predicted proteins | sample MAT04_FD_205740 | JGI IMG/M metagenome (GOLD analysis project Ga0335397, IMG submission 205740) | Freshwater microbial communities from Lake Fryxell liftoff mats and glacier meltwater in Antarctica - MAT-04 (spades assembly) (version 2) ...
TAGCGCCACAATCAAGGCATCTTTTGCCTCCTCTGAGAGTTGCTTTAAGTCGGGGAGTTCCGTCATAACGCCACTTTATCGGGTTTTGAGATTTTGTCAATTTCCCCCAGTTGAGCAATTACAAAAATAGAATGTCCCAGCCTTGCTCATCCCAAAGCCATTGGTCGAGTTCTCGTCGCTGAGGTTCGACTAAAAAAATAGTTTCCGTTGCAGGTAGTTGCTCAAGCAGTTGGCGATCGCGCTGTACATCAATGCCTTCACTATTCCCTAGAATCGCTAGAATTCTGATTCGGTTCCTATGAGTTTGATTGGCAACCTCTACTCGCCCATACTCTGGCATACTCAACGCGACTTCTGCCTGAGGATAGTCATCGAAAAAACTCCAAAGATGCCAGGGAAACCGTCGCAATGGGCTATCTTCGGTTTCTACAACTACGCGGATTTCTTCATACGGCAATAGCTTTGTGCGCAGTTGCCGCTCGACTTTACTAAATGAACTGGACTCCAACCAATCATCAAGCTGATTTTTCAATTGGTGGCATAAATCATCAAACGCAACTTCAGAAACATGAGTCAGTCCATCCTCTTCAATCTCGATCGCCGAACTTCGCCAATTTAATCGGTGGTAAAGCGCAATATAAAGCGATCGCCAACGGTCATACAGAGCCGGCAGTTCATTAGAAGCAGGCAAACTGCCCACCCATTGCCTAGATGCCGCACGATTGTTTTCCCACAGTTGTATCGTTACGGTGGGAAATCCTTGTTGCCAATTCCCTTTTCCTAACTTGAGAACCACTAATTGATTTACAGGACTGCCTGCCGACATAGCTATTTTCTACCTGATCCGAATGATCGGCTAATTTACACAATGAAGTCTTCTACAACGCTAAAATCTTCCCACAAAATTTGCAGGCTAAAAGCAGTTCCAACCGGACATCGAAATCGTCTCAGTTGAATATAGTTGTCTTGTTCGCTAGTCTGAACAGATTGAAGAGTTGTTCTAGTATCTGAAAGCAGCGATAGAGTCAAGTTTGCGGGTAAAAAAACGTTGCTGCGGCTAGGGTGAAGCTGCACGACAATTCTGATTTGTTCAGCAGTCTCCGTTTCTAGCCCTACCAATAGCATAACTTGAGCGTCTGTTTGAGAGACTGACTGGCTGGCTAACTCAATCAGCTTCCCTCGAGTAATTTCCGATTCACGAGAACCGGGAGTCGATCTGAAGCTAAGCTCTGGCGTTGCTGCCTCAAAACCTTCATAGAGAGCTTCGAGAGCCATCCATCCCGTCTCAACTTGCCGCTGAAACCACTGGCTCAGATGCACTATTCCTCTCATAGAAGAAGACTGATCGGGCTGAATTCGACGCTGATACAATTCTTGATGCCAAGATTCTTGCTCCAGTAGCGCCCCCCACAGAGTAAAGGGAACCGCTAGTCTCGGAAAAGCGATCGCCTTATTGCCCAAACGCTGAAGCAAACTTTGAGCCTGAGCCGCTGTTAACTCTGGCAGAGGAGCAATGGCTGCCTGGGTTTGGGCTTCGGGACAGAACCGTAACGTGATCCAAAAAGCGTTCAAATCCTTTGTCAGCGATCGCGCCTCTAAACCATAGGTGCGGTCAATGGAGTCATACGTGGCGATCGTTTTCAAGTCGTGATGAGTGGTGTAGCCCCAGACCCGCAGCCACTGAGTCTCTAACGACGAGTTGGAGGGGTGAGCCAGGTTAACTTGTACCGCTAGGTAGTAGCCTGCTGCCCAATTAGGAATGTCTACCCATTCTTGAGGCACCTCTAATTCGCTGCTGTCGATCGCCTCTGAAGGCAGCACAACACAGCGTTTTGTCCCAATCCTGATTGCCATCCCATTGACAACATCCCAGACAGCGGCAAGAGCCGAGGATGATGCAACCTCAACATCGGCGGTACTCTCAGCTTGTAGCCCAGCTAAAACAGCATGGAGACAAACGCGATTAAGATAAGTGTTCCATTGACTACGAGGTGTGACACAATGCTGGCTCTGCTGCCAAGCCGTTGCCTGTGCCGTAGGCGATACCTCTAACCACCATTCTGCTGGATCAGCAAATGCCAAATTCATTTCAATTCCTCCACTGTACCAACATACTTAGGACACCAAACCAGACTCGCCATAGCGAAGCAGCAGCCATTCGTCTAAAGCTATACTCATATCTTTTATTAGGGTTGGAGTTGGAGAAATATCCAGTTCCTCCTGGCTCCATTGCACTAGCATCGTTAAAAGTGCTTCTCTGGCTTTAGTCAATCGCCGTGAAACTGAAGCCTGACTCATCTTCAACTGCTGCATAATTTGCTGTTGAGTTAACCTCTGTTGATAATACAGCCGCATTAACTCCTGAGATTCGCTCTGAAGTTTTCCTAAAGCTGTTGTCAATACGCTATGTACCTGAGCCTGCTGAGCCTGGCGATTCTCGTCGTCCTCTTGCGCAATCATCTCAGTCATCAAAGACTCAGACAAGTGAATGGCTAAGTCGTCTTGCAGCTCACCTGATGCCTGGTCTGACTTAGGAGCATTGAGGGAAGCCACAGGGGGATGCAGATAAGTGCGAACTGCCGTGACACAAGAGGTTAACCATTGCTCGATCGCCTCGGCGCTAACCGTTGAGCTAGCAGATAACTGATTTAACCGTTCACTGTTATAAAGAGCCGCCGTCGCTGCCCAAAGATGTTGATCAGGATTTATCTTAAGATCAGCAGCAGGTTGAATGTATACCTCGTTGAAGCAAGCCCAAGCCAACCGATACTGGGCAATAGTGGCAGGAGCCAATCCCAGGTTTTGCAATGCCTCGATCAGCCGCTTTTTGCTGATTTTGCGTAACAAAGTCCAGTTAGTGCAAAGGTCTACCTCATGCCGTTGGCGCAAGATATCTCTTAACAAGCTAGGAAATACAATGCCCGCATAAGTTTTTAGACTTGCCCCTTTGCCAGGATTAAAGCCCTTGAGTACAGTGTTTACTTCAGCAATTCCGCTCTGAAAGTAATCAGGCAACTTGTACTGGCTGCTTGTAAACCTCTTCACCATCTGTTGAGATGCCCAATAGCAAGGTTCTTGCAAGTAAGCGGATAAGTGCTGTTCAACTAGACTGAGCGGGGAAGTTAGCCAAGCGCTATACCAGTAGCACACCCAAAACGATTCTGAAACGGGCGCCTCTGGTGAATTCCTTAAGCAATGTTGCATACTGCGGCGTAGCCTAGCATCCACGACCCAGACACTAGAGTACTCTGCTTTGAAGTGGATAAAAGTTGAGAAAAGTTCAACGATATCTCGGCGAAACTGCATTGAGGTGAATCATATAAAATCAATATCTATACTAAGAGGATGTTTGAAAAGTAGCAAATCACGAGACTTTTACGCTCGATCCTCCCAACCCCCCTTAAGAAAGGGGGCTTCGGAACTCAAAGTCCCCCTTTCTTAAGGGGGATTTAGGGGGATCTCCAGAATTGAGGTGCTTGATCAGACTTTTCAAACATCCTCTAAGGTCAATCAACTAGCAACTGCGAAGGTTGCAAACATAAGTTTATTTAAGGAGTTGCGCTGAATTAAATGTGGGGCATTGCTGAATGCAAGTATGAATTCCTAAATCTGCCCTCACCCTAGCCCTCTCCCAAAAGGAGAGGGGACAGGAGTTCTAGCTCCCTTCTCCCTAGGGAGAAGGGTCGGGGATGAGGGCAAATCATACATCGATTCAGCAACGCCAAATGTGGGACAACTCAGATCTTGCACCTTTCTCAATAGCCCACCCTCGAATGAATTCGGGGCTATATAGACAAAACCCATTTTAATGGGTTGAAAGCCTGTCTGCCAAGTTCTTTAGTCCGTTTCAACGGACTTCGTTGCGTTAGCCCGGCATTTCGATTCCGGGTGGGTGGTGCGAGTGGTGCAAGATCTCAGACAACCGTCTCGGTTGTCTATCACAACCCATTTAAGATCTATTGCAAATCCTGGTTTCTGGAGATTTTGGGCAGGCGCGATCGAGCAAGATGGGCGTTGCTGAATTACAGGATGAATTGCAAAAACTGCCCTCACCCTAGCCCTCTCCCAAAAGGCGAGGGTACATGAATTCTAGCTCCCTTCTCCTTGGGGAGAAGGGTTGAGGATGAGGGCAAATCCTCCCTGGGTTCAGCAACGCCCAAGATGTTTGCAATGATCGAAAAATCAATGAATCGGCTCTAGTTTAGTAACGTTTGGGTGCTTTAGAATCGCGCCGATCGCCCGATGTAGCGATCGCCCGATTATAAACCCGTTCATTTTCCTGCGCCGATTTGAATAAATCGACCATAGGCGCTGGGTAATCTATGCCAATCTTAACGGCGAAGCGATCTTGTTCTACGGGCAGCAGTTTCCAGGGTTCATGAACCTTTTGGGTAGGCACCTGAGCCAATTCTGGTAACCAGTGCTTCACATATTCTCCCTGTGGATCGTAGTCTTTTGACTGCTTGAGAATGTTGAAAAACCTGAACCCACGCGCATCATTACCCACTCCAGCAGTGTAGTTCCAGTTACCCCAATTGCTGCACACATCGTAGTCAATCAACAGCGACTCAAACCACTCTGCACCCATGCGCCAGTCAATGCCCAAATTCTTAGTCAAGAAACTAGCCACATTTTGCCGACCACGGTTGGACATAAACCCAGTTTTAGCCAGTTCGCGCATATTAGCATCTACTAAAGGAAAGCCTGTTTCACCTGCGCACCAACATTCAAATTCTTGCCAGTCTTGCTTCCAAGGAATCGAGATACCTTGCAATCCAGCTAGATGAAAGAGGCGATCGCCATGTTTAATAGCAATCAATCGAAAGTAATCACGCCAGATTAATTCAAAGATCAGCCAATAGGTTGAATCGTTACGAATGCGTTGTGTTTCATATTCCTGTACCTGTTCATAAATGTAGCGTGGCGACAGACAGCCGAGTGCAAGCCAAGGCGAAAACTTAGACGAAAAATCAGCCCCTTTCATGCCGTTGCGGGTTTCTTTATAGGTTCTTAGATGATCTTGCTGCCAAAAATATTGCTCTAACCGAGCGATCGCGGCAGTTTCGCCACCCTGAAATTTTAGAACAGCGCGATCGTCAAACTCTGGGGCTTTTAGGTCAAATTCAGCAAGTTGAGGTAAGGTTCCCCTATCAATGACAGGGAGCAGCGGCAACTGATGGGGGGTTGGCAGTGCGGGCTGAACGGTGCATTCTTTTTCGACTTGTTTACGAAAACTGGTAAATAACTCTGGTAGTTCGCTGATCTCAAAAGAGAAATCCTCATGATCATAAAGTGTATGCCCCCAAAAGGTCTTAAGCTTGACTCCTAGGGGTTGTAAGGCTCGTTCTAGCGATCGCTCTATAGTCTTCTCTTCAGCAGTGGTTTCTAAGTAATAATAAACCTCTGTGATACCCAACGCCTTCACAATCTCAGGTATGACCTGTTCGGGTTTGCCTAAGCGAATCAGTAAATCACTATTGAGCGATCGCCATCTTTGCCGCAAATCAGCAACGCTTTCTAGCAAAAACTGTGCCCGAAATGCCCCGGTTTTAGGAAAATTAAAACTGGTTTTGCCAAAGTGGCGCGGATCAAAACAATACAGCGGAATTAGGTAGAGTGGTTGGGTTAGAAGCGCATGATTAAGCGGTGCGTGATCATGTAATCGCAGATCGCTGCGATACCAGAGCAGAATTCGAGATTGACCCATAATGTTCCATCGAATGTTTGTCCTACCGTTATTCTAGGCTAACTCAGATCTTGCACCTTTCTCAATAGCCCACCCTCGAATGAATTCGGGGCTAATAGACAAAACCCATTAAAATGGGTTGAAAGCCTGTCTGCCAAGTTCTTTAGTCCGTTTCAACGGACTTCGTTGCGTTAGCCCGGAATTTCAATTCCGGGTGGGTGTTGCGAGTGGTGCAAGATCTCAGTTAAATCAACTTAAAGTGTCATGGGTGAAATAGGTTCAATGTCAGGATCTTGTCCGCCCACTTGATTGGTGCGAAGCACCCAGACTGACGCTCCCTGCTCTAAGAAAACCTGGACGATAGTATCGCTTGCCTTTCGAGGTAAGAGTGTTCGCCAACTGACTAAGCCTGTCCATAGATTGCGAAGCGGTTCATCTTCCATAGTGCTGCCCAAATTGAACTCATTGGTTTCCCAATCTGCACGAGGGGCACCGAGGGGCTGCAATTGACGATATAACTTTGTTTTTACCTCTAAGAGCTGCTGGTAACGCTGTGCTTGCGCTGGATTATCTGTGAGCCAAGATTGCAGTAAAGATTGATTAATAGCGATCGCCCGGAACAGAGAGCGAAGGCTAGCAAACAAAGCGTGATTAGAATCTTGGGCACAATTATTAGCAGCACCGATATAAGTTGCTCCTGTACCATCTCCAATTCGGTAGCGAGCGGTCATTGCTTGAAGTTGGCTTACCATATTGATTAGAGCCGATCGCCGTACCCCATTAATATCAAAATCGCCTGTAAACGGCTCAAACTTAACGAGAATGTCGCACGTTGGGCGGGTTCCTAGCCAACCCCGCTGGCGATCGCCCATATACCTTGACCAGTGCAGCGTTCCTGCCGTCAAACCATCTATATTCTGGGCATACACCTGATAATAGTGAATCTCAAACCGCAGTTCATCACTCAGCGGATCGCAAATTACTGTTGCTAGCCCGTAAGCAAAGTGACCAAAAAAGAGGGGAGTTGCGGCGGCAGGCTCTTTCTTTTTCCCACCGATACCGCCATAAACATGTAATACGAGTGCCCGATCGCCCACTTTCCAGTCGTCAATGGCAGACTGAATTTGCTCTGTATGCTCACTTCCAGCACAAAGCACAGACGAGATTTTTCCCTTCTGCGCTGCGGTATTTGCCCAGCTTTCCTGCCGAATGTAGCGGTATGACGATTTTCTGCCAAACACCACCTGATCAGGCTGAAGGCGAAACAGAGAGCGGGGAGCGAGTGCCCGCACCACAAATTGTCCGGTAGCATCCTTAGCACCATAAATGTACCAGCCCGTTTCGTTTAACGGGTTTTGCTCAAGGTTGCGTGAAGTAGAAGGATAGCTGCCATAGGTCTTAGCCAGGATCACTGGGGGCAAGCGCACCCGCTCTGTGTAACCATCAAACTGGCGTGAGGTCAGGTTAAAATGTTTGACCTGAAACTGATCCGTGTCGGCGATCGCCTTCTCAACCTGCACCAATCCGTAATAGCGTCCGGTAATCTCAACAGGTTGATCGACAATCCGTAGAATCGGGCGATCGGATTCTTCAACCTCAACTTCCTCCAACATCACAATCAGATCATCGCTAGGATGAGAGCCTGCCAGAGATTCTAGAGGATCGACCTGCTGCCAATGGTTTAGCCGCTCTGGCAAAATGCTGCCGCCATACTCACCGGAATACTCGGCATCGGCGCTGAAATGAACGTCGCGGGTGACAGCTCGCACTCGTGCTTTTACCATCGGATGATCGACCCAACGCAGCATGACTGTCTGCCCTACCATAAACTCATAGCCGCGATCGGCATGATGCACTTCAAACCAAACGCCTTGCACCTGAGTACGCTCTGAGGATAGGGGTAAGATAAGGCGACCCATCCAAGGTGCGATCGGGCGATACCATTGCAAATCAACCGATTGAGTTAAGGGATAGTAGGTATAATGATTGAAGTCTGCTTGCTGATAGCGCTCATAATTGCTAGTTTGTTTAGAACGATACGAACTAGCCACAATGAAGCGACCTTGCAAAATGGAAAGAATAAGGGTGATCGTATGTTGAAGATTAGTTTGTCCATTCGGCAACAACGCATTAATATCCATAATTCCACCTGGAACTTGATGTCCCATTGAACCCAATGAAATCTTACTAATCTTGCCCTTGCGCTTGGCTCGATTCCAGTAAGACAAGGCAGATATCTGCCATCGTCCTGGGAAAAAGATTGAACCCAGACCCGCCACTTTATCTTGGTCACCTACCAGATGATAAAGATGCGACAGCTTCAAAAAATTATTGTTGGCACTCATGACACCCCCCAGCGAAATCACCTCGATCTCGCTGCCCAGCACCCGCTTAAGATAAGGTGCCGCCGCTGCCGCCATCTGACCACCGCCACTATAGCCAATGAGAGTAATCGGTATACCATTGTTGGGCTGATAACCCCGCTGCACCAGCCCATTGTAAAGAATCTGGGCAATGCCCTGATTGTAGATAGGGCCATAGCGCTTATCGGCAGATACCGCAACAATCCAGGCATTCCGAAGATTGACCATCATCCCCAAAATGGACGCAGGATTTTCCCACCGCATTTTGTCTGCCAGTCGCCAAACCCATGATAGTAAGCGATCTTGATCTAACGGTCTATTAAACACGGAGTACATCATCAACCCTTGCACAAACTCCATATTTTTAGGAAGAGCTGCCTGAAGCGCCTGAATGAATTCGACCACATCAGGCGTATAGGTTTCGCCAGACTGACCGACCCCGTCTAAATAGACGACATAGCGAGAGGGGCGATCGACGAGTCTAGCGGGTGAAACGGGTGCAGTGGTGAGAGTGTCTAGACCATCGCCGTACCAGCCTGCCCACCAGCCCAAGGCTTCTAGAGGAGCCAGGAATCCTGCAAAGACTAGCGCAACTACTCCAATCCAAGCTAAATCAAAAACTTGACGGATGAATCGGGGAATACTTTCATGCCAGTTAAAAAGACTTTCGCGGATCGGACGCAATAGGATCGAAATGATCAGAAATAACAAAATCATCCCCAGAAATCCTAAGCCTAATTGAACGATCTGAGGAATGCTTCGTGAATAATGAGATGAACGCACCCATAAACTTCGAGAGGTGCCCGCAGACGGCATCTGGATGGCGGTATGACCTGACGATGCGGTAACGGCGTCATCAGGAGTCTGGATTAATTTGGGTAAAGATTGCTCTGGGGTTGGAAACTCTGGGGTTGTCAGCGATCGCGCAGATCCTATATCAGCAACTCGTGTTTCTAACCCAGATTGAATCATTTCTGCTAATTCCGAGCGATTATCAGCCAGATCAACACCTGCAACCCGTTCAGCTAAGCATTGTCCTAGTTTAGCGATCGGCTGTCCAATGGTTCCTCGTAAAACTTGTAGCATCAACCAACCCAATGCTATATGAACCAATGCCGCTGCATTATCGACTGGGGCGATCGCGCTAAATCCGACGACCATTGCCAGCAAATGCCAGACCGATAACACATTAAAAATGGGTACTCCTGCGTAGGGCAAAGCTGCCAGAAAACTAAACAGTAACGGCGCATAGCTTAGCCCCAAATCTTTGATCAAATCGCTCCACGAAACCTGTACTAATCCGGGAAGCCCACCAATGAGCCAGGTGCTAAATACTAAAAACAAAAATCCACAGACAAACAAAACAGCATTCAGCAGTAGGCTGAATACAAAGCGTAAGGGCTGCACCTGATTAATAAACAGAATAATACTCTGTCCTATTGCCAAGGAGAGTCCAGATGCCAGAACTACTAGGAGTGCTGCTGTTTGACCTCCAGGAAGACTAACAACTTGTTGAAACGCTTCTTGGCTCAGAGAGAATGCGCCGCCAATTAAATTGCCCAGTTCGTTGAGCCGTGGTTCAGTCATCCTTAATTCTCCGAGTTAAATTCAGCGTTGGCAGCAACCTAAGAGGATATCTAAAAAGTATCGCCCATCATCTGTAGGGGCGTGGCATTCGGTCAAAAAGTTCTCGGACTCACCGAAAAATGGTCGTCCGAATGATGCGCCCTTACCCTCGGAGGTCACATCAACGACTTTTCAGACATCCTCTAAGTTAATCATGTAGGTTGCAATGTTGCCTAATCTGATAGAGCAGCAGTAATGCCACAAAAGATCCTGGCATCTGGGCACCATTCTTGCAGATTAACTTGAAGTGGCATGACTGTCTCTAAAACTTCTGAGACAGGGGTTCTTTGCACAACCCCTCAAAAAGGCATAGTCCACTTTGAGACAGTTAAGACTCAGATAGCAGGCTGTCCGACCTCCACGCCATCTAGATAGCGATACACACTAGCTTTTGAGAGTTTGTAATCCTTCATCAGTGTTTTGATCAGTGCACCCTGCGCCCGCTTCTGCCGCAGTTCCAAACACTCCTGTTCCGTTAAATCCTTTTTTCGACCCAACCTAACGCCACGGGCTTTCGCATTCTCGATGCCATCCATTTGGCGCTCAGCGCGGATTTCAATTTCAAACTGAGCAATCGCCCCCAGCATGTTAAATAGCAATCGTCCGGTGGCATCTCCGGTGTTAATGTTCTGGTCAAGCACCTGAAGGTTAACTGAGATCTTGCACCTTTCTCAATAGCCCACCCTCGAATGAATTCGGGGCTAATAGACAAAACCCATTAAAATGGGTTGAAAGCCTGTCTGCCAAGTTCTTTAGTCCGTTTCAACGGACTTCGTTGCGTT
>Ga0335397_10012344_pt1 | contig 10456 bp, 10 predicted proteins | sample MAT04_FD_205740 | JGI IMG/M metagenome (GOLD analysis project Ga0335397, IMG submission 205740) | Freshwater microbial communities from Lake Fryxell liftoff mats and glacier meltwater in Antarctica - MAT-04 (spades assembly) (version 2) ...
CCAATCACTTTTTTATACAGGAAAGTATCGGGTTTCATGCTGTCGGGCACCACATTGTCGATATTTTTGATAAAGATAATTTCACTTTCACGATCGTTAAGATTCTCGATCAGCGCACCATGACCGCCCGGCCTGAACATTAACCGTCCGTCAGCTTCGCGCATAGGCTTATTGTTCATATCAACCGCAATAGTGTCAGTTGATGATTTTTGGAGTGAAAAAGTGAGTTCGTAAGTGATGTCAAATAGCTCTTCATACTTGTCTTTCACCTTATTTATTTCATCAAGGAACATATCGGCATGTTCGGGCGAAACAGTAAAGTGTATGGCTGAACGTTTTTCCTTGTCCTTGCAATAGTTGGCGGCTTCCACCATATGCTCTTCAATCGACATGCGGGCACCGTCAGGGTAAGCGTGAAACTGCAGCAGGCCTTTCGGTAAATTGGCATAATTCAAGCCGACCGGGTTCAGAAGATAATCGATAACAATCTTATATTCATGCTTTTCGAGACATTCATTAATATTATAATCATCCTTGCGTAAGGCTTTTGTCAGGGCATCGTAAAATGCGAAGTCTTTTATGCGATTAAAGAAATCCCTGACCAGCGAAAGTTTTGGTGATGACTGGAGTTTCTTTATATCTTCCTCTGAACCCGAATAGGATTCCATAAATTCGAATAAATGCTTGAACATGCGGCTGGCAGCCCCCGAAGCCGGGATAAATTTCAGCACTTCGTAACGTTTCGAATTGGAATCGTAGTAGTACGAAAGCTTTTTTGCATCACGCTGGTTGAAAGCTTTTATACCGTCGCCAACTATTGCCGGCCTGTCGAGGTTTATAAAGGGGAATCCTTTTTTGAAATTATCTATCTGTGCTTCAACTACTTTGGGATCACTTCCACGCGATTGCAGTTGCTTAAGTTCTTCTTTGGTAAACATAAGTCAGGTTTTTGGTATGCGGTTGTCAAAGTTAACAATAATGGGCTGATGGGAAAGCTTTTTTTGGAGAAACAATATTGGTAAAAGTAAGAATGTAAATTCTGTGTGTGTAAAGTATTGATAAATAAATAGTTTCAGTATGCCGCTAACAAGGATAGTAATTCGTGAAGAAATTGAATTTAAGCAAGGAGTATTCTTTATCATTCCAGGATTATTCTTTTCTCTTAATATCGTTTTCCCTGAAAATATAATTCACCTTAACCTGGGTCGTTGTATCTTCGGTGGGTACCGGAGCAGTTTTTTCATCCTCTTCAGCCTGCTTAGCATCTATCCCACCCGCAGCTGGGTTTTCGTCATCAATATATTCCATCTCGTCACTTTCGTCATCATCCCATTGATAAACTTTGCGTTGCGGGCCGGTTTCGCGATAACCGAAAGCAATAAGTATGCCGGCCACTCCTCCCAGGAGGTGCGATTCCCAGGATATATTTTTCTCCGGAAAGAAATCAGGAATAATTCCCCAAACAAGGCTTCCATAAAGAAAAACTACTAGTAACGAAAATGCCATCATGCGTGGTTCACGACGGAGTATTCCACCTGTAAAATGAAAGGTTGCCAGTGCATATACCACTCCTGAAGCGCCAATATGTATGCCCGTGTCTTTCGCAAATATCCAAACCCACAGGCCTGTTACCAGCCAGCATAGGACAAAAATGGCTGTGGCTTTTTTACCGTAATAATAAAACAGGCCTGCTGTAAGAACAAACAGTGGAACCGAATTAGCCGAAAGATGAGCCCAGTCGCCATGCAGCAATGGAGAAAAGAGTATTCCACGAAGACCCTGTAAGGTTTGCGGCAAAAGCCCGAACTCAGCAAATGATATGTGAAACCCTTCTTCGATAAGTTTTATCAACCATATCAGTAACACCAAAAAACCCGGAAACACCAGGCTGTGATAGAACCGACTCTTTTCTTCCTGTTCCATGTTCTATAAATTGCTTTACGAAAGTAGTACTTTTTGTAAGGCAATTTATAGAACTAAATTTTCAGAGGACAATATGAATAGTCAGTATTTTGATTGTGTAGAAAGTTTCTCTCTATATGGAATATCAAAAACAACCGGATTCTGTTCATTCAGAATGAATTCCGTGACTGGAAGAGGGCAGAAATTGATTTTTAGGTAAACCCATAATTGATTCATGCAAACTAAATTTCTCAAACATGAATGATAAGCATCAGTAAAAAACTATTCTCAAATAAATTGTTTAGAAATAGGTCTATTATTTTTGCACATCTGCTTTTACAATAGTAAATACGCGGTTGATTGTAAAACCAAGATAAATATCACCATCGAGCCACTTGCCGGTTGTTTCGGTAATAAACGCCCTTTCGAACATGGGTTGTGCATTGGTGAGCCTGAACTGGAAAACGTGTCCGCCGGTTTCGAGGTCAACACCCAGGGATAAACAATTGTTGTATTTGGAAGTTTCGCCTGCCTTCACTTCGTAAGAATTAATAAACCCCGGAATCTGGTAAAAGTACTCGGCATTTATAGTGGTTCGTTGTGTCACTTTTAATCTTCCACCAATACCAACCGACAGTTGATCGTTATGATCGGCCCGGGTAGGTACAAGGTTTTTGTGAATATACGTAGGAGTAATCTGAAGCGAAAATGCATTCGAAAACTTTCGGGCAACCAGTAACTGGGCAACGTACGACATACGTGACGAAAAATAATTTGTCCGCGAAGTGTCAGCCCATTTCATCGAATTCAGCATGGCTCCGCCATAAAACGACATGGATAAAGGCATGTTTCGGTCACCTGTACTTTGTCGCAATATCTTGGCTTTAACTGATCCGTCGAAAGTTTTTTCGAACGAACTCCTGCCAATGCCAATGCTGAGCCAATCGTTGATTCCGTATTCAAGCCCAAGCCTTATAGTGGAAACATCGAGTCCCCACATATTATATGCCCCTGAATTTACTGCGCCAAAGTCATGTTCAATTAAAAACTGAAGTGTACCTCTTGCCGGGTTTTCAACGGATTGCCCGAGCACAATGCGTGTAGTCTTGAATGTAGCATAGGTATAATTTGTCTTTGGGGTATTATCTTCCAGCATATCCATCAAATCCTGGGCAAAAACGTGCATACTCAAAGCTGTGAAAAAAAGCAGAGCTGCTATCCTGGTTTGTATCATAATAATTGTATGATTAATCGGTAATATTGTTTATTAATTAGCTATTTTACTATTGAGCATTTATTCAATTTGATGTCAGTTTCATCATACCCGGTGCAAAAACCTTTTATTTTTATTAAAGTACCTGGTGCAATAGTTTTGGCTTCATCGTTATATTTCTGTAGCATTTCGCAACTTATTGATTTATTGCCGAACATGGAGTCGACTTCCATGTCGAATACTACCGAAACCAGTGAGTCGTTTGAATTCACACGGTTGACTTTACCGCTAAGTTCTATCACTTTATTGTTGTAAAGCGAACTTGATTTCTGACTATCGGTCGTGAATTCTTTCCATATTTGTTCAGTTGCCAGAGAGTAGGCTGGTGTGGCTTTTTCGATATCGTCGTGTGGTTTGTTTACATAAAATTTCCATACCAGTGCTGCAGCTATCAGTCCTAGGCCTGCAAGTATAAGTCCAATTTTCAGCAGCTTTTTCATAGTATAATTGTTTGGTTAGTGGTTTGGTTAGTTTTTTGGTTAATTTTCCGGCATTCCCTGCGAAATCCAGATGTCGATTTTAGTCAGGTCGCATGTTGAAAGTTTACCCCCATTCTGCGGCATACGCGAATAACCAGATTCATGATTGATGGCTCCCCTGATACGCGAAATATTCGATGTTACTCCTAAATAACTATCCGTATTTATATTGCCTGAGGGAGAACTCCCGCCATGGCATGAGTTACAATATCCGGCAAATACCGGGGCTACTGATTGCGAATAAGTTATATTGGTTGTATCGCATGTGTTGCTTCCAAGGTATAAATCCTCTTCGTTATCGTAATAGCAACCACTGAGTGTGAGCATAAGTGCTAAAGCAAATACAAGGTTAATTCTTATTAGTTGTGTCTTCATTGTAAAAGTATTATTTTTATAATTTTGTAATTATGATGTGATGGCTGGTATCCAATAATAAACAAGCTGGCGGTCAGGTTTTATGCAGATGTTAACCTTCAATATTGAAAACCTGGTTAGTGAATCAATTAACCATCTTTTGTTTAAATATGTTTTGCCGTTAGTAAATATTATTTTCGCGCTGCCAGTAATAAATTGTGATAAAAAGCTTAGAAAGGTTATGTGGAAATATGTTCTAATTATTTTAAAGCACACTTCATAATTTCGCTTTTCCGCAGATCGTGTTTTTAGCCCCTTGAAGAATCCATAAACTGATTACGTCTATCTGCGAGCTGGTAAGTGCTTGTTTTGGTTTAGGCGGCATAAATTTCTTCGAATTGGGATTTGCTGTAATTACTTCATGAAGTTTGCTTTTCATAGGCTTGCCTGGTGTAACAAGGCGGCTGATGTCTTCATAAGTATTCAGTGCGGGTAATTCTCCGCTTCCGTTAACATGACACCCCGCCATGTTACAATTCGAATTTATGATCAGCATAACCTGGCTATCAAAGCAAACTTCAGTTGTTCCGGGTATAAGTTCCGGTTCATGCTGGCAGGAAGTTTGCAGAAAAAACAAAATTGAAATTCCTGCAAGAAAGAAGATTTTTAATATTTTCATTTGTGTTTGCGATTATAAGCGCATCAACAAAATTAATTCTTTTTATGAATACTGACCAGATATTCGTTTCATGATTTGATTTATGTGTGTATTAAAAACTTTTATTTGAAAAAAATGTTAAATGAAATGATCACAATTTTAAGTTTGTTGGTGATGAGGTAAAATTTCATGTAATTTTGAGGTTCAATTTAAATCTAATCCGTCTACATATTATGAAGATAACATCATTCTCACTCATTTTGACTGCTTTACTTCTCATTACCATTGATGTTTCAGCCCAGTTAAAACAAAAAATTGTTGATCCCAATACAACCACCCTGAAGTTCAACACCCTCATGCAACTGATTAATTATTATTATGTTGAAGATGTTGACCAGCCAAAACTGACCGAAGAAGCCATCATTGCAGTCTTAAAGGAACTGGATCCCCATTCGGTATATATTTCGAAAAAAGATGTCGAAAAGACCAATGAGCCGCTTGTAGGAAATTTTGAGGGAGTGGGCATACAGTTTCAGTTGTATAAAGATACAATTCTGGTTATTTCTCCGGTTCCCGGAGGACCATCCGAAAAACTGGGTATTCTGGCCGGAGATAAAATCATAAAAATAAACAAGGAAGATGCATTCGGTAAAAAAGTGAATAATCAGTACGTCCTCGATCACCTGCGCGGACCCAAAGGCAGCAAGGTGGAAGTTTCAATTTTCCGCAAAGGGCGTAAGGACCTGATTGATTTTACTATAACCCGCGATAAAATTCCTTTGAACAGCATTGATGCATCATACATGTTAACCGATAATATCGGTTACATAAAACTTTCCCGTTTCGCAGCCACTTCAACCGATGAATTTATTGATGCCGCCAGGGAATTGCAAAAGCAGGGAATGAAAAACATGGTTTTCGACCTCAGGGGTAACTCAGGGGGTTACCTGAATATAGCTTTCGACCTCGCCGACCAGTTTCTGCCTTCAGGAAAGCTTATCGTGTACACCAAAGGACTTCGCAGTCCGAAGCAGGATTTTATTGCTACTTCCGGTGGTACTTTCGAGACTGGTAAACTTGTTGTGCTGATTGATGAAGGTTCTGCTTCTGCTTCCGAAATTGTTTCAGGTGCCGTTCAGGATTGGGACCGTGGACTGTTGCTGGGCAGGCGTACTTTTGGTAAGGGATTGGTGCAACGTCCTTACATGTTGCCCGATAGCTCGATGGTTCGCATCACAACTGCACGATACTATACCCCATCAGGCCGTTGTATTCAGAAATCATACAAAGATGGAGAAGAAAGCTATCATAACGAAGTTTTTAACCGATATAAACACGGTGAAATGGTTCATGCCGACAGCATTAAATTCCCAGACTCACTGAGGTATTTTACGCATAATAAGCGCGTTGTATATGGCGGAGGCGGAGTTATGCCCGACTACTTTATTCCTCTTGATACCACTTTTGTTTCTGATTATTATACCGACGTTTTTCGTAAAGGATTGCTCAATGAGTTTTCTGTTCAATACCTGGAAACCCGGCGAAAAGATCTGCTAAAAGCATATCCGGATATCTCGTCGTTTAAAACCGGCTTTACCGATGATCAGAAATTGCTGGATGAATTTGTAGCTTTCGCTGCAACAAAAGAAGTCCCGCGTAATGATAAAGACCTGGAAGCTTCCGGATTGCAGATAAAAACAGTTCTCAAAGCATTGATAGCCAGGAATCTGTTTAATATAAATGCTTATTTCCAGGTTATAAGCTCAACTGATGATGATCTTTTAAAAGCCGTTGTGGTACTAAAAGACGATTCGATGTTCCAGAAACTTTCCCTGGCAAAGTAAGAATCAGTAATGTCGGATGTTTGATGTTGGATGTGTTTTCATCTGGTTTAAACTTTTGTTTTTAAATGGGTTCCGATACAGAATGATTTTTCTCCCATATTTTAGCTGGCAAAATCACCCGACATTCGACTTTCAACATCCGACAAAATTTTAAACTAGAAAAAATATCTTTTCCGGAAGAAGGTTTATTTGAAATATATTCTATTTTTACACATGTTTATATGTTCACTTTTTTAAAACATTTTAAACAGTTTCTTCAATTTTAAATTGTTGTTAATCAGAAAGTAATATGATCAGCCTGAAAACAAATTACCTCGGACTTACACTTAACAGCCCGCTTATTGTAGGCAGTTCCGGACTCACCAATTCCCTCGAAAATATTATTGATTTCGAAAAACAAGGTGCAGGTGCGGTTGTACTGAAATCTTTATTCGAAGAGCAGATACTGAATGAGGTACACCATACCATGGGTCAGTCGGAATATACCAACCAGTATCCTGAAGCACTCGATTATATCAGCAATTACAGCCGCGACAACAACATTGATGCCTATCTGAGGTTGATCAGTGATTGTAAGAAATCTGTTTCAATACCAATAATTGCGAGCATCAACTGCGCTTCAGCAACCGAATGGATGACTTACGCGACTAAAATCCAGGAAGCTGGAGCCGATGCACTGGAACTCAATATTTACATTATGCCCTCCGATCCCGACAGAACTTCGATAAAAAACGAAAAAGTATATTTCGATGTTTTGGAAGGCGTACTTAAGCATGTAAAAATACCGGTGGCCGTGAAACTGAGTCCGTATTTTGCCGGATTGGCCGAAACTACCCGCAAGCTTTCGTGGGCTGGAGCCAAAGGTCTGGTATTATTTAACCGGTTTTACTCGCCCGATATTGATATAAATACGTTCAGGCTTTCGGCTACTCATATTTTCAGCACACCCGACGATATTTATCATCCGTTGCGTTGGGTTGCCCTGCTGTCAGGAAATTTACATTGCGATATTGCCGCATCCACGGGTGTTCACGACGCTGAGGGGATGATTAAAATGTTGCTTGCAGGTGCAAAATCCGTAGAGGTTGTCAGTACAGTTTATAAGAATGGCCATGGCCGGATTGCCGAAATGCTGGCAGGTCTCGAAGCCTGGATGGCTATGCATGGTTTCGGGAAACCATCGGACTTTATCGGTAAAATGAGTCATAAAAAAACGGATAACCCTGTTGCCTACGAGCGGGTTCAGTTTATGAAGCATTATGCCGGAATTGAATAGTACCTTCTGATCAGTGTAATTTTTTCCAGGAATTTTCAAGAGGATTTCGCAATGAAACAAGGCAGGATGGATAAAGCATTCTGCACAGCAATTTCTTTTCCTGAGCATCTGTTTTAAATGGAAGAAAAGTTATCTTCGCATCCGAAAAATCTCATTACTCTTTCCATGCCCTTTCAGACTTTCAAGGTTTACCTGTTTGCAGTATTATCCATGCTGTTCTGGGGTTTATCGTTTGTTTGGTTTAAGATAGTGGTGCAGTGGTACGAACCGATTACAATTATTTTCCTCAGGCTGATACTTTCTGGATCTTTTATGATGATTTTTATGCTCATGATGCGCTCCTGGCAGGTAATTAAACGTAAACATCTGAAATACTTTTTATTGCTTTCATTTACCCAGCCGTTTTGCTACTTCCTGGGAGAAAGTTTCGGCCTTAAACTGGTTTCGTCCACCATGGCATCGGTGATAATTGCAACCATACCCTTATTCAGTCCTATTGCTGCGTATTATATGGTTCGGGAGAAAGTTACCATTCATATCATCATAGGAATTGTTTTTTCGTTTATCGGGATACTGCTCATGATATTTAATCCTGATCTATCGCTGAATGCGGCACCAATGGGCATTTTCCTGCTTTTTGTGGCGGTTTTTGCGGCGGTGTCGTATTCGATAATTGTCCGGAAGATTTCGCATGAATATAACCCGGTTACAATAATCACTTACCAAAATCTTATTGGAGCAGTATATTTCCTGCCTCTGTTCATGATCTTCGATTTTCAGCATTTTATCACTGTCAGGCCTAACCGCGAACTGGTTTTGGCCATGCTTCAACTGGCTTTCTTTGCATCAACGCTCGCATATGTTTTCTACATAATTGCTATCAAAGGAATCGGAGTTATTAAGGCAAATGTATTCACCAATCTGATACCTGTTTTTACGGGAATAGCATCATTTTATATACTTGGCGAACAATTCTCGGCATTAAAAATAGTTGGAATGGTGTTGGTAATGTGTGGTGTGTTTGTTTCTCAGTTGCAAAGAATTGGTCAGTTTATGCAAAGGATAAAGCTGAAAGGAATTGAAACTGACAGGTTGAAATGATGTTTGATGGTCAAGTATGAAGAAAGATGTTTTCCAGGAAATTTTACGCGTAATTTGTAACGATATAAATAAGTCAAAATGAAAATTATTGTTTTAGGAGCGGGATTAGTCGGAGGGCCGATGGCACTTGACATTGCCAGGAATGGTGAATTTAATGTTACATCAGCCGACCTGAGTGCTGAGTCCCTTGCGCGCCTCCACGGAGTCGAGGGTATCACTACAGTTCAGGCTGATCTTGATGACCCGCAGACTTTAAGGTCACTTGTGATGGAACACGATCTGGTAATCAGTGCAGTTCCGGGTTTTATGGGTTTCCGTACCCTGGAAAGGGTCATTGAATGCGGTAAAAATGTGGTTGATATTGCCTTCTTCCCGGAAGACATGTTCTTACTCGATGCCAAAGCTAAGGAAATGAATGTTACCGCAATTTGTGACATGGGTGTTGCACCTGGGATGAGCAATGTTTTAATCGGATATGGTGCTTCAATGCTTGATACACTTGAAAAAGGAATTACTTATGTAGGAGGTTTGCCTGTTGTAAGGACCTGGCCATTTGAATACAAAGCTGTTTTTTCACCCATTGATGTAATCGAGGAATACACACGTCCGGCCCGATATATTGACGGTGGCAGGTTAGTAACCCGCGAAGCACTTTCCGATCCTGAATTGCTCAATTTCCCCGGTATCGGAACACTCGAAGCCTTTAACAGCGACGGACTGCGCACACTGGCAACAACCATCAAAGGAGACTATATGATCGAAAAAACTCTGCGTTATAAAGGACATATCGAAAAAATGGCTGTATTGCGCGATACAGGTTTTTTTGATAAAGAACCTATACTTATTAATGGAGTAATGATCAGCCCGCTCGAATTTACATCAAAGCTGTTATTCCCGAAATGGAAGCTTCAGGAAGGAGAGGAAGATATTACAATCATGCAGGTGATCACCGAAGGTTTGAAAAATGGAGTTCGCCAGCGCCATTGCTGGGATTTATACGACAGGTTTGATAAAGAAACCGGTATCCATTCGATGGCCCGCACAACCGGTTATGCCGCAACGGCAGTTGCCAGGCTTTTATCACAGGGATTATACAACAGGAAAGGTGTTTCAGCTCCTGAGTTTCTGGGTAATGATGCCTCAATAGTCAACTTTTTACTTGATAGGCTAAACGAAAGGGGAGTGGTTTACAAGGAGACTTTTGAATTGCTCAGTTAAGGAATTACGAGGTTTACCTTCGGAATTTATTATTTCGCTTTCCGAGTTTGTTTGTTTCGGAAAAATTAATAATTTTGCACCCCTCAAACAAGGCGAGGTAGCTCAGTTGGTTAGAGCGTCGGATTCAAATCCGCCAGAGGCGGACACGAGTTCAACGAAAAACGAAAAGAAATAATGGCGAGGTAGCTCAGTTGGTTAGAGCGTCGGATTCATAACCCGGAGGTCCCGAGTTCAATTCTCGGCCTCGCTACCATTAATCAGGCTACTTCAATTGAAGTAGCTTTTTTTATGGAATTCACAGTATACGTGTTATATTCAGAGCGTTGCGATAAAATCTATATCGGATTTACA
>Ga0335397_10012345_pt1 | contig 10456 bp, 9 predicted proteins | sample MAT04_FD_205740 | JGI IMG/M metagenome (GOLD analysis project Ga0335397, IMG submission 205740) | Freshwater microbial communities from Lake Fryxell liftoff mats and glacier meltwater in Antarctica - MAT-04 (spades assembly) (version 2) ...
GCGAGCCCGGCATCGCTGCCAATGATGCGGGGGACCGGCTCGAACGCGCGAACCAGCCGCGCCTTGTGACGAATTTGGTTGGCTGCGACGCGCAAGCACGACTCCATCACCGCGGTCACGTCGACGAGCCCCGCGCCATCCGCGGCGGGCTGTGCGAACGCGCGCAGATCGCGCACCGTGCGGCGCACGCGATCGGCCCCAGCGCTGGCCTCGGCGAGCGCACGCGCGGCTTCGTCGAGCAGCGGCGCGGTGTCGGCGTCGGCACGGACACGCAGCGCCGCGAGCTGCTCGGTGACGAACGCGAGGTTCGTGGTGACCAGCGCGAGCGGGTTGTTCACCTCGTGCGCGATGCCGGAGGCGAGCGTGCCGAACGACGCCATGCGCTCGCTGAGCACGAGCTTCTCTTGCATCCGCCGCGTCGAGGTCATGTCGCGGTGCACGATGGTGACCTCGTGTGCGCCCGAGCGGACCAGGCGCAGCTCGATCACCGTCGGCAGACCACCGGCGTCCGCACCGGCGACGTCGAGCGACTGCAGCTCACCGGTCTCGAGCGCGCGGCGGATGCCCGCATCGACGGACTCGCGCACGCTCGGCTCGAACAGCGCGGAGAACGTCGCGCCGCGCTCGGGTCGAACGGCGAACAGAGAGCGCCCGCCGGGCGCCTGATGCAGCTCGACCAGCGTGCCGTCGGAGTCGACGCGAAACATCGAGTCCGGCAGGCTCTTGACCAGCGCCTTGTAGCTCTCGAGCAGGCGCGACAGCTCGACGCGCGCGCGGACGCGGGCACTCGCGTCGACGTCGAGCGCGACGACCGCGAAGCGATCGCGGCCGGGCCCCACCGTGCCGAGCCACCACAGCGACACGAACCGACGAACGAGCGCTTCGCTGTCGCCGGGGACCTCGAACTCGATCGAGCCGAGCGCCTTCGCGCGACGATAGTCAGCGACCTGATTCGCGAACGCCTCCGGCGTCAGTACCGTGCGCACCTTCCCGCCGATGCACTGCTCGACCGTCAGGCCGAACCGACGCGCCTGCGTCGCGGTGACGGCGAGCACGGTGATCTCGCCCTCCGCGTCGACCTCGGTGATGGCCATCGCACCTGGCGCACCCGCGAAGAACTCGGCGAGCTGTGGCAGCGGCGGTCGCGGTGCAGCGGGTTGGTTCATCACAGTGGGGAACTCGACAAGCGCGGCGGATCATAGCCGGCTCCGGCGTCGTTGTATCGGAGCTGCTAAGAGGATCGCGGATGATGACCGCGGAGCCGATCGAGCGCGAGCTTTCCCGAGACCTCGGTCGCGCCATCGCGGACTTCGATCTCATCCGCGAGGGCGACCGCATCATGGTCTGCGTCTCGGGCGGCAAAGACAGCTACGCGATGCTGCATCTGCTCGAGCGCGCGCGGCGCCGTGCGCCGATCGACTTCGAGCTGGTCGCGGTGCATCTCGATCAGGGACACCCCGGCTACGATGGCGCGCCGCTCGAAAACTGGCTGCGCGAGGGCGGCTACACGCATCACATCTTGCGCGAGGACACGTACACGATCGTCACCGACAAGATCGCGCCCGGTGCGACCTATTGCTCGCTCTGCTCGCGCCTCCGCCGTGGCGTCCTCTACAACGCAGCGCAGGCGCTCGGCTGCACGAAGATCGCGCTCGGCCACCACCGCGACGATGCGCTCGAGACGCTGCTGCTCAACCTGATGTTCAGCGGCGCGCTGCGGTCGATGCCACCGAAGCTGGTCAGCGACGACGGCCGCAACGTCGTGATTCGCCCGCTGATCTACTGCGCAGAGGCGCGCCTCGCGGCGCTCGCCGAGCAGCTGCAGTTCCCGATCTTGCCGTGTGATCTGTGCGGCTCGCAGGAGAACCTGATGCGCAAGCAGGTGAAGCTCCTGCTCGGCGAGATGGAGAAGCTCGCGCCGCGCGCGCGTGAGTCGATGCTCGGCGCGCTCGGCAACGTGAAGGCCGGCCACCTGCTCGACACGGCGCTGTGGGAGAAGCTCGGGCTGCCAGCGGCGCGTGAGAGCGAAGAGGCGGTGCGCATCCCGCGCAGCATGATCGTGCACGACGGCACGGCGCCCGCACACGCACGCCGCCTGCCGGTGATGGACTGACCCGCGGCGTTCCGCCTGTCGGTGATGGACTGACCCGCGGCGTTCCGCCTGTCGGTGATGGACTGACCCGCGGCGTTCCGCCTGTCGGTGATGGACTGACCCGCGGCGTTCCGCCTGTCGGTGATGGACTGACCCGCGGCGTTCCGCCTGTCGGTGATGGACTGACGCGCGGCGCGCGAGCGCTGATATCCTCGCGCGCGTGACTCTGCGCTCTCGCTCGTTCGCCGCGATCTTCATCGCTTGGTCCGTCGCAGGGATCGTCGCCCTGCCGAGCGCGCGCGCGCAGGATCGACGGCTCGATCTGTCGCGCTTCGTGCCGCCGCTCGACTCCGACGGATTCGTCGGCATTCAGGGCACGTCGACGCCGGGCGCCGGGCTCGCCGGCACGATGCTCACGCTCGACTACGCGTGGCGCCCGCTGGTCGTCCGCACCGCCGACGATCGCGAGATCCCGATCGTCGAAGATCGCCTCACCGCGGACATCGCCGTGCAGGCCGGCATCGGCGGGCGATTTGCGCTCGCGCTCGCGGTGCCGTTGGTGCTGTGGCAGTCGACCAACGGCGTCGCGCTCGATGGACAGCCACTGGCGAGCGTCGCCGCAGGGGATCCGCGGGTGAGCGCGCGGTATCGCATCCTCGGCGAGAGCGCGTCGATCGCGCGCGAGCGCAACGAAGGGCCCGGCCTCGCGCTGCAGCTCACCGGCTGGATCCCCGTCGGTCAGACCGACGCGTTCCTCGGCGAAGGCGCCGTGCGGCTCGCCGCGCAGCTGCTCGCGGATTTTCACGTGCTCGGCGCCGGGGTCGGCGGCGTGCTCGGCTTTCGGCATCGCTTCGAGCCGCGCGGTCTGCTCGCAGATCGATTCACTTCCGAGATCGAGCTCGGCATCGGACTGAAGCTGCCGATCCCGGTGATGCGCGACTTCTCCGGCATGCTCGAGCTGCGCGCGATCACCGACACGGCGAATCCGTTCGGCGCGGCGACGACGTCGCTCGAGACCGCGCTCGGCTTCCGCATCAAGCTCGCGGATCTGGCGTTCACCGGCTCGGTGGGGCTCGGGCTCGCGTCGGGTGTTGGAACGCCGACGGTGCGCTCGACGCTCGCCGTCGAGTGGGCGCCGCGCGTCCACGATCGCGACTCCGATGACGTGCCCGACGACAGCGACGAGTGCCCGCCGCTGCCCGAGGACTTCGACGGCTTCGAGGACGAAGACGGCTGCCCAGATCCCGACAACGACGGCGATCTCGTGCTCGATCAAGACGACCTCTGTCCGACCGAGACGGCCGACGAAGGCCGCGACGAAGACGAAGACGGCTGCACCGACGCGGTGCACGACGCGGACTCCGACGGAGTCGAAGACGGCAGCGACGCGTGCCCGAGCGTCGCCGAAGATCGCGACGAGCACGACGATGCAGACGGCTGCCCCGATCTCGACGACGACGCGGACGGACTCCTCGACGGGGCCGATCGCTGCCCGACGCAGGCGGAGGATCGCGACGGCTTCGACGACGAGGACGGCTGCGTCGACCCCGACGACGACGGCGATGGCGTCGGCGACGCGGACGATCGCTGCCCGCGCATCGCCGAAGATCGCGACGGTCACGACGACGCCGATGGCTGCCCCGATCTCGACGACGACGCCGATGGCGTGCCCGACGCGCGCGACGCCTGCCTGACGGAGCCGGAGACGGTGAACGGCGTCACCGACGACGACGGCTGCCCCGACCGCGGCGGACGCGCGTTTTGGCGCGCGACGGGGACGCCCGCAGGTGCGGACGCGCGGCTGCTCGGGAACGTCACGTTCGATCGCAGCGGCGCGGTCGCGGCAAGCGCGGGGCCGGCGCTCGATCAGCTCGCGCAGATCTTGCGCGGCTGGCAGAGCGCGCGGAAGCACTGGCAGGTGGCGATCGCGGCCGGCAGCGATGCGCGGACTTCCGCGCTGACCGCTGCGCTCGTCGGTCGAGGACTCGCAGCGGAAAATGTCCACGTGACGGTGGACGCTGCGGTGCGCGGAGCACAGGTCGTGGTCTCTCCCACCCCGGCGCCATCATCTGCACCAAACCCGTGAAGATCGCGCGGTACCCCATTGACCCGGGGCCGTGTCGTCCGCTTAGACTTTGTACGGATCGCGCGCCGTCTGAGCGTGTCTCCACCGGGTGCAAAAATGATGTCGCGCCCTCCTGCAAGTCGACTCGCTCCGCTGCTGATCGCTGCCGCGCTCGGGATCTTCGCCACGGTCTTCGTGGCGGATACTGGCGTCGCCCAAGATCGCGCTGCGCTCGTGCGGCTGCTCGATGACACCGGCCGTGATTTCCGCGTGCGCGTGCAGGCGGCCTTCGCGATGGGCAGCACGCACGACGCGATGTTCGTCGCCTCGCTTAGCCGCGCGCTCTCCGACTCGAACCCCGCGGTGCGCGCCGCCGCCGCGACGTCGCTCGGCCGGCTCGGCGATCGCAGCTCGCTGCCGGCGCTGCGCCGCGCGTCGCGTGATTCTTCAGCAGCTGTGCGCATGCAGGCCGAGCGCGCGCTGCGCAGCGTCGAGAGCGGCGCAGCGCCCACGCCGCCGACGCCCGCTGCGCCGCAGTTCGCGGCCGTCGCAGGCTCGGGCGCGTACCCGTCGATCCGCGTCGTGCCAACGGTCGAGGCGGTGCAGTGGGCGCAGGCGCGCTACGTCGTGGTGGTCGGCGAGATGCACAACCGCTCGGGCTTCGCTGGCGATGAGCTCGCGCAGAAGTTGCGCAGCGAGGTCGAGCGCAACCTGCGCTTGGTGCGCGGCGTCGCCGTGCTCTCGACCGTGGACGAGAGCGCGGAGCGCGAGATTCGCCGTCGCCGGCTGCCGCGCGTGCGCCTCGAGGGCAACCTCGCGCGCGTCGAGCGGCGCGCCCGCGCGAGCGAGGTCTCGGTGCGCTGCGAGGTGAGCCTGATGCTGCTCGACGAGCCGAGCCGCAACATGCGCGGCGCGCTCAACGGCGCGGCCACGGGCGTTGATGCAGCGCGCGGCTCGCGCACCGACCAAGAGCGTCGACTCGCCGAGCAGGCGCTCGAGGGCGCCGTTCGCGGCGCGATGCGCCAGGCGCCCGCCGCCCTCGCGGCCGTCTCCCACTAATCCGCCTCTCGCGGCCGCCTTCGACGAATCCTTCGTGCAGGCTGCCGTCTCCCACTAATCCGCCGCGCTGGCGGCCGTCGATTTGCTAAGGTTCGGCCGTGCGCGCGCCACTCTTCGCTCATTCGCCGTTCCTGCTCCCGGTCGCAGTCGCAGCGGTCGCGGTCGCAGCGGCCGCGCTCGCGGGGTGTGTGCCTCAGGGCGATCCCGCCGTCGGGCCGGGCCCGTTCACCGACGACTTCGATCGCGCGGAGCTCGGCGAGCTCTGGCACAACACGGGCGGACCGTACGAGCTGCGCGACGGCAAGCTGCACATCCGCGGCGCTCGCAACAAGCCGCTGTGGCTGCGCCGCGCGCTGCCACACGACGTGCGCATCGAGTTCGACGTCCGCTCCGAGTCGGATAGCGGCGACATCAAGGTCGAAGTGTTCGGCGACGGCGAGTCGAAGGCGACGACCGACAGCTACACCGCGACCAGCTACGTCGTCGTGTTCGGCGGCTGGAACAACTCGACCAACATCATCGCGCGGATGGACGAGCACGCGTCCGATCGCGCCGTCGGCCCGCGCTACCCGGTGGTCAAAGGCCACACCTATCGCCTCAAGATCGAGCGACGAGGGTCCGTGATCACGGCGTGGGCCGACGATCACCAGCTCGCGACGATGAACGACGGCGAGCCGCTCACGGGCCGCGGACACGATCACTTCGCCTTCAACAACTGGGACTCGGACCTCTGGTTCGACAACCTGCGCATCACTCCCCTCTGAGCCGGTAGCCGCTTGGATTCCGTCGAGTTCGAGGCCCTGCTCAGCGACGTCGAGACCAAGCTCGATCGTCTGAAATCGCTCTACGAGCAGTGGTTCCAGGGTCTCGAGCGGCTCGAGCCGACCATCGCACGCAAGGAAGTGGAGCGGCGCATGGTGCTGCTGCGCAAAGAGCAGCCGCGCAACACCGCGCTGCGCTTCCGCTTTCAGTCGCTGGTGCAGCGCTCGACGACGCTGCAGACGTATTGGACGCGGGTCGCGCGCCAGATCGAGGAGGGCACGTACCGCCGCGATCTGATGAAGGCGCGGCAGTCGCACCTCTCGGCGCGCACTGAGCGAAAGCGCGACGCGGCGGGAGCGTTCGACATCGACGTCGACCTCGACGCAGTGGACGACGGCCTCGATACCGGCGTCGAGCCGCTGACGACCTCGACGGCACCGGCCGCGCCGAGCGCAGCGCCCGAGGTGCGCGTCGCGCCACCGCCGCCCCGACCGGCGCTGTCGCCAATCGCGCTGCCGCGTCCTGCGGCGCCGGCCGCGCCCGCTGCGCCGCGCATGGTCTCGCCGTTCGCGCGCGCGGCACCGCGTGCTCCCGGTGCGTCACCACCGCCAATCGCGCAACCATTGCCGATCGCGACGACCTTCGCGCGCGCTCCGACGACGCCGACGGCAGCGCCGCCGCAGAGCCCCGCGCCAGCCGCGGCGCCGGCCACAGCGCCGGCCACAGCGCCAGCCACAGCGCCAGCCACAGCGCCAGCCACAGCGACGTTCGCTCGTCCAGGCGCAGCCCCACGGCCCGCACCTGTCGTCGCGGCTGCCGCGACTCCCGCTGCGAGCGCACCGCGCGACGCTGGGAGCCTCAGCGAGCAAGATCTTCGCCGCGTCTACGATCGCTACTCGGAGGCCCGCCGCAAGAACAACGAGCCGGTCGTGGCCTACGACACGCTCGCCAAGAATCTGCGCGAAGCGGCGCCGAAGATGCAGGAGAAATACGGCAAGCCGGTCGACTTCGAGGTCGTGCTGAAAGACGGCAAGGTCGGCCTGAAGCCGGTGCCGAAAGGTTGATCGCGCAGGTCGCGCGTGCGGCGAGCGCGGTTGTCGGCTAAGAACAGCGCCGTTTTCCCAAGTCGTCTAAAGGCAGGACAGTGGCCTTTGAAGCCATGAATCATGGTTCGAATCCATGCTTGGGAGCCGCTCGCGGGCTAGCGGTCGCTCAGCGCGCTTCTAACCGCAACCGCAAGAACGCCTCGAGGTTGCCCTCGGGACCGGCGAGCACGCTGTCGACGCGCGCAAGTACCTCGAGGCCGAGCGCGCGCGAGGCGTCTTCGACGGCACTGATCGACGCCGTACGCAGCGCATCATCACGCACCACACCGCGCTTGCCGAGATTGCCGCGACCGACCTCGAATTGCGGCTTCACCATCGCGACGATCTCGCCGCCAGGCTGGTCCGGGCTGCTCGCGCGCAGCAGCGCCTTCGCGGCGGGCAACAGCTTCGCGAGCGCGATGAAGCTCGCGTCGATGACGACGAGATCGAGCCGCTCCGGCAGCGCACCGGCGGCCAAATTGCGCGCGTTGGTGCGGTCCATGACGACGACGCGCGGATCGTTGCGCAGCGTCATGTGCAGCTGGCCATAGCCGACGTCGATGGCGTAGACGCGCGTCGCGCCGCGCTGCAAGAGGCAATCGGTGAAGCCGCCAGTCGACGCGCCGAAGTCTGCGCAGACGAGCCCCCTGGGATCGAGCGCGAACGCATCGAGCGCACCGGCGAGCTTCACGCCGCCACGCGAGACGTACTCGTGATCGCGGCCGCGCAACGTCAGCGCGCAGTCCTCGGGGAGCGTGTCGCCGGCCTTGTCGATGCGGCGCTCGCCGACGTAGACGAGCCCGGCGAGCACGTAGGCGCGCGCGCGCTCGCGACTCTCGGCGAGGCCACGCGCGACCAGCAGCAGATCGACGCGCTCTTTGCGCGGTGGCGTGCTCATGGGATGGCGACTCCGGGATGCACCAGCCGCGCGAGCACCGCGACGCCCTCGGCGACGCGTGGCCCGGGGCGCAGCACGCGCGCGTCTTCGAAGCGGATGACGCGGCCGTCGCGCACCGCGGGGATCGTCGGATAACGCGCCCAGTCGAAGTCGCCGTCGCCGCCCGCGACCATGCCCGCCTCGAGGATGATGTCCGGCGCGAGCTCGATGACGCGCTCGATGCCGAGCGATGGATACGTCGGCCCATCGGTCACGACGTTGTCGGCGCCAGCGACGCGCAACATCTCGTCCGGAAACGTGTGCGGCCCAGCGACCGAAAGCGGGCGGCGACCGAACACGAGCAGCACGCGCGGGCGCGGCTTGCCGGCGATGGCCGCGCCGATCGCGGCGAGGTGTCGATCGATCGCAGCGACCAGCGCGCCCGACTCACGCGCATGGTGCGTGCGCTGCCCGAGGCCGCGAATCGCTGCGCGCACCTCGTCGAGCGAGCCATCCGCTGGAAAGAAGGTGTCGATGTGCTGCGCACCGAGGCGATCGACGGCGCCGCGATTGCCTGGCCCGCGCGCACCAGTGACGAGCGTCGGTCGCAGCGCGAGCACCGCCTCGAGCGACGGATCGTTGTAGCCGCCGACGCGCGGTAGGCGCGCGGTTTCCATTGGGTAGTCGCAGAAGCGACTCACGCCGACGACCTGCGCGCCGGCGCCGATCGCGAACAGTGTCTCCGTGGTGCTCGGCGCGAGCGAGACGATGCGCTGCGCAGCCCGCGGCCTCGGGTCACCAGCAGGCGGCGTGTCACCCGTAGACGCAGCGCTATCACGCGACGCGTCGCCGCACGCCGCACACAGGACGGCGAGCGCGATCGCCGCGGACAATCGGCGCGGGCCCGCGATCATGTCGACGACGACACGACGCGGACTCCCAACTGCCGATCGAAGCCGCGGCACGGCGCGCTCAGAACGGAATGTCGTCGTCGTTTCCACCACCGCCGCCGCCGCCGCCACCGCCGCCGAAGTCGTCGGGCGGGAAGTCGTCTGCGAACTCGTCGCCGCCGCCACCTTGCCCGCCGCCACCTTGGCCGCCGCCACCTTGCCCGCCGCCGCCCTGACCACCGCCACCGCGGCCGCCACCTTGGCCACTGCCGCCACCTTGGCCACCGCCGCCACGACCACCGCCGCCACCGCCGTAGCCGCCACCGCCACCTTCGCGACCGCCGCCGCCACCACCGCCGCCCTCACCGCGTCCGCCGCCGAGCAGCAGCACGTTGGTGGCGACGATCTCAGTGCTCGAGCGCTTGCCGCCGTCTTTGTCTTCCCACTGCCGCGTCTGCAGCCGCCCCTCGACGCCGATGCTGCGGCCCTTCGACAAGATCTTGTTCAGCGCCTCGGCCCGATTGCCCCACACCACGACCGTGTGCCACTCGGTCTTCTCTTGGCGCTGCTTGTTTTTGTCGACGTACGACTCGGTCGTCGCGATGCGCAGCCGCAGCACGGCACCGCCGCCCTGCGTGTATTTGAGCTCGGGATCCATGCCGAGGTTCCCGATCAGAATTACCTTGTTCATGCCTTCGGCCATGGTCGTCGTCTCGTTCGTTGCGTGTTGGCGGGCAGAAAGCAGGCGGCGATAGGTCGGCGCCATGCACGAGCGGAGCAGGCGGCGACGATGAGTCGGCGCCATGCGCAAGCGGAGCGGGCGGCGACGCATCGTCGGCGCCTGGTGCGAGCGGATCGGGCGGCGACGATACGATCGCCGCCCGGGCATATCAACGAGACGCAGCGGGCACGCTCGAACTGACGCGATTCTCGGCGCGCTCAGCGCGCGGCCGCCGCGTTCGGTACCGGCGCGTCGAGGCGCGCGCGGCACCAGCGCTCGGCTTCCTCCATCGACTGTGTCACCAGATGCTCGTGCGGGAGCGGCTGCAGCCAGAAGATCGCGGTGAGCAAGCCGCGAATGACGGCGTTAGACACGACGAACGCGGTCCCCGCAGTGTTTTCGCGCAGGACGCGCTCGTTCTCCCGTTGCCAGTCCGCTTGTTGCTTGCGCTGGCGGGCGTTCATGGCCGCACCCTTGCGCGCGTCGATCAGCACGGCGGCGCGCCCTGAGCGAACCCGAGCGTGGCGGCTGCTCTCTGCCAAGTAGTCGAGGAACTCCGCGTCGGTGTGCGGGCCATCGAACGTGACGCGGAAGATCCGCGGGTCGGAGAAGTCGAAGGAATACGCCATGCCTCACGCGTATGAAGAAAGTACGACGGATTGCCCGGTGGCTGAACGGGCCCTGCCCCGCGCTGCGATGAGAGCCAGCGCATCGAGAGCGTGAGCCGGCGCCGACGCGCCCCCACACCTCAGCGCTTGCTCGACGCTGCGCGTGCGACCGCGGGGCGCGCGACCGGGCGCGTGCTCTTCGCGACGCGACGCTCTTCGGCGCGAATCACCGCCGCGAGCTCCGTGACGAGCCGCTCGCGCTCGTACTCGTAGGTGCGCGGGCCGAGCTGCTCGCTC
>Ga0335397_10012348_pt1 | contig 10455 bp, 10 predicted proteins | sample MAT04_FD_205740 | JGI IMG/M metagenome (GOLD analysis project Ga0335397, IMG submission 205740) | Freshwater microbial communities from Lake Fryxell liftoff mats and glacier meltwater in Antarctica - MAT-04 (spades assembly) (version 2) ...
TTTAGACCAAATACAGCTGTACCCATGGAGCAATATCCTGTTTACACGCCAAATGGGCTGTGAGTGCGGGTTGTTGTTGATCCACAAACACAGAAACTCTTTCATTTTTATCAGTTGATTTTATCCAATATACTTTTCCCTTTACTACTTCCCGTTCAATTTTTTTATTTCTTTATCAAAGTCACTTTCATACTGCCGGTCTTGAATTACACGATACTTATCAAATTCCATTGCTGCTTTTAGCTTCGCTTCCAGCATGCTTACTTTTCCTTTATCGTTTAAAATGGGATAGCTGGATAGTTGTAAAAAACTGTTTAAAAATTTTGCCCAGTCTTGCATAGTGGTTACCATACCCCGTTGTGCATTGTTTTCAGCAAGGTCAAGGTAGGCAGTCACCATTCTGTTCAACTCTTTTATATGCTGCTCGTTTAAATAGTTTTTGGCAATCACAACATCTGTTTTTAAAATTTTCCCGTCGGGAGCTGCTTTCCAGGTTTTTAAGCCCATAAACAGTTTGGTGGCATCGGCTTCGGTGTAAATTATTTCGGCAGCAGTTTTGCCTGTTATGGCCTCCCGAATGCTTTCGGGACAATTTGTTTTGTACAGCTGCAAAAAAATCTTTGGTGGTATCACTGTCTTTATTGTAATCTATACTTAAGGCATAGATGTCGGTTATTTTTTGATAAAACCTGCGTTCGCTGGCCCGTATTTCCCTGATCCGCTCCAGCAGTTCATCAAAATAATCCTTACCAAAATTTTTGCCTTGTTTAATGCGTTCATCATCCATTACAAAACCTTTAATGATAAACTCCTTGAGGGTACCGGTAGCCCAAATGCGAAACTGGGTTGCCTGACTACTGTTAACCCGGTAACCTACTGCAAGAATTGCATCCAGCATATAAAACCTGGTATCGTAGTTTTTACCATCTGCGGCAGTTGTCCGGAAATTCCGGATAACTGAAATTTCAATCAATTCTCCTTCTTTAAAAATATTTTTAAGGTGCTCATTAACGGTTCTTACATCTACGCCAAATACTTCGGCCATACGCTTTTAGCTGAGCCAGAAAGTTTCGTTTTCAAAAATCACTTCTACCTTTACTTTTCCTTGCGGAGTTGTATAAAATATAAGCTAATTGTTTTCTTCACTCATGATGTTCATTAAATTATTAAAAGCATAATGGAGCTAATTTTTGGAAACAAGCCTTGCGTCCTACGGTGTTTCTATCTTGCATGGGGTCTCCCCTTTTATCGCCGACTATCCACGGCTGCAATTCGTTCTCTTTTTTTCTCGATGGAAGAAACTATTTCCTCCGATTTGTTTACGTCGCTTTCATTATAGGTGGCTAGCAAAGGAATATTCAGCAGGTTTTGAAGTTTCACCAGGGTTTCCAGTGTCAGGTTTTCTTTACCGCTTACAATTTTATTGATTTGCTGCGGGCTTACACCCATTTTATTTGCAAGGTCTTTTTGCGACCACCCCACCTCCTCTAATTTCACCAACACTTTCAACGCTATTTGCTTCGATTCATGCAGCATATCCCTGTTTCTCATCCGCTCTTTAACGCTTTCAACGGTGGGTGTCTTTTCGTAGGATACCAGCTTTAAAAAGTTTTCTTTGTTGCTCATGATTGCTCGGTTAAAAATTCATAAAATGAATCTGAATCAGAAACGCCGTTTTCTTTCAGGAAATTTCGGCATATTTCAATTTTTTTCAGTTCGTGTGGTGTATGGGGGCGGTCTTGCATCAGGTGTGTAAACTTTATAGCTCCCCCGGTTATTACAAAGCAATTCTTTTCTATCCGTAATGCATAAATCCTTAAAAAATTCTTCCTGCCTTTTTGTTTCGATAATTCAAGCATTCGGTATTCACTGTTGTTAAGCGGCCTGAAAAATTCGTCAAGTGTTTTACCCATATTGTGTGCCAGCTCATAAAGTGTATTATCAATATCCGTTGCATTGTCAATTATCACTTTTACTATCGCCTCTTTGGTTTTGTTTCCCGGAATATCTGCCAGGTTGTGAGAAACAAACCCGTATAGATAGGAAACGTTGTTCCAGTCGTTCAATAATCTGTCAAGTTCATTTTCGTCTTCATTGTCATAATGAAAGGAATATAACTTATCATCAAATATAGGTACGATTTTCATAAAATCAACTTATAGGTTTATTTTTTACTGTTTTCTAATGCGAACCTTCATCCGGATGGGGCGTCTCCCGATAGTGTCACTGTCTTTATTGTAATCTATACTTAAGGCATAGAAGTCGGTTATTTTTTGATAAAACCTGCGTTCGCGGGCCCGTGTTTCCCTAATCCGCTTAAGCAGTTCATCAAAATAATCCTTGCCAAAATTTTTGCCTTGCTTTAGGCGTTCATCATCCATTACAAATTCCTTAATGATAAACTCCTGGAGGGTATTGGTAGCCCAGATACGAAACGCTGTGGCCTGGGTGGAATTTACCCGGTAGCCAATAGCTAACACAGCTTCAAGGCGGTAAAATTCTATACTGCGGTTACATTTCTTTTCCCTTCTTTTTGCACTGTTTCCAAAATGGAAACAGTTGCCTCTTTTTGCAGTTCGTTCGTATTGTAAATATTGGTAAGGTGCTTGCTAATGGCCGGCACTGCAACCGCAAATAATTGCACCATTAGTTTTTGGGTAAGCCAAAAGTTATCGTTGTTAAAAAATACCTCTACATGTACATTGCCTTGTGGCGTACTATATAAAATAATTTTTTTTAAACTTCTCATTCGCTGGCGCCATTTATTGCTGGAAACAAGCTTTGCATCAGCCCTTTTTCTGTTTTACTGGGGGGGCACTTTTATGGCTGTTGTAAAGTAAGCAGGAACCCCCGTATTTATGCCGCAACAACTACTAACAGTACAAGGGTGCGACGCAAGGATGCCTAATAGTAGCACAAAAGCTAAGGACAAAAAAGTTGTAAGTAATAAGTTTTAAGCAGCCACGAAGTTGGCCTGGTTTAAATAAAGAAAAATGAACCATAACCATGCGAAAGGCCGAAATAAACAACACTAGCGCACGTAAATACACCGGGTCAATTCTTTTGAAGAAACTATTAATCAGTTATTCTCGATTTATGTAAAATTGCTTCGATTACCGTAAAACTTCGTAGACTGAAAATGCAATTAGCCAATCATTAAAATATATACACCTAAGATTAAGCCTATTGAAAGTGGTGTTATTGCATAGTTTAATATGCTGTGGATTTTTTAATCTTTCCTTTATTAAATTTTTAAAGCGGGAGGGCCACCCTCCGATTGTGTTTGTATCCTCAATAAAATTTACCAGTTGTAAGAGTGATGCAAATGCATCATTCGTGTAATTAATAACCATTGTAGCTATTGCGGATGTTCTGGTGCGCCTGGTGCATGGTAACCATTCCGCTTTTGCGACTACTCTCTATTAAACTGGTCAATTGATCTTCAGTTAATGGTTTGCCAGGGAGATGGTGTTGATCGGTATTATCTATCAATGATAATTTTAGATGATTTTGCTGTGCAAAGGCCAGCAGTTTAGTTACCTCTTCCTGGCTGGTATTTTCTAATTGTAAAAGCATAAGTAAAAGTAAGTTTTTTATTTCTTATGATTTTAACATTGGTAAGTGCGTTCACCATCAAAATCGTTTCCGAAACAGTTGCATTCGAACCCTCAACCGAACGTAAATAAAATTGGTGCTGGTCTTTTACAAAACCAACACCAATACGGTCACCAATTACCATGCCCCAACATCTACCAAATATGACACCTTCTCTTTTCACCCAAATCCAAACTATCACAAGGCTTTATGTCAAACGCTGTGTAAAAATGCGGGTTATTCATCAGCGGGCTGTTTACACGCCAGATGGGTGGTGCGTTTGGGTTGTTGTTGATCGACAAACGCAGAAATTGATCTTTCATTTTAACCCGCCAAATATGGGCAACGGAGGTAAACGGTACAAGTGAGATCTCTTCTACTTCTTTCAATGGAACACGTAAAAAAGACAAATAATTATCACAACGATGCCGGGATATAGTCCCCTGCCCGTTCACAAAAAATTCTTTAACGCAACAAAGTAACCGACCCGGCCATTGGCTTTCGGCCCAGGTTGGGGTTAATAAGGTAGTAGTAGGTGCCAACCGGTAAAACGGCGCCGTTTAAAGTGCCGTTCCATGGCGTGGGATAGCCCGTAGAAGTATACACCAAACTGCCCTGCCGGTTGAAGACCTGGACGGTGCAATTAGGGTACGAATTAAGGTAATTGATGACCCATGTATCGTTGATACCATCGGCATTTGGGGAAAAGGCGTTGGGTACGAGCGGTATCTTTAGCACTTTTACCAATACTGTGTCGCTGGCGCGGCAACCGGCAGCAGTGGTAACGGTTAGGGTATACTGCACGTCGGCCACGGGCGTGGTTTGCGGCTGCAAAAGCGTTGGGCTGTTAAGGTAAGTGGCAGGGCTCCATTTGTACGTAAGGCCGGCGCCCGATGCAACGGCCTCCAGCCTGGCGCTGCCACCTTCCAGCACAAAAAAGTCGGATCCTGCATTGGCGGTGGGCAGGGTAAAAACGGTCATTACAGTACTAGCCATGTCGCTGCAACCCTTACCTGTAGTGTAGGTGTAGGTAAGGCGGTGGTTGCCCGCGCCTGCAACTGACGGCTGAAAAACCCCGGATCTGTCAATTCCGTTTCCGGTAAAAAAGCCGCTGCCGCTATTGCCCAATGTTTCGCGGGCCGTGGTGATGGCAAATGGTGGCTGGTTGAAACATACGTTATTGACAGCGCTAAAAATAACGGTGGGGTTAGGGTTAACCATCACCTCCTGCACTACTTCGTCCACACACGATACACCCGAATAAGACCGCATTTTTATGCGAAAACTACGGGCAGCCAAGCCGCCAAATACCGGGTATTGATGGCTGTATAGCTTGCTTTGTTTGGTATCGGTATCGGTATCAAAAGCAGTGGGTTGGTTTAGCAAATCCCACCATATTTCAATACGGGTTATGTTTCCAAAATCGACTAACGAGGTATTGGTTATCTGTACCGCACTGTTATTGCAGAGACTATTGCTGTTGGCCACCGTAAAACCAGCTTTGGGAACGGCGCCGTTAACGGTAAAAATTTTGATTACACTATCGGTGCAACCCCTGGCACTTACCACCTTTAGTTGTACATTATAGTTGGCTGCAGCGGTATACCGGTGCGTGGGGTTGGCCTGGGTAGAAGTATTGCTGCCTGCCCCGGCGGCATCGCCAAAATTCCATTGGTAGGTAAAGGGCCTGCTGCCACTGTCGGCCGTGTAGGTGCTATCGGTAAAAGTGGCAAAGGCATCGCGCAAACAAATGTCGGGCATAGTAAACGCTACCGCAGGTTTGGGGTAAACCGGTATGGTAACGCTATCGGTAGAGTAACAGCCGGGGTTGGTTTTAAATGCTGTTCGTACAGCGTATTTTTGAAGGCTAATGCCAGTGCCATTGTTGCTGGTAGTGGCCACCGGGTTGGCTATGTTGCCCGCCGACAGACCCGTTGCGGGCAACCACGAATACACATAATTGGGGTTGGGCGATACCCCGAGTTGTACGGAACTGCCGGGGCAAAACCCCGCGCCGCCCAGTCCTGCAACCGATGGCGGCATATCAGTATAAATTTGTACGTTTTTAATGGAATGGTTGTCGCGATAACCGCCCGTGCTGGCGGTAAAACCAAGGTAGCCGGCAAAATCAAACTTCTGGTTGCCCGTTACATATTTAGTACCATCTACCGAAACGGTTATAAGCCCATCATCATATTCAATCAGCGCACTATGATACTTGCCGTCCACAATAAAGTTTAGTTGCCCGGTGTTGATTGTGGTGGGTTGCGATACGCATTCCTGATAACCCTGCCCGTAGCGGATCTGTAGCTTTGGCATATCGGTGTGTGAAGCACCCCCGCTAAAAGGAATGCAGTTATTCCATGTGTCAAAGCAAATTTTGAGGCCATTGGCCGTCGCCGGTATACCCAGTCCTCCGCCCGTTACAAAACCCGTGGGTGGCACGTCTAAAAAACAAAATGCCAGCCCATCTGCTCCATTACCATCAAAAATCCTGAAGTCAAATCGGGCCTTCCACTTGCTACAAAGCGACAGGTTGATGGGCTGCTGGTAAAAAATGGCACCGCTTGAGCCATTGGTAGGGCAAACAACCACCTCGCTGTTAGTATTGCCAGTTAGGTTGCCCACATAAGCGGCGCCGCTAAGTGCCCAGCCGGTAGTATTTACCGGCGTACCCTCCAGGCTGGCAAACACAAAGGTTTGTGCTTTAAGGTTACAGACAGCTCCAACAAAAACCAGAAGAAGCATAACCCGCAAACAATATTTGTAATGGCGCATGGGAATTTTAAGGCAGGTGTAAAATTATGCAGGCACGCTACGTACTTACTAAGGTTCGAATATAAGGGTAATAAACCGAAATAGTTGGGTGGAGGCGTGCTACTGCGGGTTGCTTTACATTGCCTCACGTCCTGCTGGGGTTTTCTTACATAGCCTTGTGCAATGGCTAACGGACCCCGGTATTTCATTTCAACTCAAAAAATTTACTGCACCTGCTTTTAAAAACCTACACTGCCGTAATGATTAACCCCGGCGGGATGTGCACATATCGAACCGAAAATTGAATCGGCGTTTAACCTGATGTTTTTTTGGGACGAGCTGAAGGTAATCTATTAAACATCCTTGTGTCACACCCCCGATGGCATCGGGGTACCGCAGTTTTTTAGGCAGCTTTTTTTTGCCAGATTTTAAGGCTTAAAACCCTTACGAGATAGGGTTTCCGTCGTATGTAACCTTTGCTTAAGCTAACGCAAATACGTCTATCGGAACAACCGTAGCAAAAGCATAGATGTACAATTAACCGGGTAGGGGTTTTTATTGATCCACAAACGCAGAACTATCGTTACATTCTGAAAACCATTAACTTTATAAAAACTGAGAGAATGAAAGCGTCAGTAAAATTAACAGCTGTTTTTGAGGAAGCTCCTGAAGGTGGATACATCTCGTATATTGAAGAAATTGCCGGCGTAAATTCGCAGGGAGAGACTTTGGATGAGGCAAAAATTAATTTGGCCGAAGCCCTTGAAATGATAATAGATACGCAACGAATGCTTTCGCGCCATGAACAGCAAAACAAAACCATCATCAGGGAAAACCTGGAACTGGTCTGATGAAAACATCCAACTTCATCCGGTATTTGAATCAAAACAACTGCTTGTTAATAAGACAAGGAGGAAATCATTCTATTTTTAAAATAGTTTGAATAAGAAAGTAACTTCTATACCCAGGCATAAAGAAGTTAAAAACAATCTTGTGAAGAAAATTTGTAAAGACCTTGAAATTACGGTTCCCGAAAGTCTTCGATAGACTTCTGCCTTCCTATCGTTCTTCACTAACAAATTGTTATAGAAATAGTAGCAGGTGCAGAATCCCTGAAATGGAGTTTAAATGGGTTAAATAAATATATTTTAGATGGCAAAGTTTATTACTACAACTGAAATATCTTTTTTTATAGAGAAACTACTAAAAGATGCAAAAAATACATTGTCCTTATTACACCTTACGTTGAAATACCTCCCAGACTTTAACAAATTATTGAACGAAAAGCTGCCGAAGGATCAATTTCAATAGCGTTAGTATGTAGAGAAGCCGAACTTCAAGTGAGCGCAAAAGAATGGTGTTTACGCAATAATATAAAAGTTTATGACAAAAAGACTTTACATGCAAAATGCTACTTAAATGAATCCTTTTCAATAATTGCCTCCATGAACTTATACCATTATTCAATGGTAAACAATATAGAATTTGGTGTACTTTTTAATAAAGATGAGGATGAAGAAAATTACAACTTAATCCTGAATGAATTTTCATTCCTGAAAGAAGAACTCCAAAATCCAATTGAAATAATAACTCTTATTAAAATTGTAGAAGAATGCGAAATAGTGGATGTTAGGTTAGTTTACCATTAATCGACAAATAATAATTATTTACATTTGGTTGATGCCGAACAAAAGTATCTTTCAATTAAAATAGGCGATAAAGTTAAATTGCAATCAATTGAGTATGAAGATAAATTAAAAGAGTTAATAAATAATTACGCAATATATACAGGAGAAAATATAAATGGAAAATGGTTTACTTTTAATCCGTATCCTAATCGTTAGGTATCTTTTAAGTCCTGCCCGGGTCTCCTACCCCGAGCTTTGTGAGCGGAAGGAACCCCGACATTATTGGTAACCCAATGACCTAAATGTACAAGTGAGTGACACAACAATGCCCCCATGAAAACCAAATGCCAGTCCCCCAAAAAATCCATTTCCCCTACCAAATATGTATCCTCTTCGCTTCAGCCAAATACAAACTATCACCCGGCTTTACACCAAACGCTGTATAAAAATGCGGGTTGTTCATTAGCGGGCTGTTTACACGCCAAATGGGTGGTGCGTGTGGGTTGTTGTTGATCCACAAACGCAGAAATTCTTCTTTCATTTTTACCCGCCAAATAAGGGCAACGGAGGTAAAGAACCGCTGATCGGGCGTGTAGCCGCCAAGCTTTGTGGTGTCGGCCCCCTCTTTGGTTAGTTTAAAAGCATCGTACGCAATGGCAACGCCGCCTATATCGGCTGTATTTTCACCAACCGTCAGTTCGCCTTTTACGTGTACCGTATCCAGCACGGTAAAGGTGTTGTACAGGTTAACCACCTGTTGTGTTTTGGCTTTAAACTTTGCATAGTCTTGTTTTGTCCACCAGTCTTTCACGTTGCCTTCTTTATCAAACTGTGCGCCCTGGTCGTCAAAGGCATGTGTTATTTCGTGACCAATTACCATACCGATGCCGCCATAGTTAAACGCATCATCGCCATTGACATCAAAATACGGTGGTTGTAAAATGCCTGCCGGAAACACAATTTCGTTGGCAGAGGGATTGTAATACGCCGTAACGGTGGAGGGTGTCGTAAACCATTCGCTGCGGTCGACCTGCTTATTGAGTTTTGCTAATTGAAAGGCATATTGGTTGGAAGCAGTTGCTACTACATTTTCAAAGTGTTTGCCCTTAGTTATGGTTACGTTGTTATAGTCTCTCCATTTGTCGGGGTAGCCAATTTTTTTGGAGATGGCAAACAGTTTTTCCTTTGATTTTTGTTTGGTGCTGTCGCTCATCCAATCGAGGTTGTCTATGCGCACAGCCATTGCTTTCTGTAGATTGTTTACCAAATCCAACATACGTTTTTTGGCTCCTTCGCTAAAATATTGTTGTACGTATATCTGCCCGAGTGCCTCGCCCAGCGATCTGTCTACGGCGCTTGCCATGATTTCGCCACGTGCCTTTTGCACCGCCTGGCCCGAGATTACCTTGTTCAACTTAAACGCAGCATCAACAAAAGGCTTGCTTAATACATCGGTGTAGTTATTAACCAGGTAAGCTTTCAGGTATAGTTTCCAATCGCCGATGGGGACAGATTTTAAAGCCGCATTCAGCTTGTCGTAATAAGCGGGTTGCGCCACATCAATAGAATCTGTTTTGGCACCCATGTCGTTCAGCACTTTTGACCAACCAATGTTTGGCTGGCGCTTTGCCAGCGCTGCCACCGACATTTTATTGTAGTTGGCGTTTACATCGCGGGTCTCAACATTGGTTCGGTGCGACGCTGCCAGTTGTTTATCAATGTTGTAAACAATGGTTGCATTTTTAGTGGCGGTGGTGGTATCGCTGCCGGTAAGGGCAAACAGTTTGCCCAAAAATGTCTTGTAAGCTTGTTGAATAGCAACGCTTGTAGCGTCAGTTTTAAAATAATAATCCCGCTCGGGCAAGCCAATGCCTGCCTGGTAAAGATGGGCAATGTTCAGGTTGCTGTTTTTATTATCGGCACCCACACTAAACCCAATAATGGAACCGTTGTTTGCTTTTGCCTCGTCGGCTACAAACTTTAAAAGAGACGCCACATTGCTGATGCTGTCAATGCGCTGGAGCAGTGGTTTAATGGGTTCGTAACCGCGCTGGTTTATGGTAACGGTATCCATACCTGAAGCATAAAAATCACCCAGTTTTTGTTCAATGCTTCCGGGTGCATTATTGGCTTTTGATACACTGTCCAATATGCGCTGTAACCGCAGCCGTTGCGGGTAGTTCATAAACATGTAAGCACCCACACCCGATTGCGATGGCGGGATTTGCGCACTGTCGTACCATTTTCCGTTTATGTGCATAAAGAAGTTATTGCCGGGGCTGATGGAGGAGTCGATGCCCTGTATATCAGCAACCGGTTGTGCTGATTTGTTTTGGCAGGCTGCTATGGTAATAAAGGTGGTTAACAGAAGGAGAAGTGTTTTCATGATGGGGTGTGGGTTGTGGGGTGATGAAGGGTTGGGTTTTGGTTGGTTGAAGTTAGGGGTTTTGTTTGCTTTTTGGCGATGGGTGGGTGG
>Ga0335397_10012355_pt1 | contig 10450 bp, 7 predicted proteins | sample MAT04_FD_205740 | JGI IMG/M metagenome (GOLD analysis project Ga0335397, IMG submission 205740) | Freshwater microbial communities from Lake Fryxell liftoff mats and glacier meltwater in Antarctica - MAT-04 (spades assembly) (version 2) ...
CAGCGGGCGAGATGTAGAGATTCTGCGCCAGCTTTTCGAGGTCGCGGACATGACGGTCCGGCGCGACCAGCCAGCCCAGTCGCCAGCCGGTCATGTTGAAATATTTCGAGAAACTGTTCACCGAGAACGCGTCGTCCGTGTGTGCCAGCACAGTTTCCGCTTTGCGTCCATAGTTGAGCCCGGAGTACGTTTCATCCGATATCAGCACGCCATTGTGTGCAGCGACGCAATCCACGATGCGCTTCAGTTCGCCCTGACGCACGCTGGTGCCGGTCGGGTTCGACGGACTGGCGACGAGCACGCCTTTGGTCTTCGCCGCCCAGGCGCGATCAATCAAATCAGCCGTGAACTGATAGCGCTCCTCCGGCCCAACGGCAATCGTGCGCGGAACACCCTCCATCACGCGCACGAAGTGGCGATTGCACGGGTACGATGGATCGGTGAGCAGAATCTCGTCATCGCGATTGACGATGAGCGCACAGGTCAGGAGTAGCGCCGCCGAGCCGCCCGCGGTGACGATGATGCGCTCCGGCGCGATGTCGAGCCCGTGAATGCGTTTGTAGTGCCCGCTGATCGCCTCGCGCAGCGGTCGAATACCCAGCGCGCTGGTGTAATAAATCTGTCCACTCGCGAGCATCGTCTGCGCGGCGTCGACCACCGGTTGCGGCGTCGGAAAATCCGGTTCGCCGATTTCCATGTGGATGATGTCGCGACCCTCTGCTTCCAGCGCACGTGCATGCGTTGCGATCTCCATGACGTGGAAGGGTTCGATGTGTTTGAGGCGATTGGCGAGCATGGAGGGCGTGCGAGTTGAGAGCGAGTGCTGCGCTAGGGCTGCGGGAACTTGAGCTGTACAAGCAAGACCTGCCAGCGAGCGTCGCGATGATACTTTTTAAAGATTGGCCAGGCTGGCAAGAGCATGATTTGAGGCTCGTGGTGGCTCGCTAATGCCATCGCATGTTGAAAGAAGGCTTCGACGTCGGGGCCACCGCTTTCGACATACATACGAATGTAGTGTTGCGAGCCAGGCGCAGCACTGGCTGACTCCGCATAGCGAGCACACAGCGCGCGTGCTTCGTCCAGCGCACCCTGTGCAGCCAGAGCGTATGCAGCGTGCATCACAATGCTGATCGAACTAGGGTACTGCGTCAGCGCCTTTTGCGAAACACTGGCGGCAGCTTTGACATCGCCCGCTATTTCCAGAATCGAACACAGCATTTCCTGAAGCAACGATGAATCGCCCAATACTCTGCGGCCCTCTTCGACGCAACGCAGCGCCTCGTCCGTTCGGCCGGCACACGCCAAAGCCAGCGCATAGTAATAACGTGCGGGCGGCGCCAACGGGTCTAGCGAAAAGACGTGAGCATACGTCTGCACGGATTGATCAAACTGGCCGAAACATAGCTGGATGAACGCCAAACGACCATTCACGCCAGCATGGTTGGGAGCCAACGACACCGCCCTTTGTGCGCGCCGCAATGCCTCAGTCCACTGGAGTGAATCGTTGATCAGCATGTAGGCAGAAAGCGATAGAGCCTGCGCGTTGTCGGGGTCGAGAGCGAGCGCGCGTCGCAGCGCCTCGGATATGGAGCCAACGCCCTCATGCGTCGCCGCGTCGGTGAATGCAGCGCGACGCGAATAGCGGACCATCGCGAGCACGAACCAGGCGTCGGCATGGTCAGGCGCGAGTTCCGCAGCGCGTTGCGCCAGCGTTTCGGCATAGGGCAGGTTATCCGGCGCTTGCGTGACATTGAGCCCGCGCGCCTGATCTATCAGGCTTTGCGCCTGTGGGCTGATCGACGGCATTGAAACGGGTGCAGCCGCGAGTGCGGGCACGCCAGGTTTTAACGAGCGCAGCATGATGTCGATTAGCGCATCCTGCAATTCTCGACGCTCGCTGCTCGCGAAGGTGAACGCGTGACTCCACAGGTGCGTGCCGTCGCTACCGAGAATGAGCTGAGCGGTGACACGCAGGCGATCACCGACAATTTGTACGCTGCCCTCAAGTAGAGCGTCGACTGAAAGCTCGCTCGCGATACTGCGCACATCGAGCGCCATGCCCTTGAAGCGAAAGCTTGACGTGCGCGCGATTACGCGAACGTCGGGCACCCGCGTCATTGCGTCGATGATGTCTTCGGTCAGTCCGTCGCACAGCGCTTCGTTATTGCTCTCGCCGGTGAAGTTGGCGAGCGGCAACACAGCGATTCTCGGCAAATCAGGCAACCCCGCTGGGGTTGATCGGCGGATGATTGGCGTGTAGCCACCGCGCTGAATCTCAAATCTAAGGCTACTGCTGCGGCCCTCGTCGGCGTAGTAGCGATCAAGTAGTTCGCGCAAACGATTGACCGACACGCGTACGATGCCATCCGTTGCGGAGTCATAGGTGGCCGCATCGCGACTGAACACGTCGAGTGCGATGGCGCTTTCTTTCAAGCGCCCAGCGTGCCCTGAGCGCTTGCTGTCGATCAGGTAACGCAGCAGATCGCGAGCGCGAGCAGAACGCGCGAACGTGCGGCTGTCGAGCGCACGATTAAGCTCTGCGGTGATCAGCGATTCGCTGGGATCTATTGGCATCCGGTACTTTGATTTTGCAACGTGTGCAAACTTACTTTGTTATGTCCGGATTTTCCTTCTTTTTGGTTTCCTGGCGCGAAGTCGCGATGCGATAGCTAGCGCAAAGAGAGACTAAGGTGACCGTGCTCGCTGGCCCATGCCGAGAGCCGACGGTCAGGATCGACGACTATTGGCGTATCAACCGCCTGCAACAGCGGCAGGTCGTTGATCGAATCGCTATACGCAGTGCTGGCGTAGTCCGTAAGCGTCTCGCCACGCGCGGCGAGCCAGGCGTGCAATCGCACCACCTTGCCATCGCGCATATTGAGCGTGTCCTGGGTGCGCCCAGTAAATTTACCGTCGATCAGTTCCGGCTCGGTGGCGATCAGATTCTCAATCTTGAGGTGGCGCGCTGTCAGTTCGGTGATGAAGCGATTGGTGGCGGTGGTCATGACGACCAGATCGCCCGCGTTGATGTGATGCTGCACGAGTGCCTGCGCGACAAATGGAACGCGATGGATGATTTCGTTGACCAGAAAGTCCTGTCGCAAAGACTCCCAGTCCTCAGGCGCACGGCCTCTTAGCATGCTGACATAAAACTCGCTGAACACTTGCGTCGACACCGTTCCCGCCCGATAACGCTCGTCCATGTCCGCATTGCGTGCTGAAAATGAAGTACTGTCGAGCACGCCCCGCTGAACCAGAAAGTTGCACCACAACACATCGCTGTCGCCGCTGAGCAGCGTGTTGTCGAGGTCAAACAGCGTGAGTCTGGGTCGCGCGCTCATTTCTATGAGCCTTGGTCGCACGTCCATTGCCGTCAGGCGCTGCGCAAATGCCAGGCCTTCGGACGACAGAACGTCTGAACGCCGTAGGTCGAGAGCGTCAAACCAATGCCGGAGTCACCGTAGCCGCTCCACGGCAATCGCGGACTCACCCGGTCGCAGCAATTCCAGTAAACGCTACCTGCATTCACGCGCGAAAGGATACCGCGCGCACGCGCCTCGTCGGGTGTGAACACGCCTGCCGTCAAACCGTAACGCGTGTCGTTCATTAACGCTACGGCTTCCTCGTCTGAGGTGACTTTCTGAATACCGATGATCGGCCCGAAGCTCTCTTCGCGCATCAATTCCATCGTGTGATTGACGTTGGAGAACACTGTGGGCATGTACCAGTTGCCAGGCTCAGGCAAACGATGACCGCCAACGTGCAGAGTTGCGCCTTTGCCGGTTGCGTCCTTGACCTGGGCGTCGAGAACGTCGAGCTGCGCTGCGCGCGTCATGGCACCGATGTAGGTGTCCTCGCTCATCGGATCACCCACTTTGAACGTTTTCACCTCGGCAATGAAGTGCTGCAAAAACTCATCATGAATCGATTCATGAACGTAGATGCGCTCCACTGAGCAACAGCTTTGCCCAGCGTTGTACATCGCACCATCAGCGAGCGAAAGCGCTGCATTTTTTACGTTCGCATCGGGGCAAACGTAGGTTGGATCCTTGCCGCCCAGCTCCAGTTGCAGCTTGAGCATGCGTGGGCCGACGGCGCGGGCAATGCTTGCACCCGTGGCATAGGAGCCGGTGAAAAAGAATCCGTCGATACGTTCGCCGAGCAGTGCGGCGCCAACGTCGCCTTTGCCAGTGAGGGGAATGAACACTTCTTTGGGGACGCCTGATTCGTGCAGCAGTCGCGCAATGGCGAGGCCCGTCAACGTCGCAAATTCAGACGGTTTGTAGAGAACGGCGTTGCCCGTTAGCAGCGCCGGAACGAACACATTGCCACCGACAAACCACGGGTAGTTCCACGCTGAAATATTGGCGACGACACCGAGCGGCATCTGCTCAATCTGCTCGCACATGCCGCCTTCGTTGAACACGGTCGTGGTTTGCGTTGCGCCATCAACTGCGCCAAGGAAAAAATCAATGCGCCCGAGCAGGCCATTCAATTCATTTCTCGACTGCTTGATCGGTTTCCCGGTTTCCTGCGTCAACGTGCGTGCGAGCGATTCAAGGTCCCGCACGACAAACGCGCGGAAACGCTCAATACAGGCTTTGCGTTCTGCGATTGGCACAGCGCGCCAGCCGGGCTGCGCGATGCGCGCCTTAGCAGCTTTTGAGGCGACTGTGATCGCGTCGTCACAGGGGACGTCGGTGATGGGCGCGCCGGTTGCGGGATCGATGATCGTGAGTGTGTTCATAAAATCTCAGGGTAGGGTGGGCACCCCGTGCCCACGCGTTTGCTCGAGGTGAAGCGGTGGGCAAAGGCTGCCCACCCTACGCGGCTACATCGCCGCCAAAAATAAACGCTCGAAATCTGAACTCGTGCAAGGTCGTGGGTTGGTTTGGTGGCAGATGTCTTTCGTCGCGATATCGACCAGGCGCGGTAAGTCGGAAGACGTGACACCGCGCGCAGCAAGGCCGCCTTCAATGCCTACTTTTGCCTTGAGCGCCTTAAGCCACGGCACAAATGCGCTGCCCCCACCGGGCACCCGACACACATGCGCCAACTCATCAAATTTCGCCGGAACCACTTCAAAATTCCACGCCAAAACAGTGTCGATCATCAACGCATTGGCAAGACCGTGATGCAGGTCGCGCACTGCGCCCAGAGCGTGCGCGCAGGAATGCACCGCGCCCAAATCTTTCTGGAAAGCAATCGCCCCCATCATCGACGCCATCATCATGTCGCTGCGCGCTTGCAAATTGCCTGGTTCTTTGACCGCCGTAACCAGCGCGGCAGCGGCGATTCGTGTGCCCTCCAGCGCGATGCCGTCGCACAGCGGGTGATACGCGGGCGAGAGATAGCTCTCGATGTTGTGGGTCAACGCGTCCATGCCCGTCGCTGCGGTTATCGCGGCGGGCAAGCCCACCGTGAGTTCGGGGTCAGCAAACACGCATTTGGCGAGAATTTTTGGGCTGAAAACGACACGTTTCAGGTGGGTATCGTTTTCACTGACGACTGACGAGCGCCCGACCTCCGAACCTGTGCCAGAAGTGGTGGGCAAGGCGACAAAGTAAGGCAACGCTTTTGTGATGGGCCGCACCTGCGGGTGATCCCAAACGTATTCCAGAATATCGCCTTCGTGTCTTGCCGCGACGCCGACGATCTTGGCCACGTCTAGCGCCGCACCGCCACCAAAGCCAATCACGCAATCTGCGTTGTGCGCTTTGAACGCTGCGGCACCATCCATGACTTGCGAGCAGGTGGGGTTGCCAAAGACACCGGAATAGACGGCGACATCAAGGCCGCTCAAGAGAGAGCGAAATTCAGCCAGCACGGGCAGTGCACCCAGCGCTTTATCAGTCACGATCAGCGGGCGCTTGCAGCCTTGCTCACGCAAGTGATCGGCGACCAGTTTGCGTGCTCCAACGCCAAACTTGATCGCGGTGGGGAATGAAAAAGAGGTGATAGTCATGGTCTAAATAATTTCAAAATAGCGTTTCAGTTCCCAGTCGGTGACTGCGTCTTGCCACTGTCGGGACTCCCAATCACGCGTCGCCGCGAAGTGGTCAACAAAGGTATCGCCTAGCCAATCGCGCGCAATGTCAGAGGCGCGGAAGTTTGTTGTGGTCTCAAGTAGCGTTCGCGGCGCGCGAGGAATGTTCTCTGCGCCCTGATTGGTACCCGTGATTGGCGGGGCGGTGAGCTTCAGTCCTCTTTCGACGCCGTGCAGACCCGCTGCAATGACAGCAGCCATTGCAAGGTAGGGATTTACGTCCGCGCCGGGGCAGCGTGTTTCAAGGCGAGTGGCTTTGGGCGAACCTGCAATCACGCGGAAGCTGGCGGTACGATTGTCAAGACCCCAGGTCGGTTTCACCGGTGCCCAGAAACCATCGACCAGACGTTTGTAGCTGTTGATTGTCGGCCAGAACATCGGCGCAAATTCCATGAGGCACGCGACCTGTCCGGCAAGATAACTCTCGAAGACTTTGCTCATCGACCGCGAATTTTTTGCATCGTAGAAGAGGTTCTTTTTGCCGTCGGAAAGGCTTTGATGAATGTGGCCACTACAGCCAGGAAGCTGTTGACTCCATTTCGCCATAAAGCTTGGCATGATCCCGTAACGCTTGCCGATTTCGCGTGCGCCGGTCTTGAACAGGATCGCACGATCCGCTTGCTCGAGCGCGGAGCCGAAGGCTATGGCGACTTCATACACCCCGGGGCCGGTCTCGGTATGCAAGCCCTCAATCGGCACTCCAAACGCGAGCATGTCATCCATCAGCGCGTTGAAAAATTCACGGTTATCTGCCATGCGGAGCAGCGAATAGCCGAACATGCCCGGCGTCAAATTGGTCGGCCCAACGCCCTTTTTCTCTGCCCATGTTTGCGGCGTTTCCAGAAAGTTGAACCACTCGAATTCCATACCAGCCATTGGCTGAACGCCCAGCTTTTCGGCGCGTTTGAGCACGCGCTTGAGTGTTTGCCGTGGGCAGATCGGTGACGGGGAACCATCCGGGTTGACGAAGTCACCCAGAAAGAAATCAACGTTGTTATCCCACGGCACTTTGCGGTGTGTGCCGAGATCAAGGCGCGCCAGCGCATCGGGGAAGCCGTGCTGCCAGCCGGTGACGGTCGTGTTGTCGTAGCAAACGTCCTGCGAGTCCCAACCAAACACCACGTCACAGAAACCAAAGCCACCATTGGGATGCGGCTGCGCAGCACCGAGGAATTTGTCCTTGTGCAGATACTTGCCACGCAACACGCCGTCGATGTCGCTAACCGCGACTTTGACTTTGTTTGCGCTGGACTTGCGGATGGCGGCGACAGTGGGGTGCTCATTGTCGTTGCCTTCTCTCGAACGGGTTGCCATAGATGTCTTTCTGAGTTAGCAAGCAAGCGTTAAAAATCGCGTGTCATCCTGAGCCACAAGCGAAGGATCATGTGGCATCGCGACGGTTTTGGCAGTGGCAATAACCTTGGCATACAACCTGATCCTTCGCTTTTCGCTCAGGATGGCAGACTGCGCAAAGATTTGTCGCCCGTCGCCGCTGGCGCGCCCGAAGGTATGCCCAAATCTTGCAGCGCCAATGCAACCGCGTGTACGGCCTGCTCAATTTCCAACGACGAGATCGCTCCGATACAGCCGACACGGAAAGTTTCTACCTGCGTGAGCTTACCGGGGTACAGGATAAATCCGCGCGCTTTCGCCGCGTCGTAGAAACGCTTGAAGTCATAGTTCGGATGCGCAGGAGCGTGAAACGTGACGATGATCGGAGCCTGAATTGCAGGGGCCAGAAACGGCTTGAAACCGAGCTGAGCCATGCCGCGAATCAGCGTTTCGTAGTTGTTCGTATAGCGGGCGAGCCGCGCAGGTTGACCGCCTTCCGCTTCGAATTGCGAGATGGCTTCGGCCAGCGCGACGACAACATGGGTCGGTGGCGTGAAGCGCCATTGGCCGGTCTTTTCCATGTAGACGTACTGATCGTGCAGATCCATCGCGAGCGACTGGCTTTGTCCGGCGCAACCGTCGAGCACCGCTTTGCGAATGAACACAAAGCCCATGCCGGGCACGCCTTCCAGGCATTTTCCACTCGCCGCGATCAAGGCATCGAAGCGGGTTTTTTGTGCATCAATTTCGATGGCGGCAAACGAGCTCATGGCATCAACAATGAGGCCTTTGTCGAACTCTGCGCAAATGTCAGCAACTGCTTGAAGCGGGTTCAAAACACCGGCACCGGTCTCGCAGTGAATCAGCACGACGTGGGTGATCGAGTCGTCCGCGATGAGTTTTTCCCGCAACGACGAAGGCGAAACAGCCTCGTCATCAGCGAACGGCATGAGCGTGCAGCGTCGCCCCATGAGTGACGCGAGCTTTGCGGCTCGCTTGCAGTAAGCGCCGTTGTCGAGCACGAGTACGTGACCGTTGGTGGGTACTAATGTTGCGACAGCGGCTTCGATACTGAACGTACCGCTGCCTTGCAGGGGGACAAGCACATGGCTGTCTTCGCCGTGCACGATCTTGAGCAGACTCTCGCGAATTCGCGCCGTGACATCGTTGAATTCAACATCCCACGAACCCCAGTCACGCAGCATCGCGAGCTTGGTTCGCAGGCTGGTGGTGAGTGGGCCGGGCGTTAAAAGTATTCGGTCGTTTGCCATTGTTTCGATTACCTCGGTCCGCGCCACTTCTGTGTGCGGCGATCTACCCAGCGTGCGAGCAGCATGAAGAGTCCAGTGGCGACCGCCGAGATTCCGGCGATCATCACCGCCATCGCGGCTGCTGCGCCGATTTCACCCGCTTCGTCCAGATTGAGAATGGCGATGGACGCAACTTTCGTCTCGGGTGAATACAAGAAAACGACCGCCGAAATCGTAGTCATTGCATTGATGAAAAAGTAGCGTGCAATGTCCACCAGTGCAGGCGTGCAGATCGGCAGCGTGACCCGCCAGAATGTTTTGTACCAGGGCACTTTGAGCGACGCGCTGACCGCTTCGAATTCTCCGTCAAGGCTCTTGAGTGCCGTCACGGCCGTAAGGTGGCCTGTCGTGTAGAAGTGAACGATGGTGCATAGCGTCAAGAGCGCTGTCGTGTGATAAAGCGCATTGAGCGGATTTGCCGCAGCGTTGAAGAAAAATATGTAGCCCAGACCGAGTACCAGCCCCGGTACCGCCATCGGCAACATGGTCAGCATTCGAACCGGTGCGCGCAGCCAGTTTGCCCCCTTCGTTTTCTCAAGCAGGTAGGCCGAGAAAAAGACGAGTGCGGTTCCGAAGAACGCCGTACCTGCCGCCATTTTCAGGCTGTTGATGAAACCTTCGGCGACCTCGCCATCGACCAGACCGAGCACATAGTGGCGCGTGCTTGGCGACAAGTTGTAGGGCCAGAAACTCACGAATGACGCGAAGATCGCCATCCCCAGCATCGCCAGCATCAAGAGCGAAATCAGCACGCAATAGGCGGCCATCGCGCGGTCATATCCGCGAGACGGCGAAGGCTTGTAGGGTACGGCGCGCGCAGTGAGCATGGCGGTCTGCTTGCGGCTCACGTAATGGTCTACGGTAAACGTCAGCACAGCGGGTAGCAACAAGAGAATCGCCACCACCGCTCCTTTGGCGAAGTCCTGCTGGCCGATCACTAGTTTGAACACGTCGGTGGCAAGCACATTGAAATTGCCGCCGATGACCTTCGGGATGCCGAAGTCCGTCATCACTAGCGTGAACGTCACCAGCGCGGCGGAAAGTAAGCCGTATTTCGCACCGGGCAGCGTGATGGTGAAAAACTTGCGCGATGCGCTTGTGCCCATTGCAGCGGCCGCTTCATACAGTCTCGCATCGGCCAGACTCAAGGCGGTGATCAAGATCATCAGCGCATGAGGAAACACCGCGAAGCACTCGGCGATCACGATGCCGGGCGCACCGTATATCTGTGTGATACCGACGCTTTGCATCACGCCTTTGAGAACGCCCTGATTGCCAAACCAGTAAATGAGCGAAATGGCTGACAGCAGGGATGGTGCGAGGATCGGGATCAAACTTATGCCACGAAACAGCGCTTTGAACCGCATGCATGAACGGGTCAGTGCATAGGCAAAAACAAACGCGAGCGGTACAGCGATCAGTGTCACGACCAGCGAAACCCAGACGCTGTTCCACAGACTCGTCAACAGCGCAGGCGACTTTGCATATGCGAAAAAGTTGGTGAGTCCGACGAATTCGCCATTCTTGCCCTCAAACGATTGCAGCAGGATGGCCGCCAAGGGCATGGCCAGAAATGTAATCAGGACGACTGCAATCAACAGTATTCCCAGGTGCGCAAGACGATCCGTCCAATGCGTTGTTTGACGCACCGGGGACGAGGGCGCTGTCGCTGAGTGTGTAAGCGCTGCAGCCATCGCTAGAAAATGCGCAAACGCTCGGGCAAGAGCTTAAGGCGTAGAGACGAATTGACGGTCAACGACTG
>Ga0335397_10012363_pt1 | contig 10447 bp, 6 predicted proteins | sample MAT04_FD_205740 | JGI IMG/M metagenome (GOLD analysis project Ga0335397, IMG submission 205740) | Freshwater microbial communities from Lake Fryxell liftoff mats and glacier meltwater in Antarctica - MAT-04 (spades assembly) (version 2) ...
CGGGCTCGCCCGCGCTGCGCTGCCGCGCGATCCGCACCGCGACGCGCATCGAAGGCTTCTCGGTGTTCGGCACCGACGCGACGGGCGTCAGCGAGGGCAGCACCGCGGTGTTCTCCGACGGCTGCGATGCCGCGGTCTCCTTCGCCGGGCTGCTCGTGCTCGCCGGGCGCGCGGCCGACGGCGGACGCGGCGACTCGTCGAGCGACAACCTCGCGGAGATTGGCCTCGCGTCGCTCGATCAGCTCAACGGCACCAACGGCGCGGGCGGCGCGACCGGCACCCCGGGTGGCGGCATCTGTCGCGCCGTCGCGGGCGGCACCGCCGGCGTGAAGTCGTGTCCCGGTGGCGCCGTCAGCGGCGGCGGCGGCGGCGCGGCTGACTGCGGAGATCCCGGCTGCACCAACGGCAGCCGCTGCGGCAACGGCGGCTGCACCGACTACACCGTCGCCGGCGTCTGCGACATCGCCAGCGTGCTTCGCGACGCTGTCGCCAACCCGGCGCCAGGTGCAGGACGCGGCACTGGCGGCGGCGCTGCAGGCGAGCTCACGTACAACGCGCCGACCAACCGCAGCATCTGCAACTTCTGCGACGACAACCCGACGCTCGGTCGCTTCGGCGGCAACGGCGGCGATGGCACGCTCGGCCCGAACGGCGGCGCCGGCCTCGGCTGCGCGGGCTTGCCCGCGTTCGACGCGACCGGCGGCATCGCGAGCGGCGGCCCTGGCAGCGATGGCTCGGCGGGCGCCAACGGCGCGGGCGGCGGCGGCGCGAGCGCTGGCGCCGGCTATCTCGTGATCGGCGGCACCAGCGGCGACTGCGCGAGCCAGAGCGGCGGCTCCGGCGGCGGCGGTGGCTCTGGCGGCTGCGGTGCGCCGCGCGCGGAAGCGGGCACTGGCGGCGGCGTGTCGATCGGCATCGCCGTACGCCTCGGCGCGGGCGTCGCATCGGGCCCGTCGATGAGCGCGGTGCGCGTCGTCACGGCGTCGGGCGGCGAGGGCGGGGCTGGCGGCATCGGCGCTGGCGGCGGCTCTGGCGGCACCGGCGCGCCAGGCGGCAATGGCGTGCACTGGTGCGCGCGCAGCGGCGGACGCGGCGGCGACGGCGGCCGCGGCGGCGCGGGTGGCGGCGGTGGTGGTGGCTGCGGTGGCGGTAGCCATGGCGTGTACATCGTCGCTGCCGGCACCGATGCGAGCGCCTACGCCGACGCGCTGCGCACTTCGGTCGACATCGACGCGACCGGCGTTCCCGGACGCGGCGGCGCGGCGGGATTCTCGCCGGGCGTCTCCGGTACGTCTGGCGCGAACGGCAGCGGAGCCGAGGTGCTCGTCGCGCCGTAGCTTGCCAGTGCCCGCGCCGTGCCTACCTCCGCCTCGCTCGCGACACGCGGGCCCCCGGAGGCGACGATGACGACCTGGATTCTCGTAGCGCAGCGTGACGGAGCCCACGTATACGGCTGGACCGATCCGAAAGATCCGCTGCACCCCCTGCACGATCTCGATCACCGCGACGGCAAGCTCCACGAGAGCACACCCGCCAAAGGCGCGACGCACGAGGCCTCGTCACACCGCGCCCACGCGCACGTCGTGAGCGGCTCCGATGAAGCGCGCTTCGTCAAGGAGCTCGTCGGCTTCCTCGATCACGCGCGCGCGGCGGGCACCTTCGATCGCCTGTTCATCGTCTGCGAGTCGCAGTTCCTCGGCGAGCTGCACGCGCACATGCCTGCGCCGACGAAGGCGAAGATCGCCGGCGAGGTGAAGAAGAATCTCGGCCACCTCTCGGTGAAGGAGCTGCGCGAGCACCTGCTTCACGATGGCCTCTTCTTCGGCACGCGCGCGGACGCCTAACCACGTCACGCTCCGGCGCATCGCGACGCCATGCGCCAGCGCATAGCCGTGGCATGCGCCGACGCATAGCGACGCTAAGCGTCGCCGCTCAGGGCCGCTCGATCTTCCCGTCGGGCCGCCGGGCGAAGCGGCCCTCATCGCGCGGGTGCACTGGCGCGTCGCTCGGGAACGGCCAGCCGCCGAAGCGCGTGCGGCGGTAGTCGCTCATCGCCTGCTCGATCTCGGCGCGGCTGTTCATCACGAACGGCCCGTATTGAACGACCTGCTCGCCGATCGGGCGGCCTTGCAGCAGCAGCAGCTCGCTCTCTTCCGCGCCATTTTCGAGCAGCACGCTCGCATCGGCGCGGAGCGCGACTCCGCTCGACAGCGGCACGCTGTGGCCGGCGATGCGCAGCGTCCCGCCGCGGAAGAAATACAGCGTCCGATTCGACGTCGCCTGCGCCGGCGGCAGCGTGAACGTCGCGCCCGGTGCGAGCGCGATGGTCCAGATCGCGACGTCGGTGTCCGGCCGCGCGGCCCACGACTTCGGCGGTGGTGGCGGCGGCACGGCGTCTTCGTAGCGACCCGCGACGACGGTGACGCGCGTCTCGCGCCCCGCGCTGTCGCGCACGATGCGCGTCGGGATCGCGCCGCTCCACAACATCGCGAAGTGCGGCGCAGCCATCTTGTCGCCGCTCGGCAGGTTCAGCCAGATCTGAAAGAGCTCCGCCGGGTTCGGCTTCTCGCGCTCGACCAGCGGAAACATCTCCGAGTGCACGATGCCACCGCCCGCCGTGAGCCACTGCGTATCGCCCTCACCAAAGCGCGCCGTCGCGCCGAGCGAGTCCGAGTGATCGATGTAGCCGCGCCGCGCGACCGTCACCGTCTCGAAGCCGCGATGCGGATGCTGCGGGAATCCCGGCACCTCTTCGCCGTGGTACATGCGCCAGCCATCCTTGCCGGCGAAGTCCTGGCCGAGCTGACGCCCGGCGAGCGACGCCGCCGGCCCCATCTGCTCGTTGCCCGCGGGATACGCATCGTCGTGGTGCACGCAGAACAGAAACGGATCGCTCGTCTGCCAGGGAAAGCCGAGCTCCACCACCCCGAGGATCACGTCGTCGTCGTCGCGCGTCGTCATGCCGCCGTTTGTGTGGAGACGACGCGTAAACGTCAAGGCTCGCGCGTGCCGCCGCTACGGCTTCGGGATGCGCAGCGTCGCGCTCGCCATCAGCGTGCCGCTCAGGCCGTACATGAGGACCAGCGGGTGAAACTCGTATGGCCCGAGGTGCACCATGCCGAGCCAGAGCGCTTCGCCGACGTCGCGCATCCCGAAGGCGATGCCGAGCACCAGCACGAGCAAAAGCGACGTCGGGATCGGCGTGCCCTCGTAGTACTTCACCTTGCCGCTCGCGTCCGACATCTGCGCGGCGGTCACGTTGTAGCGCGCGAGTCGCGAGATCCCGCAGGCGACGAAGTAGATCAGCACGAGCGCATCCCAGAAGCCGCGCATGCCGAGCGTGAAGCCGAGCACCGCGGGCGCGACGCCGAACGAGACGACATCGGCGAGCGAGTCGAGGTCGGCGCCGATCGGCGAGTGCTTGTGTCGCCAGCGCGCGATGCTGCCGTCGAGCACATCGCAGATCAGCGCCACCGGAAGCAGCACGAAGGCGGCCCACAGCAGGGAGCGATCGCGCTCGGCGACGTATGCGAGACAGAGGAAGATCGCGCCGGTGCCGCACGCCGCGTTGCCGAGCGTCACGAGGTCCGCCAGCGCGAACGTGCGCAGCATCGAGAAGCGCGGCTTGCGCGCGGTCTTCGTCGGCTTGCTCTTCATGCGTCGGCGGACGGTAGCAGCCCATCGATCAATCGCACGCCTCGTCGCCGCTTCGCGGAACGCTGCGCCGCACCAGCGTCTTCATGGCGATGGGGCAGCCTGCACCACTCCCGACATGCGTCATCCGTGACGTGACGCGCGGAGCCCGGTACGATGCGGGCCGAGACTTCATGCAGATCTGCCCGAAGTGCGACTCCGTCTTCCAGGGTGACGAGCGAGTCTGCCCGAACGATGGCACGGCGCTCATCGAGAGCGCGCGCTCGGGCGCATCGTCCGGGGCGCGCGCGTTCGCGACGACGGCGTTCGGGCCAGGCGATGTGCGCGACACGCCGTTTCAGCCGCCCGACATATCCGTCGAAGACGACGACGGTCCGGATCCGTTCGTCGGTCGCATGTTGAGCGGGCTCTATCGCGTCGAGAAGCGCATCGGCCGCGGCGGCATGGGCACGGTGTACATCGCCGAGCACATCCATCTGCAGAAGCAGTTCGCGATCAAGGTGCTGCTGCCCGAGGTCGCCAAGCACTCCATGGCCGTCGAGCGGCTGCGCCAAGAGGCCGTCGCCGCGAGCCGCATCGAGCACGAGAACATCGTCGGTGTGGTCAGCTTCGATCGCACCGAAGACGGCGACGTCTTCATCGTGATGGAGCTGCTGCGCGGCGAAGATCTGTCGTCGATGGTCGGTCGCGGCCCAATCGCGCTCGACCGCGCGATCCCGATCGCGCTGCAGGTCTGTGGCGCGCTTGGCGCGGCGCACGCGGCCGGCATCGTCCACCGCGATCTGAAGCCAGAGAACGTCTTTCTCGTAAAGAAGGGCGAGTTCGACTTCGTGAAGGTGCTCGACTTCGGCATCTCGAAGGTCAAGAGCGCCGACGCCGAAGAGGTGCGCATGACCAAGACCGGGCAGCTCGTCGGCACGCCGCTCTACATGTCGCCCGAGCAGTCGCGCGGCGAGCCCGACATCGACAAGCGCGTCGACATCTACGCGCTCGGCGTGATGCTCTACGAGATGTTGACCGGCGCGCCACCGTTCCACGGCGACAACTACTTCCAGCTGCTGTGGAAACACGGCAACGAAGCGCCGACCTCCCTGCGCGCGCGCAATCCGAACATGTACATTCCGGAGGCCGTGGAGCGCGTGGTCATGAAGGCGCTCGCGAAGAAGCGCGACGAGCGTTACCAGTCGATGGAAGAGCTCGAGGCGGCGCTGGTCGGCGCGACCCCCGAGCTCACGGCGCTGACACTGCCGCGCTTCTCCTCGCGGCCGCCGAGCGTGACGCCAGTGTCGGTGGAGTCTTCGCGCCGCTCGGGCAGCGGTGCATCGGCGGCCGAGAAGCCGCGCAACAACGCGCTCGTCGCCGGGCTCGCGCTGCTCGCGGTGGTCGTCGTCGGCGGGATGGTCGCGGCGTTCGCGGCGGGCGGCGGCACGAATGGCAGCGATGATCGCGCGGACGCTCGCCCGCCCGCCGTACCTCATGCGGTCCAGGATCTCGGCAGCGCCGCGCGCGAGCCAGTGGTGCGCGCCGACGCCGATGCGGGCGCCGTGCCCATCGGCGCCGACGCGCCCGTTGACGCACACGTGCACATCGTCTCGACGCCGCCCGGCGCGACTGTCTTCCTCGGTGAGGCCTCGCTCGGTCAGACGCCGCTCGACGCGGTGCTCATCGCCGGCCGCTCGGTCGCGCTTCGCTTCTCTCGCGCCGGCTTCGTCGACACCACGCGCTCCGTCGTGCCCGAAGACGGCGTCGACATCACCGCGACCCTGCGCGCGCGTCGCAGCGTCGGTGAGGGCGCAGGCGGTTCGCTGCAGATTAAGCAGGAGTTCTAATGGCTCGAGTGTTCGATCGCTTCGCTTTTTTCGCTCTCGTCGTCGCTCTGCTCTGCACTGTGTGTCTCTCCACGGCCGCGCTGCTCGAGCCGTCGATCGCGCGCGCCGACGCGAACTCGGAGGCGAGGGTCTTCTTCGAGCGCGCCAATCGTCAGCTCGCCGCCGCGCTGCGCCTGCGCGGCGAGCGCCGTACGCGCGGACTCGAAGATGCGCTCGGCAGCTACGTCTCGAGCCTGCGCATCGTGCGCAGCCGCAACGCGGTGTTCAACGCCGGTGTCACGCTGCAAGAGCTCGGCCGCGCCGACGAGGCGTTCGCCTACTTCGTCGAATATCAGGCGCTGTCCGGCATCACCGACGCCGAGCGCGCTGACATCGCGCAGCGCATCGAGGCGATGCGGCCGCGACTCGCGCTGATCGTCGCGCAGAGCACACCGTCAGCCGAAGTGCGCATCGATCGGCGCGATCTCGCCGTGCTTGGGACGACGAACGCCGCGCTCGAACTTGCCGTCACTCCCGGCGAGCACATCGTCTATTTTTCGGCCGTGGGCCACGACGACCGCGAGGTGCGCGTCACCGCCGTCGCGGGTGAGACACAGCGCGTCGTCGCGCAGCTCGCGCCGCGACCTGGTGCGCTGCGCGTCTTGGCGCCGCCGGGCGCGGTCGCGACGCTCGACGGACGCGCCGTAGCGACGGGCAGCTCCGTGAGCGTTCCGGCGGGCCCACACGCGCTCCGTGTCGTGCTCGCAGGGCGCACGCTCGCGGAGCGCAGCGTCGAGATCCTGCCGGGCGGCGCGCTCGTTGAGATCGACGCGACGCGCAGCGCCGACGTCGCTGCGAGCGGGCCCGGTCAGCTCGAGGTGGTCATCGACGTACCGGCGCGCGTGCTCGTCGACGGCGCGCAGCTTGGGTTCGGGCGACGCGTGCTCGGCTCGCTCGCCGCTGGGACGCATCGCCTCCGCGTCGAGGCCACGGGCCGCCTGCCGTATCAATCGACGATCAGCGTGCAGCCGGACAATCGGACGCATCTCGACGTGACGCTCGGCGTCGATCCCGAGACGCTCACCGAACTCGGCGCGTGGCCCACGGTGGCGCTCGTCGCGACCACGACGACGCTGACGCTCGGGCTGGTCGTCGGCATCGTCGGCATCGCGTCGAACGCGACTTACGAGAGCGATCTCGCTGCGTACGAAGCCGGGCCGCAGACGCAGACCGGGTATGACGGACTCGTCACGCTGCGCGAACAGACTGTCTCGCTCAACGCGCTCGCCGACTTCTTCTGGCTCAGCACGCTCGCGCTCGGCATCACGACGCTGATCCTCTACTTGGTCGACGACGACGATCCCGGCGGCCGCTCGACCGGCTCCATCACCATCGCTCCGCTCGCAGGCAACGGACTGTTCGGCGGCATGCTCGCGCTGAGGCTGCCATGAGGCGCGCACTTCTCGCTTCGTACGGTCTCGGGTCCGCGCGCCTCGCCTCGCGATTCGCAATGATGATGGCGCTGCTCGCGCTCACGGCGTGCTCGCTCAGCAACGATCCGCTGCCGCTGCCGCTGCCGCCGCAAGATGGTGGCGCGCTCGACGGCAGTCCGCTCGACGGCGGCGACGCGGGCGACGGCGGAAACGTCGACGGTGGACCGATCTGCCGCGCGCGCGAGATCTGCTTCAACGCGCCGGCGCTGCCGAGCGTCGAGGATGGGCTCGACGACGACTGCGATGGCGCGACGGGTTGCGATGATCTCGACTGCGCGAACGAGGCGCGATGCTGCGGCGGCAGCGATGTTCCACTGTTCCGTGAGACGTGGGGCTCTGTGGCGACGATCAGCGCGAACTGGACGTTCGCCGCGCCCGACACGGCTGCGACGTTTGCGCCATCAGGGATGGCGCTTATGCGCTTCGGCAGCGATGACCGCCTGCACTCGCTGATGCCGAACTCCGAGCCGATGCGCTGCGTGCCGCTCGCGCTCGGTGCGCGGATCGAGTTGCTCGTGACGCCGACACTGTGCACCGGCTGCGCCGACGAAGCGGCCGTAGTCCTCACCGGTGCAGACGCGCCCGCGCGTGGCGCGGCGCTCGCCGCGGATCTGCGCGTCGCGATCCGCGGTGATGGCAGCATCGACGTCCGTAGCGGCAGCACGCCACTGCTGACGGGTGCATCACCGATGCTTGCGGCGGGGCGTGTCGAGATCGAGATCTCACCGAGCGCGCGCGATGGCGTCGCGGTGCTCTCGGCACGCGTGTCGACTGGCCCGGACGCGAGCGAGACTGTCATCGTCGCGGACGCGCCGTTCATCGCGCAGAATCTTCTGCGCGCCTGCTCGGGCGGACCTGGACTCGCGGTCGCGATCGAGGGGCGTGGCAGCATGGTCAGCGTCGGCGCGCTCACGGTCACGCCGCTCGCTTGCCCCAATCCGCGCGAGTTCAGGGTTGGTGGAACGATCATCACCGACGCGACCGTCATGGCCAGTGGCGGCTGGCATGGCGGCGGTATCTCGGCGCCCGCGCTCCTCTCGGAGCAGCCGATTCTCGGCGGACCGAGCACCAAGCTGCATCATCTCTTCTTCGACGCGTCGAACGTTGAGCGCGACCTCGAGGGCACGGCACCGATCGACTTCGCCGTCGGCGCCGCCTATTTGGGCTCGTTCGCCGGCACGTGGTTGCCAGTGACCGGCGCGGACGGCGCCTCCGGCACCGCGTACGTCGGCGTGACGCCTCCGTCTTGCACCACGCCACCTTGCGCAGCGCGGCGCAGCGTGCGCGAGCCAAGCGCGAGCGCGACCTACAGCGGCGCGAAGATCAGCGGCCTGAGCTATCTGCTCGCGTTTGCGCGCGAGGTCGCGCCGACCGAGCCCGATGTCTTTGCGCTCGAGTACATCGTCGCACCGCTGAGCACGATCGAGACGCCTCCCGCACCTCCAAGCGATGACTCCCGCGTGTTGGTGCGGCCTTCGTCGACGTGCGACTCGGTGCGCGATCCCGCGCTGGCGCAGGCGGACGAGGCACCCGAAGACGGTCAGTGGCTGTTCTACACCTGCGAGAGCGCCACACGACCGCCGTCGATTCGCGCGGTCGCTCTCGAGATCGCGGCGGGGCAGCTCGGGCCGGTCGATGGTACCGATGTCGAAGTGCTCAGCGCCGGAATTGGCGCATACGCTGCGCGTGGCGTGCGCGCTCCCGCGCCGCTCGTGCGCGTGCGTGTGCTCGAAGGCTCACCGACGCTGGCTGTGCGGCTCTGGTTCATCGCCATCGGGAGCGATGGGCGCCGATCACTCGCGATGGCCGAAGGTCAGGTGCAGCTCGAACCCGGCGCCGCCGTCGCCGAAGCTCCGACCCCTCGCCTGAGCCCATATCCCGCCAATCCGCTGCTGTATGGCGACTCAAGCGCGCTTCCCCCCTGCGGTGGCGTCTGCGATGTGCGCGATGTGGGCATTGGGAGACTGCCGAACGACACTGCGCTCACGCTGCTGGTGGCACGCCGCGTGGATATGACCGCCGGTGGGACTGTCTGGGAGCTGGTCCCCCTCGCGCAATCGCTCGAGGCACGCTGGTGGGGGACGCCCTGATGACGCGAGCGATTCCGCGGCAAAACATGTGGCAGCTGGGCCTGGTGCTCTGCTTGGCCGCAGCGGGCTGCGGATCGGTCGAGAGCATCGAACCCGACGCCGACGGCTGTGATGCAGGCCCAGTTTGCGTCGGTGCGCTCGACCGCGACATGGGCGACTCGCCACCGCCAGACGCGGTCGACGCCGCGATCCGCGCGACGGAAATGGGCGAAACCTGCTTCGATGGGCAAGACAACGACGGCAACGAGGCGGTCGACTGCGACGAGCCCGCGTGTGTGAGCGCGTATCGCTCGTGCTGCGTCGGCCGCGCCATCGCGGAGTGCTGCAGCGCGCCGTCGGTCGTCGCGGCGTTGACGCTTGGCAGCTGCACGGGCGCGCTCGGCGGCACCTGTCCGAGCAGCGGCGCCACACCGTTTGGCTCACCGCTGCCGACGCTGCACAGCGGTGTGCTCTTCCCGAACGGCGATCGCAGCTACGACAGCGGTGTCGTGGTCGACGCGCCCATCGCGCCGGGTCGTGCCATCGAGGCCCGCGCGACGCTCGCCATTCCGCCAGCGATCTGTGCGGACGGCTGCGTGGAGGCCGTCGGTGTAGGTCTCACCGCGCAGACCGGCTACGGCACCGAGAGCCACGTGCGTGCGCTCGTCGGCCTCGTCGTCAGCGCGTCGCGTCGCACCGCCGATCTCGTGCTCGATGGCGAGGTCGCCGGCCGCGTCGCGCTCTCTCCCGGCGAGACGACGCTCAGCGTCACTCTCTACGTGAGCCCTGACGGCGCGGTGCGCGTCGATGGCCTCCTCGGTGGCGCGCTCCGCGGCCGCGTGACGCGCAGCGGCGTGCTGCGTCTGGTGGCCTGGGGCCACAACATGAACAGCACCACGCTCGATGGCGCGCGGGTCGTTTCGCTCTCTGCGTCGACGTCGACCTGCGACGCGCCGGCCACGTGGACCGAGCGCGCGCCGCTGCTGCTCGGCGATGGCGCGATGACCCGGCCGAGCGTGCTCTTGGCGCCGAGCGTCGCCGACAGCGCGACCGAGTCGCGCCTCGTTTTCGAGGCCGGCGGGCGCATCGTGCTCGCGCGCCGCGCGCTCTCTGCGTCGACCTATGCGCTCGTCGGCGGCTACGAGAACGCGGCGCTCGCGGATCCGGGCGGCGCTGTGCTGCGCGATCCCGAGCTCATCGCGCTCGCCGATGGCGGCTGGCGCGTCTACGTCGCGACCGAAGCGGGCGCCATCGCCTTCGCTGACGGAGTGGCGGATGGCGATCTCTTCACGCTGCGTGAAGTCGCCGTCGCGCCGCTCGCGCTCGGCACCGCGATCACCCGGCTCGACGGACCGACGGTGCTCGCGCCGAGCGTCACCGACGCCGCGTGGCACATGGTCGTGCGCGCGCTCGACGCCGCGGG
>Ga0335397_10012365_pt1 | contig 10447 bp, 9 predicted proteins | sample MAT04_FD_205740 | JGI IMG/M metagenome (GOLD analysis project Ga0335397, IMG submission 205740) | Freshwater microbial communities from Lake Fryxell liftoff mats and glacier meltwater in Antarctica - MAT-04 (spades assembly) (version 2) ...
ATCCTCGTCTCGCGCGAGGACCACTGCCTGTACGACCTGCTGGTCCGGCATCGTTCCGGCGAGCTGCCCTGCGACATCCGGGTGATCATCAGCAACCACGAGACGCTGGCGCCCGTGGCGGCCCAGTTCGGGGTGGCCTTCCACCTCGTGCCCGTCACCGCCGGGACCGTGGTCCTTGCCGAGGAGACGCTCCAGCGGCTGCTGGTCGCGGCGGGTGTGGACCTCATCGTCCTTGCCCGGTACATGCGCATCCTGTCGCCGTCGTTCGTGGAGCGATGGCAGCGTCGGGCCATCAACATCCACCACTCGTTCCTGCCCGCGTTCGTTGGCGCTCGGCCCTACCACCAGGCACACGAACGGGGCGTCAAGCTCATCGGTGCCACGGCGCATTACGTGACCACGGTCCTGGACGACGGGCCCATCATCGACCAGGACGTGACCCGCGCCTCCCATCGGGACTCCGTGGAGGACCTTGTGCGGCGCGGCCGTGACATCGAGCGGACCGTGCTGGCGCGGGCGGTCCGCTGGCACCTGGAGGATCGGGTCCTGGTCCAGGGCAACCGCACCGTGGTCTTCCGCTAGCCCCGCGTCATCCCGCGCGGATGATGCGAGCGAGGTACCAGAGCGGTCTACACTCCGGGTCTACGGCCATCAAGGAGGACCAGGGATGCTTCAGCGGCTCATCGGCGTCTGCGTGGGAGCGCTCGTGACCTTCCTGTTGCTGCTCATCTTCGACGGGCCGGACAACTCCTGGCGCTTCATGGGTGATGCCACGCAGGCGTATGCGGTCGCCGCGATCATCGGCGCGATCGCGTCGTTCTTCTGGCCCATCGTCATCGGCTGGTTCCTGGTCCGACGTCGCCGAACGCGCCGTGACAACCAGATCCAGTCGGAGGTCGAGCGCCAGCTGGCGGATCAGGACCGGCCGTAGCCGCCATCTCCGGCCGCGCCGGAACGCGGGGGCGGCGCTCTCGTGGCTATGCCGGCAGAGGTGACCCGGCGGGCCCCGGGTTGGTGACACGTCCGTGGCCGCACCCTCGACGGGTCACTGCGAGGCAGGACCACGCCATGGCCGCCCTCATCGACCGCGATCGGTGATCCGTACACGCTGCGGTCCTGTGTGGGGAGGCCAGTGCGCCAACCCACGACCTGCCGTCACCCGGCGCTCGTGCACCCGGTGACCGGTACGTTGGTCGGCAGCCGCACGGGACCCGGTTTGACCGACAGGCCGGTCACCCGGTGCACATCTGTCGGCTGGACTGGCGTCCCGGGTGGTCGTACGAGCCCCTGACCGTCGCATCGATCATGGGGTGATCGATCACCCGGCGGACGACGCGGCCCCGGCCCAGCCGAGCTCAGAGCAGCGCAGCCCAGTCCGACGCACCGCCAGACGCCCAGTCCGACGCACCGCCAGACGCACCGCCAGACGCACCGCCAGACGCACCGCCAGACGCACCCTGAGGCTGTCTCACAAACCTCGGAAACGACAACTAGCCGGCGAGGGCGACGTCTGACGGGGTCGCCACGCTTCGGCTGACCGAGTCACCACCAGCCCGCTTCACCTTGTACATCGCCGCGTCCGCGGCGCGCAGCAGCCTGGTGGCCGTCCGGCCGTCATCGGGGTAGAGCGCCAGGCCCGCGCTGCACGCGACGGTGCCCTCCGAGCCATCCGCGAGCTGGTGCCGCTGACCCTTGACGCCCGCCACGACCCGTTCCGCGACCAGCTGGGCGGCTGCCAGCTCCGTATCCGGCATGAGCACCACGAACTCATCGCCGCCATAGCGCGCAACGATGTCGTTGGCACGCACGGCGAGCCGCAGCCCGGCGGCCACGTTGCGGAGTACCCGGTCGCCATCCGCATGGCCGTGGATGTCGTTGATGGCCTTGAAGCCGTCCAGGTCGATCATCAGGACACTCAGCGGTGAGCGCGAACGGGCGCTGCGAGCGACCTCCTGGGTCAGCCGCTCCTGGAGATAGCGGTGGTTGTTGACACTCGTGACCTGGTCCACGTCCGCCGCTGCCCGCAAGCGGCGCAGCAGCTGCACGTTCTGGAGTGCCACGGCCGCCTGCCCGGCCAGCGACCGGTAGACCGCCGTCTCCTGCTCCGTGAACGTCCGTTCGTCGGTGGCGAGGTACAACTGCAACAGCCCGATGGTGCGACCGGCGGCCGTCAACGGCACCAACAGCAGCTGCCGCGCACCGGTTCGCTTGAGCATGGCCGTCTCGCCGGACGCCCGGCTGCCGTCGCTGCGGACGAGCTGCGGCGTGCCATCCAGGAGCACCTTGCGGGTGAGCGGGAACCGGGTCAGGTCGCCCAGCATGCCGGACTGCCCGCAGTCGAGATGACCCTTCCAGCTGAGCATCTCCAGCGCCGCGTTGTCCTCATCCCAACGTGACACGACGCACGCGTCCGCGCCGGACGTGCGCACCAGGGTGTCCGCGACCAGGCCCGCGAGCGCGGCCTCGTCGGGCTCGGTCGCACCAGCGCGGCTGATCTCCAGCAGTGCCTCGAGTTCCTGGACCAGCCGGTCCCGGCTGGCCAGTGAGCGCGCGTTCTCGAACGCGACTGCAGCCTGGTCGGCAAGCACCTGGACCAGCCGCAGGTCGTCGTCCACGAAGCTCTCGAGACCGATGCGCGAGAGCACGATGGCGCCGCGTGCCGCGCCCTCGAAGTGCAGCGGCACGACGAGCATCGTCTCCTCGATGAGCGCCGTCCCGGGCACCGGCACGGCCATCGAGTGGCGCGATGCGTCGGGCACGATGACACCCTGGCCCTGGGCCACGACCCAGCCCGTGATGCCCTCGCCGACCCGCAACCGGAGACTGTCCGCCGTCTCGCCGCCGTACTCCTCGGCGTAGTGGCTGAACGCGATCGCATCCAGCGTCTGGCCGTCCGGGGCGAGCACATAGACCCGGGCGTTGTCATAGGGCACGACCTGGCTGGTCTCGCTGCAGATGGCGGCGCCGATCTCGGCCACGGTCGACAGGCGCGTCAGCTGCGCGGCGATGGACTGGACCGCCTGGAGCTGCCGGCTCCAGGTCGATCGGGGCGGCGGAGGCCCCGGGTCGTCGACCCGGCCGGAGAGCAGCGCCGCGATCTGACGGGCGTATAGCCGGGCAAGTGCGCGATCGTCCGAGCTGAAGGGATCATCCCGCTCCCGCCCCAGGGCCAGGATCCCCATGCGGCCGTCGGGCACCACGACCAGCAGCTGCGTCGCGGGATCATCGGGGACGATCGGCACGCCGTTCGGCCCAGGGTCGCGGACGCTGGCCCGGACTGTCCTTGGGCCACGGCCCAGGAATCGGCTGAGCCAGGAGACCGAACGTTCGGCGCTGGCCGCTCCCGGCGCGAATGCGATCAGCTGCAGCGTCCCCTCGGCATCGGCCACGAAGAGGCCGGCGCCCCGATCCGCTCCGACCGCACCACGGACCTCACCCAGCAGACGAACAAGGTGCTGGTCGCTCACCGCACCACGAGCCGGCCGTCGACCGGCCCGGATGGCCAACGCGACGCGGCAGGCACGACCATGGACCGGATGACGCACCACGCCGCGCCCACGCCGATGAGCACGTCACCCACCGAGAACACGTTGGCCATGGGGATGGGCCTGGGCAGCACGAACACGTCACCCAGGAACGGCAGTGCGGTGCCGGCGTGGATGAGCGCCGAGTTGGTGAAGTCCCGGACGGGCACGGCGGCGGTGCCGTTGAGCAGCGCCCACGCATCTGGTGACGAGGGCATGAAGCCACCATTGGCCACGATGACCAGCATGTTCAGGGCGGCACCCAGGGCCAGCACTGGGAAGCCAGGCAGGTCAAGGTTCCGGAGCATCGCCAGGAACACCAGCGCGCTCGACGCGACATACAGCACCGGCCCGGCATCACCGACCCGATCGGCCAGCACGGGACCGAACAACAGCAGCTGGAAGCAGAGGCCACCGAGAGCCATGCCCCACCAGCGGATGCGCAGCTCGGCCAGGGCGGCGACATGTCCACCGGCGGCGCGGCCGACCAGCAGGCCGATGGCGATGGCGTACAGCAGCAGCATCAGGCGTCAGACCGGGGAGCGGGATCGCAGGACACGGGGACGCTCCAACATGGTGCAGGTCAACGGAACCACGAACGGCGCGCCACCAGGTGGCACGCCGTCGGTGGCTGGAAAAGGGGTTCGCGGCGGCAGCGGCTGCGATCGACTGCCGCCGAGGCCCCGGTCAGCGTTCTGTGGTCACTGCCAGCGGAACGGCGCCGCGAGCACGAGTGCGAATGCGGCCAGGCTGGCCAGGCGAAGGGCGAGGGATGCGGTGCGGTTCATGTGGTCGATCTCCGATGGTTGCAGTCAGTTGGGCGGACTGTCGACGACGACCCCGCTGGGCTGCGGGTGGGTCCGGCCGGATCACTCCGACACCACTGACTATGCGAAGCGGGCCGCGACCCCTCCATCCCCGATCAGTACCAGTTCCGATCGGTCCTGATGGCTGGAAAAGGTCGCCGTCGCTGGGCTGACGCTCTGGCGTCTGCGGCCGTATCCTCGGCGCCATGGACGACCCACGGCTGCTCGAGACGACCATCGGTTCACGCGTCATCCACACTGGACGCTACCTCACCGTACGGGTCGATACCATCCAGGACGCGGACGGTGGCGTCCACACCCGGGATGTCGTGGAGCACCCGGGGGCCGTCGCGATCCTGGCCGTCGACGCGGGCTGCGTGCTCATGGTCCATCAGTACCGGACGCCAGCCGGACTGGTGCTGCTGGAGATTCCCGCGGGCACCCTGGAACGCGACGCGGCGGGGGGCACAGAAGACCCGGCACTCGCGTCCGTCCGGGAGCTGGGTGAGGAGACCGGCTACAGCGCCGCCGCGTGGCGACTGCTGTGCAGCTTCTGGACGGCACCCGGCTTCGTGAGCGAGTACATGTACCTGTACCTGGCCACGGACCTGTCCCCCATCGAGGGGTACGCCGGCCCGGACGTGGACGAGCGACTGTCCCTGGAGCGGGTGCCGTGGCGGGATGCCGTCGGGCGCGCACTGCGCGGCGAGTTCCGGGACGCCAAGTCGATCCTCGCGTTGCTGTGGCTGGACCGGATGGTCACGACGGGAGAGCTGACGCTCGACTGAGACGTGCTCGGCCGCTCCGGCGACAGCTGGTCGGCGCGGCTGCCGCAGCCCGACGCGCTTGCGTCAGGTCGGGGCTGGTACCCGCCAGGACCGCAGGTCGACCTCGCGCAGTCGAGGGCTCGCGGTCAGGCCCGGGATCCGCCCACGCTTGGCGATGGGCTGGCCGTCGATCTGCTTCAGGTCACCCGTGAAGTCGATGGGTGTGGCGCCACTGATGTACGAGCCCACCGCGTAGGAGTCCACACGGGCGCCGGCCGCCTTGAAGATGCCGATGCGCTCGGGGCCCAGGCCACCGCTCACGATGATGCGCACGTGGTCGAAGCCGGCCTGGTCGAGTCGAGCCCGGACCTCCAGGACCAGGTCCGGCGTCACGCGGCCACGCTCCGAGGGCGTGTCCAGACGGATCCCGTACAGCCGGTCACCGAGCGCATGGGCGACCCGGAGCGCCTCCTCCGCTTCGTCCTTGAAGGTGTCGATGAGCACGATGCGGGGCACGTCCGCCGAAAGGTGCCGGTCGAACGCTTCCGCCGCCCGCACCGTGTCGCCAAAGATGAGCACCAGCGAGTGGGGCATGGTGCCGGTCGGTGCGAGCCCGGCCAGCCGTGCGCCGGCAGGCGTCGACGCACCCACGCAGCCGCCGACGATGGCGGCATAGTCGAGCGTGTCCGTGATGGCCGGATGCACGTGTCGGGCCCCAAAGCTGATGACCGGCTCCGGTGCGGCCGCTTCTACGCACGCGCGTGCCGCCGTCGCCCAGCCCGTCGACTGGCTGAGCATCCCCAGGATGGCCGTCTCGTACAGCCCGAAGCGCCGGTAACGCGCGCGGATCCGGAGCACCACCTCCCGGGGACTGAAGGTGTCGCCATCGTCAAGCGCCTCGACCAGCACCCGATCCGACGCGGGCGCATCCGCCAGCACGTGCGCCAGCAGGATCTTGGCTTCGTCGACGCCGCACAGGACGCCCGTCTGGCGCGTGAACACTTCCATGACCACGACCGGGTCCAGGCCCTCGCCGGCAAGGATCTCATCTGCGCGCGCAAAGTAGACATCAGCCGAGTCGCCGGTCAGGACGCTCGCAGCGGGGAACCGGCGCTGCATGATCGGTCGGTCCATGGAACGACGTGACTCCCTGCGGGTCCCGGCGGCAACCGGCGCGGCCGAGTCTACCAGCGCCGCACCCGGTGGACAGCGCTCGGTGGCGCGGTGCGCCCTCGGTGTCCGTGGTCGTCGCGCGGTGGCGGCCACGGCGATTCAGCCCCCGAGGCGGCCTCGGCGATTCAGCTGCCGAGGGCGGCCTCGCGGGCGACCCAGTCCGTGACCACGTGCCAGAACCGCGTGCTGGCCGAAATCCCCCAGCGGCGCTCTATGATCGAGTTCGCGTTGGGTCTCCCGACCAGGCCGCGCGACATGACCGCGAACAACGCCCAGGGGGTGCCGCCCAGGAACGTCAGCCCACGCTCCTCCCACGGCTCCGTGTGTGGGTCCGGGATGGGCGATCGGCAGAAGCTGACCGTGAGCATGTGCGAGGCAGTGTCGTAGTCGACGAACGGCCGGTGCGTCGCGAGCCCGACGAGATCGGTCCACGGTCGGACGATGGCGGCCGGCCGCGCGAGTCCGAGTTCGCCCATGACCGTCTCGACCGTCCGCGCCACGGCCTCCGGTTCGGACGTGTCCGCATCGAGTGACAGGTTGCCCGTCTGGAGGGTGCTGCGCACGTCCGTGAACCCGGTGTCGGTCAACGCAGCGCGCAATGTGTCCATGCGCACGCGGTTGTGCCGCCCCACGTTGACGGCCCGCAGCAGGACGCCATACCTCACTCGGACGTGTCGGCCGCGTCCGTGTCGCCAGCGGGCGCGACCAGCTCCCCCAGCTGCTCGGAATAGCGCGCCAGGAACGCCTCGTGCCGCGAGCGTCGCTTCGGGACCGGGGCAGCCTTGGCGCCCGGGAACAGCCACTTGAGGGACTCGTCCAGGAGCAAGTCACACACCGCCACGAGACGCGCAAGCGCCATGCCCAACGTGTCGCGATCCAACGTCGAGACCGCCAGCTCTGCAGTGAGCATCGGTCGGCCATCTTCCGCGATCGAGAACTTCACGAACGGCAGCTCGTCGTTCCAGCGCAGGAACGTGCGATAGGAGACCCGGAAGGAGTCGCCGATGGGTGGCGCATAGTGCACCCAGCAGAGCAACGCCAGCGAGGGGTCGAGGATGACCGTGACCCGGATGTCGTGGCGACGCATGCCATCCAGGGACAGGTCCCAGCTGGTGATGCCGTCCCGTTCGGCGCGTTCGTCCGTGGCCAGACCCAACTCACCAAGCCAGGTGTCGACAAGGGCGGGTGTCACGCCCCGGTGGCGACCCGACGCGCGACCGGCTTGCGCGCTTCCTTGTGCACCACGCTGCCACCACTGCGCACGGTCTTGCTGACGAAGTCGGCGGGTCGGACGTCCTCGCCGATGCGCACGTTGCGGCCGATGCGGGCTCCAGCCGGGATGTTGGCGCCCTTGCCGACGAGCGTGATGCCCGTGTTCAAGCGTGTCGGCTCCATCTTGTTGGGGGTCGTGAAGTCATCACCCATGCCCACCACGGAGTTGGGGCCGACGGATACGTGCTTGTCCAGGATGGCGCGGTCCACGACGGCACCGGCCCGGATGTGGCAGTCGAACATGATCACACTGTCGCGGACGATGGCGCCCGGGTCCACCCGCACACCCGGCGAGAGGATGGACCGCTCGACCGTGCCGGCGATGAGGCAACCATGGGAGATGAGGCTCCGATGGACGCTCGCGGTGGGCCCGATACGGGCGGGCGCGCGCTCTTCGGATCGGGTGTGGATGACCCACGATCGGTCGTACAGGTCCAGCTGCGGGTGGTCGTCCAGCAGTTCCATCTGGGCGCGCCAGTAGCTATCCACGGTGCCCACGTCCTGCCAGTAGCCATCGAAGCGATAGCCAAAGACGCGTGCACCACCGGCCAGCATGGCCGGGATGACGTTGGCGCCGAAGTCCGGGCGATCCTCCGCGAGCCACTTGAGGATGGCGCGCTTGGAGAAGACATAGATGCCCAGGCTCGCGAGATCGCTCTTGGGCTGCTTCGGCTTCTCCTGCCAGTCCGTGACCGCGTCGTTGTCGTCCATGGCCAGGATGCCGAAGCGATGCGCCTCACCCAGGGGCACCTGCTTGACCGCGATGGTCACGTCGGCATGCTTGCGGCGGTGCTGCTGGATGAAGGGGCCGTAGTCCATCTTGTAGATGTGGTCACCGGCCAGGATGAGCACCGGATCCGCGGGCGAATCACGGATGGTCTGGATGTTCTGGAGCACGGCGTCAGCCGTGCCGCGATACCACTCGGCCGGCCGACTGCGGGCGATGTACGGCTGCATCATGCGCACACCGCCGGTCGACCGGTCCAGGTCCCAGGGTCGCCCGGCACCGATGTGGTCGTTGAGCGAGCGTGGGTTGTACTGGGTCAGCACCACGACATCGTTGATGTCCGAGTTGACGCAGTTCGACAGCGTGAAGTCGATGATCCGGTACTTGCCTGCGAACGGCACCGCGGGTTTGGCGCGCACACCCGACAAGATCGAGAGGCGCTCACCCTCGCCGCCGGCGAGGACGATCGCGGTCACATGCTTCACGCCACGATCCTACAACGCGAGGAGGCTGTCGCGTGGCTCGTCACGCGTGTGTAGCTCAGGTGTACGAGCGCGGGTTGACCGGGGTCGTGCCGCGCTGGATCTCGAAGTGCAGGTGGGGTCCGGTGGAGTTGCCGGTATTGCCCATGTAGCCGATGATCTGGCCCCTGCTGACCCGCTGGCCAGAGCGGACGACACTCCGCGACAGGTGGCCATAGAAGCTGGCGAAGTTGCCGCTGTGACCGATGAGGATCGCGCGGCTGCCGCCGTACGTCCAGCCGGCGAAGGCCACGACACCCGCCCCCGCAGCGCGCACCGGGGTGCCGGATCCGTTGGCGATATCGATGCCGGAATGGAAGTGGGCGCACGATCCGCGGGGCGGCTCGAGATAGAAGCCCGTGCAGCCGTACTCCTGGGTCACGACCCCGGACGTTGGCCACATGAACATGCCGTTGCCGCCGCCTCCACCGCCGCCGCCGCCGCCGGTGTCCTGGCTCGCGGCTCGCTTGGCAGCTGCTCGCTTCGCGGCCGCGAGCAGGCCCGCGGTCTGACGCTGCAGCCTGCGCTGGGCGACCTGCTGCCGGCGGATGAACGCCTTGGCCTGACGCTGGTTGGCCGCGATCTTGCGCGCCTTGGTCATCTGCTTCTTCTGGATGGCCTGTGTCTTGGCTTCCAGGCGTGCCAGCCGGGCCTTGGCGTCGGCCAGGGTCGCCTTCTGGGTGCGCAGGTCCGCTGCGGCGTCCTCCTTGGCGCGCCGTAGCTGGTCCGTGCGATATCGGGTCGCGGCGGTCACGGCGCGCAGCGAGTCGAGGGATGCCTGGTCGTCCGCGATGTCCTTCGCCATCTGCGCGTCCTGGTCGCCATAGGCGAGGTACGCGGAGGCATCGCTCACCACGTCCGTGAACGAACCGGAGTCGAGGACCTGCTCCAGCAGGCTGGTGTTCTGGCTGCGATACGCATCCGCGAGGCGCGCCCCGAGCGCCGCGCGGCGCTGGTCCAGCTCATCGGCGCCCTGCTGGATCTCCTGCTCCAGAAGGTCGAGCGTCTGGTCCAGCTGGCCGAGCTGATCCTGGAGGGCCTGGCGACGGGCCTGGACCTTGGCCAGGGCCGTGGTCGCCTGCTGGATCTCCTTGCGCACCTGCGCCTGGTCGACGTTGATGCCTTCGAGCTGGTTGCCGGTCTTGGTCAGAGCGCTGCGCGCCTGCGCCGCGTCGCTCTGGAGGTTGCCCAGCAGCCGGTTCTGCTGGTCGATGTCCTGGCGCAATGCCGACTGGCGCGCGCGGGCTGCCGCGATGCGGTCGGACAGGGAGTCAGCGAGGGCGGGCGACGAGGTCGTCGGAAGACCGAGCAGGGACAGGACGACCACGAGCAGGATCGCGCCCCGGACAGCCTTCTGGACGATGTGGCGGCTCGTCGCGGATACCGCGGACAGCCCGAACCACGTCACGGTCGCACCACTCGCAGGCTACTCCCTATCTGCGATGCACCATCTCCGGCTTTGGGGCACGGCGGCCAGAATGGTGCGAGTCCGGGTCAGCATATGCCCTCACACTGGATGTGGCAAGCACGTGTACTCGTCCGGCACGTCCGTTACACATCTGTCTCCTGCGAGGCCAGGAACTCCGCTGGGGTCAGATAGCCCAGGGACTGGTGAGGGCGGATGGTGTTGTAGACGTGCTCCCATTCAAGGAGCGCC
>Ga0335397_10012368_pt1 | contig 10445 bp, 8 predicted proteins | sample MAT04_FD_205740 | JGI IMG/M metagenome (GOLD analysis project Ga0335397, IMG submission 205740) | Freshwater microbial communities from Lake Fryxell liftoff mats and glacier meltwater in Antarctica - MAT-04 (spades assembly) (version 2) ...
GCCGCGATCGACTTCAGCTGCATCAGCGCTGCGAGAGGACCTGCTTTACCGCTTGAACGGGTTGCCGCTGGACCTGCCGCCGCTGCGCCGTCGATTGGAGGACGTGCCTTTGCTGGCACGTCATTTACTGGCCGCCGCGGGCGAAAAGGAAGGACCGGCGCGCCGCTTCACGCCGGCCGCTTTCGCTCGATCGGGCCGCTATCGCAGGCCGGGCAACGTGCGCGAGCTGCGCAATGCGGTACCGCGCGCCGACGTGATGGCGCAAGGCGACGAGATCGACGCGACCTGGCTGCCGGGCGCTGAGGGGGCTGCGCCGACGGCGCAGCGAGACAGGTCGGCACCCAGTTTGCGCACGGCCCGTTCGGTTGGAAGTGGGAGTGGGAGTGGGCGTGGGCGTGGAAGCGAAGACGTTGGAAGGCTTCAAAATATCCACTGGAAACATCAAATCCGTCCAAAGATTCCTTTGAGACTGATGGAACCTTATTAAATTCAGTCCACCGGGCCCGCGGGCCCCTGCTCCGCGGCCAGCCGCAACAGCTCGCCACCCTCGGCGACCTGGTCGCCCACGGCATACATGAGTTCGGCCACCACTCCGTCGCGCGGGGCGTGCAGGGTGTGCTCCATCTTCATGGCTTCCATCACCGCCAGAGCCTGGCCGCGCTTGACGCTGGCACCCACCGCCACTGCAAACGACACCACTTTGCCAGGCATGGGCGCGGCCAGGCGGCCACCTTCGGCAGCGCCGTCACCGGCGTGGGCCACGGGGTCGAATTCGGTGGCGACAGCGCTGCCGTTTTCAGCGAACACCGCATAACCCTCGCCTCGGGCGTACACCGTCAAGGTGTGGCGCTGGCCAGCCAGGGTGACGTCATGGCGCTCAGCGCCCAGAGCCTTCGCGGCGAAGGCCAAGGCCTGATCGCCTACCGACAAGGTCATGCCAGCGCCGTGCTGCCGCAGCAGGGCCACGGCATGCCGCTGGCCGGCCACGTCCAGCGTCAAGCGCCGCTGCGCACCGCCATGGATGCGCCAGCCGTCGCGGCGCGACCAAGGGTCGGCATCTTCCAAACAGGCTTCAGCCGCCAGCACATGGGCCACCACGCCAGCGGCCACCAGCGGCAGCGGCAGGGGTGGCGCTTCAAACAGGGCCACACGCTCACGCTCGATCAGCGCGGTGTCCAGGTCGGCCGTGGCGAAGGCCCGGCTGCCGACGACGCGCCGCAGGAAGGCGACGTTGGTGTGCAAGCCCATCAGGTGGGTGTCGCGCAACGCCGCGTCCAGCCGGGCCAGCGCCTGCGCGCGGTCTGCACCCCAGACGATGAGCTTGGCCACCATCGAGTCGTAGTACGGGCTGATGGTGTCGCCCTCGCCGAAGCCGCTGTCCACGCGCGCCAGTTCATCGCTGCGCTGAAAACTGACATGCGCGGGCCAACGGGCCACCTGCAAGGTGCCGGTGGCGGGCAGGAAGTTGGCGTCGGGGTTCTCGGCGCAGATGCGGGCTTCGATGGCGTGGCCACGGATCTGCAACTCGTCCTGGCGCAGCGGCAAGGGCTCACCGGCAGCAACCCGCAACTGCCATTCCACCAGGTCCAGGCCGGTGATGGCCTCGGTCACCGGGTGTTCGACCTGCAGCCGGGTGTTCATCTCCATGAAGTAGAAATTCAGCTCACCGTGGGGCAACTGCTCGGCGATGAACTCGACCGTGCCAGCACCGACATAACCCACAGCTTTGGCGGCAGCCACAGCCGCCGCACCCATCTCGGCACGGCGCTGCTCGGTCATGCCAGGCGCAGGTGCTTCTTCCAGCACTTTTTGATGCCGGCGCTGAACCGAACAATCGCGCTCGAACAAGTGAACACACTGGCCATGGCTGTCGCCGAACACCTGAATCTCGATGTGCCGCGGGCGGGTGACATAACGCTCAACCAGCACGTGATCGTTGCCAAAGCTGGCCTGCGCCTCACGCTGGCACGAGGCCAGCGCCGATTCGAACTCTTCAGCTCGGTCCACCCGCCGCATGCCCTTGCCGCCGCCACCGGCGCTGGCCTTGATCAACACCGGGTAGCCCATGACCTGCGCCTGGTCGGCCAGGAAAGCGGGCTGGTTGTTGTCGCCGTGGTAACCGGGCACCAGCGGCACACCGGCTTTTTCCATCAAGGCCTTGGCCGCGGACTTGCTGCCCATGGCGGCAATCGCGCTGGCCGGCGGGCCGATGAAGCTGATGCCGGCGGCCGCGCAGGCGCGGGCAAAGTCTTCGTTCTCGCTCAAAAAGCCGTAGCCGGGGTGGATGGCCTGCGCGCCGGTGGCCAGCGCCGCGTTGATGATGCGTTGCCATTGCAAATAACTCTCACGCGGCGCGCTGGCGCCCACATGCACAGCCTGGTCGCAGGCGCGGACGTGGCGGGCCTGGGCGTCAGCGTCGGAGTAAACGGCCACCGTGCGAATGCCCAAGCGGCGCGCGGTGGTGGCCACGCGGCAGGCGATTTCACCGCGGTTGGCAATCAGGATCTTGGTGAACATGGCACTTCTTTCGAGCGTTAGGTTGCAGCAGGTATGGCAGGAACAAAGCGCCGAACCAAGCCGCGCAGGAACTTGAACAACACCACGATCAACACCAGCGCCAAGAGCACTGCAACAGCCAGCAGCGGGAAAAACCAGAGCGGGTGCGTCCAGGACAACCACAGCATGGCCGGCACAGCGATGTCACCCAAGAGGCTCAGGCCGATGTTGGAAAAGGGCTCAGGCGAGGTGTTGACCGCCGCGCGTGTGGTGGTCTTGGCGGCATGCGAGGTGGCGGCCAGCGTGCCACCAGCCAAGGCTGCAATCAAGGTCCAGGCGCTGCTCAGGTTGCCCGCTGCGTCGCCCGCTGGTTCACCCGCCACACCACTGAACACGCCCGCAGCCAAGGCCGCGCCGGCGGGAATGCGGATGAGGGTGTGGATGACGTCCCAGACCGTGTCCACCCCCGGTACCTTGTCGGCGAAAAACTCCAGCGCAAACATCAAACCACTGGCGCCCAGGACCAGCGGGTTCTGCAGCAGTTTCAAGCCGTCTGGTAGCGGCACCCAGCCCATGAAACCCGCCGCGCCAGTGAGGAAGACCACGGCGTACAAACGCAAGCCGCTGGCCCAGCCCAGCGCGGCGGCGATGGCTGCAAGGTGAGTCAGGTCCAGGTTCATCATCGGTGCCGGCTGTGAACCGTCGAGGGCCGCACAGACACCGTCAAGCGCCGCGCCACGCCGGCTCGCGTTTATCCAGGAAGGCCAGCACGCCCTCGCGGCCCTCGGCACTGGCACGGACGTCGGCAATGCGCCGTGCGGTCTCGGCGCGCAATTCAGCGTCGATGGGCTGACCCGCCACGTCTTTGACCAGCCGTTTGCAGGCAGCCACCGCAGCCGGGCCGTTGGCCACGATGGCGGCCACCACCTGAGCGACGTTGTCGTCCAGCGCAGCGGCGTCGACCACCTCGTGCACCAAACCCATGGCCTGGGCTTGGTGCGCGCTGAAACGCTCGGCCGTGACGAAGTAGCGCCGGCTGTGCTGTTCGCCGATGGCCCGCACCACGTACGGGCTGATGGTGGCGGGCAACAACCCCAGCCTGGCCTCGCTCAGGCAGAAGTGGGCGGCCTCGGCTGCGACCACCACGTCGCACACGGCGGCCAGGCCGACGCCCCCGGCATAACAGTCACCCTGCACGCGGCCGACCACCGGCACGGGGCATTGGTCCAGCGTCCACAGCATCTGCGCCAGGCCGGCCGCATCAGCGTGGTTCTGCTCCCAGCTGTAGCTGGCCATGGCGCGCATCCACGACAGGTCGGCCCCGGCACAGAAGGCTTTGCCGTGGCCGGCCAGGACCACGGCACGCAAGTCGGAATCACCGGCAAACCCGGCGAAGGTGGCCATTAGCTCGGCGATCACACCGTCATTGAAGGCGTTGCGCACCTCGGGGCGGTTCAGCCACACCTCGACCACATGGCGCGGGTGGGTGGCGCTGCGGCGGATGTCGAGCAGGCTGCTCATGCGCGCTCCCGGCAGGCGTCGGTGGGGGTATCGGCATCGGTATCGGTATCGGTATTGGCTTCGGTATCGGCTTCGGAGTGAGCCAGGGCGTAGGCGGCTTCTTCGTGCAGCATGTAGACCAAGTCAATCTGTGGGCTGGTCTGCCCAAATGCAGTCAGCGCAGCTGTGATCTGCCCGCGATGGTGGGTGCCATGGTTGAACACATGCCCCAGCGTGGCGCCAAACGGCAGCGTCACCCACGCGCCGTTGATGCGCTGGTAGCGGATCTGCCCCCACAGCCGCTCTTCAGGCCAGCGGTCGAGCGCGTCCACCCACGCTTGCGCGCCCTCCATCAAACATTTGCGCAAGGTACGACGGTCGGTTTCAACCTCGGCATCCAGCACGACGCGGGGTGACTCGCCGTGCTGAAAGCGGCGAAACCACAGCTGTTGTTCAGCCACCAACAGGTGGTTCAAGGTGCCGTGCACGCTTTTGTAGAACAGGCCAATGTCGCGTCGATAGGCTTCGTCGGGCAAAGCATCCACATGCGCCAACAACTGCCGCGTAGCCCAGCGGTTGTAACGCGCCAAGGTCTGCAAGTAGTGGCGAAGGGGCGCGTGCAGCAGCGCCTTCTTCATGACGATGCTGAGGAAGTTCTTGCCCTGCCACTGCACATGGCCAACATTGACATAACCCTGGTGTTGGTAGAACGAACGCAACTGCGCAGCCGGTTCGGCCGCGTCCAATGCCAGGTGGGCGTAGCCTTGCGCCAGCGCCCAGTCTTCGCAGGCCCGGAAGAGGCCCCGACCGACGCCGCGCCCGGTCCAGGTCGGGTCCAAACCGAACTGGAAAAGGTGGGCAGTGTCATGGGCACGGAACCACGGTGCGTCGGCATCCCAGGGTGCCATGGTGGCGCCGTGTGGCCCAGCGACGGTGACGGTGCCCACCACCGTGCCTTGCACCTCGGCCACAAAACACTGCCCTAACGCCGCCCGCTGCCGCGTCAAGGCTTCGTCCTGTTCTGCCGACGTCAAGTTCAGCCCCTGCGCCGCCAACCCGGCGTAGGCGCGGTGCAGCATCAAGGTGATGGCCGCAAACGAATCGCGGGCGGCGACGGGGCGAATGGTGATGTCGTGCATGGCAGGGTCGGCGTCCGGGCAGATCAGTGCCGCCACACGCGCAGGCCGCGAAGATTCTCGAAGGCATCAAAGTCGGCATCGCGGTGCAGCAAGGCGTAGTCGTTCTCGATGCAGTAAGCGGCAACCCAGACGTCAATGGCGCTGCGCACGGTCATGCCCTGCGCGCGCAAACTGCGGTAGTGCTCAACGGCAGCCATGGCCAATGCAGCGCCGCCCGTGGCTTCAACACTGAGCGACTGCAGGAGCACCCGGGCCTGGCGCAACTCGCTCTCATGCCTGAAGCCGCGCAGCACCTCGAACAACACCACGTCAGGCACCACCAGCCGAACCTCGCCTTTGCTCAAGAGGTGTTGCAGCAAGTCCGACGCGGGCTGCTTCGCACCATTGAAGAAGTCGATCCAAACGCTGGAGTCAACGACGAGCACGGCCGATCGCCTTGGGGGTTGGCTTCGGGGTCGCCTTCGGGGTTGCCTTGGGGTTGGCCTTGGAGGTCAACTTCGGCGTGACCTTGGCTTGCGTGCGGGGCAGAGCAGCGGGTGGCGCGGTGGATTCCGGGGAGTCGGCCACCGGCACGGTCCAATCGATGGCGTCGTCGCCCTCCCACTTCAACTTGCCGCGCCATTTCAGGATTTCGCGGTAAGCCGCCTGGCGCGCCAGCAGTTCCAAGCCCGCCTCGACGGCTTCCTTCTTGGTTTTGAAGGGGCCGGCCTGCAAAGCCTTGTCCATCAAGGCGTCGTCGATATCGATGTTGGTGCGCATGGTGTGTAGATCAGGGGTGGGTTGCACACATCATGCACCAAATTCCACCTTACATGCGAAAGAGCCCAAATCTCGGCCGCTCAGGAATCGGCGCATTCAGACTCGCGCTCAAGCCCAGCGCCAGCACACGCCGGGTGTCGGCCGGGTCAATCACACCGTCGTCCCACAGCCGGGCGCTGGCGTAGAACGGGTGGGCCTGGGTGTTGAATTGCTCGAGGATGGGGCGTTTGAAGCTCGCTTCTTCTTCGGCGCTCCAGGCTCCGCCCCTGGCTTCGATGCCGTCGCGCTTGACCGTGGCGAGCACGCTGGCGGCTTGTTCCCCGCCCATCACGCCGATGCGCGCATTCGGCCACATCCACAACAGGCGCGGCGAATAAGCCCGGCCGCACATGCCGTAGTTGCCGGCGCCGAAACTGCCACCGATGATGACCGTGAACTTCGGCACCGTGGCCGTGGCCACGGCAGTCACCATCTTGGCGCCGTGTTTGGCGATGCCTTCACTCTCGACCTTCTTGCCGACCATGAAGCCGGTGATGTTCTGCAAGAAAACCAACGGCACCTGGCGCTGGCAGCACAGCTCGATGAAGTGCGCTCCCTTCATGGCGCTTTCGCCGAACAGCACACCGTTGTTGGCGATGATGCCCACCGGCAGCCCTTCGATGTGGGCAAAACCGGTGACCAGCGTGGCACCAAATCGCGCCTTGAACTCGTCGAACTCACTGCCGTCGACGATGCGCGCAACGATCTCGCGCACATCGAACGGTTTGCGCGGGTCGGTGGGAATCACGCCGTGCAGTTCGCTGGCATCAAACAGCGGCGGCCGCGGGGCTTGGCGCAACAGCTGTTCGGGCTTGCGCCAGTTCAGGTTGGCCACCGTGGCCCGCGCAATCGCCAGCGCGTGCAGGTCGTTGTCGGCCAGGTGGTCGGCCACGCCCGACAAGCGGGTGTGCACATCAGCGCCGCCCAGCTCTTCGGCACTCACCACCTCGCCCGTGGCGGCCTTCACCAAGGGTGGCCCTGCCAGGAAGATGGTGCCCTGGTTCTTGACGATGATGGTCTCATCCGACATGGCCGGCACATAGGCGCCGCCTGCGGTGCAAGAGCCCATCACCACCGCCACCTGCGGGATGCCCAGCGAAGACATCTGCGCCTGGTTGTAGAAGATGCGGCCGAAGTGGTCGCGGTCAGGAAAGACCTCGTCCTGGTTGGGCAGGTTGGCGCCGCCGCTGTCGACCAGGTAGATGCACGGCAAGCGGTTCTGCTGTGCCACCTCCTGCGCCCGCAGGTGTTTCTTGACGGTGATGGGGTAGTAGGTGCCACCCTTGACGGTGGCGTCGTTGCAGACGATCACGCATTCCACGCCGCTGACCCGGCCGATGCCGGCAATCACGCCGCCGCCAGGTGCAGCGTCCACACCCGCCTTGTCCTGGTACAGGCCCAAACCGGCCAGCGGGGCGATTTCGAGAAAAGGCGTGTCCGGGTCCAGCAGCAGCTCCACGCGGTCGCGCGGCAGCAACTTGCCACGCGCGGTGTGGCGGGCGCGGGCGGTTTCGCCCCCACCCAAGGCGATCTGCGCCAGCCGCGCGTTGAGTTCATCCACCAGCCCGCGCATCTGCGCCGCGCTGGCCTTGAAGTCTTCGGAACGGGGGGCGAGCTTGGTGCTCAGGGCTGGCATGGGTTTTCTCCTGTTGGGACATTCCGAGTCCATCGGCCACGTGAGGCGTCGACCTGTGCGTCTAGAAAGACTGCCGCACTGATGCGGCTGTTGCAACGATCGCATCCAATTTCTCGCGCACCTCCGGTGCGATCTGGTCGATTGGTACGAAGTCGGCCAGCTCGTAGAAACGCTTCTTGCGCATCGCTTCTTCCGGCAGGCCCAGGCTCCTTTGAAAGTTTGCAAAGAGAGGCTCCAGAAACTCGTCGCTGACCTTCATGTCTGGGCCCCAGGGGGAAGGCCTTCGCGCAACTTGCAGGCTCTCTTCCATTCGCGCGATCTCAACTTCCATGGCCCGCGCTCTGACGGGCGCCTGCGCCTGTTCGACCAAATCGCGACTGACGGCTGGACGGCCGTCGTCGGCCGCCCAAGCGATCAGTGCCTCAGGCGTACATACATAGTTCTCAATCTCACGCCGATGCCAGCACAGCATGGTCAGTGAATCATCGGGTGGCAACTCGCGATTCAATCGATCGAAAAGTGCAAGGCCCTTGAGTTGTGGAACCGCCTCACGAAGTCCATGAAACCGGTCTTGCGCGCTTTTCGGCAGATTCGTACCAAGGTAGTCGATATAGGCCGTAGAAATCAACTCGGCCGCTGGATGCCCAAGTCGCCGAGCTAGCCGCTTCAAGATGGCCTCGTCGGTCGAACCCTCAAGATAAAGAACCCAGCCCTTCTGCTCCGCCTGCAGGTAATGCTCGAAACCAATGTCCACCAACGCTTTTCGAAGCTGTGAGCCTTGATCGTTGATGCGGTGCGGCCGTCCCAAGAACGCAATGACGGTGTCTTGGCCAGCCGCGAGGTTGAGCACTTGCTCAGAGTGCGTTGCGGCGATGACCTGCGAGCCTGTCGCGTCAGCCACCTCTGTAATCAGCCGGTAAATCTGGCGCTGTCGCAACACCTCCAAATGAGCATCAGGCTCGTCAAGCAAGATCGTCGAACCACGATAGGCATACAGATAGGTCAAGAGCAGCAGCGTCTGTTGCAGGCCACGCCCGGCTGAAGCGATATCGAGGTTCACCCTGTTCGCCGACTTGTAGGTCAACGTCAATTCCCCCCGCGCGCTATCGAAAACGGGTTCGTTCAGTTGCACCCGAAACAGCGTGTCCATGTGTTCAGTCACATTCCGCCATTGGGCAGCGTCGCCATCGGCGACGGCGTAGCACAAGTTGCGGAGGACCTCGGCCGTACGCCCTTGGCCTATCAGCACATTCACTCGGCCAGCGGGCAACAGCGGCTCCACTGAGGCCAAGCCTGACATGGGCGGGAGAATCGCGACCTTGATTGAGGCTGCAACTTCGCGCCAACTCCCAAGCGTTGCGTCGTTCAATTCGGTGTTGCAAGGGCGACAAAAAATCAGTTCCGAGTTGGAGTAGTCGAATTCCAATGGAACAGTCCAAGTGCGCCCATTCAGCGTTCCGGTGCAAGTGATTGCTATCAAGACGTTGACTGTGACCGTCTTACCCTCGGCATTGCGACTACCCGTTCTGACATGCAGGTCGCGCCACAACAGGTTCGCATGCGAAACAGGGAGTGCGGACAGGTCCTTGCGATTGAGCGTGACACCTGTGCGTTTCTTGCTTCCGGCACCCTCGGATTTTTCGGCAACCCATTGGGTTAATCCGAAGTGCCAGAGGGCCAGTGCTTGCAGGGCGCTGGTCTTGCCCGAGTTGTTTGGCCCAACGAACACGACATGCCCGCCCAACTCGATGTCGGCGAACTCAATCCCTTTGAAATTCTTGATCTGGAGTCGCGTCAACATGTCGTGGCCCTCGGGAACTCACGGACGCAGTGACAGGAGCAGCGGCACTTCAAGATTGACACCGTCCTAGAGAATTTGAGTTCGAAATGTCACGGGCCGCTCGGGTTTTGCAGTCAATGATATGAGCCGTCCAAATCCACCCCATCCCTCAACGACGCCGATCTCGGCCACCTCGGCCCATTCGAAGCCAGGCACCTCGGCGCGTAGTAAGCGCATGCACTCGACCGCCTGGCGGCGGCCTGCGGTTTCAGCGGCGCTGAGTTGCAGCGCGTCAGTGGCGTCGACTGCGCGGCCTTGTGCTTTGCGCAGTTGCGTGACGTTGGCGCGCCGTTGGCTGGTGTCGCGCTGCGGCCGCAGGATGGCGCCGATGCGCGGGAAGTCATAGCGGTCGGCGGCTTGCGCCATCAAGGTGTCGATGGCTTTGAATTCGCCAATTGCCGCCAGCGCACGTGTAGCGTCAACCCCGCCCACGCGGAACATGGTGCTGGGGTACAGGGCGTCGCCCGCGCCGTCGCCCAGCTTATAAGGCACGCCCGCGAAGTGGGCGATGTCGGCGTCGCCCGAGGCGTCGATGAACTGCGCGGCGCGCAGCGCTCGGCGGCCGGACTTGGTTTCCACCAGCACGGCCTCCAAGGTTTGCGCCTGGCTCACCGTCTGCACCACCACACCAGCGGCATAGGCGTGGAACAGGACCTCGGCGCCAGCGGCTTGCAAGAACTGGTCGGCCGCACATTTGTAGGCCGCCACGTCGTAGCTGCGCACACGGATGCGGCCCTGCAAACCGTCCTGCGGCACGTTCAGGCCACCCAAGGCGTCCAGCCGCTGCAGCAAGTCGTCGACCACGCCGCGCACCAGTGGCGGCATCACGCCGCCGCGTGTGCCGTACAGGCCGACGGGGCCGCCGCCCACCACCACCACGTCCCACTCGCCGAGAACGGGCGTCTGGCGGGAGCATTCCTGGACGCTGCCGTGGCTGCTGGTGTGGGTTCTGGCGTGAGTGCTGGCGTGAGTGCTGGCATGAGTGCTGGCGTGGGCACTGGCGTGGGTGCTGGCGTCGGCGCGGTCGCGATCGGTG
>Ga0335397_10012370_pt1 | contig 10444 bp, 7 predicted proteins | sample MAT04_FD_205740 | JGI IMG/M metagenome (GOLD analysis project Ga0335397, IMG submission 205740) | Freshwater microbial communities from Lake Fryxell liftoff mats and glacier meltwater in Antarctica - MAT-04 (spades assembly) (version 2) ...
CAAGCTTGGCAGACATCCATGCTTTCACAGGTTCATGGAAAACATCCTCCGAAACCAGCCGAGCCACCCATACACTGGCATCAACGACAATGAACATTATCGCCGCGCCTCTGCAACTGCATCTACCGCAGAAACGCCCTTCGGCCAACGCGCGCCAATCTCAGCGGCAAGATTATCAAGTTTTGCCCACGCATTTTCAATATCTTTTCGAGCAGGCTTCACAGGAATCAATAACGCTACCACCTCGCCATGATAAGTAACTTGTACTTCGCTTCCAGTCTCACGTACCATGCGAATCAACTCACTGGCTTGCTGTTTCAATTCTCGAACTCCAACTGTTACCATATTCATCTCCATAATATATCTACAAATGTAGACACATTATAGCATAACAAACGGGCGAGTTTCCTCGCCTGTTAACGTTTCAAACGTTCAACCCTTCGACATGCTCAGGGTAAACCTGCTAACATTCCGAGAACCCACAAGCATAGCACTTGCGGCAGCCTTCTTCATTTACAACCGCCGCCTCGCCGCACTCGGGGCAAATGTCACCGATCTTCATTTTGCCGCCGGGGGCTTCGTTATGGTGACCGTTGCCATTTGTGTTTACTTCTTCGATCACTACGCCATCTTTCTCACGCAGGTATTGGTCGAGCACCTGACCAATCCCATCGGGTAACGAGCGCACACGGTTGGGGCCAAAGCCGAGCGAACGTCCGCCGCCGATGCCGATCAGTTGCACGATAATCTCGCGCATTCTATCTACGGGTGCAACAGGCGAAGCAAGGCGCAGGATGTAGGAGATCAGCCGTCCGATGGCCTCGGAGACTGCGGCAATTTCAGAGCCAGCCTTGGCCGTGTTGACAAAAGCCTCGAAGGGCTGAGTCCCGCCATTTTCATTGATGGTGATGAAGGCCTTCCCCACAGGCGTTTCAGTAGTGTACGTTTTGCCGGTCAATGCCTTGGGGCGCGGTTTCTTGGTTTCATGCCAAATGGTAGAAACTGTCTGTTGAGCAGGAGCAGCTTCCAGTTGAGTCTGAGGCGTTACTTTCTTATCCGCGGTGGCTTTGGTTTCGAGCACCACAATATCGCGTGAACCGGTCACATAGACCGTAATCCCCTTACAACCGAGTTCCCAGGCCATCATGTAGGCCTTGGCAACATCCTCTTCGGTGGCGTTCTCATGGAAGTTGACGGTCTTCGAAAGCGAGTTATCTACAAACGCCTGCAGCGCGCCTTGCATCAAGACATGCTCTTCAGCCGAAATATCAGCCGAGACCACAAACGTATCGCGCACGGCTTGCGGAATTTCAGTGATGTTCTGGCAGGTGCCATCGTTCATCACGCGCTCCACAATTTCCTGACGCTTCTCTTCACCGAGACCAAGTTTCTTCAAGGCCTCATCGAAACGCGGGCTGGCATAGGTGAGTTTTAGATCTTTGCCGTTATCGTTGACGTGGCGGATATAGGCCAGCGCGAAGACGGGTTCACAGCCATAGCCTTCACAACCAGCCACTGTGGCGATTGTGCCTGTTGGAGCGACTGTGGTTTGCGCGGCATTACGAATGCCATGACTCTTGATACCGCTCTCGATCGCATCCCACTTAAGCTCGGGCCTGTTCCAGTTATTCTGATAGCTCATCAGCGGTTTGGGCGCGTGCCATTTCATATCGTCCATATCGTAGATCGAACCTTCGATGGCAGGGAAAGGTCCGCGCTCTTCGGCCAATTCCACGCTGGTCTTCATCGAATGGAAACGCACGAATTCCATGATCTGCGCGCCAAACTCCTGACCTTCCTTCGAGCCATAGCGCACACCCGCATGATACATCAGGTCGGCCAGTCCCATAATACCGAGACCAATGCGACGCGCACGATGAGCGGCTTCCTTCAACTGCGCCACAGCCGGCACATACGCATTCGCTTCGACAACATCATCCAGGAAACGGGTGGCCGTCACAACCGACTGACGCAAAGTTTCCCAATCGACAGTGTGATCGGGTCCGCAATGTTCATTGAGATTGACGGAACCCAAACAGCAATTCTCATAGGGTCCAAGCCATTGCTCGCCACAAGGATTTGTCGCCTCCAACGGATACAAATGCGGAACAGGATTATCACGATTGGCCGCATCGAGGAATAACATACCAGGCTCCCCATTATGATGGGCCTGCTTAACAATCTTGTTAAACAACTCACGCGCGTTGATGGTCTTATACGTATGAATGGTAATCCCAGCAGTTTCGGCTTGTTCCAATGTTCCGCTGAATCCCTTTTGCTTCATCTCATTCATATCAGGGAAACGCAAAGGCCACTCTTCATTATTCTTGACAGCCTGCATAAACGCATCGGTAATGCCCACCGAAATATTAAAGTTTGTGATTTGATTCTCGTTAATCTTGCAGGTAATAAAATCTTCCACATCTGGATGATCGACACGCAGCACGGCCATATTGGCTCCGCGCCTGGTTCCGCCCTGCGCAATCTCGCCGAAGGCATGATCATACACACGCAAGAATCCAACCGGGCCGGTAGCCTGTCCCGCAGAAGTTTGCACCAATGCGCCTTTTGGGCGCAATCTTGAAAATGAAAAGCCATTGCCGCCGCCTGTCTGCTGAATCAGCGCGGCATCGCGCAAGGTCTGGAAAATGCCCGCGCTGTGACGTCCCATATCATCGGTAATCGGGAGCACAAAACACGCAGCAAGCTGACCAAGAGGAGTCCCGGCACCAGTAAAAGTAGGAGAGTTCGGGAAAAACTTCTTGCTCGACAATAAATGGTAATACTCAACAGTACGCTTCTGAACATCTGCGCCCCACTGCTCTTCGACTTTTGCCACGTGATACGCCACGCGCCAGAACATTTCTTCCACGTTTTCGGCGGGCTTGCCATCGTCACCACGGCGCACGTAGCGTTTCATCAACACCTGACGCGCATTATCGGTCAACTGGCCTTTCGGCAGTCCCTTCGCCATGGGCGGTGTGGGCAGCAAGCCGTTCTTAACTTTTAATTCAGCAGACTTTGTAACCATTTGATACTCTCCTCTAAATTGGTTATTTGAACAAAACAGGCAAAGGTGGGTTTCCGCCAAATACGGAGAACACCTTCGCCTGAAATTTAATCTTCCAGTAACTGATCTATTTCTGTACGAATGGACTGTAAATCGTCCAAACCCAGATACACAATAGCATAACGAATATACGCGATTTGATCCGTCTCCTTTAAAGTTGCCATCACCAAATCTCCCACAATGCGCGAAGAAACTTCGGCCTTGCCGAGTTTTTGGAGTTGTGTTTCCACCTGCCCGATCATGCGCTCAATATCCGCCGCAGAAACAGGCCGTTTGGCGCACGAAATACGGATCCCACGCGCCAATTTCTCACGGTCAAATTCCTCACGTGCGCCATCCTGCTTAATTAACAGCGGCGTCGCCAAAATCGGGCGTTCATAGCTGCTAAAGCGCTGACGGCACTTCAAACACTCGCGCCGGCGGCGAATTCCACCGTGACTATCGTGAGAAGTATCCAGCACCTTGGAATCATGGTGTTTACAATACGGACAACGCATTAAAATTACTCCAAATTAGAACAAATGTTAGAGCCATATATGGGCGTCTCGGCACTGCATCCCCGTATATATGGCTAATATGTTCGGGATTTTACACGATGAATCCACAAGCATTCAATTTTTTAAGCTAAGGGTTTTTAAGCAAAACCATACCCGCATAAAATGTCAATAGCCAATTGGATAAAAGACCGCTTCACACTTAACTGCAAGCTGATTCTGTATTTTCAAAATTCCCCCGCTTTATGATTCTCATGCACATCGCATTAACTTAATTCTTCCAAAAACTTCATCACATGCGGATTAAATTTCGCAGGATGACATTGATGCGGAACATGTCCGCAAATAGGCAGGCTGTGTGTACTAATAATATTTGGGAGTAATTTTCCAAGTCGCGGAAAAGATTGCGGGGCAAGGGTTTGGTCACGCCCACCCCACAGAAGCAGAGTCGGCTGTTGAATGTGTGGCAGGTTCGAGGTCAGGTTGGGATGCGTATGCACAATATTGTAAATCCGCGATGAGGCGCGTTTAAAGTCTAGTGCAGTTTGATAGCGGATATGTTCAGGCAAACTATGTGTTTCACGTTGACCAATATAAATATTAAAACTGGTGACATCCACAAAAATTCGAAAGAGCCAGTATGGCATCAGATCCATGAAGCGCGCGCCTAACAATCGGCGCAAAAAAGGATGCTGTATCAATGGCGATAATTGCTTGATATCATAAAATGGATTAACCAACACCAGCGCATTCACACGCTCAGGATAACGCAGCGCATACATTAACGCCAGTCCGCCTCCAAGCGAATGCCCAATAAGAGTCATTGGCTCAGTGATTTGAAGCGAATCGATCCAGGTTGAAAAATGGTCAAATACATTTTCAACTGTATAGTCAGAGCGGCGCAGCGGTTTATAACTTTCACCGTGACCAAGCAGATCAAGCGCATACCCTGCATAGCCTGAAGCAGAAAGTTCCGGCAAAAGATCATCCCAATCATGCAGGGAAGCCGCCAATCCATGAACAAGGATGACTGGCGCGCCACTGCCCTGTTTCACATAATTTACACGCTGCGCGTAATTGTTTTCAAGAACCCCGTCTTTTGTTATTACTTCATCCTTCATTATTTATCCTTCATCATTGCCTTACTATTCCCCTGCGATTTGTTTTCCATAGCGTTTTGCCAACTCTCTTCTTAAAACTTTTCCTATAAATGTGCGTGGGAAATCATCCATGAAAATTACGAAGCGCGGAATCAACTGCGGAGGCAGGCGGCGTTTGCAATAGGCGATGACCGCATCGGGTGTGGGGCGTTCACGGCCGGCAATGACAAACGCAAAGGGATGTCCAGCTACAGCCACCACCACCACCTCTTTGACCTGTGGAATCTCATAGATCACTTCTTCCACATCACGCGGGAAGGCAGGCTTGCCGGGTTTCTCGGGATACCACATATCAGCTTTGCGGGCGATGATGCGAAAATAACCGTCTTCGTCCATTTGCGCCACGTCGCCAGTCAGCAGCCAGCCATCTTCCATGAGTACCGCCCGCGTGGCTTCTTCATCTTTCCAATAACCCATCATCACCTGCGGGCCGCGAATCGCCAATTCGCCGATCTGTCCAACTTCCACTTCCTTGCGCCCACGGGCAAGGTCAACAATTGCGGCTTGTGTAGATGGAAGCGGAATGCCAATTGTGCCGACCTTGCGATTGCCATTAAGCGGATTCGCATGTGTCACAGGCGAGGCTTCGGTCAACCCATAGCCTTCCACGAGTTTGCCTTTGGTGAGTTTCTCAAATGATTCCTGCACTTCCACATGCAAAGGCGCAGAGCCGCTAATACAAGCCTTGATCGAGTGGATGCCATACTTACGCACGCCACGGAAGTTGCTGATGGCGTTATACATATTCGGCACACCAGTAAAAATAGTCGGCTTGTATCTTTTGATCGTCTTAAGAATATCCTTGATTTGAAATTGCGGTTTCAGAATCAACGATGCGCCAAGAGAAACAGGCACATTCAATGAAGTTGTCAGCCCATAACTATGCGAGAAAGGAATGGCGCACAGGAAGCGCTCTTTGCCTTCATCCGCTTTGGGCAGCCAGTGGCGTGTCTGTAATGCGTTCGCCACCAGATTACGATGAGAAAGCATCACACCTTTTGCCTCGCCTGTTGTGCCGCCCGTAAATTGAATCACAGCCATATCTTCAGGAATAACTTCAGCCAGCGGAGATTGATCACTCTGCCCCGATATCCAACGGCGGAAATGCATTGCGCCTGGCACATTTAATCCACGATTGCGCCAGCGTGAAATGAGACGCTTGGGCAGTGAAAGATACTCACCCGCATCGGTTAACACCAGCAAGGGCAAGCCGCTATTTTTTTGTACCTGCCCCGCCATGCCTGCCCAGAGATTTAATGTAACCAGCGCGCGCGCATCTACAAGTTTTACCTGACGCGTTAATTCCTCGGCATCGGTCATGGGCGGCGTGAAGACCGCCACCGCGCCGGCTTTGATGACACCATAAAAAGCGATCACCGCCTGCGGAATATTTGGTAAATACAAAACCACACGCGCGCCTTTGCCGATGCCCAGCGCGTTCAATGCGTTGGCGAATCGATTGGCTTCGTGATTCAATCTGCGATATGAAAGGCGCGTACCTTCAAAATAAATCGCAACGCGATTCGGGTAGCGGCGCACCGCTGAGCGCAAAAGATGATGCAAAGGAATGCGCGGAATACCGATTGTATACGGCACGCCTTCTTCATAATGTTTCAACCACGGACGTTCCAGCGCCAACTCATCACGCTTGGGCTTGATCGCTTTGAATGAATCATCGCGCCATGATTTTTTGGATTCGCCGCCCAGGAAACGGGTAATCGCTCGATTGACCGCTTCGCGGCGCTCCAACATGACCATGTGACCTGATGCGCCGATATCTTCTTCATCCGCGCCGATGATGGATCCTGCCACCTTCTCGAAGAGTGGTCCTTCAAAGAGGGCATCGCGATGTCCACGAATAACGAGTGTGGGCATATTCAGCTTGGAAAATTTATCCCAACCTACCCATTGAGATAGATTATCAAGATAAAAAGGTTTCAGCGCATGCGGCGGACCCGAGAGCCACTTTCTTGTAAATGGTTCAATCAAACGCAATGACCAGGTGGGAAGATTCAATCCAAATTTAAGCAGCGGATTAAATCTGAACTCGCCAGCAGTTGCAATCAGAATCAAGCGCGCAACACGCTCGGGATGATTAACTGCAAAATCGGTGGCGATGGCGCCGCCGAAGGAATGCCCTACCAAAACTATCGGCGTGGATACTTTCAATAGATTGAGGGCAATTTCCAGGTCCAGTTGGATGCGGGGCATGTCGTAGCCAGTGGATGGCTTGTCGGAGAGGCCATGTCCGCGCATGTCTAATGCAATGACACGATTCTTCAAGGCAAATTTATGCAGTTGATATTGCCACTGCATGGCCTGCCCGCCGAAACCATGGATGAAAACAAAAGTCCGCTCGGGGCGCTCGGGCGAAATATCAACAGCCGAGAGGCGCACAAGCGGGTCAGAGGAGACTCGGATTTCATGTCGGTATAGGTCGAGGTCTATGTCCATTTAGGAAGTGTACAAGAGTTGAGGCAGATTGTCAATTTTTATAATAAAATGGGGGAAATGGAGAAAATCATGAGTCTTGAAAAAGCAGTGGAAGCTATTATCCGTGAGGCTCAGGAGCGCGGAGATTTCGATAACCTGAAAGGCAAAGGTCAGCTGATCGATTTGAGGGCGTATTTTGAGACACCCGAAGATCTGCGGATGGCCTATTCGATGTTAAAAAATGCGGGCATCGTTTCCGCAGAGGTTGACCTATTGAATGAAATTGCGGCGCTCAAGGAAAGGCTGCTGACAACCTACGAAGAAAAAGACCGCAGCCGCATTCAGAAGATCATACGCGAGAAGCAATTACAATTTGACATTATGCTTGAACGGCAAAAACGTCAGAGCAGGAAAAAATAATTTACACAGAAACAGGCCGCAGGGCGGCGTGATGCGTCATATCCGCTTTGACAAATCATTCCCGCCCTGCTATACTCATCTTAATTAGTTGACTTTCACTGTCGTATACATCGGCAGTTTGTTTTTAGAACAATCGCAATGTGGCACCAAACTTCCCCTCGCGAACAAGTCGGCAGGGGTCTTTTTTTATGTCGAGCTCGTTTAAGAAATCTTCGTACTCTACAAAATTGACCTTACCCGCCCATGGCGGTTTAGTATGTACAATCATTATTTAATTTAAATTTAAAAAGGAAAACAAAAAAAACATGAGTAAGAAAAACAAGTTAAGAATTATCCCGCTCGGGGGCCTGGGCGAAGTGGGCAAGAATATGATGGCCTATGAATATGGGGGCGAAATCATCGTTGTCGATGCAGGGATTATGTTCCCACATAATGACATGCTTGGCGTGGATTACATCATCCCGGATTTTGAGTATTTAACAAAACGGGCAGATCGTGTACGCGGGCTGATCATTACACATGGTCATGAAGACCATATCGGCGCGATTCAGCACTTTATCGAAGAGATCAATGTGCCGATTTACGCCACCCCACTCACCCGTGGGTTGATCGAAGGCAAATTGTCCAGGAACAATTCACAGCACAAGGCACATTTCAAAACCATTCAAGCTGGAGAGTCTTCCAATATTGGGCAGTTCAAAGTGGAATATTTCCATGTGAGTCATTCCATCCCTGATGCAGTAGCGCTTGGAATCACCACCCCGGCCGGGCTGGTGGTACACATGAGCGATTTCAAATTTGATCATACCCCCGTGGATAACTGGCCGACAGATTTTGGAAAACTTGCAGAATTCGCCGCGCGCGGTGTGGATTTATTGCTCTCCGATTCAACCAATGCCGAACGCCCAGGCTGGACTCCCTCTGAAAAAATTATTGGTCCCGCATTTGACAAGGTATTTGCAGAGGCCAAAGGCCGTATTATTGTGGCGACTTTTGCCTCCCTTATTTCGCGCGTCCAGCAAGTTGCAGATGCCGCTGTCAAAAGCGGACGCAAAATGGCGCTGGCCGGTCCCAGCATGGTGGATAATGTAAAAATCGCGCGCAAGATGAAATATTTGGAAATCTCAGATGATGTCATTGTGCCGATTGAACAAGCCCTAAACATGCAGGATCACAAAGTAGTCATCATGTGTACCGGCTCGCAAGGCGAACCATCTTCCATTGTTGGCAGGCTTTCGGCGGGTACAAATCGTCAATTTGATCTCAAGAGCGGCGATACGGTTGTGCTTTCTTCACACCCCATCCCTGGCAACGAAGAGACGATCAGCAAGACCATTAATCGTTTATTACGTCGCGGCGCGACAGTGATTCATGATGGGATCGCGCCGATCCATGTTTCAGGTCACGCGGCACAGGAAGAGCAAAAACTACTCATTAATCTTGTGCGCCCAAAGCATTTCATGCCTATTCACGGTGAATTACGTCAATTGAGACGCCATGCCCAGCTTGCAAAAGAAGTAGGCGTTGAAGAAGACAATATCATCGTGGTGGAAAACGGACAGGTTGTTGAATTGATCGGCAACAAGATCATGCTCGGCGAACGCATCCCCGGCGGATATGTATTCGTTGACGGCGATTCAATCGGTGATGTTGACCACGACATTATGAAGGAACGCGGTCAACTGGCGCGCAACGGCATTCTGTTGATCGATATAAGTTTGGATAAACACTCAGGCAAATTACTCCACGATCCCGAAATCCTCACCCGTGGGTTTGTATCTCCTGAAGAAGCAGAAACACTGTTACCCGAGGTCCGCAAGCGTGTGATGCAAGCTGTCAACGGCGGCGGGATGAGCAGCGAGAAAGACATTATCAATGCCATCAAAAGTTACCTGCATCAGGAAACAAAACGCAGGCCGATGGTATTTGTCACATTGAGTAAGGCATAAAAAAAGAGCAAGTAAAAAGTAATAAGTAAAAAGAGAACGAGAAATCGTTCTCTTTTTGTTTTACGACTGCACTATTTTAGCAATCTGGCGATCAATTTTCCCCATGGGGTAATCTTCCAGATCGGTAAGTTTCACCCATTTTAGATTTTTATTTTTTGGGACTGAAACAGACTCACAGCGAAAGGCATGAACTGTGACCTTGAAATGAGTGTATGCATGTTGAATGACACCCAGCGCATCCTTTTTCTTAACCTGCAAGGTGTATGCCGCGTTAATAACTTTCGTCAGCTCTTTGGCAGGGTCGGCGTTGACTCTGGCATTCGGAAATTCCCACATCCCGCCCAGCAATCCTGTAGACGGGCGCTGTGCCAGCAATACATAGGTCGGGTTGCCAACCCGACTTACCACAGCCGCCGCGTGGATGTAATGCGGAGAGGTCTTCTTTGGCTTCAAGATGGGTCGTGCTTCCTGTGTGCCATTTTTACGAGACTGACAATTCTCCATCAACGGACAAATCAAACAGCGGGGATTCTTCGGGAGGCAAATGGTCGCGCCCAAATCCATAAGCGCCTGGTTGTAATCGCCAGCTTGTCCTTTGGGTAAATGTTGTGCGGCCAATTCCCATATTATTTTTTCACCAGCGGGCGAATCAGCGAATACGTCCACATCAAACAGGCGGGAAAAGACACGGCGCAGGTTGCCGTCTACAGTGGGCTCATCCATGCCGAATGCCATGGATGCAATTGCGCCAACGGTGTAGCGGCCAATCCCTGGCAGACTGCGTAACTCTGTCAGATCACGAGGCAGCTGCCCGTTAAAGTTTGATGCGATAATTTTGGCGGCTTTATGCAAATTGCGGGCACGGCTGTAATAGCCAAGTCCCTCCCAGGCGTTTAAGACATCCTGCTCTGAAGCATT
>Ga0335397_10012371_pt1 | contig 10444 bp, 10 predicted proteins | sample MAT04_FD_205740 | JGI IMG/M metagenome (GOLD analysis project Ga0335397, IMG submission 205740) | Freshwater microbial communities from Lake Fryxell liftoff mats and glacier meltwater in Antarctica - MAT-04 (spades assembly) (version 2) ...
ATAATTGCGGCATCAATCATGGGAAAACTTGCCTCGAATCCTGGAATGTTCTGGATTCTATGCGCTTCTCACAAGCAGTTCAACCTTTTAGCCCCAATTGTTAAGAAACGTATGCGTAAGCCCTGCTATGCACTATCCTGTGTATTGACAATTAAAGGTTCAGCATTTCAAAAAGGCAGTTCTGTGTGTTAGAAGTCATCGCTTCAGGTTTCCTTTCTCTCTTCCTTAATAGTTCACCCCAGGTTGAACCGCTACGCTCTGTACCTTGGTCTTCATTCCTCAATACCGCGCTGCTGCGATCGCTCATTCAGCCCAACCCCGACGCAGTGGCTATGATTCAGCAGCAGCTCGATGCCCTAGGAGCTAGGGGTTACTCAACCGATGCTCAAGGCATCTGGATGCAGGAAGGAGATCAGTTGTTGGCTGACCACTTAGGCACCACGCCCATTCCAGCGGCATCTCTCACTAAAGTAGCCACCACGCTAGTAGCATTATCAACTTGGGGCGCAGATCATCGGTTCAATACCTTAGTCAGTACCACCGGTTCGATTCAGGGAGGAGTGTTGAATGGCGATTTAGTGGTGCAGGGCGAGGGAGATCCATTTTTTGTGTGGGAAGAAGCGTTTGAGTTGGGCAATGCTCTCAACAAAGCAGGCATTACTCGGGTAACGGGTAACTTACTGATTGCGGGCAACTTTGCCATGAACTATGAGGTTGATCCCAACACGGCTGGAAATTTATTGAAACAAGGCTTAAATCCAAATTTGTGGAATGGTGAAGCGAAGGCGCAATTTGAACAAATGCCAGCCGGAACGCTCCGTCCTCAAGTCACAGTTGACGGTGGAGTGCAGTTTGTTCAAAGCATTCCGCCCTCTAAACCGATCATCCGGCATCAGTCGATGCAGTTGGTCAGCATTCTCAAGGCAATGAACATTTACAGCAATAACATCATGTCGCAAATGATGGCGGATTTGTTGGGAGGTGCGCCCACCGTGGCGAAGAATGCCGCCAAAGTTGCCCAGATTCCGGCGATCGAAATCACCTTAGAAAATGGCTCTGGGCTGGGTACGAACAACCGGATTTCGCCCCGCGCAGTCACTCAGATGATGCTAACGATTCAGGGCTATTTGCAAGATAAACAGTTGAATGTAGGGAATTTGTTTCCAGTCATGGGCAGAGACGTAGGAACGCTAAAGGGGCGATCGCTCCCTGCCAACTCTGTTGTTAAGACTGGCACCTTAAACGAGGTCAGTGCCTTAACCGGAGTAGTGCCGACGCGCGATCGCGGCTTGATTTGGTTCACCATTGTCAACTATGGCGCTGGGGATCTCGGCGTCTTTCATGACCAGCAAGATGCGCTGCTGCAACGACTGCAACAGAAATGGGGCGTTCCCACGCCTATTCCTCCTTCCATTCGACCCAGCGATCGCTCTACCAATCTCTTCAATCGCATTGGTGCGCCTGAACGGAATCAGTTGCTTTAAAAGGATGTCTAAAAAAAAGTTCCTAGCTTTTGACTAGGAACGCTTTAGGTGTGAGGAGCGAGATATCTCATTGAAAGAGACACTCGTTCTTACCTTCAATTTTAGCGAGCAAAATGTGAAAATCTCAGAAAATTTCAAAAGAAAAGAGTTCGGTAAAACAGTTAGAAAATGACGGTTTTCCACTCTCTTTCGGCAGCAGTTAAGAGATTATCAGCATGATATGGTTTATCAATCAAAACATTTGCTTGATGACATCTTTTGCCGATTTACCAAACTTCTTATGACAAATCGCCTTGCCCAATCCCAAAGCCTATACTTGCGGAAACACGCCGAAAATCCGATTGATTGGTGGTCTTGGTGCGAAGAGGCCTTGGAAAAAGCCAGGCAGGAGAACAAACCAATCTTTTTATCTATCGGTTACTCTAGCTGTCATTGGTGTACGGTCATGGAAGGTGAGGCTTTTTCCAATGAAGCGATCGCCGATTATATGAATGCCAACTTTTTGCCCATTAAAGTTGACCGCGAAGAACGCCCCGACATCGATAGCATTTACATGCAAGCGTTGCAAGCCATGACTGGGCAAGGCGGCTGGCCCCTCAACATTTTTCTATCGCCCGACGATCGCCTTCCCTTTTATGGCGGCACTTACTTTCCAGTAGATCCTAAGTACGGCAGACCCGGATTTTTGCAAACGCTGCAAGCCATCCGCCGCTTTTACGACACCGAAACCGAGAAGTTGCAAACCGTTAAAGGAGAAATTTTCGATCGCCTCCAGCAAAGAGCTATCTTAGGCGCGAGTGACCTCAGCAGCGATCTGTTGCGTAGCGGTTTGGAATACAGCACAGGTATCCTTAGCTCTAGAGGCATGGGGCCCAGTTTTCCTATGATTCCTTATGCTGCAACAGCGTTAAGATCCATTCGCTTCGATTTTCCAGACTCTCGCTACGACGCTGCTTCAACCTGTCAGCAGCGAGGGCTAGATATGGCGCTAGGCGGCATTTTTGACCATGTGGGCGGTGGCTTTCATCGCTATACCGTTGACGCCACTTGGACAGTTCCTCACTTTGAGAAAATGCTGTACGACAATGGGCAAATTGTTGAATACCTTGCCGATTTGTGGAGTGCAGGCGTACAAGAACCTGCGTTTGAACGAGCGATCGCCCGCACCGTCTCCTGGCTCAAACGCGAGATGACTGCGCCTCAAGGCTATTTTTACGCCGCCCAAGACGCAGATAATTTTGCAACTCCCAATGATGTCGAACCCGAAGAAGGCGACTTCTACATCTGGAGCTATCAAGAGCTAGAGCAAATTCTCACCGCTGCTGAACTCACCGAACTCGCAACCCACTTCAACATTACGACCAAGGGCAATTTTGAAGGCAAAATAGTTCTCCAACGTCAGCAGCTTGAACCCCTTCCAACAACGGTAGAAGCATCTCTGCAAAAGCTTTTTGCCGTTCGCTACGGCGCATCTGTCGTCACCCTATTCCCACCCGCCCGCGACAACCAAGAAGCCAAAACCTATCCTTGGGCAGGACGGATTCCCCCAGTCACCGACACTAAAATGATCGTTGCCTGGAACAGCCTCATGATTTCAGGGTTAGCCAGAGCCTCAGTGGTCTTTCAAAAACCAGAGTATTTTGACCTTGCCGCCCAAGCAGCACAGTTTATTTTGGATCATCAGTGGCAGGGCGCGCTCTTCGAGATACCCGCAAGGGGTCGCTTTCACCGCCTCAACTATGATGGCAATCCCGCCATTATCGCCCAATCCGAAGACTACGCCCTGTTCATCAAAGCCCTTCTCGATCTCGACCAAGCCGCCCTCTCGACCTCCAGCGATTGGCTGACTCACGCGACCCGAGTTCAAACTGAATTCGACGAGTTTTTGTGGAGCATTGAACTCAGCGGCTACTACAACACCGATGCTAGTGCCGATTTAGTCGTTCGGGAGCGGAGTTTTGATGATAATGCGACACCTGCTGCTAATGGAGTGGCGATCGCCAACCTGGTTCGCCTTGCCCTTGCCTCCGAAGATTTGTCCTTTCTCGATCGTGCCGAACAAGCCCTCCAGTCTTTCGGCAACGTCATGCGCGAATCGCCCCAAGCTTGCCCCAGCCTATTCGCCGCCCTCGACTGGCTGCGTAATCATACCCTCGTTCGCACCTTCCTTCCCAGTGGTGCAGCGATCGATCTGAGCCAACAATATTTACCCACCGTCGTGCAGCAATTTGTCACAGAATTACCTACAGGTGCAGTGGGATTAGTGTGTCAGGGATTGAGTTGTCAAGAACCTGCAATGAGTCTGGAACAAATGCAGGAGCAAATCCAAGAGAGTTTGGTGAGAAGTTGATAGAGCTGGAGACACTTATTGATCCTGAGTTTATTTCGATTTTGGAACAAGCTAAAGAACAAAGATATACCCCGACCTATGGACACTCTTGCTTGAGAATTAGCCGAATCTCAGCCTCTAACGTGGGAATTTTATTGACCACAACATCCGAAACAATGTCGTAATCAACACCAAAGTAATTGTGAATTAACCGATCGCGCATTCCAGCCATAGCTCGCCACTCAATAGCACTATATTTCTGACGCAACACCTCTGGTAGCTGTTTAACTGCTTCTCCAATGACCTCAATACTCCGCACATAAGCCCGTTTTAATGTCTCATCTTGGATGAACGCTGCTTTATCTAATCTTGTAGAACTTGCCATTATGTAGGCTGTCTCGTCAAGGATGTGCTGTAAATACTCACGCGCTGATGGAGACATACTCAACTTCATCCAAGATATGCGGACCAATGTAAGGACTTAATGACTCAATGGTAATAAGATCGACCGCTCTACCGAAAAGATCTTCTAGAAAAAAAGACAGATGCATAAAATTATCAAACGTTTTCTGGTCTGGCTCAAAAGCAACCAAGATATCGACATCACTTTGATCATGGATGGCGCTGTCACGCACGAACGAACCAAAAACACCACAACGACTAACGCCAAAACAATGTAGTTCCTGTCGATATTCTTGAAGGAGAGACAACACTTGAGCTTTTGTTTGTACAGGCATCGTTTGCATAAACTAATCACCTATCTCGTTATGGAATAGAGAATGCAACTATTCGTTCAAAAAAGAAGGGTAGTTGGAGCTTCTCCCACATGGCTTCCTGGGTAACTGATTCTGCGATCGTCCTACCCACACTTTGAAAACAGTTTGACTACTTTTCCCCTCTCGATCCAACGTCTTGGCTCTGTTGTTTCAACACGGTGCTATACCGTTTTAAGCAGTTGTTTTCTCTCTGCTCCTTTGGACAATCTCAATCGATGGACGCAGCTTAACTCTAAGGTTTTGCTGTTCAGATAAGGTAATCTCAAGAACTTCACTACCCTTTTCTTTGAGAACTTGTATATCTTTTACTCCCATCGCCTCAAATTCATACAAACAATGTGTAAGGTGTTTAAGAATAATCTTGACATCTTTGTAGGCTGGATGAATTGCACACGACAATGACAATTCCCCGTCCTCAATTAAATAAACCGAGTCATTGTATACCCAAGGAACAGAAGGATCTAGTCTTTGAGGCTCTACCTCGAAGAATGACAAGAGTTCCCAATCCTCAGCACTGATGTATCTCATGAACTGTATCTCATGAACTGTATCTCATGAACTGTATCTCATGAACTGTATCTCATGAACTGTATCTCATGAACCGACCCATCTATTCTACAATCGCTCCACTAAGGGAGTAGCAATGAAATAACGTCCCGATCCGCCCCCTAAATCCCCCAATTCTGGGGGACTTCCGAGCCTTTCAAAGTCCCCCAGAATTGGGGGACTTAGGGGGCTAGAAAGCTAACGCATCCCATTGGGACTTTATTTCAATGCAGATCCCTAACATTTAAAACACTCTCTGGAATTGTTAGGTCAGCGCCCTGCTGGAATTCCACTAATTCGCAGCAAATCTTTCACCGTTGGACAGTATCCCGTTAAGCCAAAACTACTGGGGCTGACGGGATGGGCATAGGTAAAATGCCGATATTCAATGCAGAACCGATCCCACTCCGCCATTTGGATGTTGAACACTTTGATGAAGAAATTTGCCCAGCGAATCGATAGCGGAATTTGAAACAGAATTGGTTTTTTGAGGTAGGCACAGATTTCGGCAACGGCTTGGTCGGCGGTCAAGGCTGGATTGCCGAGGACAAATTCATGGGGATCGCCTATTTCCGGGGGATGCTCTAGCAAGCACCGCACCACTTGGGCAATATCTTTGGCGTGAAGAAAATGGAAGCTGCCGTCGGCTTGAAAAAAGCGGATGAGATTCATCCATTTGACAATGTCGCCAATGCCTGCCGAGATATGGGAGTAGGGCTTTTGGTCATCTCCTCCAAAAACTAGGGTGGGGAAGATCGTGGTGATTTTGGGGGCGATCGCCAATTTCGCCAACTGCTGATGGCAGTGATATTTTGACTTGATGTAGTCTGTACCAATGTCTCCAGCTTCTTTCAAGGGCTGGTTATCTCGTCCTAAAATGCTGGCAGTCGAAAAATATAAAACCTGCTGACATAGCTCAGGATCAAGTAAATTCATCAGCCGAATCGTTTTAACCACATTAATATCTTGCGTTTCGATCGCCCCACCCCAAGAAGTAGCCGCCAGGATGGCACTGTCCATCGTCTTCAACAGCCTGCCTACCTGCTCAATCTCGCGCATGTCGCCTTGAATGATAGTAACTCCAGGGCGAGCATTGTAGGCAAACTTTAGCTTCTGGGGGTCTCTGACAAACAGAAACAAGTCGTGGGTTGTATCGCGGATTAGGGCATCGGCAATATAGTGACCAATGCATCCACTGGCACCTGTAATGAAGATTCGTTTGGCAGTCATGGGAAAGAAGGTAAAGCCATAGCTACGGGATTATAGCGGATGTTGGGGCTAGTTCATCGGTAAAGAAGAGATTCATGAACAGGTCATCAAAAGCTCCCCGGCTTCTTAAAGAAGCCGGGGAGCTTTTGATGGCTAACGCTGGATGCAACTTAGGCAGCATCAACGAGTTGAAGTTCACGATTAGTAATGGTCTCTCGCATTTCTAACTTGAGGACAGAAAGTTGGTTGCGCAGCAGATTTAGATCAATCTCAATTTCAGTGCGTTTATCTTGGGCAGCCAGCAAGTTTATTAAGGCTTTGCGGTATTCAGCAGATGCCATCATTTCTACCCGTCTGGCTTTGCGCTGGGCATCGTTTTTGAGGTCTGTATCAAAAGCGATCGCCGTATCAATTGCCGCCGTTAAATGATTGAGAATATCTTGAAGCCTACGGATATGTTGCTCGGTTTGGAGCAGTTGACGCTGTTGTTGGGCGATCGCGGTTGGATAGTCAAAAAGTTTCATAGTAATAATTGAGGAGGAAAACGACGCTAAAAATTGAAAGCGAATCTAAGCTGCAACCTGGTTATCTGTAGGCTCAGAAGCAGAATCAGAAGCATTTTGAGGATTGTGATCTGACTGGACGGGCTGGAGTCTCTGCATTTGCAATTCAAAGGCACGACGGTTAAAAGCATAAGCGCGATCGCCTTCTACGACATGGAACAAAACATCATCAAGAAGTGATTCTACAGAGAGGTCTAGCCAGTTGCTTAAGGCCTGCTGCAAATCTTCAATAGAGTATGCACTTCCCTCTTCTCGAATAAAGTGATCTTTGAGTTGATTTGCAGCTTCGTTCAACGTATCTTGAATCGTGCTATCGTCGACTAACTGAGAGTTCATTAATCGTTCTCTTGGATAGATAGAACAAGGCGAGATTTATCGTTCTCTGATGTCTTTATTTTAGCATTAGAAGCTTTGAGTGTGTAGCGATGTAATGCCTTGAGAAACATCCTCAACATTGCCATGCTAACTCCTTTTTTATTTTCTAATGCTCTCCGCTTAGGCGTATGATCAAGCCATCCGTTCTCAATTTCATCCATAAACCATGACGACTATTTGGGAGTTAGATTTTTACTCACGCCCCGTTCTTGATGAAGGGCGAAAAAAGCTCTGGGAAGTCCTTATTTGCGAAAGTCCCCTCGATGTTCGCAGTCAGCCCGACTCCCTGTTCCGCTACTCCCAATTTTGTAGCAACACAGAAGTTAACTCGGTGTGGCTAAAAGCAGCACTTGAAAAGGCGATCGCCCAAGCTCCTCAGCCCCCCGATCGGGTGCGCTTCTTTCGTCGCCAAATGAATAATATGATCACCAAAGCTTGCGCCGACGCTGGCATTGTGGCAGCCCCAAGCCGCCGGACTTTGGCGCTCAACCAATGGCTTCAAGAGCGAATGGCGCGCGTGTATCCAGCGATGGAGAACTACCAGGTTGTCGCAAATCCTTCTGTCATCTTGCCGGGTGTGCCCGCCCAAGTGCTACCCGATGCCCTACTCGGCGAACGCTGGGCATTTGTCACCCTCGAAGCCTCAGCGTTTGCTGAAATGCCAGAATGGGAAATTGGCTTTAGCGAATCGTTTCCACCTGAAATGTTTGATCTGTCGCCCGATACACCTGTCCCTGGCTTCATTATTTTCTCGTCTCGGGCGCTGCCTCTAGCCGCTTGGATGTCGGGGTTAGAGCTGGCGTTCTTGCGGTTCAATCCATCACCGCCTCAGCTTGTGTTAGAGACGGGGGCAAATGATTCTTGGGTTCTGGCAAATCTGCCGACTGTGGAGTTGCAGGAAGAGGTGAAGGGGTTTGAAGCCAAAAAGCTGGCTGCTAATCAGGTGCATTTTGTGGCTGTACAGGCTGACCAGAATTCAGAGGCATTTGCAGGTTTTTGGCTGATGCAAGAACTCAATCTAGCGTAATGTCACACAATCCTCGAAGATGTTGAGAGGCGTTTTGTTCTGAAATTAGCGGCAAAACCCTTAAATACACACAGCAGTGGCGCATACTATGAGTCCTGATCAGTCACAACAGGAAGCACTGGCAGAGCAATTGCTGGAACTGGCAATGCGATCGGGTGCTGGGGCGGCAGAGGTTTTTCAATCACAGTCTCTGTCTCGTCCTGTTTTTTTTGAAGCCAATCGGCTCAAGCAACTGGAAAGCTCTCAGGCAGAAGGAATTGCGCTCAGGCTATGGCGGGAGGGGCGCCCCGGTTTGGCAGTTGCTTATGGCCCTGTTGAACCGCAGGCTTTGGTAGAACGGGCGATCGCCATCAGTCAACTTAACGAGCCTGAGACCATTGAGCTATCGCCATCTTCTCAGGTTCATTATCCCGATCTAGGTGAGGAAGTCAGTGTTAATCAACTGGTCGAGTGGGGAAAAGAGGCGATCGCCCTCATGCGAGATGCCAACGCCGAGCTACTTTGTGACTCTGAGTGGGAGTGCGAGGTAGAAACGATCCGCCTGCTCAATTCCAACGGCTTAGACTGTGGCTACACCGATACGACGCTCAGTTGTTATCTTTCGGCGGAATGGGTGCGCGGAGACGACTTTTTGAGCATTTCCGACGGTCAGACCCAACGTGGCTCGCTTGACCCTGTGGCTCTAGCTCAGCAAGTAATGCAGCGTTTGGAATGGGCACAAAAGAATGCGGCTACGCCTGCTGGACGAGTGCCTGTATTGTTCACGTCTAAAGCGGCAGATATGCTGTGGGGAACGGTGCAGGCAGCCATGAACGGGAAGCAGGTCGTTGAAAAAGCTTCGCCTTGGGGCGATCGTCTGGGCGAACCTATCACATCACCCGCCCTCACTCTCTCCCAACAGCCCGATGCAGGGCCCTTTAGCTGTCCATTTGACGACGAAGGCGCACCCACTCAGCCCATCACCTTTATTAAAGACGGCGTGCTACAGCTTTTTTACACCGATCGCACGGTAGGACGGGCACTCGCCAGCGGCACAACGGGCAACGGTTTTCGTCCTGGATTAGGCAGCTATCCAACACCAGAATTATTTAATCTAATTATTCAACCCGGCATTAAATCACTGCCCGACTTGATCGGTACGTTGAAGCAAGGCATTGTGGTCGATCAAATGCTGGGCGGCGGGGCGGGCATCTCTGGAGAATTTTCGGTCAATGTGGAGTTGGGGTATCGGGTTGAACAAGGCGAGATCGTAGGTCGGGTCAAGGACACGATGATCGCGGGTAATGTTTACACGGCTTTGAAGAATTTGGTGGAGTTGGGCGGCGATGCTGACTGGAATGGTCCTTGCTACACACCTTCGGTAATTGTGGAGGGATTATCTACGACGGGGCGGGGGGAAGTCAATTAAAATCGAGATTATAGAACGAGAGATTTTCTCGTCATTTATTTTGGCAACCCTGCGATCGCATCTAGCAGAGGGATGACGGATTTAGAATAGAACCGCTCTTGATAAACGCCGCCTGATTCAATGACCCGAAAGTAACCCGTTATGCAGTTTCGTTGCACAATATGACCATCAATATGATGCAGATTCTCCCAATCTCCCGTATTGCCAACTGCGATGGGTAACCAAGGTTTCTTCGCTTTATCAGAACTTTGAATCCCTTCAGAATGAGCCAGAAGCCCGATAATACCAGGGACTAAACGCGCATATCCGGTATGTCCAGTATGAGTGCAACTCACTTTCATATTCTCAAAAACACCAGGATTTAAAAATCCATTGCTTCCAACGGCAACACACCCTTTTGCGTTGAAATAGACTTGATTCAACACTAAATCCCACCCAGGAGAGTGATAGTTTAATGCGTAATGCTGATGGGCTATGTTCTGAACCTGAAAGGGTACATTTTCCTGAGAATAAGCTGCGCCTAATAGAATCACGCTATGAAGATTGGAAAGATTAGGGTTGAGTGCCAATGCCTCTATCAGAACTGCCCCACCAAGACTATGACCCGATAGGATGACGTCTTCTTTTTCGGCTGCGATCGCCTCCACCAGTCGAGCCGCAACTTCTTTGACACGACGTTCGGACTCATGAAAATTTGCAACTAACTTGGTTAGATTTCCTTCCAAGG
>Ga0335397_10012375_pt1 | contig 10443 bp, 13 predicted proteins | sample MAT04_FD_205740 | JGI IMG/M metagenome (GOLD analysis project Ga0335397, IMG submission 205740) | Freshwater microbial communities from Lake Fryxell liftoff mats and glacier meltwater in Antarctica - MAT-04 (spades assembly) (version 2) ...
TATTAATCTTGTGAATGGTATTAATGCTGGTCAAGTGGAAAAGAATTACCTGTCGAATTAGGAAAACTAGGTTGCTAAGCAGGATCGGGAATAGTTCAATCAATTAAAGGCAGGGCTTCAGCTGGCACTTCAAGAATACTAGCTAAACGCTCGATCTGTTGAAATTTACAATATTTAATTGGCTCATCTTTGTCGCTGTAAATGCGATAGTAATGGGGAAAATTGACTGTCTTTCCTTTAAAGCTTTTGGCGCTAGTTGGCTCGTCAATTCGCCGAATATACCAGCCTTCAGTTTGCTGGTCTAGAATACGCTTTATTTTTGCATAGTGATTAAATGCCATCTTGATAATTATAGCAATTAAGCCAAATGACATAGTTACACAACTTATAGGCAAACTCGAACAAGCAGTTCGAGACGCGTCAGTAAGCCAACGCCAAGCTGAAAATTTTATTAAATATTATCGTAAATAGTAGCCGATTATTTATATAAATACAATTTCTGCGCTACACTTATACGAATGTTTGCTAGTGCTCAATCCGCCGCTGTCTACAGCTACGACGTGCCATGGTTTATGTATGCCATTGTTGTGGCTGCGCTTGTCATTTACGCCATCATAGAGGCAATTAACATGCGGACTGACCATGTTATTGGGTTTAAAGAAGCTGTGCGTTGGTCGGTTGTATACGTCAGTGCTGCGTTGTTGTTCGCTATTCCGATTTATGTCTTTATAGGCACACAAGCGACGGGGGAATATCTGGGCGCCTGGGCCATCGAGAAAGCTCTTAGCCTGGACAATTTATTTGTTATAAGTCTTATTTTTGCCAGCTTTAGGGTTCCCGCAAAGTTTCAGCGGCGCATGCTCAATTATGGTATCGCTGGCGCGATTTTCTTCCGCTTACTGTTTATTCTGGCCGGCGTGGAGCTTTTGAAACGCTTTGAATGGATAGGGATTATATTTGGCCTAATCCTTATACGGGCCGCCTGGAATGCATATAAGGAAGCCCGGCGCGGCCATGACGAATCTGAAGAAGACATCAAAAATTCCAAGCTTTGGAAGGGAATAACCAGAATTTTTCCGGTACATCCAGAATTTGACGGGCACAAATTTACTACCATAGTTAACGGCAAACGCATGCTGACTATGATGGGGGCAATTGTTATTCTGATTGAATGTACTGATATTGTTTTTGCTGTCGACAGCGTACCGGCAGTCTTAGCTATTAGCCCTGATAGGTTTATCGCTTATTCTAGTAACGTTTTTGCCCTGCTTGGCTTACGTGCACTGTTCTTCGTGTACCAATCAGTTTCTTCTAAGTTTTGGGCGCTCAACTGGGCTTTGGCCGCAATTTTAGCTTGGATTGGCTTTAAGATGATCGCTGCCCCGTTAGGTTTACATATCCCAATCGGCATAAGCTTGACGATACTGTTCCTATTATTGAGTGCTGGCCTATTCGTTTCGCTAAAATGGCCGCATGACAGCGATAATGTTACCACCGATACTGCCGGGAAGTAATTATTTAGTTTTTGCTATTATAGCTATATGAAACTCAAATTGAGCAAACGTGACATCTTGGTTATACTCTTGGTGATTGTGGGCGTTGTTGGCAGCTGGTTTGTACTAGTTTATGCCTTATTACACCTGGTTATAGCCGGTTTTATAGTACCGGCCTGGATAATCTTGGTGGCAATTACATTTTGGGCGCTCAGACGCCGAAAATAAGGTGTTGATTCTCTCACTTAATACTGTCCGCAAGTTTGTTATACTTAAATTCGGAAGGGCTCAGTAATAGACTGGGCATACTAAACAATTATGAATGTTGATGACGGGGTAATCCCAATACATATTGGATTTATTTTGGACGGCAACCGGCGCTGGGCTCGCGAAAATGGGCGTAGTATCGCGCAAGGTCACCGCCAGGGCTATCAAAACTTAAAAACCATTTCCAAAGCCGCGCTCAAGCATGGTGTCCGCTATGTCTCGGCATACGTATTTTCGACCGAGAACTGGCAGCGTGATCGTCAAGAAGTGAACGACATCATGGGCATCTTGCGCTGGGCTCTCAAGCACGAAGTAAAAGAATTCCACAAAGATAACATTCGTTTAAGGATAATCGGCTCCAAGGTCAAACTCGGCGCCGCATTGGTAACAGCCATTCATGATGCCGAAAAATTAACCGAAAACAACACTCGCGGGACGCTTTTGCTTTGCCTGGATTACGGCGGCCAGCAGGAAATTGTTGATGCCATTAAGCGTATTAGCCTGACTGGCATTGCAGCCGAAGACATCGACGCCGACATGATAACCCGACACTTGTACGCTCCCGATATACCAGCACCAGATCTAATTATTCGTACCTCGGGCGAGCAAAGACTCAGCAATTTTATGCTTTGGGAATCAGCCTACAGCGAATTAATGTTCAATCCCAAAAATTGGCCTGATTATACCGAAGAAGATTTGCTCAGTTCACTCAAAAAATACGCGCGTTTAAATCGCCGCTTTGGAAAGTAAATATAAGCTAGGTACTTAACTATGCTCGTCGACATACTGATAATTATTTTTGGCATAAGCGCACTTTACAGAGGCAAAGAGATCGGGTTTGTGAGGCAGCTATTTTCGACTGTTGGCTTTTTTGCCGGTTTGCTACTAGGAGTTTGGCTCAGACAATACGTACCCAGTTTCGTAAACACGACGCAAGAAACCGTAGTTTTTACCCTTGTTGTGACGCTTGGTCTGGCCCTTTTGTTTATGCTTGCTGGCGAATATGTTGGCGTCCGCCTGAAACAACACGTCGCCAAAAGGCGAGCCAATGTTTACGACAATGGTTTTGGTGCAATTCTAGCGGCAATCACACTACTACTTACAGCTTGGCTGGTAGCCGCAATATTAATAACATTGCCTTTGCCAAATATTCGGTCAGCAATTAATGATTCGCGTATTATCAGGCAGTTGAACAATCTCTTGCCCGATGCACCAGGTGTTATCCAGAGTTTTGGTAATTTTATTGATCCCAATAGTTTCCCGCAGGTCTTTGTCGGCCAAGAACCGACGCCGTCCGATAGTGTGGATCTACCGAGTCTTGGCAGTTTAGCCAAGGCCGTCGATCAGAGCAGAGCATCGGTGGTCAGGATCGAGGGGCAGGGTTGCGGCGGCATAGTTGATGGTTCTGGGTTTGTAGTAGGCGAAGACCTGGTCGCCACCAACGCCCACGTGGTTGCCGGCATTAAGAAGCCATTCGTCCAGGACGGCAACGGCAACCATAACTCAACAGTGATTTGGTTTGATCCTGATCTGGATTTTGCAGTCCTAAGGGTATCGAATCTGGCAGGCAAAAGCTTAGTCTTATCCAATGACTCAGTCGCCTCGGGCACAGCCGCAGCAGCGCTTGGCTATCCTGGCGGCGGGGCTTTTAGCGCCAAACCAGCCGCCGTATTAAATCAATTTATCGCCCGAGGTAAAAACATTTACGGCACCCAGACCACCAATCGTGACGTTTTCGAAATACAAGCTGATATTATTGCTGGAAATTCCGGCGGCCCTTTAATTGTTAAGGACGGTTCAGCCATTGGGATGGTATTCGCCGAATCGACCACCTACGAACATATTGGTTACGCCCTGACAGCATCACAAATTTCTGCCGAGCTCAAACAGGCTATTGCCCAGGACAGAACGGTCGGGACCGGCCGCTGCGCTCAGTAACATATCCGCATTTAGTATCAAAAATTTGCTATACTAACTGTAAATGACTATTAAAAAACTATCGCTCAATAAAGCACTGCCTTACATTTTAGTAATCGGCGGCATTATCGGATATCTTTGCGCGGCAATTATTATGTTCGATAAGATTGAACTGCTTAAAAATCCTGGTTATGTGCCGTCGTGCGATCTTGATCCAGTCGTAAGTTGCGGCAGCGTTATGTCTAGCGATCAAGCTTCAGCATTTGGCTTTCCTAACACCTTCATTGGGCTGGCGGCCTTCCCGATCTTGCTAGCAGTTGGAGCCGCGATGCTGGCAGGCGCGACATTTAAACGTTGGTTCTGGCTGGGGCTACAAGCCGGTACGATTTTTGGGTTATTTTTTGTTCATTGGCTGTTTTATCAAGCGGTTTATAACATTCAAGCACTGTGCCCATACTGCATGGTAGTTTGGCTAATAACCATCACTACATTCTGGTATGTGCTGCTCTACAATATCGATCATAAATACATTACGTTACCTAAAGGCGGCACGCAAAAAGTTTACGCCTGGGTTCGACGCCATCATCTAGATATTTTGTTTGTCTGGTTGTTGATTATCGCGGTGCTGATTTTGAAGCACTTCTGGTACTACTACGGCAAATACTTCTAGCTTACTCGCTGCGCAAAGCTTCGATAGGTGGTTTGCGAGCGGCTTTGAGTGCCGGTACCGATCCGAATACAATTCCAACTAGCAGTGAAACTCCAGTTGCTACCACCACAACCTGCCAAGTGATCACCGGTTGAAGATCAGTGAATGCTCTCAGCAAAAGCTCGATCAAAAATGACAAAGCAATGCCGATCAAGCCACCACTCAGACTAAGCACGCTGGCCTCTATTACGAATTGACTAAGTATCTGGCTATTGGTGGCACCGACCGCTTTACGAATACCAATTTCGTGCATACGCTCGGCCACAGACACTAACATGACGTTCATGATGCCAATTCCGCCCACCAGTAGCGAAATAGCCGCCACGCCCGCGATCAATCTCGTTAGTAAATCAACAACTTCGTTACTGCCAATCAAGTTTTGATTTTGAGCCAGGACACTAAAGTCATTGTTGCCCCCACGGGCTTTAGCAAGCTGGGTTTTAAGAGTCGCTACAACTTGACTGGTATTTTTAGGGTCAGTGGGGCGGGCCAAGATTTGATACGTAGGCGCCGTATCGTTGCTGAGTGTTTGCGAGACATCGTATGGTATAAAAATAGCATTATTAAAATCGGTTTGTTCGCTTAATGGGGTGACGTTAAATTCATTGAAAACACCACGTACTATGAAGGTCTGTCCGCGAAAGGTGAAGGTGTTGCCCAGAGGTATGTCGTTATCGAACAAGCCTTTAGAAGCCTGTGCGCCAAGCACCGCCACATAACGCCCCTCATCTTGATCGTTAAAAAAGCCACCGTACCGCAACGATTGATTGAGCAAACTCGGCAAACTGCCGGTGGTGCCCATCACTAAGCCTTGGTTGTAACTCTTATCGCCCTTAGCAATACCACCTACAGCACTTAACGGCGCTGAATAATCCACTCCACGAGCATTATTAACGACATTTACATCTTTTGCGCTTAGCGAACCAGCTATATTTAATCCAGACAGCAGGCTGACCTTGCTCTCGCCAGATCCAGTGTTTAGCTGAGCTGGCTGAATACTAATTAAGTCTTTGCCCATGCGGTGCACTTGGCCGCTAATCTGCTGCTTGACGCCTTCGCCAATCGATACAATGGTAATAACCGATGTCACGCCAATAATTACCCCGAGCATTGTCCAGAAATTACGGATCTTGGCGCCGCGCACCGAGCCTAGTCCGGCTTTTAAATGTCCGCGGGTTAATGATTTCATGATTTTGCCGCCTTGATTGATTTTTTGGAACGCAGCAATTTGGCTTTTTGGCCAGACTTACTGACAGCTTTCGATTTGCGACCCCGTTTTGACTTAATAGACGATTTGTCAGGTAGGCCTTTCATGAGCGCCGAGACGCCAGCCAGATCATCTTCTTCGGTAGTAGCTGGCATATTATATAAAACTTTGCGTGCTGTGTTGGCAACTCTACCAAGCGCGGTTTTTTCGTCATGGACAATGCTGCCATCGTGCATATAGACAACACGTGTCGCGTAACGCGTCAGCTCGGGGTTATGGGTCACGAACAGGATCGTGTTTCCCATTTTATGGATATCGGCTAGAAGTTCCATAATTAACCGGCTAGAAGCGCTGTCGAGGTTGCCAGTTGGTTCGTCGGCGATAATAAGTTTTGGATTATTTACTAAAGCCCGGGCGATGGCCGCGCACTGCGTCTGGCCACCACTGAGCTGGTTGGGCAAAAAATACTCACGGTCTTGGATGCCGACTCGTTCTAGCATTTGGCTGGCTAATTTTATACGGCGGTTAAGTGTCATGCCTTTGTAAGTTAGCGGCAAAGCGACATTCTCTAAAACAGTTAAACGAGGCAGTAGGTTGTAGGATTGAAAAATAAAACCGACTGTGTCGCGCCGGATTTTAGCAGCCTGGTTTTGCCTCAAGCGGGCCACAGGCTTGCTATCCAAACTATAAGTTCCGTGGCTAGGGCGATCGAGCAAACCAATCAAATTCATAAGCGTGCTTTTGCCGCAACCACTAGGTCCCATCACGGCCACAAATTCGCCTTTATCGATCGACAAATTGACCTCGTCGAGTGCCAAAGTAGTGGCATCGCCGAAGCCGTACAGTTTACTGACGTCTTCTAATTGGATGATGGGCATAAGTGCTACTTAGTTTAACCTCTTATTTGCACAAGCTGCAAGGTGTTTTTGTAGTAATAATTATTAGTTGAGTCTAAAAGGCGCTTTAAGCGCCCATCTTTTGTATAATAGGCAGGTGCTCGCTAAATACGGAGGGGTCGCATAGTGGTCTAGTGCGCCATCTTGGAAAGGTGGTGTAGGGGCAACCTTACCGAGGGTTCGAATCCCTCTCCCTCCGCCATACTTATAATTTAGCTGATTTTTGTGCCGACTTGGTTGCCGGCAGCTGCTTTAGTGATGTTGCCAGCTTCGAGGGCATTAAAGACGATGATAGGTAATGCGTGTTCCATGGCGAGTCCTAGAGCGGCCTTGTCCATGACTTTGATGTCGCTGTCTTCCACAGCTTGCTGGAAACTAAGATGATCGATCTTAGTAGCATCCGGGAACCGCGCGGGATCTTTATCATAGACACCATCGACTTTAGTAGCTTTTAGGACAACTTCACATTCTAGTTCAAGCGCCAACGAAAGAGCAGCAGTGTCAGTAGTTAGGTAGGGACGGCCAATACCACCGACAACAATCACTACATGACCTTTTCGTAAGTCACTAATGGCGCGGCGGTGAGTAAATTGATCGGCAACTTGGTCGGATTTAATATTAGTAAGGGCACGGGCCGAAACATCATGGGCGTTAAAGATATCGGCTAAAGCCACGCCGTTCATCATGGTAGCCAGCATTCCGATATTATCAGCAGTGACGCGGCCAATGCCGTGTCCAGCCAGCTGTGCGCCTCGGGCGTAGTTACCACCACCAACCATAATCACAACTTGAGTACCACTTGCTACGACTTTTTTTATTTCGTTACCCAACCAAGTAATTAATTCAGCATCAATGCCACCTTCGAATTTACCAGCTAATTGTTCGCCCGAAAGCTTTAAGAGAACTCGTTTATACATTGCTACCTAGTCTATCAAAAAATGAAGTTTTTCTTAAATTTGGCGATTAAGTTTTTGCAGTAAGCAGACCGAGGACTATAGTAAAAGTATGTCGAATAAATATGTCACCGAAACCTATCTAGATAAAAAACTAGACACAATGTTAGACGAGAAATTCTCTCACAGATTCGGAATACTTGTTGAGTATATGGACACCCGTTTCGACCAAATTTTAGAAGTTATGCTAGGTATGAGACAACAGCTAGACCAAAAAGCTGACAAATCCGAAGTGCAAGAAATCAGAGACGATATAAAAACCATTAAAGCCGTTGTGACCGCCACCAATCGTGACTTAAATCGTATAAATAACGAGTGGTGAAGCTAGAGTCGATCGTCCACACCCACTAAAGACAGGTACTTCGCGCAAATGCTATACTTCAAGCTATGATCAAAATCTACTCTTGGAACGTTAATGGCATCCGGGCGGTGCAGAGAAAAGAACTGTGGCAACCATTTTTGGAAGCCGAAAAACCGGATATCTTGTGCCTGCAAGAGATCAAAGCCAAACCCGGACAAATAGAGCTTGAATTAGATGACTACAACGTATTTTGGTACTCCGCCGAAAAGCCAGGCTATAGCGGTACGGCATTAATGAGCAAAGTAAAGCCGCTGCAAGTCATCAACGGATTCCCAGAAGACATTATTACAAAGTACAAAGTTACAGGCGATGTCTACGGCAGCCCCAACCAAGAAGGTAGGGTAATCGCCGCCGAGTTTGAAAAATTCTGGGTGGTGACAGTATACACGCCAAATGCCAAGGACGACTTAAGCCGCATTCCGCTACGAGAAAAACACTGGGATCCAGCATTTTTGGCCTACTGCAAACAGCTCGAAAAAACTAAACCGGTTATTTTTTGCGGCGACCTAAACGTCGCGCACACCGAAGACGACCTAGCCAACCCTAAGCCCAACAAAGGCAAACGTGGCTTTACGACCGAAGAGCGCGCTGGCTTCCAAGCTTTCATCGATGCCGGCTTTGTTGATACTTTCCGAATATTCACTCAAGGCAATGGTCATTACAGCTGGTGGTCACACTTCGCCAAATCCCGCGAACGCAACGTTGGCTGGCGGATCGATTATTTTCTGGTTAGTGCCGCACTTAAGCCAAAGGTTAAAGCCGCCGATATCCACGCCAGCGTCATGGGCTCCGACCACTGTCCAGTATCTGTTACACTAGACATATGACACCCGACGAATTTACCAACCAGGAATTTCACCTAGATGTAGGCGATGGTCACCGCCTGTACGTCCAAGATTGGGGCAAAGCTAACGCAAAAACTCCGATTTTGTTTTTGCACGGTGGGCCGGGCGGTGGTTTTAGCGATAAATATAAAACTATCTTTAATCCGCATAAGCAAAGAGTTATTTTCTTTGATCAGCGTGGGGCCGGCAAAAGTACGCCGAGTGGTTCTCTCAAAAACAATACCACCAGTGACCTCGTGGAAGATACTCATAAAATCGTCGCCCACTTACAGCTCAAAGACTTTATTGTCACCGGCGGCTCATGGGGATCCTGCCTAGCACTAGCGTACGCCATAAAATATCCAAATAACATTAAAGCCATGGTCCTTAAGGGCATATTCACAGGCTCAAAAGTTGAAGTTGACTGGCTAGATAAGGGTAAGTTTGAATCGATTTTCCCAGATGTTTGGGAAAGATTCCTGGCAGACACGCCCAAAAATCATCATAACAATCCCAGCAGCTATCACTTTAAACGAATACTTGGCAAAGATCCCGAGGCTGCGAAACAGTCCGCTTACGCCTATCAAAACCTTGAAGCAGCGCTTTTGTCGTTAGATGATCGCTTTACACCAATGCCATACGAAGACTTTGAGCCCGATGGCGCAATAACCGAAGTCCATTATTTAGCAAACAATTGTTTTATCCCCGAAAACTACATACTCGATAACGCCCACAAATTAACCATGCCTATCTGGTTGATTCAAGGAAGATACGACATGGTATGTCCGCCAATCACCGCCTACGAATTAAGTAAGCGCATACCGAATTGCGAGTTAGTCTGGACAGTAGCAGGCCACGCTAATGACAGGGCTAATTATGATGTTTCGCGCAGCTTGCTGTTACAAATGGCGAGCGATTAGCTGTGGCACGTCATTTCGCAGCCTTTGATATTGACGGCACGATTATTCGCTGGCAACTTTATCACGCCTTGGCTGACGAAATGGCTAAAGCTGGTCTTTTAGATTCCGTCGAATTCACTAAAGTCCGTGCAGCTCGTATGGCTTGGAAAAACCGCAACCAAGCGACATCATTTAAAGACTATGAAGATACTCTGATTAAGCTCGTGGACTCGGCAATGCAGCACATCAGCGTCGAAGATTTGCGGCTGGCGTGCAGAAACGTTATTGAAGAATATAAATCTCAGGCTTATACCTATACACGTGATCTTATTAAAGAGCTCAAAGCTAAAGACTACTTACTATTTGCCATATCGGCCTCTCAATCCGAAATCGTACAATTAATCGCCGAGTATTACGGTTTTGATGATTTTGGCGGTTCAGAATATGAAGTTAAAGATGGTTATTTTACTGGTAAAAAGAATCTACTAATAAGTGAGCGGAAGCCCGAATACCTCAAAGCTCTCGTCACTAAACATGGCGCTGATTATACAAAAAGTATAGCCGTGGGGGACAGCGAAAGTGATATTCCCATGCTGGCTAGCGTAGAGAATCCAGTCGCTTTTAATCCGAACAAGCAACTGTTTGAACATGCCAAACAACAGCAATGGAATATCGTGGTGGAGCGAAAGAACATGATTTATAAATTGGAGCCGCGCAGTGGATCGTACATATTGGCATAAGCAGCTCGCCGACAAACCATTATTTCCTGATCTGCAATGGAGCCGTCCAGAAAACAAAGCCCACGCTGGCAAACTGGGCATAATTGGCGGCAATGCGTTCGGATTTTCGGCGGCGGCTGAAGCTTATGGCGAAGCGCTAAAAGCTGGCGTTGGAGCTGTCAGAGTTTTGCTGCCAAA
>Ga0335397_10012379_pt1 | contig 10442 bp, 8 predicted proteins | sample MAT04_FD_205740 | JGI IMG/M metagenome (GOLD analysis project Ga0335397, IMG submission 205740) | Freshwater microbial communities from Lake Fryxell liftoff mats and glacier meltwater in Antarctica - MAT-04 (spades assembly) (version 2) ...
TTTGCCTTAAGCTTCCTTCAGATCCCACCTCACAGTGGACACCCTTGCTCGCGGCTAGTGAACCAGTTTGAGTCAGCTCACAGCGGACTTTCACCGCCTACATTTGCGCCGTGCCCGGCGCACCATAATAATATTTTGCTTTGGCAAAATTCTTTTTGATACCCCGACCATATTGATACATAACCCCAAGTTTAGTCATGGCGGAGCCATTGTGCGATGCACAAGTTTTTTCGTGTTCTGTTTCAGTTTTAACCTGATTTATTTGACTCCATTCATTAAATGATATGGTAACGTTTTGAAATAAGCGGTTTAGCAAATTAGAAAAATTGTTAACTGGCATATTTGAAACCATAATATAGTTTATATTCTATAGTAAGGGTAAAAAGTGTTTAAAAACAATCTGATTAATGAAATACCTTCCTTTATCCATCACTTTTTTTAATTATTGATCCAATTAATATTAAACGATAGAGTGTTCTTCGCTATTGCCAGGAAAGCACTTCCTGTGCACGATTTTATAAGGAAATAAGTATGAAAACGAGTATTTATAACATATGGACACCTTTAGTTAATGAGTTTATTGCAGATATCGATAACGGGTTGCAGGAAGAAATAGATGCCTGGCTGGATAAAGAGGGCCGTGTTGAATTTAAAAATGGTCAGAGTATATACTTCGGATCGAAAATTGGAATTTTTAAAGACGCAAAAGACCCGCTAGACACCGCCATGTTTGATGTAAGCAAAGATCAAATTAATGCTGGCTTTAAACATTGGTTTAAAAAACTTAGAGAACAATTTCCCTCATTAAATAATAAAGATGTGAAGGATAAATATAAACGTTTTGCAGAAAAATGTATTAGTGAACAATTTCATCCTTTTATTGCTACCAGAGCCGTTATTACCAGACAGTTTGTACAACGTGGCGATTTTAAAGATATTGGATTTGTTATTGATAGTTATCAGTTTTTAGCAGAAGCAGCACGTATGTCAGTAGAGTCTATGAATGAAGACATTGCAAAACAACAATCTGCACCACCTGTTCCACGCAACCCTACAAGCCCTGCTTTCTATAAGGCTGCGCCACCGCAAGAATTACTAACAAACTCTGCGCTAGCAAACACATTACAATAAATCATTTGGTCCGCACATTACGATTAACGCAGAAAAAACCTGAAAATTTAGCGGCTGCATTTATCATACCCAAATAATACTTTATTTAACGATTGAAATTGCAAGGCATTTTATTTACCCTGAGCTATTTGACATAAGGATATGGCAATGCATAAAAACCGCCTAATAAACTTACTGTTTGGTGGTTTATTGGGATTAATCCTGATGACTACAGCGCAGGCAGGCATCCCTGTATGGACGATTGTTCCTGTTGCTGGCTATCCACCCGCAGTAACAGTAAGCACCGTAGACACAGCAACCATCCAATACACTGTAACCAACCAGTCACACCGCTCCCATACACTACAAATGAAACCAATCCGCGGGATTACATCATCAGGATGTACCTCACCGTTGGGGTACCAGCAATCCTGTACGTTAAATTTAAACGTTACAGGTAGTGCTTTGGCAGGCGATGTTATAGGAGGCCCTGTGCTGTGCGAACAAGGAAGTCCAGCGCAGTGTTATCAGCCTTCCCCTGCGAATAGTCTGGCAATTCGTTTAACCCAGCAACCTATCCAATATACGGTTACTCCTTCTGCTGGTGCCAATGGCTCAATTAGCCCAAACACCCCTCAAGTAGTGAATTCAGGTTCTACATTGAACTTCACAGCAACACCTGCTTCGGGTTATGGCGTGGATGAATGGTTGTTAGATGGTGTTCCGGTGCAAACGAGCGGTACAACCTATCAACTGGTCAATATTACTGCCAATCACACGGTGAATGTGACCTTTGGTACAGTCACCCTCACACCAAGCGTTTCCTCATTAGGACTGTCAATAAACTGTCTGCCTCTATCTGCCTGCGCAACCACTCAAGATGCAGCGCTCACCGGCAACCCAAGACAGATTACTATTCAAAATACAGGGGCTCTGGATGCCGACAATGTGGCAGTAAACACTTCAGGACTGCCTTCAGGAACCAGCATTACCAGTAACACCTGCACCGGCACGCTCAATCCAGGCAATTCATGCGTCATTACTTTAACGCCAGGCGCTGTAGCAAGTTCAGACTTAAGCAGCAATCCTTGTACGTCGGGCACACAACCTGTTAATGGTACAGTAACAGTATCGGCTGATGGCAGCAGCATTTCCACTCAAGTCAGTGTTGTTGTATTAAGCTATGGCTGTCAGTATCAAGACGGTTTTATTTATGCGGTCGATGATGCGACACCTAATACAGGCAGTATTGGAGGTAAAGCAGTATCACTGGTAGACCAGGCAGACCCATATATTACTTCAGGCCCTCAGGCCACCAGTACGATTTGGAGCTCGAATGGGACGAGTGGAGTAATCAATGTGTCCAATGATGTTATTCCGTTGATAGGCGAAGTACCGAGCGTAGATACGGATTATAACACCGCCGAAACTGCATTTAACGCAACCTATTCAAATACAGGGATATTCCCTTTTCCACCTTCTGGTTCTTTTTCATCGTGCACTGGAGCCACGGATGGCGCTTGTAATAGCGCTAATATTTTAGCGCTTTACAATACGTATATTACAAATTATGGAATAGGTGGTGCCCCCTATACGCTTGCTCCTGGACCAACAAACTCATCATATTATGCAGCAGGAATCTGTACGGAGAATATAAGTGGCCATTTAGATTGGTTTTTGCCAGCAGTTTGTGAAATGGATGCTGTTGATGTGGACGTAGCTTGTCCCCCAAGCACACAAAACATGTTGGGCAATCTTTCTTTCTTGATTGGCAACCCAAGTGCAGGAACACCTAGTACTTCGTGTACTCCGCCAATTGGTACTACTTGCCTTGCTGGTTATTACTGGAGCTCCACTGGGGATTCATCAGTGTTTACGTATATCCAAGCCTGGGATGTTTATTTTGATAATGTTGGCGCAACTTTCCAAGATCGCGAAGGTAAGAACGTTGTGATTGGCGTTCGTTGTGCTCGGGCTTTAACCGCTTAGTTCACTCACTCTTTTTATTTTGATCTTGCTTTGCCAGAGCAGCGAAGCAAGGTTCTCTATTTAACGCGCTGATCTTCCATTGCACTTATAGAATTGATTTCTCTATTCAAGGTATAACTTAGCAAAGTTCGTATTAAAACAATACTAGCCACTATGCCAACCGAATAGTAATCTGGTGCAGTGGTAGTACCGATTAAATCGGCAGCAACGATAAATTCCAGTCCTAATGTTAAAACACGCCCCAGACTTAAACGGATGTGATTAATATTCCACTCTTGGCTTTCAGCACCTTTCAACGAATAGCTTATGTAGCGGTATAAGGCAATTAATACGCCAAGCAGAATCACCAGCACGCCACAGAATGAAATACCATGCTGGATGTGAAGTATAATTGTATGGAAATTGATTGTATTCATTAGTTGTTACCGAAGTGACTCTTTAAAAATTGATAGCATCTTATTTGTGAATTTACAAGCTTAAACCGAGCCGCGACTGTAAAGGAGCGTTCACAGGATGAGAGCAGAGTTATGTTGTTGGGTGCATCAACTAACTTCAAAAACGCTTGCTTACGCGCGCGGCTCGGTTTTCCTAATTTTTTTTACGTTGCTGACATAACAGCGTAAAAAATCCGATGGCTCCAATTGTCAATGTTACTGGAATAACGCCGACGCCGTAAATATAGGCTTTAGTAACACCAGTACCACCAAAAGTATCAACAAGCAGGCCAATTGTTGTATGAAATGCATAGCCAAAACTCATAATAATCATATTGGCTACTGCCGTAGTCAAGCCAGCCACATGATCAGGCACATAGGTTGAAGCCTGATAGATCGCCAGAATCTGATACGCACAACATACACCAACCAAAGCAAAGCCAACAACCATGCTATCAGTACTTAATTCACCGAAAATAAGAGCAAAAAATGTTACGGCCATGACAACAGCTGATCCAAAAATTACACCCAGGTAATTTCCGGTTTTTTCTGCTACAAAACTTAACGCTGGTGCACCAAAACACATACCGACAAAAATCATTGATGGCAAATAGCTTGCAACTTCCTGATCCAAACCATAGACCTGCTTTAAAAAACTGGAACCCCAGACATCAGCAAAACCTTCCAAAGGCCCAACCATAAAACCGGCGAAAATACATAGAGCTATTACTTTTTTATTGGTCAGGACTTCTTTAATATCAGACAATACACTCCCACTATGACCACCTGACATGTTGGGAACAATCAAATAAGTCAGCATGGCTAATAATGTTCCAAAAAAGGCAAAAAATTCAATAACCGTTTTATAGCCCCAAGCTGAACACATAGCACTTAATGGACCGCCACCATAAATTGCCCCCAGTAATCCAATGGTTACTGAAAAACTTAACATCCGTGTAAAACGCTGCTCGCTAAATGTCATCCGAATGATTTTGAACGTACCAAGAATAGCTGCGGATGAACCCATACCAATCAACGCGCGACCAATAATCGGATACACCCAATTGTCTGAAAAAAGAATCGGCAAAAGTCCAATAACGGTCAACAGAATACAACCTGTCATTACTTTGCGCGGGCCAAATCGATCAAGCATAATGCCTATTGGTAAATGCATGAGTGAATAACCAATATAATAAACGCCCGAATATTGACCAAAAACAGCGGTATCAATATGAAACTGCTGTAAAATATCATTCATCATAATATTTGGCATGACGCGTAAAATATATTGATAGGCATAAAATATTGATGCAATCATCCATACTACCCATGCAACGGGACGAGAAACAGACATATTAAACTCTCTACTTAATTAAAGGATTTTGGCTAAAATTTAAAATTTGATAAAGGCTGGCATCCGCATCAGCGGAGAATTAAAAGACAGCTGGAAAGATAAATTTTTTGATTCAAACAATACATTTGACGTTCTCGTCATAAAAAACAAAATGGGATAGCTCTGATGTTAATCATTTTAATGATCTAATGCAATAACCCTGAATCTTAAAACGCACCCACCCTGAGCCGTATTAGCTCGTATTAGCGTAGCGTAATACGAGATCACCTCAGTAACGGATATAGAAAATTGCAAATATAGGTATATACTAAAGTTGGCTTTAATATTATTGATCATGACTAAAGGAATTATTATGAAAATAAAAACCATTGCCGGCTTTGTCGCCGTCTTGTCACTTATCAGTTTTGCAGCCAACGCTAACTGGATTTGTAATGTAGCCAATAAACGTGGGGAACATTGGACTTTTACCGCACCTACTGAAGCAGGCGCAAATAACATGGCTCAAACAGCCTGTGATGATAATAGCTATAATATTGCAAATTGCGCCCCAAGCTGCTTTGATAATGGTGCTCCTGCAGGCCGTTGGCATTGTGTTGTCAGTAATGATAGAAATCAGCACTGGTCTTATTTTTCACCATCTAAAGATCAAGCGATGGCTTCCGCGAAAAATTCGTGTGATGCAAATAGCATTAATCCTGCCAATTGCAATCCAGTATGCCTTCCTGAATAAAATAAAAAAAACAACGACTGTTATTCACAGTCGTTGTTTTTACAAACTACCTTCTATAGTATACTGAGCAATCCTAAATTCAGACTGTTCATTAATTATGCCTGCATCCATCATAAATTTTCCTGCTATTGCAAAAAACCAGAGTTGGGGACAATTGTATGGCTGTAGTCTTTCGCTCACACTCGCGGAATATTGTTCTCAGAACAACGGTTTAAAACTCCTTATAGCACCGGATAACTTATCAGCCAGCCAACTGCTCGATGAACTTCGTTTTTTTCTTGGCGAAGAAATAGCCAAACAACAGTTATTATATTTTCCAGATTGGGAAACATTACCTTACGATCAGTTTTCACCCCATCAGGATATTATTTCCGAACGGCTTGCGACCTTAAGCCGACTGCAACAAACTAATAATGCCATCATCATTAGTTCTATAAGTACGCTGATGCACCGCTTGTGTCCGCCTCAATTTCTGCATCAACAAGCCTTTGTTTTAAATGCCGGTCAACAACTTGATTTACAACATTTTCGCAGTCAATTACAACAAGCTGGTTATCACAGTGTTACTAAAGTTCTTGAGCATGGTGAATATGCCGTTCGCGGCTCTATTATTGATGTTCATCCCATGGGGAGCATCAACCCTTTTCGTATTGAGTTATTCGATAATGAAATCGACAGCCTGCGATTGTTTGATACAGAAACACAGCGAACAATTAATAAAATCGACGCGATACAAATACTTCCCGCTAAAGAATTTCCCTTTAATGAAGCAAGCATAACCTTATTTCGACGCAATTTCCGCGAAACATTTTCTGGTAATCCCAGTCAATGCCCTGTTTATGAAGCTGTGAGCAATAAGCAATACCCTTCAGGTATAGAATATTATTTACCATTATTTTTTGAAAAAGCAGCTACTATTTTTGATTATTTACCAGCTGACGCTTCTATTTTCTTCGTTGATGAAATACCGCAACAAGCCGAGAATTTTTGGCAGGAACTCACAGCCCGCTACGAACAGCGCTGTTACGACATTACTCGCCCGGTATTAAAACCGGAGCTTTGTTTTTTAACACCAATAGAAATTTTTACCCGTGCCAAACTCTTTCAGCAAATTCGTTGCTATCAAAAACCAGTTGAGCGTAAAGGTATAGTTCACAATTTCAATAATCAACAGGCACCAGCTCTGCCGCTTGATCGCAAATCTGATCACCCTTTGAGCAAGTTGCGTGAATACTTGAGTCAACCTAATCAACGTTATTTGCTCGTGGTTGAAAGTACAGGCCGACGTGAAGTGCTGATGGATTTGATGAAAAATAACGGCATTTCTCCGGCTGTACAAAATGATTGGCAACATTTTATTACCAGCGACAATTTAATCAATATAACCACCGGACCTCTACAGGATGGTGTTGAACTTGACGATCAGAAAATTGCCATAATCGTTGAAGCTCAACTCTTTGGCGATCAGGCTATTGTTCAGCGCCGAAGTTCGCAAAAATCAGTTGATCCTGATTTGATAATACGCGATCTGGCCGAATTACAGTTACATGCGCCTGTGGTTCATTTGCAATTTGGTGTCGGACGGTATCTCGGATTAACAACGCTGGAAAGCGGCGGTATTACCAATGAATTTTTGATTCTGGCTTATGCTGGTGATGATAAAATTTATGTTCCTGTAACGGCATTACATTGTATAAGCCGTTATACAGGAATGGATAGCGAGCATGCGCCACTGCATAAGCTCGGCACCGATCAATGGCAGAAAGAAAAGAAGAAGGCAGTTGAAAAAATTCATGATGTCGCCATTGAACTTCTGGATGTCTATGCCAAACGCGAGGCCAAACCTGGATTTGTTTATGAATTTAATGAGCTGGAATATCAACGTTTTGCCAGTGGTTTTCCTTTTACTGAGACAGTTGATCAACTTACTGCTGTAGCACAGATTGTTAAAGATATGGAATCACCGCGCCCAATGGATAGATTAATATGCGGTGACGTAGGTTTCGGCAAAACTGAAGTAGCGATGCGAGCAGCATTTATAGCCGTTCAGAATGGTAAACAGGTTTGTGTACTAACTCCGACTACTCTGCTGGCGGGTCAGCATTTTGAAAATTTCCGCGACCGTTTTGCCGAATTTGCGATTAATATCGAATTATTATCGCGTTTTAGAAGCGGCAAAGAATCAACGCAGGTTATAGAGTCCCTCAATAGCGGCAAGACCGATATTGTCATTGGTACGCATAAACTTTTTTCAAAAGACATCCAGTTTAAAAATCTTGGCTTATTAATTATTGATGAAGAACATCGTTTTGGCGTGAAACAAAAAGAATACATTAAAACCATGCGCACCAACGTTGATATTTTATCAATGACCGCCACACCAATTCCAAGAACATTGAATATGGCAATGGCCGGTATTCGGGATATTTCGTTGATTGCCACCCCGCCGGCTAAACGATTAGCCATTAAAACATTCTGGCAGGAAAAAAGTGAAAGTATCACGCGTGAAGCATTGTTGCGGGAAATATTGCGTGGTGGTCAGGTCTTTTTTCTGCATAATAATGTACAAACCATCGAACGAATTTGCCAGGACTTACAAACGCTTGTTCCTGAAGCAAAAGTGCGCAGCGCTCATGGGCAAATGCGTGAACGTGAACTTGAAAAAATAATGTCTGATTTTTATCATCACCGCTTTAATGTGTTGGTGTGCACAACCATTATTGAAACCGGGATTGATATCCCCACAGCCAATACAATTATCATTGATCGAGCAGATAAATTTGGCTTGGCACAACTTCATCAGTTACGAGGTCGGGTTGGCCGATCACATCATCAGGCATACGCTTATTTATTAACCCCTCATAAAAAGCTGTTAACCAGTGATGCTGTCAAACGTCTTGAAGCCATTGTGTCTCTTGAAGATTTGGGTGCAGGTTTTACACTGGCTACTCATGATATGGAAATTCGCGGTGCCGGTGAATTATTAGGTGAAGAACAAAGCGGTAACATGCTTGCCATCGGCTTTCATTTATATATGGAAATGCTTGATAAAGCCGTCAGTGATTTAAAAGCGGGCAAAATACCAGAACTATCCATGCCAATTCACCAAGGTCCTGAAATCGATTTACGTTTAAGTGCAATACTACCTGCTGACTATATTGGTGATATTCACACACGTTTGATTATGTATAAACGAATTGCCAACGCCAAAGACAATGAGCAATTGCGTTCTTTACAAATTGAAATGATTGATCGCTTTGGGCTTTTACCCTTACCAGCTAAATATCTTCTTTTAGTAACGGAGTTAAAATTGCTGGCAGGGAATTTGGGCATTACTAAAATTACCGCTCAACAGCAACAAGGTAAAATTGAATTTAATCAATCACCCACTATCGATCCAGGAGTATTAATTACACTTATTCAGGTACATGCAAAACGTTATCAACTTGATGGGCCAAGCCGTTTAAAATTTACGATAGATGCTCAGTCGCATGAAGAAAAAATTCTGGAAATCAAGATGTTGCTGTTAAAACTTGGTGGGTCATAATTTGCCATCTGGATGCCACACCCCATATAGTAATTCGTCATCCAGAGCGTAGCGCAAACACCGATCCTTGCTACAAGGAGATCATTCACTGTATTCAGGATGACGTGACTCGCGTGAGGACAAGACGTCAAGCTAAGGATTTGTGTATATTTAATATGCTATTTTCCTACGTACTGCATAAACAATTTCCTACGTACCGCATAAACAATTTCCTACGTACCGCATATACAATTTCCTACGTACCGCGCTTTATGCGCGGTATCCAGGATTACAAGGTGAGCAATTCCTGTGCCACTGGATACCGCGGACAAGCCGCGGTACGTAGAGATTGGCAGCTTAGCTTGACGCCGATGAAATGCCACACCCCACCTCACTCTCCTGAGATTCCTGCTTTTTATCCGTCACTTGAAAACAATCTTTCAATTGCTGCTTAAGTTCTTCCGATTTTTGAATAGCAAAAAACGATAATAAACGTAAAGAAGGCAACTCAGGCATTACTTTTAATTTTTTTGCATTATTTATTCTGATGAATGGATCTTTTTCAGTCCATAAAGTTATGGATGGATCATTATACGCCCCATAGTAAATTTCATTGATATCAAAATTACACAGCAACAACGCAATGCCCTTTTCTTCAATCAGGTTTCCACTCACATCAAGAAAAATCAACGATTTATTTTTTGCAAAAAAAGCTGCTCCATCATTACCTATGTAATTATTGGTTAAATAAAGATACCTAAGAGTAGTGGATGCTGCAAGTGCCTTGGCTCCTGGGGGAGTAATGCAATTTCCTGCTACAGAAAGTGTTACGAGATTCTCATTTTTAGATAAAATTTCTGCGCCAGTATCTAATAAACAGCAATTATTAGCGATTAAATAATTTATACTTTTTATTTGAGAAATTAATTGTAGGCTTGCTTCAGAAAAATAATTATTACTGATATTAAGAACCTTTATTTCACGGTGACTGTCCAAATAAGCTAATAATCGCGGTACGTGCGCATCAGTCAAAGCACGGTAAGGTATATGTAGTAAGTGATGCTGATCATAAAACTCATCAAAATCCAACGTTTCCATCATCCCCTCCATTCATTAAGGGTTATTAAGAAAATCAGCTTTCCTTACTTTATATGCGTAGGATCTGGGCATAGAGCAGCAGTTCCCGCCACCGCATAGACTCCACAGCAGCCGTGCACTCTAATTATTCCATTTCGTAAACTTGTTTGGTATTTTAGCATCTGATTTAAGTCGTAGGATAGGATTTCGCTCAGATGTTAC
>Ga0335397_10012381_pt1 | contig 10440 bp, 7 predicted proteins | sample MAT04_FD_205740 | JGI IMG/M metagenome (GOLD analysis project Ga0335397, IMG submission 205740) | Freshwater microbial communities from Lake Fryxell liftoff mats and glacier meltwater in Antarctica - MAT-04 (spades assembly) (version 2) ...
TTGGTAGCCATTGCAAAAAAGAAATTTATGCTCCAGCAATCACTCTACGAAATCCTACAAGTTTAAAGCATCTCCATTTTTGATAAAATGCCCATTAATCAACTGTTTCAGCAGACTCAATTACAATATTTCAAAGAACCAAATGATAACCAATTGAAAATGTTTGATCTATAACGCAACGCTAATGAGATGTGGTATAATTGTATTTCTACAAAAATTATAGATATGAGCACAATAATTACAAGCTAATCAATACTCCGTTTTCACTTTTGGGCTGTCTATGATGTGTAAGATTCCTATACTTAGAGCAGTTAACTTTATTTATATCTCGGTATTATTTATTGGATGCAATAGTATTGCACATATAAAAAAAAATGAAAGTGTTTCTGCAGAAAAGCCCAATGTGTTATTTATTGTGGCAGACGATATGAATGCTTACGCATTTTTAAAGAACTATCCGGTGTTAATGACACCTGCACTAGATAAGCTGGTAAGTCAATCTTATTATTTTAAAAATGCTACCTGCGCTGCTCCGGCCTGTATACCATCAAGGGCTTCCTTCTGGACGGGCATTTCTCCACATAAAACAGGCTCTTATTTTAATGTTTCTAATACATGGGATCGCACCATACTGTCTGAAACTGAAGTAATGCCGGAAACTTTTAAGAAAAATGGTTACACAACTTGGGCACGCGGAAAGATCTTTCATTTAGAATTGAATGATAACAGAGAGAAGAAAATGTTTGATAATATTATTTTCAAAGGAGGATTTGGGCCTTTTGGAGATGCGGAAAATGGTTATGGTGGAAACAGGTGGATGAGAATACAGCCATGGAAAGGGCCTGGTTCAGAATTTCCTGATGTTAAAAATGCAGATGCAGCAGTAGAATTTCTGTCGCAAAAGCATGATAAGCCATTTTTTATGTATTATGGATTATTTCGTCCTCACAGTCCGTATACAGCTCCTGAACGCTTTTTTGATTTGTATAAAAATGCTGATATTACCTTACCTCCCGGTTATCTTGAAAATGATCTGGATGATGTTCCTGCAGCCGGAAGAGACCTTGTTGATTCAATGAAAAACTACAGAAAAGCAGGCCTTACAAAAAAGCAGGTTTGGTTAGAATTAATGAAAGCATATTGTGCAAATTATTCATTTGCCGACTGGAATATTGGTAAAGTTCTGGAAGCTCTTGATAAAAGTGAGTTTGCTAAAAACACAATAGTTGTGTTTGTTTCAGATAATGGATTTCATAATGGAGTTAAAGAACACTGGACCAAATTTACTCTTTGGGATCAGTCAGATGTTATTCCGTTTCTCATCCGGCTACCGGATGGAAAAGCATATAAGTGTCCGCAAACAGTTAGTCTTATCGATATTTTTCCTACACTATTAGAATACTGTGGTGTAAAAGGACCTTCTCATACACTTGATGGAAAAAGCATAATGCCTGTTTTGAAAAATTCTGCAGCTAGATGGGATAGAAACAGTGTTACTTATTACGGCGAAAATTATTCCGGAGTAAGAAGTGAACGTTACAGGTATATTAAATACAGCGACGGATCTGAAGAGTTATATGATCATTCAAATGATCCGTACGAACATGTGAATCTGGCAAACAAAGCTTCATTAAATAATATCAAAAAGGAACTATCAAAGTCAATTCCATCATCCTTTCATAAGTCTCTTGGTAAAAAAGGTGCAGGAAATGATGATTAAAATTTAAATAAAATCTTATAAGAATATTATAAACTATAAGCATGAAGTCATTATTATTTTACTTGTTTATTATTGCTGCAACAGTTACACAGGCACAAAACTGGACTCCCGCAAAAGTTGCTTTAACAACCAGATGGGGCAAACAGGTTACTCCGGAAAATGCATGGAGAGAATATCCGAGACCCCAGATGCAAAGATCCGAATGGATGAATCTGAATGGCCTCTGGAATTATAAAGTGCTTGCTAAAGGGCAATCATCACCATCTGAATTTGATGGAAAAATTTTAGTTCCTTACTGTGTTGAATCATCTTTATCCGGAGTAGGTAAACCACTTTTACCCACACAGGAATTATGGTATAATAGAAAATTTACTGTTCCTGCTAACTGGTCTGGGAAAAATGTATTGCTTCACTTTGATGCGGTGGATTGGGAAACTAAATTGTGGGTAAATGGTAAAAAAGTTGGTGAACATAAGGGAGGTTCTGATCCCTTCTCATTTAATATAACACCCTACTTAAATAAAACCGGTGAACAGCAGATTGTTCTTAGTGTTTGGGATCCCACTGATACTGATCTTCAGCCAAGAGGTAAGCAGGTATTAGACCCTAAAGGCATCTGGTACACTGCAGTTTCAGGTATCTGGCAAACGGTTTGGCTTGAACCGGTAAATAAAACTTCTGTTCAACAATTTATTCCTGTTCCGGATATTGATAAAAGTAAAATTAATTTTACTACAACAGCTTCAGCACTAACGGGTAAAGAACAATTACATCTTTTAATAAAAAAAGAAGGAGTTATTATTAAAGATACTGTTGCTGCTTTTAAAGAGAATATAAGTGTTACTACACCTTCGGCAAAACTCTGGACGCCTGAGCATCCAAACATTTATACTATGGAAGTTGAATTACGCAATGATGGTAAAGTAACTGATCAGTTCAATACCTATTTTGCTATGCGTAAAATTTCTTTAGGCAATGATAAAAATGGTTACACCAGGTTAATGCTTAATAACAAACCTGTTTTTCAATATGGTACACTTGATCAGGGGTGGTGGCCTGACGGTTTATTAACGCCTCCATCAGATGATGCAATGCTGTTTGATATGGTTAAGTTGAAAGAAATGGGATTTAATATGGTGAGAAAACATATTAAGGTAGAACCTTCCCGTTATTATTACCATGCTGATACAATGGGTTTCACCAATGTGCACTCCATAATCCTACAAAGCCTCTGTAATAACTATTTTATGATTAAATAGTGTCTCAAATTGAAAAGCTACTGGTTGTTCAACTAATTAATGTTGGATATTTTTACTACAAATAATCCTAACCTGTGCAAGCCAGTACCAAAAGGTCTAAAAAAAGAAAATGTTGAGACTTCCTTGTGGTCTGAAATTATTTTTTGAGAGGATGAAAAAAATATCTTACTAGAAAATGATAAAATCTTTGGGGTTATGAACCTCCATCAAAAATATCATGCATTAAAATAATTTTTATGCGAAATTTTGGTGACGAAAAATTATTAGGTTTTATATTTTTAAGGCTTTACTTTTTACTTCTTCTGCTGATTTTTCTAAAATATAATAATCACTAAAATAAACCAACAATGAGGAAGATAAAAATAGGCACTATCGTTCTTTTTTTGATTTGCTATGCAGTTCTTAATGCGCAGGTTAACAAGTCTGTTAAACAGACCGTTGAAAAAAAGGAGAATGAAGTAGCTATAAACTATTTTTCCAAAATTCATTCCGATATCATTAATGCAAAATTGCAAGTCAATAAGCTACCGTGGGCCGCCGCACAGGTCAATTCTGTGTGCATCATTCTGCCTTCGAACGCCGGCATGCTGACTAAGCATTCCAGCCAGGTATTAGCGCGGCAAATTAAAAGCCGGTGTAATGCTATAATCGTTTCCGACAGAACGGCTGAACTACGCATCGAGCTTTCTACAGATAAGGGTATTGCTGCCGAATCGTTTCGTATCGACGATGGTGCCGATGGAACCATTCGAATCATTGGTGGCGATGAGCGCGGACTCATTTACGGCATTGGTAAATTTCTACATACTTCACGATTTGATCAGAGTAGTTTCATGCCTAGCTCATGGCGTGGTACTTCTACACCGGAAGGCAAGGTTCGTGGCATGTACTTCGCCACACACTTTAACAACTTCTATGAAGCAGCGCCTATTGGTGAGGTTCAGGAGTATTTGGACGATCTCGCTTTATGGGGGATTAATTATCTATTGGTAACATTTCCGCGGTGGCAATTTACGGGTTTTAACGATTCCGCTGCACAGCATTTGTTTGTCTATCTTCGGAAAATTATGAGTGCCGCCAAACTCAATGGCATGAAAGTAGGCATTGGTGTTTCTTCAAATGATGGTTTCAAATCTACACCTAAGGAATTCTTGCGGGTTCCTGTACCGGATCCATTAAAACGTCGGGGCAACTTTGGAGTCAATCTTGACCCGAGCAATCCTAGGGCACACGAGATGTTGATGCGGGATTGGGCGCAGCTTATGGACCAGTTTAAGGATGTGCGCCTTGATAACATTGTTTTCGCTCCTTATGACGAGGGCGGCTGTGGTTGCCAAAAATGCTGGCCTTGGGGGGCACGGGGCTTTCCAAAATTATGCCACGATCTTGCGAAAATCTCACGTGGTAAATTCCCGGGAATTGAAATCGTACTTTCAACCTGGGTCTTTGATACACCTCCTGTTGGCGAGTGGGAAGGTCTGGCGAAATTCCTAAATAAGGGTAAACCCTGGGTTGACTATATCTTGGCTGGTTCCCATGAAGACTTTCCTCGATATCCTCTGGATCATGGAGTCCCGGGTGGACTGCCACTTCTAAACTTCCCCGAGATTAGCATGTGGGGTCAAGACCCATGGGGTGGATACGGAGCCAACCCGCTTCCAGGGCGATTACAGCGCCTTTGGAACGAAACTGACCACAAAATTTCCGGCGGTTTTCCCTACTCCGAAGGCCTCTATGAAGACATCAATAAAGTTATCTGTAGCCAGCTATACTGGAATGGACATCATTCCACCGACAGTATCATTAGAGAGTATATCGCATTCGAATTTTCTACTGAGGTAGTAGATGAAGTCGCCAAAGTTATTGGCATACTGGAATCTAACCATGACCGGAAGCACATTGGCGAAAGCGCAATAGAAGCGTTCAGTTTGATCAAACAGGCAGAGTTAAAGTTGACGGCCCAAGTCCTCAAATCCTGGCGTTGGCGAATTCTATTTTTACGAACGCTGATTGACCGTGAAATGTTCCTAACAAAAGGCGAGTTGAAGGGGGAGACACTCAAAAAAGCATTCGCCGAATTGACTATCCTTTATCATGCCGAGAATAGTCATTCGATGCCTATCCATCCACCTGTAATTAAGTAGATCAGGTCAGGTAAAACTGTGTGAAAAAGCGCAGAAAAGCCACACTACTCAGAGTTGGTTGGTTGCTTTGTTTGAAAAGCGAAGTTGGCGTCAATACAATAAAAAATAAAGTCGAAACATCTTATAACTTCTTTTGATAAAATCCTGGAATTAAGCCCGTAATGTAGGCGTAGCATTTTTTACAGTCAATTCAAAATTAGAGTTGCAAATATCATCATTTTATTTTTAACTACTTTATTCACTAAACGGCTCCTTTCAATTTTCAGCTGATTTACAGTTGCCGTTTGTGGATAAAACATCACTTGTTTTTTCGGCTTTGGTTCTTTGCTCCGCATATTTTACAGGTGACAGATATCCAAGGGATTTATGTGGCCGTTCATGGTTGTAATCATATCTCCATTCCTCGGTCATCACTATTACCTCTGCCAGGCTATAAAATAAATATGCATTCAGCAACTCTCTTCGTATGCTTCCGTTTTTTCTTTCAATGTAAGCGTTTTACATGGGCTTGCCAGGCTGTATAAATTGCAGGGTAATATTATTTTCACAACACCATTGTTGTAAGGTGTGGCTGATAAATTCAGGGCCATTATAGACAAGAATAAAGGAAGGTTTACTTCGTTCATTGATTACCCTGATTAAAACTCTTTGTACCCGTAACGAAAGGTAAGGACGTATCCGCTTCAATGGCTATTGATTCCCTGTTTAATCATCGAGCACATTAAACAGCCTGAATTTTCTACCATCCACTAATGCATCGCTCATAAAGTCAATGCTCTAGGTTTGATCTGGTGCTATGGGTATCACAAGCGGTTGCTTTATTCTTTCAGGCAAAAGTTTCTTAGCCCTGCGGCGCACGTTAAGTTTCATTTCCCTGTAAATGCGGCGTACCTGTTTATGATTCCACTTCTTACCCCTATTGCGGAACCGGTGATAGCTTTGCCATAAGCCAATAGCAGGGTATTTACTCACTACTTCGGTCAGGGCATCTTGTATCTCACTATCATCTTTGGACTTCTTTTTATATTGATAGCTACTTTGTGGCAGTTGCACAATTTTGCACGCCTTGCTGATACTGCACTGTTGTTTTTTTATCAATATCTCAACAGCTTCTCTTTTGTCAGCAGGCTTTATCACTTTTTTTCCAGTATGGATTTGATGCAGTGATTCTCGTAAGTGAGTTCTGCAACAATTTTCTTGTACTGGCTTAGTTCGGTTTCCATGTCCTTCATCTTTTGACATCAGTCACTTCCATGCCGCCGTACTTTGCTTTCCAGTTATAAAATGTAGCTGGATTGATTCCTAATTCATGGCAAATGTCTTTAACAGCGATGCCGCTTTCTTGTTTCTTGATAGCAGCCACAATCTGGCTCTCCGTAAATCTTGATTTTTGTATAATTGACAGTTTTAAAATTATGGATTAAACTCTAATTTGTAACCGCCGAAGATTGGGTTCCTCTACAGTAAAATTAAAATGATTAAAAAATCAAAAAAATGTCGAATATTCAGTTTTATCCTAGGGGTTTTTTAGGTGCAAATAAATTATAATGATATAAATAAGAGAAAGTAAAGATCATAGTACTATTACAGGATTTGCTCCCAAACTTATAATTTAAAGGGAGATTCTCTGAGCTCAAGCTCGATCCTAAATCGGTTCAATTTAAATTAAAAAGTCTCTTTAGAATATTTTTTTGCATACTGCTTAGCTGTTAATCCCGTTATAAGTTTAAACTGCCTGTTGAAATGTGAAATATTGTTATATCCTGTATCATAACAAATATTAGTGATTGTCATATTACTATTTACCAGCAATTTACACGCATTGAGAATCCTGACTTCATTTAAAAATTGAGAAAATGTCTTATGGGTTTTGGATACAAAATATCTGCAAAATGATGCTTTTGTAAGATTTGCAAGCTCGGCAATCTTTTCTAATTTAATTTCTTTAGAGTAGTGTTTTAATATGAAACTCATAACCAAATTTATGCGTTCAGCATCGGCTACATTGACAGAATTCGTATAACCTGTGCTTGAAAGTAAATCATATTCTTTTGTGTTAGCAATTGTATGAAGAGTTTTTAAGAATAATATCAATCGGTCAATCCCGCTACATGAAACTAATTCCTTTACCATTGTTGATATTATCTCGTGATCTTTACCTTGCCGAATTAATAGTCCTTGTTGACCCAATAAAAAAAGTTTATTTATTTTAGTGAATTCAGGAAGGTCAAAAAATCCTTCTTTTAGTGCGTCTTCAAGGAAGTGAATCACATATACGTCTACAAAAAGATCTTTATTTCCTTGGTAAAAGTCTTTGTCATTTCTCCATACGTGTGGTAAATTTGAACTTATAAACATCAGATCTCCGTCGTTAAAGTTTCCGATATGATTTCCCATGAATCGAATGCCATAACTTTTTTCAACGAATATAATTTCAAATTCAGGATGATAATGCCATGGATAATCCATATATGGCGTGATTTCCCTTTTCACCGTAATTGAGGAAGAATAAATTATTGGTATTTTTTCGAGCTTCGCTTCCATTGATTTAACCTGTAATTGCCTTAAATTAATAAAAGGCATCTAATTTATGCAAATATAGTGTTGTAAATCGGGAATACAGTAGTTTTTAGGATAATTTTTATCCAATAGTTTTGAGTAATATTTCAACAATATGTTTTACTATTAATAACTCTAATCTGGTTCAGCAATACTCTAAGAAGTCTAAAAGAAAAATGCTGATTTTTTTTGCAGGCTGAAAGCATTTGCTATAATACTTTTGAGAAGATATTAAGGATGTGTTACCAGAATAAACTGGGCAATGCGAATAAGCATTTAAGAAATATCACGTACTAAAAATAATTATTATGCAAAGTATTGAAAAGCAAAAAACTAATAAGTCTTATATTTTCAAAGTGGCACTTGTTGCTTCGGCTGGTGGTTTTTTATTTGGATATGACTTTGTTATTATATCGGGGGCGCTGTCCTTTCTTGATTCCTATTTTCACTTTTCCTTAGCTATGAAAGGATTGGCTGTAGGCAGTGCTATACTAGGTGCAATTTCAGGCCCCTTATTTGGACTTTGGTTCGCTGATAAACTTGGACGGCGTAAAACAATGATGATTGCAGCTTGCTGTTTAATGATTTCTACTTTCGGATCTGCATTTGCATTAACCATTTGGAGTTTTATATGCTGGCGTTTTTTGGGCGGTATAGGTGTCGGCTTAGCAATGATGACATCACCGATTTATATAGCCGAATTAGCTCCTCCACATCTTCGGGGTAGTTTGGTAAATGTAAATCAACTATCCAATGTAATAGGAATTAATCTCGCTGTTATCGTAAGTTATTTTTTCTCATTTGATGGATGGGGTTGGAGATGGATGTTCGGCTCTCAGGTCGTTCCGGTTTTTCTTTTAGTAATAGGTCTACTTATTATTCCAGAAAGTCCAAGATGGTTAGCTGCTAAGAACCGAATCTTAGAAGCACTTAAGGTTCTTACAAAGATTAATGGCAAAGAAAAAGCCGAGAAGGAGCTGAAAGAAATTCAAGAGGAACTCAAACAAGAAACCGGGAAGTTTAGCGAGTTATTTCAGCCAGGAACAAAAATTGCATTGTTAATTGGTATCGTGTTAATGATATTCTCCCAGATTAACGGAGTTAATGTAACCATGCAGTATGCTCCCAGCATAATGACTGAAGTGGGCATTAGCGTCGGGTCGAATGCTATATTGAGCTCCATTCCAATATTTATACTCATTCTAATTTGCACTATTATCTCTTTCAAATTAATAGATCATTATAGTCGCAGAGGTTTATTAATTACAAGTGTCACATTTATGGCTTTAAGCCATGTGATTATGGCAATTAACTTACAACAACATTGGCCACCCTTGTTTACATTATTCCCTATGTTACTTGGAGCCGGTGCCTTTACAATTGGGTTTGCTCCCCTAAGTTGGATTATTACATCAGAAATATTTCCCAATAAGATTCGTAGTAAAGCCATTGGCGTTGTTTGCTCTTTTTTGTATATAGCATCATTCATAACCGTTCAGGTCTTTCCAATGTTGACTAATTGGTTCAATACACACTTTAATAGTATGGCAGGTGTTTATTGGATTTTTGCAGGTATCTGTTTTGCCTGTGTATTATTTTCCTGGAAAATGGTTCCTGAGACTAAGGGATTGAGCCTGGAAAACATAAGTGAATTTTGGTTAAACAGAAATAAATCACATTAAGATTTTACAAAATCCGAAAATTTTTTACAAATGGATACTAAATGAAACAAAGGTTTAATAGTTAATAATCGTTCTCATTTTAATAAAATATCATAACATTTTAAATAAGGAAATAATGAAAGCAGCATTCGTTGGATTTGGAGAAGTTAACTCCCCCAAACAAAAAATAGATAGTAAATGCCTGAAGGCCTTGGAAGAAGTGAAATCACTAGGAATTGAAATAGTCACAACCGAAACTGTTACTGACGACCCCAAAGGGTATGATGTAAAACGAGCAATAATAGACTTAAAAGCAGGCAATTTTGATTTTCTTATAATTTGCATTGCAGGCTGGATACCTTCCCATTCGGTTATTGCTATTACAAATGAATTTAAATATAAACCAATGATTTTGTGGGGACTTGCCGGAGACATTGAACATGGCCATATTATCACCACTGCGGCGCAGGCAGGGACTACTGCTTTACGAAAAGTATTTGACGACCTCGCTTACAAGTTCAAATACATTTATAACATTATTGGGAAACCATCTCCGTTAGACCAAATAAAAAATTTCGCTTTAGCAGCCTCAGCTGTAAAATCTATAGAAAACAATAAAGTAGGTATGATGGGTTTTCGGGACATGAAACTTTACAACACACTTTACGAAGGACTTTCTCTCAAGGCTAAAATAGGGATAGATGTTGAGTTTTTTGAAATGTTGGAAATGCTTCAGCTGAGTGAAAAAATTGAAATCGAAGAAGTAAATAAGGTTTTACAAAAAATCAAACAGGAGTGGGATTTTATCAAACCGGCGGATGACGATTTCCTTAAAAAGGGTATTACCTACTATCTGGCAATTAAAAAAATTGCCGAAGAAAATGATTTTGATGCAATATCATTAAAAGATGTTGATGGAATGAAAAAGATTCTAAATTTTCCTCCCGCATTGATTTTTATGCTTATTTCTGATGAAATGAAATTATGTGCCATTCCAGAGAATGATGTTATGGGAGCAGTTACACAGTTAGTTGTTAAACAGGTTACCAATCAATGTGCAGCCTATTTTGAATTTTATGAGTTTTTCGAAAAAAGTG
>Ga0335397_10012382_pt1 | contig 10439 bp, 6 predicted proteins | sample MAT04_FD_205740 | JGI IMG/M metagenome (GOLD analysis project Ga0335397, IMG submission 205740) | Freshwater microbial communities from Lake Fryxell liftoff mats and glacier meltwater in Antarctica - MAT-04 (spades assembly) (version 2) ...
CACCGCGCTCCACCGCGACCCGTCGGACGGCGGCGACAATGCCATCAACGTCGCCGTGCTCGGCCGCAGTCTCGCTGGACGTCGGCCCGTGAGGGTGTCCTTCCACGACGGACTCGGTTCCATCGGCGTCGGCTGTCGCGATCTGCCACGGAATCCGGCTGAGATCGACACCGACTGAATACCACATCGCTTCCGTCATCGAACACCTCCCGCGAGACAAGGTAACGCACTGAATCTGCCGATTCAGTGGCCTTGGCGAGAACCAATGGTTCCCCTAGGTGACAGGCGACGACAACGGACTTACGGTCATCAACACGCCTGAGTGGCCCGCACGTATGCAGAGAAAGAAAGGGGCGTCACCATGTCAACCAGTGACGAATTGCTCTTCGGAAACGACACCGCCAACAGCCGCAACGACGGACGCGACAGCGACGGTGACGGCGTCAGCGATGCACAGGAAAGCCTCGATGGCACCGACTCTCACGATGCGAGCAGCGCCCTCCGCCACGACGCACCGACAGCGCGACCGAACACCTACGACCCTCGAGGCGATCTCGATCGAACCTCGCTGGAACGCGACGCGATCATCGATGTGGCTGCCAACAACCCGTCAGCCATGAGCCTCGGGCAATCGTTGCCAACGGGTCTGGACGGCCAATCGCTGACCACCTCTCGCCACTACGGAAATGCAGCTGCCGACCAATTGCTGGGAGGTCGGGTCGATGCGAACTCGCCGCTGAACATGGAGCGCAATCCGCTCGGATCCCCCAAGGCCGGTCCCGGAGCACAGCACGGTGCCGGCGGCCTCGTCGGTGGTCCGCCGCCCGGTGTGGCGTTGGGAACTCGTGCGCCGAACAGCGGCCTGGTCGGCACCGAGCTTCCCGAGTACGAGGAACCCGACGACGGCGGCGGCATCATCGACTGGGTCAAGGATTTGTTCACCCCCGAGCCTTCCTTTCCCACGCAGCCGCTGAAGGAGTTCGTCCCGCCGAAGGAACCCGCGCCGGAACACGTACCGAAGCCGCCGCAGCGCGGCCCGAAGATGGGCTCGGTGGACCCCGATGCGGTCGTAGGTGGAGACGGCGACATCGAACGGGCGGTCCTGCTTGCTGGTGCCGACACCGACCCCATTCGAGGTGGAGGTGCTCCCCATATCGAGAGTGCTGCTCCCCCGTTGAGAGCCCGCGACTTTGTCACCGACCCAAGTCCCGAGAACGATCACACCGTGGTCGACACGACCGTGGTGCCCGTGCCGCCAGGTGGTTTCTACACTGACGGGGTGAACCCCGACGCAGGGTTCAACGTGCCCGTTCAGCCTCAACCTGCTCCACAGCCACAGGGCGGCGGGAGCACGGAAGGCCAGGAGGCCCGACAGGGCCAGTCGTACAGCGTCACAGCCGACGACTCGTCCGACGACGAGCAGCACGCGATCGTCTCGGTTGGCGAGAACTCGGCCGCGAACGACATCCAGACCATTGCCGACACAGACAGCGATGGGGATGGCGTCTCCGATGCTCAGGAAGCCGTAGACGGAACGGACCCCAACGATGCGTCCGACAGCATTCGACACGACCGGCCCGTCAACGGCCCCACACAGATTGATCCACGTGTCGGTCTCGGGCGGTCGACGCCGCAACCAGATGGGCCCGTCGACATTGCCGCAATGAACCCGTCCACCAATAGCCTCGGGCAGTCACTTCCCAAGGGCCTCGATGGCCAGACAGTTTCCACTCAACACCACTTTGGAAACGCCGACGCCGACAAGTTCATGGGCGCCCAGCGCGGTGGCGTCTCACCGCTGGACATGCAGCGAAATCCGGCCGACCCTGGCCTCACGCAGACCTCTCCGGGAAGCGGCAGCGGCACCCATGGCGGTCGCTTCGATGCCCCGCCACCCGGAGTCGAGCTGAACTTCAACGCCGGCCGTATGGACCTGGTCTCGGACACCGATGGCGGCACAAAGGAGACTCCCGAGGAGAAGTACAAGCGCGAGTCTGGCTGGCCGAAGCACGAGTCGGCGGAGGACAAGGTCAAGAACCGGGACTCGAACAAGGAGAACCTTGATACCGAGAAGTGGAAGAAGGACCACGCCCCAAAGACCATGAGTGACCCGGACGGCAACAGTGGTGCCGGAGGAACGGTCACCGAGGCGGACGTGGCGCACGCGTTGACAGTGGCCGGCGCCGACACCGACTTCGTGCGTGGTCACGGGCACAGTCCCCAGATCGAGGACAACGCGCCGCGGGTATCTGAGCGCGATCTTGTGGCGCATCACAACCCTGACGGCGACACGACGACCTTCGATTCGTCAACCGTGGTTCCCGTGCCGCCCGGCGGCTTTGTGACCGACATGGTCAACCCAGATTCGGGGTTTGGACCAGTCCTCAATTCACACAACGGTGCCGGCGGACCGCCGCCCGACAGTGGCGGCGGTGATGGTGGCGGCGGTCAAGGCGACGGTCGACAGAGCGCGTCCTACAGCGCAACAGCCAGCGAGTCCGCCGCAGCCGGCCGTGAGGTCGAGGACATTCCACCCGCAGTTGACCCAGTCGCCGAGGCGATGGCCGACGTGCCGGACACCGCCGAGCCCCCCACCGAATCGTTCGACGGACTCGACATTGACGACTCCGTTGCGGTTCCGGAAGAGGCCGACCTGGACGATGGCTTCTGAACACTGACGCCGCGTTGAATACCACCACTCACTACGAACACGCCTCCGCAGTCGATCTCGCGACCGATGCCGCCACGGCAATCGCGAACGCGGTCGAGGCTGTCGCCGCCCTCGCCACCGACCTTGGGCGCGACGACTTCGCACAACGACTGGCGGCCGCCTCCGCTCGCGTTCGCCGCCCGGCGACGATCGTGTGCGTCGTCGGCGAGTTCAAGCAAGGGAAGAGCTCGCTTGTCAATGCGCTGCTCGGGCGCGCCATTTGCCCTGTCGACGACGACATCGCCACCTCGGCCATCACCCTGATTCGTTACGGCCCCGAACCGCGCGTGGAGGTTCGACGACGAGCGGACGACGGTGTCGTCGTGGAAACCGTGCAGCCTCGCGAGCTCACCGAATGGGTTTCGGAGCGTGGCAACCCCGACAACGTCAAGAACGTCGAGCGAGTCGATATCTCTGTCCCTCACCCATTGCTCGCGAACGGCTTGGCCATCGTTGACACACCTGGAATGGGCGGGTTGGGTGCCGGCCACGCGGCCGCCACCCTCGCATTCCTGCCGTTCGCCGACGGGCTGATTTTCGTGACCGACGCCTCCAGTGAGTTGTCGGCACCTGAAGCGGAGTTCCTAGATCGAGCCTACGAGCTGTGCCCGCAGGTGCTGTTCGCGTTGACCAAGACAGATCTCTATCCTGCGTGGCGTCGCATCGCCACGATCGACAACGACCGGCGGGCCGCACACGTCGGCCACCAGGGCGTGCTGCCAGTGTCGGCCACGCTCTTCGGCACCGACCTTGAACCGGGCGACGAGAGCCTGGCCGAGAGCAGTGGCATTCCGTCCTTCCTTGGCACCCTCGATTCGGCCGTCGTCACCCCGGCGAAGGCGCTGGCGGCGGTGCGCGCGAGGGCTGAGGCAACTGGTGTGCTCGCTCAGCTCGACCAACAAGTACGTCTGGAGCTCGAGCTGCTCTGCGACCCGGCCGGAGCGGAAGCCCTCGAGGCGCGACTCGCCGATGCCACAGCGCGTCTCGATCTCCTGCGCGGGCCCGGCGCCCGCTGGAACCTGCTGGTAGCGGACAGAGTCTCGGACCTCTCCAACAGTTCCAGCTTCGAGTTTCGAAAGTCCATGCGCCAGGTGTCGCGCGACATGGAGGAGGCCATCGAGCTGCTCAAATCTCCTGAGGAGTGGGAACAGCTGGCCCGGCGCCTGCAGACGGACGTCGCCACCGTGGTCACTACCTTGTTCGTTGGAATCGAGCAGGCACATCGAGCAGTTCGCGACGCGGTCATTGAGCTGATCGGCGATGAGTCCGTCGGTCTCGCGCCCCGACTGGGTCTTCGTGATGGCATCGACGTCTCCTCGATGTGGACCGACAAGGGCATTGATCCGGACTCGAAGCATCACGGCAGCCAGCAGCTTGGCTCGGCGCTCGTCGGTCTCCGCGGCGCACAGAGCGGCATCATCATGTTCGGGATGATGGGCAGGTTTCTGCCCGCCGGCGCGGCAGCGCTCATGATGTCGAATCCGGTCACCGTTGGCATCGGCGCCGTGTTCGCGGGCATGCAGTTGGCCGATGCGCACAAACGCAAGATCGCCATGCGCCGCCAGCAGGCGCGAAGCAATGTCCGCCAGTTTCTCGACGAGGTGCAGTTTGCGATCGGCAACGAGCTGAGTGGGCTGCTGCGCGACGTCCAGCGTGGCATTCGTGATGAGTTCACCGAGCGCATCGCCGAGCTGGGGCGCACGTATTCAGAGGCGGCGCAGAGTGCCCAATTGGCTGCCCGCGAGCACGGTGCTGCTGCGCCCGCACGTATCGTCGCACTACAGCTAACAGTGGCCCGCGTTGATGACGCTCGCGTCCTGCTTGCTCAGTCGAGCACGCCGTGAATGTTCAACCGTCGGCAACCCTCGTCGACAAGGTGCACGCAGTCCTCGTATTTGCTACCGACCTCACCGCCGGCACCGAACTCGCCGACCGAGTTCATGCGGTCGGCACACGGCTTGACGGCGCGCTTCGTGTTGCCCTCGCGGGCCGCGTCAAGGCAGGCAAGTCGACGTTACTCAACGCGCTTCTCGGCGAGCGCCTGGCGCCCACGGACGCCGGGGAAAGTACGAAAGTCGTGACGTGGTACCAGCACGGCTCCGCCTACGACGTGATCGCGATTGGGTTCGACGGCACCACAACCTCCGTCCCATTCCGCAGAATCGAAGGGGCGCTCATGTTCGACATCGATGCCTCCCAGGTGCACCTGATTGAGCGGCTGGTGGTCTCGTGGCCCTCGGCAGCCTTACTGAACCTGACGTTGATCGACACGCCCGGGTTGGCATCGTTGTCGGCAGAGAACTCAATGCGCACGACCGAGTTTCTGGCCCTCGAGAGCGGCCGGGCCAGCGAAGCCGACGCAGTGATATACCTCATGCGTCACCTGCATCGGCGCGACGCGGAGTTCCTCGGCTCGTTCATGGATCGCAGCGTTGCCGGTTCGTCACCCGTGAACGCCGTGGCCGTGCTGTCGCGGGCCGACGAGATCGGAGCTGGGCGCCTGGACGCCTTGGAATCCGCTCGCCGCATCAGCCAGCGTTACGAATCCAACGATGTGGTCCGCACACTGTGCACGGCTGTCGTGCCGATCGCTGGGCTGATCGCCGAGACTGGCTCAACGCTTCGCGAGGACGAGGCGTGGGCACTGCGACAATTGGCACTCACGCCGCCACCGACGCTTGAGCGCATGTTGCGGTCGGTGGATTCGTTTTGCGACAGCTCCGTCAGCGATCTGACCGTTGAGCTACGACGCCAACTCCTTGAACGGCTCGGCGTTTTCGGCGTTCGGTTCTGCCTTGCCTTCCTGCTCGACCACGAGGCTGTGACTGCCCATCAGCTTTCGCAGGCGTTGGTTGCCGAGTCCGGGCTCGACCTACTGCGGAAGTTGATCGCCGATCTGTTTCTACCGCAGGCCCACGTCCTGAAGTCGCGGGTGGCGCTCACCAGCCTCCGGTCAATTGCGCGGGACCTCCAGCGAGTCGACGCGGCCAAGGCGCGGCAACTGGCATCGGAGATAGAACGTTGTGAAGCATCGTCGCCCGACTTTGCCACCCTTCGTCTCAGCCATCTCGTTCTGTCCGGCATTGTTGGCTTCGACAGCGCGCAACGAGCCGAGTTCGAACTGATCACCGCTCGCTCTGCGGCTGCGGCGGAACGGCTCGGCACCAAACCGACGGCCAACGAAAGTGCGCTGCGGGCGACCGCGTTGGAAGGCGTCGAGCGCTGGCGAACGATTGCGGCTTCGCCTATGGCCGACTCCGCGATGCGCGAGGCAAGCGACACCATGGCACATACCTACGAGAGCCTGTTCGTGCGGCTCCACGAACCGCGCGGCTAGCGCGGGAAGATTGTTCCCATGTTCATGATCCCGTTGGGGTCGAACGCACTCTTGAGCGCTTCCAACATCGGGTAGGACGATCCGTACTCGGCCTTCACCCACGGGGTGCGGGCCTTGCCGATGCCGTGGTGGTGCACGATCGAGCCGCCGACCCGTAGCGTCTCCTCACAGATGATCGAGATGATCGGCAGGTAGTACTTGTCGTTCTCATCCTGCGGCTCACAGTCGATGAGATCGTAGAAGTAGTTGAAGTACATGTTGGTGCCGTTGATGTAGCTGTGTGACGAATGCCCGCCGAGCAATGTGATGCCGTTGATCTCTCGGCGGATACGGGGCAGCACGGCCTCGTAGATCTCGTTGATCGTGCTCCAGTCGGCGGAGATCTCGGTCGTGCGATTCACATTGCGCGTCGTCCGGATCCGCTCGTCCTCACGGGCAACCTTGTCGGGGCCCCACACCAGGTCGTCGAACCAGTCGGAGATCAGCTGGCTGTCGACGGGTGTGCACTGCGGATGCCGGGCCACGATCTCGGCGATGCCCTCGGCGGTGGCCTTGCTGATGCCCGCATTCCCCTCGGTCATGAACAGCACGATGCAATCGTCGGCGGCAGCGAAGTTCGAGAAGTGCAGCTGGCCGTCCTCGGGGTCGTACAGGCGGGCGACACTCGGCTTGTAGCCCGCAACCATCACCTCCCGGAGCACCTCGAAGCCGGTCTTCATGTTCTTCAGCGTCCAGCCGAGGAAGATGTTGTTCTCCGGCATGTGTGGGAAGAGCTTCACGGTCACCTCGGTGATGAAACACAGTGCGCCTTCGTTGCCGATCACGATGTGGCGAATGTCGGGGCCCGCCGCGCGGCGCGGGACGTTCTTGATCCGCGAGACTTGACCGCCGGGGAAGACCACCTCGCAACCGACGACCATGTCCTCGATGCCGCCGTACAGCGTGGAGAACTGGCCGATACTACGAGTCGCCACCAGCCCCCCCATGCTGGCGATCGGCTTCGATTGCGGGCTGTGACCAGTGGTCAGCCCTACCTCACGAACTGCATCCTCCAGCACCTGCAACGGCACGCCGCACTGGACCGTGGCCTGCATGTTGTACGCGTCGATCGAGATGATCTTGTCCATCTGCCCACCATCGAGGACGATCGAGTTCTCCACCGGCGTCTCCAGTCCGCCCTCCGTCGCAGTGCCACCGGTACGGGCCACCACGTTCACGCGGTGCTCGTCGGCGAAGGCCAAAACCTTGGCCACCTCGTCGGTGCTCGTCACCACAGCGACCGCCGCCGGTGGTGGCATCGTGTAGACGCCGAAGATGTTCTGCAGCTTGCGGAAGTTGTCGATGCTGCGCTGCTGCAACAGATGCTCGTCGGTGAGGACTCGGTCGCTGCCAAGAATCTGTTGGAGACGCTCGACGATGGCTTCGCGGGTGAGAGACATTACGACGGTCCTTTGGTGCTCAGTGGAAGATGGGGTAGGCACGCTCGAAGAGCGCATCGGTGTGGTTTCGGATGTCGTGGTACACGGTCTCGGCCATTTGTGCGTAGACCGCGCCATTCGCAGCGTCAGGCATGAACGACTCGCGCTCCTTGGCCATCACGGCCGAGGCGGTGTCGATGTCGGGGTAGATACCCGCAGCTGCCGCAGCGCACATCGCCGCGCCCAGGCCGGCACCGCCGCCGTCGGTGCAGCGCGATGCGGGGATGCCGAACACATCGGCGAAAATGCTCATGAACAACGGGCTGTTGGATCCTCCGCCGGACACCACGATCTCGTCCAGCGCAAGACCCAATTCGCCGCACATCGCGTCCACATGGTGCTTCATGGTCAGCGCGATTGCCTCCATGATCGAGCGGTACAGATGGCCACGCGTGTGACGAGCGTCGAAGCCCAACATCATTCCCTTGCGGAATGGCTTGTCGGTGGTTGCCAGCCAATCGAGGATGGTCATCAAGCCCTCACTGCCGGCCGGAACCAGGGCGGCCTCGCGTTCCAGGTACGCCTCCCTGCTGAGGCCCAACGACCCGGCTCGCTCGGCAACCTCCTCGCCGAGAAGATCGAGGAACCACGTGAGTGTCCACATGCCGCGGCGCACGCCGTTGCTCTCGTACAGGTAACGATGCGGCGTGCAGGCGAAGTTCGTCCAGAAGTTGGTGGGTGCAGCGTGGTTCGTGCTGCCGTGCACCATCGCCGCGATGTAGGTACCGAGCGAGATCAACGCTGAGGTCTCCCCCAGCGAACCGGCACCGAGCATTTCCACTGCCTTGTCGTTGGCGGTCGCCACCACCGCCAATCCGACCGGCAGGCCCGTGGCGGTGGATGCTGCCGCTGTGACGAAGCCGATCACAGCGCCGGGCATCTGCAGTTCCAGCAGCATCTCCTGGGTGACCCCGGCCTCAGCGCAGGCGGCGGTATCCGTGCTCCACTTCCACGTGTCGGTGTCGATCGGCCACTGCAGGGCAATGTTGTTGGCCGCGGTGTCGCGCAGCTCGCCGGTGAATCGGTGAGCCAGGTAGCCCGAGGACGTGGTCGCATAGACCACGCTCGGGTCAATCGGCCGATACGGCTGGTACGCCCGGTCGTCCATCCAACTGATGACCGGCTCGGCCAACGAGCCATCTGCGCGAAGGAACGCTTTACAGCAGCGAATGGTGCACAGCCCGACGCCCACGATCTCGGCTGGGTCACCGCTGAACGAGGCCATCGCCTGCTTGCTGGCAGTTGCAATCGAATCCCAGAGGTCATCATCGGGATGGACGACCACGCCGTGGCGCGGCCGGTCCATCGGGCGCAGCGCCTGCCGACCACGAGCCACCGGATTGCCGGCCGCGTCGTAGACAACAACCTTCGCGCTCTGCGTGCCGCAGTCGATGCCGACGAGATAGGGGCCAGTCATGACGCTCGACCTAGCGGACGAGGTATCCGCCGTCGACAGCGAGCACGTGACCATTGACGTAATCGGAGGCGTGACTGGCCAAGAACACCACGGCGCCCATCAGGTCCTCGGGCTCGCCCCAGCGGTTGGCTGGAATGTGGTCCAACACGCGCTGATTGGTCACCGGGTTGTTGCGCGTATTGGTGGTGATGGCGGTCGCGTAGTAGCCCGGGGCGATCCCGTTGACCTGGATGTCGTGTTCCGCCAGCTCGTCGCAATACGCCTTTGTCAGCCCTGCAATGCCGTGCTTGGTGGCCGAGTAGGCAGGCGAGAGACGACCCCCGAGGAAGCTGAACATCGAGCAGATGTTGATGATCTTGCCGCTGCGCTGCGGCACCATTCGCTGGGCCACCTCGAAGCTCATTTCAAAGGCTGCGGTGAGATTGACCTGAACGGTCGCATCCCATTTGTCGCGCCCGAACTCCAGCACCTCACCGAGCGGACAGATACCGGCGCTGTTGATCAACACGTCGACCGAGCCGAATCGTTCGACACACTCGTCGACCACGCGTCTCGGTTGGCCTGTCTCGGTGATGTCGGACTGGATGAACTCGTAGCGAGCGCCGGTGGCCTCCACCATCCGTCTCGTGGATCCATCGTCGTCGGCGAGGCTGGGCACGAAGACGTTGGCGCCTCCCGCCGCGAGGGCGAGCGAGAAGGCCTGCCCGAGGCCGGTATTGCCACCTGTCACGATGGCACTCTTCCCCGCAAGGCTGAAGTAGCTCAGCGCGAAGTCCGTGATCGCCATTCGTGTTCCCCTCATCAGCCGACGTTCTCGACGGGAGCATAGTGTTGCAGACCAGTTTGCCAGCACGGTCGTACCGGCTATTCGCCGTTCACGCGGCGCCTGCCTGTGACCGAGTCCACCACGCCGAACTGAGCGTTGCAACTCGATCGCTGGCAGGCTGTGGCAGTGCAGCAGCAGGACTTGGTCATCATCGGCGGCGGGCCCGGGGGTTCGGCGGCAGCAATGGTCGCCGCACGCGCCGGGCTGCAGGTCACTCTCTTCGAGAAGGGCCCACACGGCCGCGACAAGGTGTGCGGCGACGGCCTGACACCCCGTGCGGTTGCGGCGCTGAACGAATTACACATCGACCTTTCCGGCTCGCATCGCATCGACGGTCTGCGAATGATCGCCGGTAAGAAGACACGCGAGTTGGCGTGGCCGACGGGCACCCGATTCCCTTCCCACGGCGCCGTGTGGCCACGCAACAAGCTCGACACGTTCCTGATCGATGAGGCCATCGCCGCCGGTGCCGATGTGCGTTTCAGTACCGAGGCGCTGCCGGCCATCGAGAACGGTCAGGTCGTTGGCGTCGACGCTGGTGGCGAGCGGGTTCTCGCGCCGCTCACCATCCTGGCGGCAGGTGCGCAGGGCTTGGCCGCGAAGATGCTGGGCGCCGAGCGCGACCCTGAAGAAACCTTTGGGCTGGCCATTCGCGCATACGCACCCACACC
>Ga0335397_10012388_pt1 | contig 10436 bp, 7 predicted proteins | sample MAT04_FD_205740 | JGI IMG/M metagenome (GOLD analysis project Ga0335397, IMG submission 205740) | Freshwater microbial communities from Lake Fryxell liftoff mats and glacier meltwater in Antarctica - MAT-04 (spades assembly) (version 2) ...
ATATATTTTGCCCTTTCTTTGGCCGGCATTTTTTTCCACGTCTTATCATAAGCATTGCGGGCTGCCTTTACTGCTTTATCTACGTCGGCTGCATTAGCCTCAGCAACCTCTGCCAACTTTTCTTCTGTAGCAGGGTTGATGGTAGAAAAATATTTTTTGCTCAACGGCTTTTCAAATTTGCCATTGATAAACAAATCATATTTCGGGTTGATCTTTGCAGCACTCTTGCTTTCCGGCGCCGGCGCATAATTGCGGGCAGTTTCGAATTTCAGTTTGAGCGTATTGTTTTTTGCCATTTTGTTTAGTTTGATGGTCTGAGAAGTTTTGAAGGTTTAAGAGGTTTAAGAAGTTTAAGGGGTTTAAGAGGTTTCAAAGGTCTAAAAGATCGTATACTTTAATGCGCCCTACTTCTCTCATACTTTTTAAACTTCAGCCTATTTCTATAATCTCCCTTTGTATTTAATGCCATTGATTTCAGATTCTTGTAAATAATTTATAAATTTTTGGATTAGGCTACTTATTTTTTTTGCATGTATGGAGAGTAAATTAAATTCTGTTTCTGTTATGTATGTTCTGTCTAAAGCCCTGTACAATTGAGATCTAAGTTCGCCACAAGATGCTTTTGAAATGTACAAAAACTGGATAAACTCTTTCTTACCTCCTCTCTCAAAACCTTCTGCAATATTGTCCATTATAGATCCCGCCGAACCTTCTATCTGTCCTATCAGCCGAAAATTTTTCCTAAATCTTTCGTCATCGATGAGTTTCCCGACCTCCTTGTTTAAAATTCTTGCTTCCTTCCAGGATATTATTTCTTCAAATTTTTCTATTGATGCCATAAAAAAATATTTAAAACTATTTGATTTATAAATTTTGAAAGATCTGGGAACTTCAAATTTATGAAACCTCTTAAACCTTTGAAACCTCTTAAACCCCTTAAACCTCTCAAACCTTTGAAACCTCTTAAACCCCTTAAACCTCTCAAACCTTTGAAACCTCTTAAACCCCTTAAACCTCTCAAACCTTTGAAACCTCTTAAACCCCTTAAACCTCTCAAACCTTTGAAACCTCTTAAACCTCTTAAACCCCTCCAACCCCTTTCTAATCCAACGAAAAATAATCCTTCCCCTGGTACACGCCCGTTTTCTCTTTCATTAATTGCATCAGCACATCATTGGCCAAACTGCTGGCACCAAATCTAAACCATTGGTTATTCATCCAATCTTCCCCCAATGTTTCATTGAGCATAACCAAATAATGCAATGCCAATTTTGATTTGGAAATTCCACCGGCGGGTTTCATGCCTATCATCTTTCCTGTTTTGTAATAAAAATCACGGATAGCTTCCAGCATCACAAGAGTAACCGGCATGGTGGCCGCCGGACTTATTTTACCAGTAGAAGTTTTAATAAAATCTGCACCCGCATACATGGCAATATCACTTGCCCTGCGCACTTTATCATAAGTAACCAGTTCGCCGGTTTCTAAAATCACTTTTAACCTTGCTTCGCCACATGCTTCTTTAACTGCAGCTATTTCATCAAATACATAATTGTATTCACCTTCCAAAAACTTGCCACGGCTTATCACCATATCTATTTCATCTGCACCTTGCTGCACTGCGAATTTTACATCGCTGATCTTAACATTTCGTGGTGCCTGCCCGCTTGGAAAAGCCGTAGCTACCGAAGCTACTTTTACGCCGGAATCGCCAACCGCTTTTTTAGCGGTAGCTACCATAGATGGATAAACGCAAACTGCGGCTACTGTTGGCAGGCCGGGATAAGCATCATGCAGGTGCACGGCCTTATAACACATCTGTTTTACCTTACCTTCCGAATCTTTCCCCTCCAGCGTAGTAAGGTCTATCATATTAAGGGTTAATAACAACCCATTAAGTTTTGTTTCTTTTTTTATGCTGCGCTTTGTAAAGCGTGCGGCTCTTTCTTCAATACCCACCTGGTCTATTCTTGCAGGCAAACTAAATGAAGGAATTGCAATCGTTTTTTCTGCCATAATTATTATTGGTCAAATTCAAAATTAGTTTAAAGGTAAATGAATGTTGAAACTGTTGCAACAGAAAATTAAATGCTGCAAATACGCTCATTCGATTTTTATAATTAACTTGAAATTTTCTTCTCAGTAAATAATTTTAATATGAACAGTATTCCCGAATCGGAATTGATATTAGATGCCCGTGGGGCCATTTATCACCTGGGGGTAAGGCCCGAAGAAATAGCCCAAACTATTTTACTGGTGGGAGATCCGGACAGGGTTCAAAAGGTGAGTCAGCATTTTGACAACATTGAATTTACTTTCAAACACCGTGAATTCATCACTCATACGGGTTGGCTGGGCAAAAAAAGAATTTCTGTAGTAAGTACTGGTATTGGACCAGACAACATTGATATTGCCATGAATGAAATAGATGCACTTGCTAATATCAATTTTGAAACAAGAACCATAAAAGACAAACTCACTTCTTTAAACCTTATCAGGCTGGGCACATCCGGTTCTTTACAAAAGGATATTGTGGTAGATAGTTTTGTGGCAGGTACCCATGGCCTTGGCTTTGATAACGTCATGCATTTTTACAATAAACAAAATCATCCCGAAGAATTAGCCCTCATCGAAGCTTTTAAAATTCATACCGGCTTAACGGCCGGAAATGTTTTACCTTATATTTTTGAAGGCAGCAGCAATCTCCTGCAAACTTTCGGCAACGGTTATACGCATGGAATTACCATCGGATGTCCTGGTTTTTTCGGTCCACAGGGAAGAGTATTGAGATTAGGCCTTGCCTATCCCGGTCTAATTGAGAAGCTTACTGATTTTAAAATGGGGCCTCATTTTGTATCCAATTTTGAAATGGAGAGCTCGGCCATTTATGGCCTGGGAAGGTTGATGGGACACCATTGCATCAGCTTAAATGTAATTGTAGCCAACCGGATAGCCAAACAATTCTCGGCAGACAGCAACAAAGCGGTAGAAAGCCTGATTGAACATTCCTTAAATATTCTTGTTCATTCTACCCTTTAATGTAATTAAATCACAATTGTCCGACTAAAACTCTATCAAATCGTTCAAGTACTTTCTGGTTGAGGGGTCTGGCCCCTCTCTTTTGGAGAGGGGTTGTGGTGAGATTATGCAGCCTTGATAAGCGTTTCAGGCATTTAGTCGGACAACAATGTAATTAAATATGAAGAGTGGTTATTCATTATCCCTTTTATTAAAGTAGCTTCCAATCTTTGTTATTTTACCAAAATATAAAATCAATTGTTATGAGAAAAAGTAAAACAGCCCTGCTGTTTTTATTAACTGCTTTTCAGGTTACCGTTGCCGTTAGCCAGGAAACTTTCCCGGTAAATGGTGTAGCTGATAAACGTACCGGTGTGTATGTTTTTACCAATGCAACTATTGTAAAGGATGCACAGAACATTTTATCCAATGGTAGTTTGGTAATTAGGGAAGGAAAAATTGTGGCTGTCGGAACCCAGGTATCCATACCTGCAGATGCTACTGTGATAGATTGCAAAGGAAAATTCATCTATCCCTCTTTCATTGATATTTACAGCGACTATGGTATTGCTGTACCCACAAGACAGGGCGGTGGTTTTAACTTTAGTGCTCCTGCTCAGCTAACCAGTAATGCTAAAGGGGCTTATGGCTGGAACCAGGCTATTCGTTCTGAAGTAACAGCAGCCAGTCTTTTTACTGCCGATGAAGGCAAAGCAAAAACTTTAAGAGATGCAGGATTTGGAGTGGTACTCACCCATCAAAAAGATGGTATAGCCCGGGGAACGGGCACTGTAGTAAGCCTTGCCAATAATGCCGAGAATTTTACCATCCTTAAAGAAAAGGCTTCTTCTCATTATTCTTTTACCAAAGGCATTTCTACACAAAGCTACCCCGGCAGCTTAATGGGCAGTATTGCCTTGCTGCGTCAAACTTTTATAGATGCACAATGGTATAAAAGCCAACCTGCACCACAACCGGGCAAACCTGTTAGCGAAGGTGTGAATCTTAGTCTGCAGGCATGGAACAATAACCTGTTGCTGCCTCAAATATTTGAAGCCAATGACAAATGGAACGACCTGCGTGCAGACCGTGTGGGAGATGAATTCGGCATACAATTTATCATCAAAGCAGGTAGCAATGAATACCAGCGTATGGCAGAAATGGCTGCTACCAAAGCGTCTTTTATTTTACCACTAAATTTTCCGCAGGCAATGGATGTAGAAGATCCTAACGAAACACGCTTTATCAGCCTTGCCACAATGAAGCAGTGGGAAATGGCCCCTTCTAACCCTGCAGCTTTTGAAAAAGCAGGCATCAATTTTTGCCTCACTGCTGCCGACCTGCGGGATACCAAACAATTTATGAGCAACCTGCGCAAAGCAATTGAATATGGCCTTAGCGAAAATAAAGCCCTGGAGGCACTAACAAAAACACCTGCAACCCTCTTAAATGTTTACAACGAAACAGGAAGCATTGACGTGGGTAAATGGGCCAACTTTCTTATTACCAGCGGGCCGCTGTTTGCAGAAAAAACTATCCTTATTCAAAACTGGGTGCAGGGCGAAAAATATAGCGTAAAAGAAGATGCCATGCAGGAAGTAAAAGGCAACTATGCGTTACTGTTACATACGGCTTCAGGAATCAAAACTTTCAGCCTGGATGTAAAGAGCAGCAATGCGGCTGATATCATCAGTAAGGATACGATAGCTTCTAAATTTAGCCATGACGGTAAAATAGTAAAGTTGAGTTTTACTGAAACCAAAAAAGGTAAAAAAGGATTCAGGCTGAGTGGTGTGAGTAATGGCAATAACTGGAGCGGCACCGGCACAGACAGCAGTGGAAATGCTTTGTGGTGGACCGCAGGTTATACAAAAGATATTATTGCAAAAGCTGACAGCAGCCGCAAAAAAATGGCTCCAGCAATGGGCAAACTCACTTACCCCAACATGTCTTTTGGGTGGGAAGAAATGCCCAAAGCCGAAACCATTCTTTTAAAAAATGCAACAGTGTGGACCAATGAAAAAGAAGGAATACTTACCAACACTGATGTATTGGTAATAAACGGGAAGATAAATGCAGTAGGAAAAAATCTAAGTAATACTGCTGCCCGCATTATTGATGCCACAGGCAAACACCTTACAGCCGGCATCATTGACGAACACAGTCATATTGCTGCAGCTTCTATCAATGAAGGCGGCCAATCCGTAACATCTGAAGTGCGCATTGCAGATAATCTCGATCCGGACGATATAGATATTTACAGGCAGTTAAGCGGAGGCGTTACAAGTTCTCACATCCTTCATGGCAGTGCCAATACCATTGGCGGGCAAACCCAGTTAATAAAATTGCGCTGGGGTGCCAATGATGAAGGTTTGAAATTTAAAGGAGCAGATGGTTTTATAAAATTTGCATTGGGCGAAAATGTAAAACGTACCACATCTCAAACCAACAATCGTTTTCCGGATACCCGTATGGGTGTAGAGCAGGTGCAGATGGATGCATTTACAAGAGCAAAAGATTATGAAAATGCACTAAAGGGGCCGAACGGAAAATTGGTGCGCAGGGATCTTGAGCTGGATGCTCTTGTAGAAATTATGAACAAAAAAAGATTTATTACCTGCCATAGTTATGTGCAAAGTGAAATCATTGAAACCATGAGAATGGCAGAACATTTTGGATTTACGATCAATACTTTTACCCATATACTGGAAGGGTATAAAGTAGCAGACAAAATGAAAGCACATGGCGCTGCCGCCTCTACATTTAGCGATTGGTGGGCATATAAGCTGGAAGTGCAGGATGCTATCCCTTACAACCCGGGCATTATGCACAATGTGGGAGTGAATGTAGCCATCAACAGTGATGACGCTGAGATGGCAAGGCGGCTGAACCAGGAAGCGGCCAAGTCTGTAAAATATTCGGGCATGAGTGAAGAAGATGCTTTAAAAATGGTGACGTTAAACCCTGCTATTATGTTGCATATTGATAAATCGGTTGGAAGCATTAAAGCAGGTAAAGACGCCGATCTTGTAATATGGAGCGATAATCCCATGAGCATTTATGCAAAAGCAGAAAAAACGCTGGTTGATGGTATTGTATATTTTGACAGGGAAAAAGATAAGGAACTGCGCAGGCAGGTTGTGGTTGAAAGAAACAGGATCATTCAAAAAATGCTGGATGAAAAGAAAACGGGTGGCCCTGTAAGCCCGGCCACGCCCAGCCTTAGACAAGTGAATGCCTGCGAAGATCATGCACACAGCCATGGGTTGATGACAATAGAAGACTAATGCAGCCCCCTAACCCCCTGAAGGGGGAATGGGAATATTATTATCGATAAACTATTCTTTTTTTAAGTATTAAATGTTTACAATGAAAAAATATATAACAATAATAGGTTCACTGGCCATTAGCCTTGTTGCTGTGGCACAGGAAACCATTTATCCTGCACCTGCATACAATGGTTTGCTTTTTATAAAAAATGGTACCGTTCATACCGGCAACGGGCAGGTGCTTACCAATACAACCATACAGATCAATAATGGAAAAATTGAAAAGATAGGCACCAACCTGCCAATACCTGCAGATGATGTAAAAGTATTTGATGCAACAGGCAAAGATGTTTATCCCGGGCTTATTTTAAGCAATACCAATATTGGCTTAAAGGAAATTGGCAGCCAGGTAAGAGGCAGTAATGACTTTAATGAATTAGGTGAATTAAATCCCAACATTCAAAGTATAGTTGCCTATAATACCGATTCTAAAATCATTAATACATTACGCAGCAATGGTATTTTACTGGCCAATATTATACCAAGCGGCCAGTTGCTGGCGGGTAGCAGCAGTGTGGTGCAGTTTGATGCCTGGAATTATGAGGATGCTGTTTACAAAAAAAATGGGGCTATTCATTTTTATATGCCTTCTTTATTTAACAGGCCCAGGGCTGGTTTTGCAAGAGGTGGAGGAGAACCGGATACTGACCCTTTTAAAGCGGCATTGGAAAGAATAGAAAAAGTAAAAGCATTTTTTAGAGAAGCAAAAGCTTATCAAACACAAAATAACAAAACCGCTACCAATTTAAAATTTGAATCAGTAAAAGGATTGTTTGATAAATCGCAACGTTTTTTTGTGCATTGCAACCTCGTAAAAGAAATGCTGATAGCTATTGATTTTGTAAAAGAGTTTGGCTTTGAGGTAACTATTATTGGCGGAAGCGAAAGTTTTCAAATTGCTCCATTATTAAAACAAAATAATATAGCAGTGATATTACAGCAATTGCACAGCCTGCCTACATCAGAAGACGATGACCTGGACCAGCCATTTAAAACACCCGCCAGCTTGCAGCAGGCTGGCGTACTCTTTGCCATTACTGATGAAGATGGGCAAACCACCGGCCGCAACCTGATGTACAATGCAGGTACGGCTGCAAGCTATGGCCTTAGTAAAGAAGAAGCATTAGCGGCCATTACACTCAATGCCGCAAAAATACTGGGCATTGCAGATCGTACAGGCAGTATAGAAGTGGGCAAAGATGCCAACATCATCATCAGCGAAGGGGATATATTAGACATGAGAACCAGCATTGTTGTAAAAGCGTTTATACAAGGCCGTGATATTGACCTTAACGACAAACACAAACAACTAAACGAAAGGTATAAGAAGAAATACGGTATTAAATAAAACCGTCAACAGCATTTTAAAAGCCATCCCTTTGCAGGGATGGCTTTTTTGCTTTACATAATCTCTTTTTGTAAAGAGGCACTATGTTCGTTTATATTGATATTTAACCGGATAATTGTAGTTGCTTAATTAAAATATGGATCGATTTAAAAAAATGGGGGCTTGAATAAAAATTCGGCCCCGTTTTAAAATCCAATATCCTATGAAAAACCGATGCGAATTTAAAGAGCATAATTGATTTATACTTTACCAAATAGGTGAAATGGTATATCCAGTAGATGAAACGGGTATATCAGTAGTTTATTAATATACAAATGCCCTGAATGTTTTAATTTTAAGGTTTATATGACTATCCACAAGCTTACCTATATTATTGCAGATGACGATCCCGTGTACAGGGAAATTACTTTACATCAACTGGAATTAATTCCAAACCTGGAATGTTTGGCCGTATGTGACAGTGCTGTGTCAGCCAGTATGGAGTTGCAAAAATTCAGTCCCCACCTGCTGATACTGGATGTAGAAATGCCCAATCTATCGGGCATAGAACTGGCCAAAAGCCTTACAGTGCTGCCCATGATTATATTTATCAGTTCTCATAGTAATTATGCTGCCGATGCTTTTGAAGTAGATGCCATTGATTACCTGGTAAAACCGGTAGCCCCTCACCGCCTGATGAGGGCCATAGAAAAAGCCCGGCAGTTAATGGAATTGAAAAGAATGATTCCTGCCAATGAAGGATTTAAAAAAGAAAATGAAGACGCTTTTTTTATTAAAGAAAAAAACAGTTTTGTAAAAATCGATTATAAGAGTGTGATCTATGTGGAATCGCTGGGCGATTTTGTAAATATATTTTTAGAAGACGGGGATAAAAAAATTGCACTTGTAAATATGAAAAACCTGGAACAGCAATTGCCGGAATCCAATTTTGTAAGAATATCCCGCACTTACCTGGTTAATAAAAATAAAATTACCTCGGTAGACAGTAATCATATTTTGCTTAATAAAATTCAATTGCCCATAGGCAAAACCTATGCAGAAAATGTGGTAAAAGCTATCATCGGCAATAATGCCATTAAAAGATTTATTTAAAACTTAAGGAATACCATGTATCGATTTTTATTGTATGTTATACTTATATCCTGTACTCAAATTGCCAATGCACAAAATAATTTTCCGGCAGATAGTTTATTAAAAGCAGCCGATACCGATATTGCTGATACTGCCAAAATGAAAATATATAACCAACTGGGCGATTATTATTTAAACAACAATGCCTCCAAGGCCATTGAATATTTTGAAAAAGCCAAAACAATTGCAGAAAAAGAAGGGCTCGTACTAAAAGCGGCTAATAATTTTTACAGCATCGGTTTTTGTTATTTGCTAAAAGCAGATTTTGAAAAATCACTTTACAATTACCAGCAATCCATCAAAGGATATGAAAAATTAAAAGACAGTTTTAGATTATCCAATGCACTCATGTCTGTTGGCAATGTATATTTTCAAAATAAGGATAACAGCAACAGCAATAAATATTACGACAAGGCAGAAAAGCTGATACTGGCCATGAACGACAGTATACAACTGGCCAGCATTTATGATACACGTGGCATTGCTTATGATCAGTTGGGTAAATATGATTCTGCTTTGCTTTACCTGTACAAAGCCTATAACCTTTCCTCACTGTTAAAGGATACAGATTATGCGATGAACAGTTTATCCAATATCGGCCTCACTTATAAACATCAATACAAAACTGCTGAAGCTTTAAAAAGCTTTGACAGTGTGCGTATATTTTTCGAAAAAACCAATGCACCCTTAGATCGCATGGGGGCTTTATACAATAATATTGCTGCCATTTATTCGCAGGCTGGTAATTACAGCAAAGCACAGGAAGCATTTAATAAAAGCATTGGTTATGCAAAACAAACGGGCAGCCCCACCATCGAGATGGAAAATTACCGCAACATGGCTGATATGTTTGGCAGCATGAAAAATTATGAACAACAAACCAATTTCCTGAAAAAATATTACCAGATCAAAGACAGCATTTTTACCATAGACAGCAAAAACCAGCTAACACAACTGGAAGCCGATTACCAGGTAGAAAAGAAAAATATTGAGATTGTAAAAAAAGAAACCGAACTGGTAAAACAAAAAAGCCAGCGAAATCTTTTTATCATCATCGCCCTGGCTGCGGCTTTTTCACTGGCTACTGGCATTTATTTTTATACCCGCATCCATAAAACCAATAAAGAGCTCACACAAAAAAATATCCAGATCAGCGAACAAAAAAATGAACTGCAAACCCTTAACCAGGTAAAAGACCGTTTGTTCAGCATCATCAGCCACGACCTTAGAAACCCGTTGGTTACCCTGCGTTCTTATTTGTCATTGTCAGATAATGATGCGCTTGCACCGGAGAAAAAACTACAGTTTAAACTGCAAACGATGAACGCCGTGGTTAATACCGGCGATATGCTGGATAACCTGCTGGCCTGGGCCAATGTGCAGATAAAAAATACCAATGTGTCTATCACTCCCATTAATATTACAGATTGTGTATGGGATACTGTTCATAATGTGCAGGCACAGGCATTGCAAAAAGAAATTACTATTCATCAGCAAATAGAAGCCAGTACGGCTTTGGGCGATTATGATATCGTTTCCATCGCTTTAAGAAACCTGGTAACCAATGCCATCAAATACAGCGGGGCTAAAAATGATATTTACATTTCGGC
>Ga0335397_10012391_pt1 | contig 10435 bp, 6 predicted proteins | sample MAT04_FD_205740 | JGI IMG/M metagenome (GOLD analysis project Ga0335397, IMG submission 205740) | Freshwater microbial communities from Lake Fryxell liftoff mats and glacier meltwater in Antarctica - MAT-04 (spades assembly) (version 2) ...
GCCAACCGTCAACGCGTCGGCCCCGCTCCGCCGGGCGGCATAACCAAGGCCAGCAACCGAGCGGAGGCTGGATCGTTTGATCCAGCCTCCGCTCGGTTGCCCAAGGGCGAGTTACTTTCCTTCGACCCGCGGGGCCGACTCGCGGTCGCGGGGTGGCGCGGTTTGTCCGCAGCGACAACGGCCCCGGGTTCATCACCCGGATGCTGGCGGTTTTCCTTTACGAAAAGAAGACAGACCGCCATTTCATCGAGCCGGGGAAACCCTGGCAGAACAGCGACGTGGAGTCGTTTCACTCAGCCCTCAGACGCGACCACTTGGATGGCGAGGTGTTCTGCAACCTGGCCGATGCTCAGGTGAAGCCCGCCGTTTACAGGCGCTATGACAACGACGTTCGCCCTCATTCGTCCCGAGGCCATCGCCCCCCAGCGGTCGCCGCACGAGAAGAGCGATCCGCTCCCTTCTCGTGATGTCATCTTCAACAAGGAAGGACTACTCTTAAGATGTCTTCACGAATGGGGGCAGACCGCTGCGATTTTCTTCCTAAATCTCCTCCGACCATTTTGGAAGTAAGAATCTTGGTGCTTCAGATAGGCGAAGGAAGAGATCCGAGACTGTTGCCTCGGCAAGCACACAGGCATCAAGAACGACGGGATATTCTGCTCGCATTGAGGGCTACTCGCCCTCAGGCCGGGTGAGATCGACATACTTGTCGTAGACACCGGCGTTCACTAGATCCTCGGTCATCTTGTCCAGGCCAGCTTTCCGAATCTGGCATCGCTTGCGCTGATAAGTCACGAGGTCTTTGAAGAACACTCGTCGATGAGTTCCGACGTGATGGAATGGCAGTTCATCGTGGTCAAGGAGCCTAACGAAAAACTGCCTCGACATGCCAAGAAAATTTGCCGCCGCCTGGGTGGTGAATGCTTCATCCACATGCATCAAAAACACCGCTTTCTTTTCCTTCATCGCCTGAACCACGGAGATGAAAAGGTCATTCAGGGCTTTTGGTAGCTCAATCACATCTCCACCGTTCGTAATCAGAACCGGGCGAACCTCCCCTCGAAACATTTGTTCAAGGCTAATTTGCTCTTCTGGCGCGATGTCGGACGGGCCGACTCGATTTTCTGTGATTGTGCTCGTACTCTCATTATGACGCCTAGTCGCTATATCTGCAACCAATAATTTTACGGGAGTTTTACTTTGGCCTGCCACTCCCTAGCATTCGGGAGTTTAGAGAACAGCCCGAAGTCAAACCTCGTGAATGGATTCAAAGAAGCCTTCAAAGGCCCCCAGAGGCTCGTTGGCAAGCCCGAATAGGCAAGCATTGCTCCAAGCATGGCTCTAACCCTTGGAGGCTCGTCCTGTGCCGCCTCGCTAAGCTCCCTCAACCTGCTCATTTGGAGTTGCTCCTTTAGTAAGTGCCGAAGCCTTCGGTAGGTCTCGTCCGGTTCTGTCTCCGCAAATTCCCCTTTGTCTCTCAGGAATTCCAAGAGTGCTCCTTCAAGGTTTGGGAGCGGATGCGGCCTGGCACCACGTCTGAGTTGGATTCGAGCTGAGCCGGAATGCTTTGGCTGGTTGTTCGTGAACGCGACGATCTGAGGCCTTGCGACTACTTGGGTGCTGAGTCCCAAAAGGTTGGCCGCAGTCGCTCCGGTCGGCCTGGTCTTGCCTTCAAGCGTCTTTTGCGCTATGGCAAACTCGGACGGCTTGCTCAGTCCAAGCAACGTCTCTTTGGGCGCGAAATACAGTCCCTTGCCCACTCGCGTGAGGACGCCTTGTTTAGCGAGTCGTGCCAGTGCCTTGCTCGCGGCAGCGGGTGTAGTTCCTTTGAGATCCTCGGCTCTGAGCAAGGAGTTCCCGGACAACTTCGCCTGACGCAAAGCGAGTTCGGTTGCCGTGCGCTTTGGTTGCTCCTTCGAATTCAGTTTGCTCATAGGTTTATTATGCCAATATCGGTTCATTTTGTCCCGCTAGTAAGCACAATATACCAGACGTTTGAAGCGATCTAGTTGTTCCAGTTTGTGTCAGAATGGAGTGCTCATTCGGTGAGAGTGACCTCTGACTATGTTTGAACTTAGAAATCGCCTCATCGCTGACTTTCGCGAGTACGTTCAGTCGTTCATTAACATCTCTGATGATAGGATCAGAGATTTTTTCGAATCTGAACTAGATCGGGGGGCACTCTGGCCCGAGCCACTGCTCCAGCTCAATCCGTTGTTTCGACATGGAAAGCTTGTCGATGAACTAATAGTTGCAGGACAACTAGATCCACGATGTGGACCAATATTCCGATTTGAGAAAAGCGACTCCAATATTGGCGGTCGTCCGATGAGCCTCTACGAGCACCAACTTCGTGCGCTGGAAAGTGCGCAGGCAGGTCGCAGCTATGTGTTGACGACCGGCACCGGATCTGGGAAGAGCCTCAGCTTCATGCTTCCTATAGTGGACTCTGTCTTAAAATCAGGCTCTGGCAAGGGAATCCGGGCATTGGTGGTCTATCCGATGAACGCTCTGGCAAATTCTCAAGTTGGTGAGTTGGACAAGTATCTGAAGGCAGGCTTCTCGGAATCACCCGTTTCCTATGCTCGCTACACAGGGCAGGAAGGCCCTGACGAGCGTGATCGAATCACAGCTAATCCTCCAGATATTCTGCTGACCAACTACATGATGTTGGAGCTGATGCTCACCAGGCCGTTTGAGCGCAAGCTTGTTGATTCCATGGGTGGCCTGAAATTTGTCGTTCTTGATGAGCTTCATACCTATAGGGGTCGCCAGGGGGCTGATGTTGCGATGCTCATGCGCCGCCTGAGACAGGCCTCGGGCACTGAAAACATTCAATTCATCGGAACATCGGCGACGATGGCTACGGATGGAACAGCCGCCGAAAAGCGTGCGCTGGTTGCTGGAGTTGCAAGCAAAATATTTGGAGCGTTCGTTTCGCAGGACGATGTAATTGGTGAAACGATTGATCCATTTACGGCCGATGTTAAAACGGCCACTGATGAGTTTCGAGTGGTGCTGACTCGAAGTCTTAACCAGATTCCGCCCTCGACCGTTGATCAATTTCGTGCGAGTCCTCTCACTGTTTGGCTTGAACGCGAGGTGGGTCTAGCAAGGGATGACGAGGGTCATTTTGTTAGGGCTCATCCCCAACCACTCTTTGGTCTCGAAGGCATTGCAGGGCGGTTGGCTCAAGAATCAAACGTTAGCCTGGAATTGGTTGAAACAGCACTGGTAGAGCACCTGAAGGCCGGTTCACGAGTAAGCATCGAAGCTGGACCTAGGCCGTTCGTCTTTAGGCTTCATCAGTTCGTTTCGCCGGGCATTGGAATGTTTGCCACGCTTGGGTCGCCAGAAGAACGCGTCCTGAGTCTCGAAGGGCAAAAAAGCGCACCAGGCGAAGCCGAAAAGCTATTCTTCCCTCTCTGTTTTTGCCGCTCTTGCGGTCAACCGTATTACTCGCTCAGTAAGACAAGCGAAGATGGTATCGAGCGAATGGTGCCTCGTCTGTTTAACGACAGGACAAGGTCGGATGAGTCCTTGCCCGGATATCTGATTGTTCCCAACGAGGGCCAAGAAATCGACCTGGAAGCCTTGATCCCTGAAGACTGGAAGGAGGACCATAAAAGCGGCAGAAGGATGAAGGGCGCAAAGAAGAAATTCTTGCCGAGTCAGATCACGGTCTCGGTTGATGGCCAAGTAGGCGGCAATCTAGATGCGTGGTTCATCCCATTTCCTTTTAGCATTTGCCTTGGGTGTGGAGAGTCATATTTGCCCCGCGAAGCAGAGCTGGGAAAGCTGTCCATTCTCGGTATGCAAGGGAGAAGCACGGCAACGACAACTTTGGCTCTGAGCACCCTTGGGTACTTGCGGGATTCAAACGCTCCGGCCCAAAAGCTGTTGTCCTTCACCGATAATCGGCAAGATGCCTCGCTGCAAGCCGGACACCTGAATGACTTCATTGAAGTTGGGACGCTAAGAGCGGGAATCTATGCCGCCGCTCTAGCGGCTGGAGCTACTGGCGTGACTCATGATCAAGTCACAGTCGCAGTCGAAAAGGAGTTGAAGCTAGACCAAGGTGACTATGCTCACCAGCCATCTCCACTCCCGACTCAGGTCGCTCGACAACGTCAAGCCCTTCGGGACGTGCTTGGCTATCGGATCTATCGAGACTTGCGGCGCGGTTGGCGTGTCAACGCGCCGAATCTGGAGCAAGTTGGGTTGCTTCAGATTAGCTATCCTGACCTCGATTACATCTGCTCGGATGCCTCACTTTGGCAAGGCAAGCATCAAGTTTTGGTTACCTCTGCTCAAGACCTTCGCAAGCGAATTACGCATGAGCTACTTGAGCGTTTGAGGAAGCGGCTTGCGATTCATGTCGACTTCCTGGACCCCACTTATCAGGATGGACTTAAACAGCGGTCTAAGCAGCTACTCAAAGAACCTTGGGCATTGTCGGATGATGAGGCGTTTCGTCTCGATGGTTCAACGTTCGCGTGGCTTCAGGCTGGGGAATCGCGTGATGAGCGTTCTGATATTGTCCTCTCGGGGAAAAGTGGTTTTGCGGTCTGGTTGCGGCAATCGAGCGTTCTAGGAGCTGATTTCGGGAAGCTGACACAGGCAGACACCGAATTAATTATTGCGGATATCGTTGGCGTACTTACGGAAGCAGGGCTGCTCAGAGAGATCAATTTCCGGGCTGGCTCCGCTTTTCAGTTGAATGCTGAAGTAATGGTCTGGCTCGCAACGGAACCAAGTAACCAACATCGTCGGACTTGCAATAGCTTCTTTGAGCGGTTTTACAAAGAGCGAGCAGTTCAACTTCGAGGTGTTCATGCTCGGGAACACACCGCGCAAGTTTCCAGCGATGAGCGAGAGAAGCGCGAGCAAGCCTTCCGTGCAGGAAGCTTGCCGATTATGTTCTGCTCGCCGACGATGGAGCTTGGAGTCGATATTTCTGATCTCTCCGTCGTAAACCTTCGAAACGTGCCTCCCACTCCGGCAAATTACGCTCAGCGAAGCGGACGCGCTGGTCGAAGTGGTCAACCCGCTCTGGTCTACACCTATTGCACGGGTGGCAGCCCTCACGACCAATACTATTTCCGGCGTCCGGAACAAATGGTGTCGGGTGCGGTCGCTCCGCCCCGCCTTGACATGGCGAACGAGGATCTTGTACGTGCCCATGTACATGCCGTATGGCTTTCGGAAGCCGATCTCGATCTTGGCAAGTCACTTGCAGATAAAATCCTTGACGTTTCTGGAGAGAACCCTAGCCTTGAGCTTCGTCCCGAAGTCAAGGACCGGCTTGAGGATCATCAAATTCGAGAGCGTGCCCGTGTTCGAGCGACTCGGATGTTGCAGGCAATTGATAGTGAACTCGCGACGACCAATTGGTTCACAAGCCGCTGGCTCGACGATGAGATTCGCAAGATAACTTTGGCTTTTGACTCCGCATGTGATAGGTGGCGTAATCTCTACCGAGCGGCTCGCGGTCAGTACTTTGAATCGGCAAAGAAGATCACCGATCATAGCGCGTTACAGCATGAGCGGGATCGAGCTGAGCGACTTCAGCGTGAGGCACGTCAGCAAATGGACTTGCTCACGGATGCCGCGTCTGAGCGCCAAGGAGACTTCTACGCCTACCGCTACCTTGCTTCAGAAGGTTTCTTGCCGGGATACAACTTCCCAAGATTGCCGCTGTCCGCTTACATTCCAAAGCAGAGGGGCAAAGATGAGTATCTGTCTCGACCAAGGTTTCTCGCGATTGCTGAATTCGGCCCTGGTGCCGTTGTGTATCACGAAGGCTCGCGGTACCTCGTTGAACGGGTAATCATGCCTGCCTCTGCGCGTCCTGAAGGTGGGCTGATCGCAACGCAGGTCGCTAAGCTTTGCACCAAGTGCGGGTACCTCCATGATGGAGATCACGCGCTTGCCAACGTCTGCCAGCATTGCTCCGAACAGCTTGAAGCGGAAGCTAAAACCAACAATCTATTTCGCCTAGAAGCGGTGAGCCTCAGGCGGCGCGACCGTATCACCTGTGATGAAGAAGAACGGATGCGTCAAGGATATGACCTGCGCACCGCGATTCGATTTGGTGATCGACCCGATGAAGAACAGTGCCTTCGATGCGATGCTGTTTCTCAGGAGGGACAGCGAGTTGCGGAGCTGGTCTATGCTCAAGCCGCGACGATTTGGCGGATCAACTTCGGTTGGAACCGTCGCAAGAACGAAAACGAGATAGGCTTCGAACTGGATGTGGAACGTGCTCGTTGGATTCCAAATGAGCAAGCCCAAGCCCTTCGATCTGAGACGCCGGACGAACCTGCTCGACGGGTGATGCGAGTGGTTCCATTTGTCGAAGATCGACGCAACGCTTTACTTTTCCGATGGGTTGGTTCTGCCGCGTCGCCCGAGCAAATGGCCGGAATGCAGGCGGCTCTTAAAAGTGCCATCCAAGCCGTCTTCCAATTAGAAGATTCGGAGCTAGCTGCGGAGCCACTACCGGCGGCTGACGACCGAAGATTCCTCCTATTTTATGAAGCGGCTGAGGGCGGAGCTGGTGTTCTTCGGCGACTGGTTGAAGATCCTGCGGCCATGCGACTCGTCGCCCGAAAAGCCCTGGAACTTTGCCACTATGACCCTGATACGTTGGCGGACAATCAGAGAGGGCAAAGGGCAAGAGAGGACTGCTCCACCGCTTGCTATGACTGCCTGTTGAGCTATGGCAATCAACGGGACCACATGCTTCTGGATCGTCGGCTCCTTCCTGAATTGCTGTCAGCCCTGCGCGACGCGAACTATGAAACTTCGACAGGCACAAAGTCAAGGAGCCAAAAGCTTGATGAACTATTGGCTCAGTCTGATTCCGACCTCGAACGGTCTTGGCTAAGGCTCGTTTACGAGAGTAATCTCAGCCTTCCTTCTCACGCCCAATTCCGAGTTGCGGAGTGCGGCACTCGTCCAGACTTCGCGTACACGCATGGCGCAAACAAACTGGCCGTTTATATCGACGGCCCACCTCATGACTATCCCGCAAGGCAAATGAGAGATGCTGAGCAAGACATGGCTCTTCTTGGAAAAGGTTGGGCCGTTCAGAGATTCCATCACGAGAGTGATTGGAATGCTTTGTTCAATACCTTCCCTGGCATCTACGGTGGTCAGGCTTGAGTTTTGCGGTTGGAGCGCTCGTTCGAGCTCGTGGTCGGGAATGGGTTGTGCTTCCTGACAGCAGCGAACAACTGCTGCGATTGAAGCCGCTCGGCGGGTCGGACCTCGAATCGTCTGTGCTTCTGCCAACGTTGGAGAAAGTCGAGCCCGCTAGTTTTGAGCTACCAAACCCAGAACGACTTGGAGACGCCCGTTCCGCCCGGCTTCTGCGAGAGGCTGTCCGTCTTGGCTTTCGAGCGTCTAGTGGCCCTTTCCGGTCGCTTGGGGCAATTGCTGTTGAGCCGCGTCCCTATCAGCTCGTGCCGCTGCTGATGGCTTTGAGGCAAGACCCGATCCGACTTCTTATCGCAGATGATGTCGGAATCGGAAAGACCGTCGAAGCCCTTCTGATCGCAAAGGAAATGCTGACGAGGGGTGAGGCTGATCGACTTTGTGTTCTGTGCCCCCCCCACCTCGCCGAACAATGGCAAGCAGAACTCGCCTCAAAGTTTAGTCTTGAAGCGGCTCTCGTTTTGCCGAGTACAGTGAGCCGCCTTGAACGAGAATGCCCGCCGGGAGTCTCAGTCTTCGAGAGATTTCCAATCACGGTCGTATCGCTCGACTATATCAAGCAAGAGCGACGTCGCGATGATTTCATTCGCACCTGCCCTGAACTAGTCATTGTGGATGAGGCTCATACCTGCACCCAAGGCGGGCAAGGTTCGCAACAGCGATACCAACTGCTTGAGCGGCTGACTCGTGACAAAGCAAGGCATATGATCCTAGTGACGGCAACTCCCCATTCCGGGAACGAGCAGTCTTTTCGCTCGATGCTAAGCCTGATCAAGCCTGAGTTCGCCAACATGCCGGACGATCTCAGTGGTGAAGGCAACAGGCCCTTTCGTGAAGCCCTTGCCGCTCACTTTGTGCAGCGAAGGCGGGCAGACATTCGGTCGTATTTGCGGGAAGACACTCCCTTCCCCGACCGGCTCGAACGCGACGAAACGTATCGCCTCCACCCCGAGTATCGGCAACTCCTCGACCGTGCGGTCAAGTACGCACGAGAAGTCGTCGAAGATCAGAGCGGCACTAAGTTCCAACAACGGATTCGGTGGTGGTCGGCTCTCGCCCTCCTTCGAAGTATCAGCTCAAGCCCTGCGGCCGCAATCGCAACCCTTCGCGCTCGGGCGAATAATGCCGAAGCAGATTCTCTCGAACAAATCGAGGAACTTGGCAAACGAAGCGTGATGGACTTAACGGACGCCGAGACGGCAGAAGCCTTCGATGTCGCTCCAGGTGCTGATTCTGAATCGGGCGATACCCCTACCCGTCGAAAATTGCTTGAGCTGGCTCGCTTTGCCGAAGCGTTGAAAGGCGAAAAAGATAAGAAGCTCCTGGGCCTGATTGATGTCGTCAAGGGGTTGCTCAAAGACGGCTTCCGCCCGATTGTCTTTTGCCGGTATATCCCGACGGCTGAATACATTGCCGATGAGCTTCGTTCACGAACGCGAGGAGTAGAGGTCGCCTGCGTCACGGGAACATTGCCTCATGATGAGCGAGAAGTTCGAATCCTGGACTTAGCCGAACATGAACAGCGGGTGCTGGTTTGCACGGACTGCCTATCGGAAGGAATCAACCTCCAAGACAATTTTGATGCCGTGGTTCACGCCGATCTCGCCTGGTCTCCAACTCGCCATGAACAGCGTGAGGGCCGTGTAGATCGATTCAATCAGAAGTCCAAGACGGTGCGCGTCGTCACCTATTATGGTGAAGACAATCCGATTGATGGCATTGTCCTAAGCATCCTCCTGGCCAAGCACAAGACGATTCGTAACTCCTTAGGAATTTCGGTTCCAGTTCCCATTGATTCGGACCGTGTCCTGGAAGCCATTTTTGAATCACTCCTCTTAAAGGGCGCTTCCGACACGACTCAGCTGGCCCTATTTGAGGAGATCGAAGTCGATGAAAGGAAGCGCCTGAGCGATGACTGGGACCGAGCGGCCGACCGAGAAAAGCGCAGTCGAACTTTGTTCGCACAAAACGCGATCAAGGTTGATGAGGTTGCTCACGAACTGGCCGAAGTGCGCGATGCCCTCGGCACAATGCCCGATCTTGAACGCTTCATCCGAGAATCCTTCCGTGGTGTGGGCGGAATGCTGGATGTCAAGCAACCGTTCACGGTTAGCCTTGAAGAATCCAAACAAGCCGTCAAGGATGCAGTTCGCTATGAGAAGCCATTCAAAGCGACATTCGCTTCACCCGCTCCTCGGGGGGCGGTTCATCTGTCTAGAACTCACCCAATGGTTGAAGGTTTGGCGAGCTATGTTCTGGAGTCCGCGCTGGCCGGTGATGAAGGGGCAATCGCGACCCGTTGCGGCGTCGTTGCAACCAATGCCGTCTCGGAATTGACTTGCCTTCTTGTCCTTCGATTTAGGTTCCAAATCGTCTCTGCCAAGCAAGATATGCTAGCTGAAGACGCGATTGTTTGCGGATTCTGTGGGACTCCATCGAACCCAACCTGGCTCAAGCCGGAAGATTGTGAGCCTCTGCTCGATGCGGCTCCCGCTGGCAACGTCTCCCCTGACATCGCAAAGCACTTCCTCCAAACGATGATTGCCGAAATGCCCAAGCTTCGGTTTCAACTCAAGGAACTAGCTCAGATGAGAGCAGAGAAAGCCCTTGCGTCTCACCGCCGTGTTCGGAAGGCGATGGACGGTTCCCACGCGGCTACTGCCGTTAAGGTTCAAGGTGAACCAGACGTTCTAGGTCTCTATCTTCTCAGTCCTCATGGCGGTGGTCGCTAGTGGCAAAACGTGAGCGTCTTGGATTAACGGCCATCCGAACCGATGGCGCGATATTGCCCGCGTCCATTCTTCAGCGTATTCATCGCGAAGATCCCACTCTCGATGGTCTCAAACCTGAGCAATATGACTTGACCGGAGACCGTCTGCGGGAAGCCGCAAGCCGAGCATGGACCGCGCTGCAAGGGCCGTGGATGAACTTCAAAGCCGAACGTGCGAAGCTGGCGCAAGGCGAAGCAGGAACCTCGGCAACAAGAAACCGCTGGTTGTATCCGATATTCCGTGAACTCCATTACGGACCACTTGAGCCTCTTCGTGAAAGCCTCAAATACGCGGAGAAGGAGTTTTCAATCTCGCATAAGTCCGGTCATGCTCCTCTACACCTGATTGGATGCAACTTGCCTCTGGACAAGCGAACGCCCGGCGCCGTGGGTGCCGCGAAGATGTCTCCGCATGGACTGGTCCAGTCCTGCCTGAACTCAACGAAG
>Ga0335397_10012393_pt1 | contig 10432 bp, 7 predicted proteins | sample MAT04_FD_205740 | JGI IMG/M metagenome (GOLD analysis project Ga0335397, IMG submission 205740) | Freshwater microbial communities from Lake Fryxell liftoff mats and glacier meltwater in Antarctica - MAT-04 (spades assembly) (version 2) ...
GCACCATGCGGGTGACGGAGCAGATCGACGCGCTCGCCTGCCTGGGCGTCGATCCGGTGCGGTATCTGGTCGGCCCGCGGTTCCTCGCCTGCGTCCTGATGATGCCGCTGTTGACCGTCCTGGCGGACCTCATGGGGATCGTCGGCAGTTCGCTCATCTGCTTACAGATGTACGGGGCCGAGCCGACCCACTACTGGGAAAAGTCGATGGGCTTCGTGAAGCGGTTCGACCTGTTCGTCGGGCTGGCGAAGTCGGTCGTGTTCGGGGCCGTGCTGAGCCTCGTCTGCTGCCACCGCGGGTTCCACTCGCGGGCCGGGGCGGTGGGCGTCGGCCGGGCCGCCACCGAGGGGTTCGTCCTGTCGTTCGTCGCCATCATGGTGCTGGACTTCCTCATGGCCGTGTTCGCCAACACCGTCCACACGCTGGTGTGGCCGAACGGCGCTGGGAAGCTGGTGGGGTAAGTTTTGTTCCCCCCTCCCCTGGTGGCAGGGGGGGGACAAAGCCAATCAGGAGTGCCCGTGCCCGAACCGCTCCTCCGACTGATCGGCGTGTCGCTGCGGTTCGGCCGCCAGCAGGTGTTGTCGAACCTGCACCTGGACATCTTCCCGCACGAGACCCTGGCCTTGATCGGCGAGAGCGGGTGCGGCAAGTCGGTGACGCTCAAGTTGATGGTCGGGCTATTGCGGCCGAACGACGGCGAGGTGACGTTCGAGGGGCAGCCGCTGCACCGCATGAGCGAACGGCAACTGACGGCCATGCGGCGGCGGGTCGGCTTCCTGTTCCAGGCGGCCGCCCTGTTCGACAGCCTGACCGTGTTCGAGAACGTCGCCTTCGGGCTACGGGCGAAGGGCGGGCTGTCGGTCGCCGACCTGGACCGTGTGGTGCATGAGCGGCTGGCCGAGGTCGGGCTGACGGCCGAGTCCGCGCGCAAGATGCCGGCCGAGTTGTCCGGCGGGATGCGGAAGCGGGTCGGGCTGGCGCGGGCGATGGCCCTCGACCCGGACGCGATGCTGTACGACGAGCCGACGACCGGGCTGGACCCGATCATGACCGACGTGATTAACGAGCTGATTTTGAAGACCCGCGCCCGCCGGGCGATCACGGGCGTGGTCGTCACGCACGAGATGCGGACGGTGGCGAAGGTGGCCGACCGGGTGGTCATGCTGCACCCGTACCCGCGCCTGCTGTTGGGCGAGCCGCAGGCCATTTACGACGGCCCGGCGGTCGGGCTATCGGAGAGCATGGACCCGCGCGTCCGGCAGTTCGTGGCGGGCGATGCCGGCGACCGGCTGAGCGAGATTCACGGTGAGTTTTCGCTCCCGGCGGAGTGATTCTAGTTCCCCCTTCCCCTGGCGGGAGGGGTCTTGATTGGAACCCCTCTCCCCTGGGGGAGTGGGGAACCAGCAAAGACAGGTGGTCCCATGGCCGAGCGCAACATGCGGGTGAAGGTGGGCGGGTTCGTGGTCGCCATGCTGGCCGCGTTCACCGTCCTCGTGCTGCTGTTCGGCGGCACCCCCCGGTTCCTGGCCACCACCACCACCTACACGGTGCTGTTCCCCGAAGCGCCGGGCGTGCAGGCCGGCACGCCGGTGCGGAAGTCCGGCGTCCGCATCGGGCGGGTGACGGCCGTCGAGATCGACGACGACACCGGTCAGGTGCGGGTGAAACTGGAAGTGAACCAGAAGTACCTGCCCCGCACCAGCGAGGAGCCGGTCATCTCCCGCGGGCTGCTCAACGGCGACACCAACATCGACTTCATCCCCCGATCGGCGACCGAAGGCGTCTCGCTCGCCCGCGCCGACCGCTACCCGGCCGAGGCCGAAATCCCCGGCATCGCTCCCATCAGCCCGGCCAAGCTCATCACCCAGGCGCAGGGCACCATCCCGGAAGCGCAGGGGGCGATCCAGCAGTTCACCGCCACCGTGAGCAAGTTCCAGGGGGTCGGCCCGAAGGCCGAGAAGGCGCTCGACGAATTCACCTCGGTGGCCAAGGCGTTGAAGGACTTTTTGCCCGAACTGCGGGAGACCAACAAGCGGGTGCAGGCGTTCCTCGGGGAGCCGGACCAGCCGGGCGCGAAGCCGGAACCGCCGGCCACGCTGAAGCAACTTCTCCGCGAGGCGCAGGAGTTCGTCCGCGCCTACAAACCGCTGGCCGAGGACGTGCGGACCCTCATCAAGAACAACGAGAAGAACCTGACCGACAGTTTGAAGTCCCTCCGCGACCTGACCGACAAGGCCGGGCAAATGCTCTCCGAGGAGAACCGCAAGTCGCTGGCGAACGCGCTCAAGACGCTGGAGACCGGGGCGGCCGACCTGCTCAGCAAGTCGAACAAGGATGCCATCGCGGCCATCCTGAAGAACGTCGGGGACGCCAGCGGGGACGTGGCCAAGACGGTCAAACTCGTGGGCATCGTGGCCAACAGTCTGGACGACACGGTGAAGGAGTTGAACAAGCGGATGGTGGAGGCGAAAGCCGTCCTCGACAACTTGAACCAGGCGACCAAGCCGATCTCGGAGAACGCCGGGCCGGTGATGAAGAACTTGGCCGGGGCCGCCGACAACTTGTCCCGCACGCTGGCCGAGGTGCGGCAGACCATCGCGCTGTTGAACAAGGCGGACGGCACCCTGAGCCGGGTGCTGACCGACCCGCAGGTGTATAACAACGTGGCCGAGGCGACGGCGTCCCTCACCCGCACCCTGCACCGGGCGGAGAAGATCGCCAAGGATTTGGAGGTGTTCGCCGACAAAGTGGCCCGCCGACCGGAGGCCATCGGGTTCGGCGGGGTGGTGCGGCCGAGTACCGGGCTGAAGGAGTCGCCGTACGCGCCGCTGCCGTCGTACCCGGTGCCCGGCCTGAACCCCGGCGTGGTGAACCCCGGCGTGCCGGCGGTGGTGCCGCAGCCGCCCGGCCCGGTGACGCCGTTCCCGCCGTCGTCGTCGTTCCGCGGCCCGGCCGCCGCGCTGCAACCGCCGGAGTTGCCGCCCCCCGCCGAGGTGGTGCCGTTCCGCCCGGAAAAGTAAGGTCGAATCCGAGCCGGAAGCGTGAGCGACGGTTCTTGGTCCGAGCCGGACGCGTGAGCGACGGTTCTTGGTCCGAGCCGGACGCGTGAGCGACGGTTCGAGTTGAAGCCCGACCGGAGTTCGCCCCATGCCCCACCCGCCCGCCGTGCTGGTAGTCGCCCCGCCGGGGGTGATGATCCCCGATGTCGTCGGCCCGCTCGCCGCCGCCGGGTTCGCCGCGCCCCGGTTCGGCGACGCCCCGCACGCGAACCCGGCCGCGTTCGTGATCTTCGCCGACGCGGTGGAAGAGCCGGCCGCGTTCACCCGCAAACTTCGCGCGACCGAGCCGGGCGTTCCCATCTTGTGGTTGGTGTCGAAGGAGCGCGCGGCCTTGGCGACCGTCGGACTCGACGCCGGGGCGGACGCCTGCCTGCTCCGGCCGGTCAACGGCCCGCTGCTCGTCGCCCAACTCCGCGCCCTGATCCGCGCCCGCACCGTCACCGCGACGGCCGACGAGCTACGCGATTTGACCGGCCGATTGCAGCGACTCTACGAACAGACCGAACAGGATGCCGCGCTCGTCGCGCGACTCGCCGGGCTACACCGGCTGGCGGTCACCGACTCCGCCGGGTGGCGGTTCGGGGTGGTGGGTCGCATCGACGAGGTGCCGACGGTCGTCGGGCGGATGGTGATCGTGCTGGACGTGGCCGGTTTGGGGTCCGTCGGCGGGGCCGTGGTCGCCGGGGCGGTCGGGCGCGCGCTGGCCCGCGCGGTCGTGGAACACGGGCCGGGCGAGGCGCTTTCGCTCGTCAACCGCGAGGTGCGGGCCGTCGGGCTACCGGATACGGCCGTCCTGTCCGCGACCGTCGTCGCGTTCCCCGACGACGCCCGCCGCGTCCGTGTGGCGACCGCCGGGTTTCCCGCGCCGGTGCTGGTGCGGCCGACCGCACCGGCCGAAGTGTTAACGGGCAGCGGGCCGTTCCTGGGCAGCACCGACACCGCGTACACGGAGCGGGTGGCGGAGTTGGCGGCGGGGGAAAAGCTGATCCTGCTCGGGCGCGGCGCGGCCGACCGCCGGCCGGACGTGCGGGAAATCGCCGACGCGCACCGCCATTTGGCCGCGCAGCCACTCGCCGACGCGCTCGCGGCGGAGTTGGAGACCGAGGAGCCGGTAACACTCGTCGTTGCCGAACGGCGGGCCGTGGAGTAGCCGTCCCCCATGAACCCGACTCTCGCCGTCAACGCCGACCGCAACACCCTCCGCCTGTCGGACACCGTTCCGGTGACGGTCGTGGTGGAAGGGGTCGCGCCGCTGCGGGTGGAGGTGCCGGCCGAGTTGCTGGCGGGAACATCGGCCGACATCTGGCGGGTGGTGCCGGCCGGCGCGGCGCGGGTGGAACCATTGCCGGCCGGCCGCGAGCGGTGGGCGCAAACGTACCGTTGCTCGCCGTTCCAGCCGGGCGACGGGCTGCCGTTGGAGTTCGCGGCGTTCCGGGTGACGGCGGGGCCGGCGGTGGAACCCCTGTCGCTCCGTGACAAGCCGTTGTCATTCACGGTGACAACCGATCTGCTCGGCGCGACGGCGGCGGACGCGCGACCCGTCACCGGTGTGGAAGAGTTGCCGCCGGCCGCGGTGTCGCCCGACGGTTGGCCGGTGGCGTGGGCGGTGACGGCCGGGGTGATGCTGGCCGTGGCCGTTGGACTGTTCGCGGTCGTCCGTCGGCGGAAGCGGGTGGCGGAGTCGTCGCCGGTCGCGGAAGCCGTCGCCGCGCTGGACGCGCCGGGGATGCCGCCCGACCGCGTGGCCGAGGTGATTCGTCGGTTCATTCGCCGGCGGTTCGGGTGGCCCACGGAAACGGCCACCACGGTTGAGTTGCTGGAAATCGCCGGGAAAAACGCGGACTGTCCGCGCGATCGGGGGGAGGAGTTGGCCGCGATCCTGGCGGCGTGCGACCGGGCGAAGTTCGCGGCCGGCCCGCCGGACGAAGGAGCCGCCACCGAGACCCGCGCGCGGGCGCGAGCCTGGGTGACGGCCGTCGGGGACGCGGGGTGAAGCGCGCGGCGGCTCACTTCTTCAACAGCGCTTCGACCGGCTTGGCGATGGCGTCGGCCCAAATCCGATACCCGGCCGCCGACAGGTGCAGGTAGTCCGGCATCAGCGCCTTCGGCAGTTCGCCCTTGTCGTTCAGGAACTTGGCCCCGAAGTCCAGGTAGTGGACCGTCTTGCCGTCGTCGAACTTGGAAATCAGGTCGTTGATCTGCTTGATTTTCGGCTGAAGCACGGTGGCGGCGGTGTCGGTTTGCAGCACGGCCTTGCCGGACCGGGGGAACACGCCTAGCAGCAGCACCTGGGTTTTCGGCTTGGCCTTGTGCAGTGCGTCCAGGATGGCCTTCACCCCGCCGGCGATCTGCTCGGCCGAGTTCGACCCGACGTTGTTCGTGCCGATCATGATGACGGCCAGCTTCGGATCGATGCCGTTCAGTTCCTTACCGCCGGTGATCCGCCACAGCACGTCTTCGGTGCGGTCCCCGCCGATGCCGAAGTTGGCCGCCTTCCACCCCTTGAAGCTGTCCGCCCACACCGCCTTGCCGGCCCCCTCCCAGCCCTGCGTGATGGAGTCGCCGAGGAACAGCACGTCCACGTCGCCTTTGGCGGCGCGGGCGACGAACGACTCGTGTCGCTTCTTCCAGTAGTCTTGCTTCAGGCGGCTGTCTCGCGGGGTGGCGGCCGGGTTCGGTTTGTCGTCGGCGGCGAAGGCGACGCCGACGGCGGCCAACAGGCCGACGGCGACGGCTCGGAACAGGCGGTTCATGTGTGGGACTCCAGCGGGGAGAGGGACGCGAAAAGCCGCGGGCGGTGCCCGGAGAGGACACCGCCCGCGGCCAAGATGGTTGTACGACTCCCGTCACCGCCCGCCACCCGGCCCACCGGGACCGCCCGGCCCGCCGGGGAAGCCCGGTTGACCGCCGGGGAAGCCCGGTTGGCCGCCGGGGAAGCCCGGTTGGCCGCCCGGTTGGCCGCCGCCGTTGTTCGGCTGATCGGCGCGGAGTGCCATCGTCTCCCACGAGTGCGCGGTGCCTTTGACGAAGCCCACCCACTTCTCGGCGAACTCCTTGAACTCGGCCGGGTCGATGGTCGGTTCCGCCGCGCCGGCCTTGGTCAGCCCGAAGGCGAGGGCGAACTCGCGGAGGACCCGTTGCTTGTCCAGTTTCATGTCGCGGGGCATGCGGTCCAGCCGCGCGGTGAACGCCTTCCACTCGGCGGGCTTGAAGTTGGTCAGGTAATAGACCAGCGCCCACGACGTGGCCTCCGCCTTGGCGCGGAGCCGGGCGGCGGGCGGCGGGCCGTTATCGATCAGGCCGCCGGCCCCAGGGACACCGGGCATTCCCGGATACCCGCCGGGAATACCGGGCATTCCGGGGGGGCCGCCGCCCACACCGGGCCGACCCCCGCCGGGCGGTTGGAATTGGGCCAGATCGGGGCGCGTCACGAGGCCGCCCCGGTCACCGCCGGGCGGTCCCATCGGCGGGCCGCCGGGGAAGCCGCCGGGCGCGACGGGGGGCAGTTTCAAGTCGAGGTCCTTCTCCTGCCGCCAGGCGTCGAAGTACGCGTCGGTGACGACGCGGCGGAGCAGCACGTCTTCGGCCGGCAGTTCCTTCGCGGTCAACATGTTCTGGAACTCGCGGAGGAGGACGTAGTTGGCGGCCCCGGCCCACGCGCGGACGCCGACTGTCAGGCTCGGCGTCTTGGCGGCGGTGACGACGCCGGGGTTCGTCGGCAGTTCGAATTGGGAGGAGACTCCGTATTCCACCCAGTCCGGCACCTGGACGTACTTGGGCAGCAGGCCGGTGGCGGCGGCCAGTTGCCGCGACCCCCCGCGGGTGACGGCGGCGGTGATCCCTTCGTCTTCCAGCGCCCGCGCGACGAGGGCGTAGGTCATCATCTTCACGATCTTGGCGGGCGGCGCGTCGTCCTTCGCGTCCGGGGCGTTCCCCTTCAGCAGTTGGTTGAAGTCCCACCCTTCCTGCCCGGAGGAGCCGACCGACCGCTTGAACGTGAGGGCCAACTCGTCGGTGCGTTCGGGCGACATCACCAACAGGCCGTGGGTGGGCGCGTAGAAGGCGTCCGCGACGGTCGGGCCGCCGGCCAACTTGTTGCGGAAGTCGGACATCTTGGCGGCGCTCGACACCAGCACGACGGGCAGCGGGTGGGCGGGCAACGGCAGGGCCGTCCCGCGCAGGGCGTGCGTCAGGTAGAACGACTTGAAGTTCTTCTCCAGCGCGGCCAGTCGGCGGTTCAGGCCGTCGTTGGTGACGTACTGGTCGCCGTAGTTGAGCAGCGCGTAGTGGTCGCTGGGGGCCACGTTCGCCGCCTTCAGCCGCCGCTGCCAGGACTCGACGGCCGCCCGATCCGGGGGCAGCGGCTGGGACAGTTTCGGCTCGATCGTCTTGAACGCGGTCAGGAAGGCGGCCACCTTGGCCGACAGGGCGTCCGCCTTGGCGTCCTTCGCGTCCGCCCACTTGACCGCCTCCTTCGCGTACTGAATGGCCAGGTCCGGCTCGTCGTACTCCACCGCCGCTTTAATCAGGTCGTACACCAGGTCGAACCGCTTGGCGGGGGCGGCGGGCAGCACCTTCTTGGCGTACCGCTGCTTCAACTCGGCGGAGAGCAACGGCAGGTCGAGGTAATACGTCTGGAACGGCGGGCTGTTGTCCAGCAGGAGGGTTTCCCCGTACTCGGTGCGGACGACCGGCTTCCACTCGATGTTGGTGGCCGGGTTGTACCGCTTCGCCGGGTGGATGTACCGCCGGAATATCCCCTTGTGCGGGACCAACACGACGAGGGACTTGTCCTTCGACACCGAGCCGGCGTCCGACCCGCCAGGCGCTCCGGGCATGCCCGGAATTCCGCCGGGCATCCCGGGCATCCCCGGAATTCCGCCGGGCATCCCGGGATATCCACCCGGCGGTTGACCGGGGAGGCCGCCGGGACCAGGTTGGCCGATCCCTCCCCCTTCGCCGGGGGGTTGACCGGGGAGGCCACCGGCCCCGCCTTCCGAATCGGGCCGGAAGCGAATGGCGATGTAGCCGGCGGGGCCGTACTGGATCGCCGGGCGCTGCGGCTGGGCGTCGGCGGCGGTCGCTACCGCCAGTAGCCCGAATGCGACCGCGAGTGGGCGCGTCATGGGTGGGGTACCCCGTGGAGGATGTGAGGAGGCATTGTTATTCTGCCCGCCCCGCGCGGGCCGGGCAACCGCAAAACCGACCGGCCGGTGCCGATCGGCCCGCGCCGGCGGGTCAGTTCGGGTAGTTCAGTTTGTACTTCGACTTGTCCTGGCGGTCGCTGATGAGGGCGTCCGGGAGGCCGGCCTTGACGCCGCCGAGCCACCGGGCCACCTCGTTCACGTTCGGGCCGGCCCCCAGCGCGGCCGCCGGGTTGTTGAGCGGGGCGAACAGGTACTGCTCCAACTGCGCGGCCGCCGCCTCGACGGCCTTCTTGCCGCCCGCCCGCACGGCCGGGTTCTTCTCGGTGGCCGCCGCCCACGCGGCGGCGGCCACCGAGAACCGCTGGGCGGCGGCCTTCCAGTCGATCAGTTTCATCTCCGGCGCGGCCTCCGCGCGGGTGCGGAAGTAGTCGGTCGCCCCCCGCGCCGCCACATACGCCAGCACCTCGACGTTCACCTCCAGGCCGGCGTTCACGGACATCAGGCCGAGGGTCGCCTCCCCCACTTCCTTCACCGACGGCGGCGGCTGAATGGCCGGGTCGCGGACGGCCACCCGCGCGAGGGTGAACAGCGGGCGGAGGACGACGTTCTTGCCGGGGTACTCGTCCAGTTTCACTTTCGCCAGCGCGCGGACCGCCTGGAGGCGGTAAAAGCGGACGGCGGCGTCCCGGGCGGTCGCCTGGGCGGCGGGCGGGTCGCCGGCGGACACGGACACTTTGTTCAGGATCGGCGGCCCCTTCTCGACGTACCCGATCAGCAGGCCGAGCAGCGCCGCCATGTCGTCCGGCACCAAGTCCTTCGTCCCCGGCCGGAGGACCTGATACTTGTCCAGGAACGCCTCGCACCCGCGGAGGGCGTAATACAGCACGTCCGGCGGGGGCGGGGCGGGGGCCTTCTTGTCGTCCGTGAAAACGCCGCCCGAGAGGATTTTGGTCAGCCCCCGCGCGACCGCCGGGGAGGCGGTCTCGGCGGCCGGCACCAGCAGCCGGGCGGCGTTCAGCCGGAGGAACGGGGGCGGGTTCTTGTCGGTCATCACCAGCAGCACGGCGTCGAACAGGGCGGCTCCCAACTCCCGCTGGTAGTCCTTCTGGTTCTCGTTCAACTTGTCCCAGGCGGTGTACGAAATGAACGTCCGCTGGATCTCGTCCGCCAGCTTGTCCACCGTCTTGTTCGGGTCGCGGGGGCGGATGGCGTCGTCCTTCACCCGGACGGCCTCGTGGTACTCCGGCTCCGTCACCTTGTAGACGATGTTCTGGGCCTTCTGGCGGATCGCCACCTTCCCCTTGTCGCTCAACGAGATGACGCCGTCACGCAGTTTCTCCAACTGGTCGCCGCTCTCGAACGACACGTCCTGCGACTTCTTGTACGGGGCGAGCGCCCGCTCCAGGGGCGTCTGGGCGTCGGCCACCGACCCGCCGAGGGCGAGCGCGGCGAGGGTGACGGCGAATCGGGACGGCGACATGGGGCACCTGCGCGGCGGAGCGGGGTCTTACGACTAGAACGCCGGCGGGCGTCCGCCGTTGGCACGGGCGGGCGGTTCCGGCGGATGCGGTTGAGGCTACTCGCCGGGCGGGGCGGAAGCAAGCGGCACCCCGACCGGTTCCGCCGACGGGCAACGGCGGCCGGCGAATAACCCGTTCACACCGGCCCGCCGGGTCGTACCTTAGCCGTTCCCCTCCCGCACCCCGCCGCCACCCGCATGACGCCGCCGTTCGCCGTTCACCTGTCCGACGGGCTTCTCGCGTGGCCGTGGTGGGCCGGCGGGTTCGCCCTGCTGGCCGCCCTGCTCGCCCTCGACAGCCTCCGCCTGACCGACCGCGACATCCCCCGCATCGGGGTTCTGTCGGCCGCCTTCTTCGTCGCCTCCCAGGTTCACTTGCCCCTCGGCGGGATGAGCGTTCACCTGCTGCTGAACGGCCTGCTTGGGGTCGTGCTGCGCCGCCGCGCGACCCTTGCCATCGCCGTCGGGCTGGTCCTCCAATCGCTCCTATTCGGGCACGGCGGAATCACCCTGATTGGCGTGAACGGCTGCACGATGGCGATCCCGGCGGTGCTGGCCGGGTACTTGTTCCCGCTCTTGCGGGCGTCGCCGCTACGGACGAGCCGAGCCGGTCGCGCGGCGGGGGTGTTCGCGGTGGCGGTGATCTGGCTGGGGTTCGCCGCGACCGCCGTGCAAATCCTCTTCGTGCTGTGGCACGGCACCGAGTT